>Ga0116226_10002155_pt1 | contig 17019 bp, 15 predicted proteins | sample S1TSphfallax_FD_89692 | JGI IMG/M metagenome (GOLD analysis project Ga0116226, IMG submission 89692) | Host-associated microbial communities from peat moss isolated from Minnesota, USA - S1T2_Fa - Sphagnum fallax MG | ecosystem: Host-associated > Plants > Peat moss > Unclassified | place: USA... | reverse complement strand
GAGCACGCGCTCCACGTCCTTGAACTGCGGTGCCACCGCAATCCAGCCGTCCCGCGCGTCGAAACGCTCGAGCCATTTCTGCATTGCATGCGGCGTGTCGGCGAGCGGATCGATGCTGAGCGAGAGCAATTGAATTCCATGCGCCGCCTGATCGGGCAACAAGACTTGGACGCGCTCGAAAATGGCGCCCTGGATGGGGCAGACGGACGAACAACCGGTGAACATGAGATGCAGTGCCGTCGCCCGACCGCGCAGCAGCGCGGCGAGGCTTGCGGACGCTCCGTCGCCCGCGCGGCGAACCGGCAGGTCCGGGATCGGCACGGCAGGGTCCACCCGACCGTGATCGGCGGCGACGCTTGCGGCGCGCGCGGCGGGAGCAAGACCGGCGCCGAGGGCGGCCGCGCAGACCGCTGCCGCGCTCACGCACACCCGGCGCCGCGCGAGATCAGCGACCGCTGTCCTCATGGCTGCTCCCGGTCAGGTATCGCCACAGCGCGACGCAATTGGCATCGTCGATCGCGTAGCGCGGCATCGCAACGCTGATCATCACGAAGGCTGGATCGACGCCGCGGCGAAGCAACGTGCAGAAGCCGTCGCGGTCGTAGTGCGATGGCGGCCCACCGCGCCGGACTCGCGGCACCAGCAACAGGTCGTGAGTCAGACGCGGCGCCGAGGAGCGCTGCACGTCCGGACCGTCCGCCACCGCATGACAGTTCGAACAGCGCACGACCATGGGTGGCATGTCGGCCACGTGCGTGTAGATTCTGCCCTGCAAGGCCAGCGCCCCGGAGAACAAGGCCTCGCCGCGCACATAGTCCGCGTGTGCAGAAGCCGCCGGCACGGGGGGCGTCTCAGCCTGCGCGGCGGCCGGGAGCATCCACAAGATCAGCCACATGCCCCCGGTTGCACACGCCCACGGCCCCGCGCAGGAAGTGGCGCGCAATTCAGAGAATCTGGATAGTGGCCGAGACACTCGGCACTCCGCTGCCATTGAGTGCGAACAGCATGTAATACCCCGGCAGCACCACGCCCGGATCCGCTGACGGCATGGTCAAGGTGTAGGCATACGCTCCGCCGGACAGCGCGGTGGTCTTGCTGATCGACAGGGGGATGCGGCGCTGGTCGTTGTTCACCGTGTGAGTGGTGGCCGAAAGCCGCATCAGCACGAACGAGGCCACCTGCCCCGTGGTACCGGCTGTAATGGTGCCGCCGAGCGTCGCGCTGGTGCTGGTGCTGGCGGCGATCAGTGCCGGGCGCGTGGCCGCGCTGCCATCCGAATTCAACAGGTACGGCGGTGTGAGGATTTCGGCGTTGAGGTGATTTTGCGGGCAGCCCACACCGCATTGGCCACCGCCGCCGACGAACACACGTCCGTCCGGCAGCAGAATCGCGGTACTGTGATAGGTACGCGGCGTCTGCATCGGGTTCAGCAGGCTGAATTGCTGCGTGACGGGATTCCAGATTTCTGGAACCAATATTCCCGCGCTGTCGGTGAATGGCTCGGGAATGCTCTGCCCGCCAATCACCACCACATTGCCATTGGGCAGCACCACACTGTTGGAAAACGCACGCTCATAGCTCATCGGCGTGAGTTGAGTCACCACCGGCGTCGTACCGGCGCCCGCCGAAATGTCGATCAAGTACGCGGAATTCGTTGCATAGGTCGTGCCGGTGGATTGTTGGTACGCCGGCGCGCCGCCCACCTTCAAGATCTTGCCCACGTCGTAGAGGACGGCATTACCGTTGATGCTGTAGGGGTCGCTGCCGCGGTCTCCGGCCGAGGTGATCGAACCGGTACCGGAGGTCGAGATCCAGTTCATTTGCGCGCTCGGTCCGGCCTGAAACACGGTGCCGCCGCTCTGCGCAAACATCCACAGGTGATTGTCGCCACGGTAGATGCCCTGCGGATCCGGACCCACGATATTGGTCTCGGGAACGCCGGAGAGCAGGGTCCAGGTGCCGCTGCTGCTGTTCCACACTTCCCCCGACTTCCCCCCCTCGCCGCCGCTCCACGAGCCGCCCAAGGTGAACACCTGTACGCCCGAGAGCACGCCGTTCGACAGTGTGCCGTACGAGAGCAGCGTATCGCCCTGGTAACCGCGAGGTACGTTCATCTCGCCCGAAGTGCTCCAGCTCGAGGTGGTCGGCGAGTAGATGCTGGTTTTCGGGCTGCTGCTGCCGCCGTTGACGAGTACGCGGCCGTCCGGCAAGACGGCGGTGCCCGGGCAGAACATGTCTGCGCCGGTGTTGGTGACGAGTACGTCGGTCGAGGTTTCGGTGGCGGGGTTGAACACTCCGGAATAAGTCTGACCTTCGGCGTCACCGATGTCGCCTTCGTAACTGTAGGGTTCGAATGCGGACCACATGAGCACATTGCCATTGGGCAGATTCGCAATGGCGATGGGGGTCACGGGCAGCGATATCACCGGTGTCCAAGTCGAGGGCAACACTTGTTGCGTGGGAGCCGCGAGGCTCCAGAGGTCGTTGTACGTGCCCGGTGTCTCCGACGCGCAGGGCCACTGAATCAGCACCGCGCTTTCCGCCTGTGAGTTGGCATCGACATTCAGGCACTGGCCGGAGTATGCGGAGACGATTTGGTAATATTCGCCGACGCTCACGATCGACCACTGGTCATTGGTCGAACTTGCCGCCTGGCACGGCCACTGAATGATCTGGCTTCCCGCCGCCGTCGACCCGCCAGCGATGTTGAGGCAGAGCCCGCTGCCGGCCGAGACGATGTGATAGTGCGTTCCAACCGCGACGAGGGACCAGCGCTGTTCCGCGACGCCACCACACGGCCATTGGACGATGACCACCCCTGCGGTCGTACTGTAGGCGTTGACGGTCGCGCATTGGCCGGAACTCGCCGACACAATATCCGTGTTCGCGATGTCCGCCCCTTCCGCGTGTGCCGCTTGCAGATGCAAGCTGAGCAGAAGGGCGGCGCCCAGTGACAGAAGCCGTATCCCGAGTCGCATGCAAAATCCCAGATTTTTCTGGTTGCCAAATTTATCGGAATCGGCAGCGCAGAGCCCGCACTTTTTTTACATATTTAAATATTTTTCCCGCGCTGGCTCCGGATTGCACCGTCCGCGGTCCGATAGCGCCGTCGGAGCACGGCCTGCTGCAGACGTGGCTCTGGAATCCTCATCGTGTCCCGTAGAGTCGATCGCCGGCGTCGCCCAGACCCGGAAGGATGTAGCCGTGCTCGTTCAACTCGGGGTCGATGGCCGCCGTCCAGATGCGCACTTCCGGGTGGTGGCCGAGAAGATTCGCGATCCCCACGTCGGTTGCCAGAAGCGAGACCACGCGCAGGTCGCTGGCGCCATGTTCCTTCAAGCGATCGAACGCCGCCACGGCGGTGTTGCCGGTCGCCAGCATCGGATCGACCACGATCACCAGCCGCTCGGATAAATCGGACGGCGCCTTGAAATAGTATTCGACCGCGGTCAAGGATTCCGGATCTCGATAAAGCCCGATATGCGCGATACGCGCCGAGGGCACGAGGTCCAACATGCCTTCGAGGAATCCCATGCCCGCCCGCAAGATCGGCGCGAACACCAGTTTCTTGCCCGACAGCACCTGAGCCTGCATCGGCATCAGCGGCGTTTCGATCTGTATCGAATCGAGCGACAGGTCGCGCGTCACTTCGTAGCACAGCAGCGTTGCGATCTCGCGCAGCAACTCACGGAAGCTCTTCGTCGACGTGGTTTTGTCGCGCATGAGCGTGAGCTTATGCTGCACGAGCGGGTGAGTTACGGTCGTCACGTTATTCATCAAAACACCGTCCCGTCGCTCAAGACGTTGAAGGGTGGCCCACCGTCGGCGCGTTTGCTGCGCGCGACGATCCGGCCGGCTGCCCAGGTTCCGCCCTCGAGCATGCGCGCGAGCGGCAAGGGTTCGGGGCCGATCCCGAGTCTCGCGCCGACGAGCGGCGCCAGCCGATCGAGCAGCGCCACCGTCAACGCCCGCCAGCCGACCACGAAGGGACAGCCAATTGCGTGGACCCTCGACAGCGCCGATGCTTCGCGCGGCGCGAGAACCGCCATGTCGACGAACAGCCCGCCATTGCGGTACTCGGCGAGGCCGGTGAGCGCCTCGAGATCGCATACGGTAATGCCCGCCTCGGTCAGCGGCTCGATCAGCGAGTAGGTCAGCCATTGCGAGAGCTTGTGCAAGGGCACGTAGCTGTCCTCCGGACGCGGGCCCTCGAGCGCTGCATGCGGCCAGCAATCGCCGAGCGGCACGCCGCTCAAGCGGGGCCGACCTTCCCAGATGGGACCCAAGGCATCGAGCAGCGTCTCGAGAATCTTGGCGGCCGGGAGACGACCATGCACCGTGCGCATGCAGAGCGCATCGAACAGGCCCCCGGGCCGCGGCGAATCCTCGATCGCAAAGAGGTCGGGCCGCGATTCGACTGCAGCGCCCAGCCGGTTGAGCAAGGCGGTACGACCCCGCGATCCGGCAAGCGGGTTGGTCTCGCCGGCCTGGAATGCGCGTTCGATCGATGGCTCGTCGACCCGGCGCAACGCGGCGGCGTCCACCCGGCACGGGTCGGCCGCGGTGTCCGACAGCGCCCCGGAGGCGAACCAACGCAAGCTGGCAAGTGCGAGTCCTTCCGAGCGTGCAACCACGAGGCCGGTATGACCGACATCGCGGAACGCCCAAGCCGAGCCGGCCCCGGCGTCCAGCAACACCGAGGTGATCACGAGATCGAACGCCGCTCGAGCCCTGGCTTGTGCACTCTTCCAGCGGGCATCGCGCGCAACCTCGGCCCAGAGGTCGCGGCCTTCGAGCACGAAGTGGCGCCAGCGCGAATGCACCGGCACATCGAGCGATGGATAGCGATGCTTGATGACGGCAGCCACGAAGTCCGCGGTCGCGGCCATTCGACCGAGATTCACGATCCAGTCTTCCAAGCCTGCGCCGAGTGCCAATTCCAGCATACGGTCCCCCGCCCTGCGCACGGCGTGCGCGCCGAGCAGAGTTCTTGCGCCGCGCACTTCTGCGCTCTCCGTCGCGACGGGCCCGGCCAGGGATTCAATAGTCGTCAAGATCGCGTCCCACCACGGATGGCGGCCCATCGCCCAGGTCTGACATCTCTGCTTCCGGATCAAAATATCCCGCGGCCTTTTTCGCCGCGATTTCCACCATTGCATCCTGCGGCACCAGTTCGGGCGGCAGCGCAACGCGCTCACCGACCTCGATTCCGGCGCCGATCAATGCATCGTATTTGAGATTCGACATTGAAACCAGGCGATCGATGCGCGTGATTCCGAGCCAGTGGATGACATCCGGCATCAACTGCTGGAACCGGGCGTCCTGCACCCCGGCGACACACTCGGTGCGCTCGAAATAGGTCGCAGCCTGATCGCCGCCCGCCTGGCGCTTCCTGGCATTGTAGACGAGGAATTTGGTCACTTCGCCGAGCGCCCGCCCCTCCTTGCGGTTGTAGACGATCAGTCCGGCGCCGCCAGCCTGCGCGCTGCGAATGCACTCCTCGACGCCGTGTGTAAGGTACGGTCGGCAGGTGCAGATATCGGAACCAAAGACGTCCGAGCCGTTGCACTCATCGTGAATGCGACAGGTCAGGGACCGCGAGGGATCGCCGATGGCGGCTGGATTCCCAAAAATGTAGAGAGTGGCGCCGCCGATGGGCGGCAAGAAAACAAGCAGGTCCCGCCGAGTCACGAGTTCGGGATACATGCCGGCGGTTTGCTCGAACAAGGTCCGCCGCAGCAGGGCTTCGGTGGTGCCGAATCGCTGCGCGACTCCCGGCAGATACCAGACCGGATCGATCGCGGCCTTGATCACGGCCACCTCGCCGCCCGCATGGACCACGACGCCATCCTCGGCCAGGCGGCCCATCTCGATGGCTTCACGAACCTCCGGCAGCAGCAGATGCGCCTTGGTGATCGCGATGCTCGGACGAATATCGAGCCCGCCCTCGATGTCGTCCTTGAAATCCTCGACCACCCTATGACCCCAGGGATCGAGCGACACGATCCGCTCACGGCCCACCCACTGCGGATGGGGGCCGATCTCGATGAGCGGACCCGTGCCTTGCAGGTCGGGGCGCGCGAGCGGATCCAGCGCTCCGCTCGAAACGGCGAGCGCACGGTAGATGGAATAGGCGCCCCCGTGCGCACCGATGACGTTGCGAACCTCGCGTGCAGTGGTGGACCCGATCACCGGACCGCGCAACTGCGCACTGGATGCGCCCCAGTCGATGGGGAACTTAGGCGGCTTGGCGCCAGATGGATGCGAGGTCAGACGGATGTGACTTGAACGACTCTTTTTCATCTGGATCGGCGCTTGCGAACGTGGCGTGCGAGCTTGAATGCGAGTCTCGAGCTTCCCCGGTTCCAGTTACCGGCGATCGGGGTGAGCCTCGCATTCGCCGATGTCCTCGTTCCAAACCTCCGGATACCGCTCGATGAAGGATGCCAGCAGCTGCTCACATTCGGCTGAGGCCATATCGATGACCTCGACACCGTGCTCGCGCAACCAATCGATCCCGCCGCGAAAGGTGCGCGACTCCCCGACAATGACTTTCATGATCCGGAACTGTCGAATGAGTCCGCTGCAGTACCAGCAGGGCGCGAGAGTCGTCACCATGATCGTGTCCTGGTAGCGGCGCTGACGGCCGGCCTTGCGAAATGCATCGGTTTCCCCATGCACGGACGGGTCGTTCTCCTGGATGCGCCGGTTGTGTCCCTGCCCGAGCAGCGTCCCGTCATTGTGAAACAGCGCGGCGCCTATCGGGATGCCACCCTCCGCAAGTCCCAATCGCGCTTCTTGAATCGCGACGTCGAGCATTGCCTGAGCCTCGATCACGCCTCGGTTTGGAACCCGGGGTGCCGGATGCTCCTCTAAGGCCATGCTGCTAACCCGCCCTGCGCGTGATGATTGGAACGCCCGCTATGCTTCCGCCAGATCGTACGAGTATTCCCGGCCATATGCCAGAGCTACACGGCGGCAATGATCCTGCGACGGCAATCAATTCGCCGAGAGTTGATACGCGGTCAACGTGGTACCGGCCGGCACCACCAGCAAGCCGTTTCCCGCCGATAGGCCCGATAGTGGCAGTCCAGCCCCCCAGCCTGCCCCGCTGGGGATTGCAGCGCCGACATCGACCTGCCAGAGCTTCGCTCCGGTCGTCCCATCGAGGCCATACAAGTTGCCGGACGATGAGCCGACGAATACATAATTGTCGACGACGATGGGCGACGTCACGAGCTGGCCGTCGCCCGCGAAACTCCAGATCAGAGAGTAGTTGTTGAGCTTGAGTCCAACCAGGGTACCGCCTTGCAGAAAGTAGCCCATGCTGGGGCCGATCGCCGGAAGATTGTCCGCAACGTATGAGAACACCAATTTTCCGGTGGATGCGTTGAAAACGTCACCGTTATAAGTACCAAAGCCATTGGGTGCGTAGAGCTTGCCGTTCGCGACGACGGGCGTGCCGCCGCCGCCGCCGTCGCAGCCAGTGTCATTGGTCCAGACGGCTGCGCCGGTTGTCGGGGTGAGGTCATAAGTCCAGCAGGGGTAGGCAACGTAGACACCGTCCGCGGTCACTGCAGGCGTACTGGAATCGCCGTTGTTGACCTGCTGGGTCCAGAGCAACGCGCCGCTCTTCTCATCCACGGCGTAAATGGTACCGCCTTCGCCCGCGCCCCCGGTGAAGACAATGCCCTTGGCCGCCGTGGGGCCGGACGAGAAACTGTATTGCCCGGTCAGGTTGATCGTCCAGAACGGTCTTCCCGTGTCGGCACGGAACGCCTGCATCAAGCCGTCAGTGCCGACGACAAACACGCTGCCATTGTCATAGGCCGCGTTGGACTGTCCCGACAAAACGATCGGACCCCAGGCCTTCTTGCCGGTGGCCTGGTCCAATGCGACCAATTGCGTGTTGCCGGCAACATCGACCGTCACGAACACTTTTCCGCCGGCGATCAATGCGTACGACGGCGAGCCACCGAGGTCCACTTGCCACTTGGCCGAGGTAGGAAAACTCGCAACCGAGAATTTCGTGACGCCGGTGTGTGCGGGGTTTATCTGAAATGACACCGCATCCGTATTTGCTTTGGCCTCGCCCACGAGGGCGGATGCAGGGTCAGAAGTGTCGACATGCGCACGGGTCGCGTCGGTCGCCGCGCGTGAAAGTGTTCCGGCAGCGAGCGTTACGGCCGCCAATGCTCCAACGAGACAACGAAACTTCATCCTACAAACCCCCTGGGAATTGATGCAATGCCAACGAACCTGAACTTAATTGGGCGGGATGGGGTTGAGCAGAAAAGTCTGGGCGACCTTCGTGGTTTTATTGATCCCGTTCGCGACAATCTGACCGTTGTCGTTTATCCCAACGGCTTGCGTCAACGTGAAACTTGCCGCCTGTTCCGTGGTGAGCGCAGCGTTCAAATCATGCATTTTTCCTTGTGCATACAGGAACGCGTGCTCGCCGCCGTTCGCGGTGTACGACAGGCCGACGACCTCTCCCTTGCTGTTGACGGCCAGGCCTTCGCTGAACGTGCCGCCCAGACTGCCCAGATCGGTCATGGTTCCGTCGACTGTGAGAAATGCGTGCGTGGCGGTCGCCGTATCGGCTTTTCCCGTCACCTGGCCGGATGCGTTGATGGCCAGCCCTTCGCTCGTAAGACCACCGAGGGTTCCGAGATCCGTCATGCCGGCGGTGGTCGCAATGAACGCATGGGGGTTGCCCGCGGCGCCATTGGCACCGTTTGTATTGGCATAACCGGTCACCTGACCCTGCTGATTGATGGCTGCACCCGCGCTGAATGTGTTCTCGGGCAGCGCGCCGAGGTCGATCATGGCCGTGCCGTTGGTGATGAACGCATGCGCCACACCGGGCGTCGCGAGATAGGCTTGGCCCGTCACCTGTCCGCTCGCATTCATGTCTGCGGCGTAACTATTGGCGCCGCCAAGCGTGCCTAGACTACGGGTTTGCGTACCAATGGTGATGAAAGCGGCTATATTGCCGTTGGCGAGCGTCAGTGTGCCGGCTACTTGACCATCGTCGTTGACGGCTACCACGTTCTTGGCGGAGCCGTTCGTCGGCCCCAAATCGATCATGGTCGTGCCGTTCGTGATGAAAACTTGATTGCCGGATATACCCGCAACCAGCCCGCTCGAATTGAGCGCCAGTCCGAAACTCTGCTTGGCGGTTCCGCCCGGAAGGACACCAAGATCCATGAGGCTGGAGCCGGTGCTCAAAAATGCGTGCTGATAGCCGTTGCCGATATACCCGGACCCGGTGATTTGGCCGCTCGTATTGATGGCAGCTCCGGAGATGGGGCCACCCAGCGACCCGAGATTGATCACGTTATAACTGCCCGAAGAGCCCGCTTCTGCAGAAGGCATCGCTCCCACGACCCCCAACAATACGGTTAGCGCCACACGCGACGCATTGAACCTCGAGCCGACGTGCACGGTTTGCATGATTCCATCCCCCTCTTATTTTGTAACTCCGGCCGGCGAAATCATCGGAATGACCCAACGACTTCCCATTAAAGCACCCTTTCGCGCCCTCACCAATTGCAGATGCACTTTCCATGGCAGCCACAATTCGCAGGCAACGATGCTCATGGATAGCACGGACCGACTCAAACCTGATGACGATTTGACGTAATCCGCGCAAAGTCGCGCGCTGATTGAGCCTTGGTTCATTTCGCCGCAGTGAACTGCCGGGGATGATGAATTTGTTGCCATGCGCGATTGCCGTGAGGGCGATCGCAGCCCTAGAATCGCCGTCGCGTCGTGGACTTAGTCTCAATATTATTATTCCAAGGGAGTTAACGTAAGGTGAAGAAACTACTTAGTATCTATGGTGCCGCCGTAATCGCCGCGGCACTTGCAATCCCGGCAACCGCGCAGGAAGTCGGTACCTACTCGGGTACATCGGCGGATGGGCAGGGCTTGTCTTTCGCGGTGGGAACGGACCCGAACAACGGTGATCCGCAGCTGATCAATGCAACGATATTTTTCTCGGCTCCGTGCAAGAACAGTACCTACGTCCTGAGTACGGGGTGGGGCTTCGGCCTCAGCAATGATATCGTCAGGGGGAAGGTCAAGTTCGTGACACCCGACAACTACTTTACCTTTACCGTCAACCTGACCTTCTCTGCTGATGGTCAATCTGCGACCGGCACGATCGAGTCGGTCGCTCCGACCTTGTACAAGGTCGGCGCCCATCCGACAAAAGCCTTGATCTGCACGTCGCCGTCGCAGGCCCTGAGCTTGACGCTTCAGCCCGCCGATGCCGTCACCAGCAAGCCGAATCAACAGAGCATTCGGCCGAACGCCAAGACGACCGATGACACGGCCGATGAGGCCAATGACTGAAACATTGTAGGAAGTCGCAACTCGCTCGACCCGGGCACCCGAGGTGCCCGGGTCGAGTCCACCATGCGACTGCGTCACTAAGGGAGGCTGAGATGACTCAGAGACTCAGCGCTCCGCGTGCGGCAGCATTGCAGTGCGGGCCTTTGCAGATCTCATTATTATTGGCACCACCGTAAGTGGCCGTTCCGTAGAAATCCCCATCGGCTGCCTGAATCAGCGACCTCGGGGCCGCGCCGGTCGCGCAAGTATCGTCGATGCAGAAATCGTGCACCGTGGTCAGGGTTTGCGCCTCTGCAACCGTGCCCGAGATCGGCACCCAGGCAATGACAACCATCGCCGAGAGCGCTCGAATCGGATACTCGACCGTACGCCGAGTACGCCGAGACGTGGGCGGCCTTTTCGCCGGTGTCACATGTTGCCGGGAATATGCAACCATGGGCTGCACGAGCGCTGACGCCCGGCGGCTTTGTGAAGCCAGAAGTGCAAAGTCAGCGTCTCCTACGTTACACGGACGCGCACGTTGTCAGGAACGTCGGCAGATGTGAGCGTCCGAACTCCGCGATCAAGTTGGGGGGTGAGTCTTGAATTCAGTGATTGCGAAACGCGCGAATGGCTTGGCATGGGCTTTGGCCGCCGCCGCAGCACTTTTCGTCATGGTGTCCGCCAAAGCGCAGATAAACCCTGGTCTGTATCAAGACATGCAGTGGCGCAACATCGGCCCGTTTATTGCCGGAAAGGTGGATTCGGTGTCCGGAGTCAACGGACGCCCGGGGATCGCGTATGTGGGTACCGATAATGGCGGCGTCTGGAAGACCGTAAACGCCGGCGTCACCTGGCTGCCGGTTACCGATGCGGTGCAGGCTGCCCGCGGCTTTACCGCCGTGGCGGTGGCGCAGTCGCAACCGTCGGTTGTCTATGCGGGCACCGGGAGCGTGTTTGGTTCCGAGTATGCCAGCGGCGTCTGGAAATCCACGGACGACGGAGCGCACTGGCAGAGTGCCGGATTGCAAAATGCCGGAGCAATCGAGTGGCTGCTTGTGGACCCGCAAGATCCCGACTTGGTGCTCGCAGCCACGCGCGGAATCGATCATCGGCAAGACGGAGCACGCGGCGTGTTTCGCAGCACTGACGGAGGAAGAACGTGGACACTGGTGCTGGATGCTCAGCCCGGGTCCGGCGCGACCTCTCTGTCCTGGGCAAGCGATGATCCACGGGTAATTTTCGCCACGGTGACGCAAACCTATCTTGCTCCAGGGGTTTCGAGTCGTTCGCTCTTCGAGCACCCGCGACCAACGAGCCTCTATAAGTCCACCGACGAGGGCCTGACCTGGGAGAACTGGAAGGGTCGCGACCAGCCCGAACTACTCGGGGCGACTGCGGTTGCGGTGGGCAATCAAGCGCGGCGCATATACCTGCTGAATCACGCAGGGCTTTATCGTTCGGACGACGGCGGTGCGAGTTGGTCGGTGGCCACCAAGACTATTTACACATCGAGCAAACAGGTTCTGGTCGATCCACATGATCCGGATGTGGTCTATACGATGGGTACCTGCGTCTACAGATCCACCGATGGCGGTCGTACTTTGGTTGCTTTCAAAGGTGCGCCCGGGGGTGATGACCCGAATCAGTGGTGGATTGATCCCACTGAATCGAACCATATCGTGTACGGCGGCGATCAAGGGGCATCGGTCAGTCTCGATGGTGGTCAAACCTGGAGTTCCTGGTACAACCAAGTAACTGCTGAGATCGAAAAGATCAGCACCGACAACCGGTATCCGTACTGGATATACGGCAGCAAGCAGGACAGCGGCGCATTTGCGATGGCCAGTCGAGGCTCGCTCGGACAGATCACCGACCTTGATTGGTTCCCACTGCCGGGTTGGGAGACGGGTTTCATGACTGTCGACCCGGCCGATCCCGACGTCCTATTCATGAACGGTCCTTTGGGATTTCTGCAAAAAGTGAACCGCAAAACGTGGGGCGCGCAGAGCGTCGATTTTGGCGTGGGTGCCATCAGTCGGGTTACCGACACGGATTTTCGACGCGCAGTATCTGCTCCCATCGTGTTTTCACCACAGAACGCGAGCGTGTTGTATTACGGCACGCAGAACGTTTGGGAGAGCCAAGACGGGGGTGATCACTGGCGAAAGATCAGTCCAGACTTGACCGCCCATCCAGGCAAGCCACCATTGCCCAATCCGCAAGGAGTCCATCACGGTGACGCACTCGTGGCGTTGTCGCCCTCAACCGTACAAGCCGGGGTCATATGGACGGGCAGCAACAACGGCGTCCTCTACTTGACGAAAGACGGCGGTAAGCAGTGGCTCGACGTCACTCCGCCGGGTATGTCGATCTATGGCGTCATCAACGTTCGGGCGTCGCGATTCGACCCGTCCGAGGCCTACGCAGCGGTGCGGAACGATGCCATTGGAGATTATGCACCGCACATCTATCGCACGCGCAACTTCGGCGGGTCATGGGAGGAGATCGTTACCGGCCTGCCGGCGGACCAACCCACCGGCAGCTTTGTGCGAGCGTTGCAGGAAAGCGAGCACAAACGCGGTTTGCTGTTCACGGCCACGGAAACGTCCGTTCATGTATCGTTCGATGAAGGCGATCACTGGCAATCGCTGCGCCTGAACCTGCCAACGACCTCATTTTATGACTTGGATGTCCACGATGGCGATTTGATTGCTGCAACCTATGGGCGGGGGATATGGATTCTGGACGATGCATCGCCGCTCGAGCAATTGACCGCGGAGCTTGCGGATCGGCAAGTGATCTTGTTCCGTCCGCGAAGCGCGACCCGTGTCCAGTCGAACATCAACCAGGACACTCCGTTTCCGCCCGAGGTTCCCCATGGCAAGAATCCACCTCAAGGGGTTGTGATCGACTACTATCTGAAACAGTCCGCGCAGAGTGTGGCGCTACAGGTTTTCGATGCCGAGGGGAATCTGGTGCGTTCCTACTCGAACGCTGCGTTGAACCCCCTCGATCAACCCCTGCCGCCCGCGCCTGCTTTTTGGGCACGGCCATCGCGGCCATTGCCCGAGACTCCGGGTGAGCACCGGGTGACCTGGGACATGCGCTATCCCACGCCGCCCGCGCTGTTCTTCGATCAGTCGAGCGGAGCAGTGCCGGAAGACACTGCATTTATTCCGGAGGGCCCAATGGCGCTCCCGGGCGACTACACGGTGAAATTGACCGTGGACGGAGTTTCCTACAGTCAGCCGGTGCAACTGAAACAGGATCCGCGGCTCGACTACTCACCCGCGGCGATGGAGGGCATGCGCCGGCAATTGGCGCTTGCACAGCGAATCATCGCGATCATATCCGCCAGCAACAGCGCTTACGAACAGGCAAACGGCTTGGATGCCAAACTGTCGTCGCCGCGCGCGGGTGTGTCGGGGAAATTGGTGAAGACGCTGCGCAAGCAAATCGCCGAATTGAGCGGCACCCCCGAAGATGCGTCAATCGGCCTCTCGGGCGGATCCTACGCCGTGCCACCAGTCAAGGGCGTCACCAGCTTCAGCAGGATCAATGGACAGGCATCGGCTCTGCTAGGGATGGTTGAATCCACCAGTGATCAGGCTCCCGTGCCCGCCTTGTACCGGACTTACTCGGATCTGTGCCGGGATTTCAACGCTACGTCAGGCGCTTGGCAGTCGTTGCAAACGAAGGTGAAAGTGGATGTTGGTCCAAAGGATGTGCTTCCGCCGGTGGCTTGTCAGTCTCGCATGGATGGGCAGCCGGAATTCTCGAACGACTCGCATCAGTCGGATCATTGAGTGCTCGACTTGAGTGCTCGACGGCGTATTCGCATTGGACGCGATCGCCCACGCATCCGGGGCCACAGCCCTTGAAAGAGACGTTTGACGCCATCTCGCAAAAACCAGATTGACTGCAGCGCCAGCTGCATTATTATAAACATACTTATCCCAAGACACCGAGTCACCCGTGACCGCCCTTAAGCTCACTGCCGTCGGCACCTCGACCGGACTCGTCATCCCGAAGGAAATGCTCACCCGTATGAGGGTCGAGCGCGGCGATCTGCTCCACGTCGTTGAGACGCCCGATGGGTTTCTGCTGACGCCGTACGATCCACAGATCGCGGCGCAAGTCGAGGCCGGGCGCGCATTCATGAAGCAATACCGGGACGCGTTCAAGGTTCTCGCTGAGTGAGCGCCACGCCCGTGTGGATCGACGCGCGGGCCATCCTGTTTCTTCACGACGAAAGTCTCGCGCTGTTCGGCGGTGCGCGCGGCCTTCGCGATGCGGGATTGTTGGAATCGGCACTCGGACGTCCGGTAAACCATCACCTATACCAACCCGATGCCGACGTGGCCGAACTGGCCGCGGCTTACGCGTTCGGCCTGGCGAAGAATCATCCCTTCGTGGACGGAAACAAGAGAACGGCATTTCTCGCGCTCGGACTCTTCCTCACGTTGAACCGGTGGAAATTGGAGACCACTCAGATTGATGCGATCGAAACGATGTTGTCGCTGGCGAGAGGAACACTGGATGAGAGTGCGCTCGCCGCTTGGATTCGCGCGAGGATCGTTGGCACCAAGTAAATTTGGCAGCGCAGGCCCGATGCCTTTTCCCATGCACCCGCCAATCGAGAAACATCGCGAGGCTATAAGCTGGAATATACCGCTTTGTTCAAAGCGGCCGGTCCGCACCGGCGGACAATGGATGTGCGTCCAGCACCGCGATAATATCCCACCCGGTCTAGCCTGCAAAGCAGCACCGAGAGTACCGCCATGGCTCGATCGATTCCGCATGCTCCTCTGGCAACGCGCGAGATAAGCGGTGCGCGAGTATCGCGGCATCGATGGGCGAGTTCCCGTGACCGGGACCGAGTGGGAATTCGAGGAGGCCTTGCAGGGGAGCCAAAGGAGCGGCAGTCCCGATCTGCTCATATACAGAGACTGGAAGCCTGCGCCGTTCAATACGCACGACGCCGAGCGCTTCGAGGAGCAGTCGCAGCAGCTCAAAGCTTTGCAGGGACTCAACTGGCGCAGCGCCTTCTGACACTAGAGTCGTTCGAGCATATTGCACAACCAGGATTTCAATGCACAAATTGACGGTGTTAATGGCAGCAGTAATACTGAACAGCGAGGTATGTCTCGCGGACACTTGTGAGTATACGATTGAAAAAGTTGGCTACAAAAATTTAGTCGCTAATTTGTATATGCCTAAAAATGTAGTAAATCCATCGGTCGTGATCGCATTTGGTGGCTCAGAAGGCGGAATATCTACCGGCAATTCAACCGGCGAAATGCTGGCTCCGCACTGTATCGCAGTACTCGGAATTGCTTTTTTCAAGGAACAAGGACTTTCACCGACACTTGATCAGATCCCTCTGGAGTATTTTTTCGACGCGGTTGATTTTGTTTCCCAATTTAAAGGGATAGATGGCAAACGGATAGGAATGGTTTCTGGCTCCAGGGGCTCGGAAGCAGCGTTCTTGATTGCGAGCATGGACCCGCGAATCAAATCATTGGTAGTAGCCACACCGAGTGAAGTTGCCTGGTATGGTAGAACCAAGTCAAAGTCGGCATGGACGTATAAAGGTGAGGACATACCGGCTTTGACGCCTGAGGACGACGATACTATTCCACAGGTGAAGCGTTTCGAGAACACTTTGAACAGTGTAAAAGATTGGGATAGGTATCGCTTCCACGTTGATGTCATCAATGGACCGATTTTCCTTATCTCAGCGGAAAACGATGAAATCTGGCCTAGTAAAAAAATGTCGGATGACCTAGTGAGATACTTGAAGGCACATGATTTCAAATACATGGTCAAGCACGATTCCTATGCAACTGGCCACGGATTCAGCAAAGAGGCCGCGCCGGCTATAAAACGGTCTGTAGTGGACTGGTTTCTTGAAACTCTATAGATGGCGGATATGGGGCAGCTGGCGGCACATTGCGGTCTATTCGCACGCAACTTGAGTTAGCCGGCACGCCGATCGGCGGCAATGATCTCTTGATTGCCGCGCAGGCGCTCGCACTTGACCACATCTTGGTAACAGACAACGACCAGGAGTTCGCGCGCGTCACTGGCCTGCGCGTCGAGAACTGGCTAAAGAGTTAGTCGCCGTATTTGACGTATTGGTAGCGAGGGCTCGCTTCGCGAGTTTCCGACGGGTGATTCCGCTGCGGTGAGCTCGGCCGATTTTACGATCCGCGCAGCATGAATTGTAGTTATCAGACAGCCATGATTGCCAAATGGACCGAATCGCAGCCCCGCGGAGGATGCCGGCGAACTGCTGACTCGCAGTCGGGACGAGGACGCGCACTGAGTTTGTATCTGGACGCGGGCGCCCTCCTGCCTTTGTTCATTGCGTATAATCAATGAACGATGGCTTGCGGGTGCCGAGTAACGTGATAAAAAAACCATGTCAGCGCTCGTTGGTCAGCAGACTGTTTTCAACGACCCTCCTCTTGTGTTCGGGGCCGGGCATCACGCTGGCTGCTGATCCTGCAAGGCCGATCGCAGTCATGGTCGTTGGCGTATTCCACATGTCCAACCCGGGTCATGACCTTCACAATTTCAAGGTAGATGACGTCCTGGAGCCGAAGCGCCAACGTGAGATCGAAGCAATCACGACCGCGCTGTCGAGCTTCAGGCCCACCAAAGTTGGTGTGGAGT
>Ga0116226_10002154_pt1 | contig 17044 bp, 15 predicted proteins | sample S1TSphfallax_FD_89692 | JGI IMG/M metagenome (GOLD analysis project Ga0116226, IMG submission 89692) | Host-associated microbial communities from peat moss isolated from Minnesota, USA - S1T2_Fa - Sphagnum fallax MG | ecosystem: Host-associated > Plants > Peat moss > Unclassified | place: USA... | reverse complement strand
TGCACGCAATACGCTTGGGTGTTCACGCAATGTCGTGCCATCGACTGCGGCATTCGCCGACGCCAATTGCTTTTGTGCGACCAGATACGCATCCTTGGCTGCTGCAACTGCTGCACGGGCATGCGCCAGATCTTCGCCAGATTCCGATTCAGTACCGGCCAATGGTGTGCGACGGCTCAAGTCATCGTTGGCGCGATCCAGATCGGTCTTGCGCTGTTGCACCACGGCTTGCGCTTCATCCACAGCGCGGTATTGTTGGCGAATCTGACGTACTGTTTCGCCCAAACGTGCTTGTGCATCAGCCATTGTGACCGCAGCATCGGCGTGATCGAGCTTGACCAAGGCTTGGCCAGCTTTGACCGATTGATTGTCGTCTGCACCGATGCCAACCACGGTGCCAGAGACTTGCGAATTGACATAGACCAGATTGCCACCAACATACGCATCATCGGTATCTTCGTAATAACGTTGATACAGTGCGTAGTAAGCACCGTAAGCGATACCAACTGCAGCGAAAGCCAACGCGATGGTGGTCATCAACTTGGCGCGACCACGGCTCTTGGATGCAGGTGGAGTTGGCGCAGCGGGTGTTGCAGAAGCAGCAGGCGTTGCAGGCGATTGTGGTGCAGAGGATGTATTTTCGTTTGTCATTATGTACTCCCGATTCAATATTGGTATATCTGATTACTTGTTGGCGACTGTTGCAGCTGGCTGGTCCTGGAAGCCACCGCCTAACGCCTTGGTCAATTCGATTTGTGCTGTCAATGCCTGCTGTTGACGTTGCAATTCCTGATCATCCAATGCCAGCACCGTCAATGTGTCGCGTGCCAGATCGCGGCCATCGGCCAGACCGGTATTGACGCGGCGTTGTGCGCTGACCAGGTTACGTTGACGTGCTGTGAGTTGCGTATGCAACGATGCCTCTTCGCGTTGCGCACCTTTCAGCTTGATCGCCGCATCGTTGACTTCGCCCACTGCGGTTTGCACGGTTTGATCGTATTGCGCAACAGCCAATTCCACATCGGCGCGATTGCTGTCCAGGTTTGCACGCAGACGACCAGCATCGAAGATCGGCAGATGCAGTGCTGGGGTGGCACCGATCATGCGGCTTTCGCTCTTGAGCAGATTACCGAAGTTGAAACTGGTCAAGCCGATGAAGGCACTCAGATTCAAGTCGGGATAGAACTCGGCGCGAGCAGCATCGACATCCTTCAAAGCAGACTGCACGCGATCACGCGAAGCGGCGATGTCAGCACGACGCGACAACAAATCCAACGGTATATTCGCTGGCATGCCGCCGATTGCCGTTGGGATCGGATGCACATCCAGATGTTCCGGGAAGTGATCGCCACCAACCAGGGACTTCAACTGGTAATACAGTTGATCGCGCTGTGTTTCCAGTTGCACCTTGGTTTGTTGTGGTGCTGCTGCGTCGGCTTGCAGCGGCTGCAAGGTTTCGCCTGCAGTCAAGCCTGCTTTTACGCGGCGTGCTTCCAGATCGACGAGATGCTTGCGCTGTGCCTCCACCTTGTCTTGCAAGGCGATGCGTGCGCTGACAGTTTGCCATTGGAAGTAGGTGCTGGTGACCGATGCTGCCAGCGTGGTCGCAGCGCCTGCTGCTTCGGCCTTGCTGGCTTCACTGCGGCCCAATGCTGCAGTCAGCAGATTGCGATTCTTGCCCCACCAATCGACGTCATACGAAAAATTCAAAGCGAGGCTGGCACTGTTCATGGTGCTGCCACCGATAGGTGGTGGGTAAAGGCTGTCCGCCGGATAATGTTCACGCGTGGCCGATGCATCCGCAGCGAGACTTGCACCGGCATTGGCGGAAGTTCCGCGTACCGCCGCATCAGCTTGTGCAACACGTGCCTGTACCACTGCCATGCTCGGCGAATTGCGCAGTGCCTGATTCACCAAGCCTTCCAGTTGCGGATCGTTAAACTCAGTCCACCAGCTTGCAACCGGCCAACGCCCATTGTCACCAGCGACGAAGTCTGCCGTTTGCGGCGCCTTCAATGTAGGGGCCTGGTCTGCTGGCGGCAAGTCAGCACAGCCAGCCAGGAGCAGCGCTGCTGCCAGCGCTAACGGGCGCAAGGCGCCGCTGATGCGTTTTGAGTTATTCATAGTAAAATTATTCATTCTGAAACTATATGATTAAAAAATTACACCTGTTCTTCGAGCTTGTTCTTCAGCTTGATCATCTCGGCCTCAAACGATAATTTGGCTTCGGGACTCAAGACACTGAATACGGTTTTATTGCGTTCACGCACTTCAGGTACAACAACACGTAATAATTCGATTCCGGCTTCGGTCAACGACAGATCGATGCGACGGCGATCTTCTTCACTGGCAACGCGCTTGATCAGGCCCTTTTTCACCAATTCATCGGTGATGCGGGTCATGTTGCTGCGTCCTTCACCCGTCGCCATGCAAATGTCCGATGGGTTGCAGCAATTCTCCGTTGTACTGAACAGCGTCATCATCGCGACATAAGCCACGCCACTGATGCCATGCGGTTCCAGAGCTTTATCCAGCAAGTCGCTCATCAAACGCGCATTGTATTTCAGCAACAATGACAACTTAACATCGCCTAGCGGCTCGCCGACTGCACGTTGATGCGCTGCTTCAATACGCTTTTCGGCTTCGGTATGTGTGATTCGTTTGGTATTTTCCATAACGATATAATACACAATTGAACTATTTTATTCAAGATTATTTTGAAACCTCCGCTGAAATTATTTCTTTTGTCAGAATTGCATCGAAACCAGCATGCATATTGAAGGACTTATGCATCATGACGATTGATGCAGATAAATATTGCAAAAATCTGCAAAAAAGCGGGAATCAGCCGAATCACCTACAATAGAGGCTGCATTGCAATGGCTTGATCCCACAATCCGCAACCACCTTCACTGAAACCCTGCCCGGATACATGGAAGACACGCAGTTGAACCCAACCATCAAGCGCTATTTGCCTTGGGTGGTTGCGACTGCATTATTCATGGAGCAGCTCGACTCCACCATCGTCAACACAGCGGTGCCGACCATGGCGCTCAGTCTGCATGTGACGCCACTGAGCTTAAAGGCCGTCGTTACCAGCTATATATTGAGCCTCGCTGTCTGCATCCCGGTGTCCGGTTGGCTGGCTGATCGCTTCGGCACGCGGCGCGTGTTTTCCACGGCGATTGCGATTTTCACCGTGTCGTCGATGTTATGCGGCTTGTCGCTGAATGTGCCGATGCTGGTTGCAGCACGCATCCTGCAGGGGATAGGCGCGGCGATGATGATGCCGGTTGGGCGCCTGGCGATTGTGCGCACGTTTCCGAAATCCGAATTACTGGCGGCGATGAACTTCGTCATCATCCCGGCATTGATCGGGCCGCTGCTGGGGCCGACAGTTGGCGGCGTGATTGTGCATCTGCTGTCCTGGCGCGAGATTTTCTTCGTCAATGTACCGGTCGGTCTGGCTGCCTTGCTGCTGGTACATCGGCACATGCCTGATTATTTTGGCGATGTGCCGCGCCCGCTCGATGTAATCGGCTTGATCCTGTTCGGCAGCGGCACGGCCTTGCTGTCCTGGTTGCTGGAAATCTTCGGCGAGCATCATATCGACCCCACATCGGGCTTCATCCTGCTGGCGCTATCGGGATGTCTCTTGGCAGGCTATGTCTGGCATGCGAGACAGGCGATGTTTCCGCTATTGCGGCTTTCGCTCTTCAAGATACGCACCTTCCGCGTTGGTGTGGTGGGCGGCTTCGTCACCCGTTTAGGCATAGGTGGCCTGCCCTTCCTGCTACCGCTGCTCTATCAATTGGGGATGGGCTTGCCCGCATGGCAGTCGGGCTTGTTGATGATGCCTTCCGCTGCGGCAGCGATGGGGATGAAGTTCCTGTCCTCCCGCGTGCTGGCACGCTGGGGTTATCGGCAAGTGTTGATCATCAATACCGTAATGATCGGCGTCACCATCAGCTTGTTTGCGCTGGTGACACCGACCACATCCATATTCCTGATCGTGCTGCTAAGCCTGACGATGGGCTTTTTCAATTCGCTGCAATTCTCCAGCATGAATTCGATGGCGTATGCCGATATCGAAACGCCAGACTCCAGCATGGCCAGTACCATCGCCAGCTCCTTGCAGCAAATGTCGCTCAGTTTCGGGCTGGCCTTTGGCACGTTGATCGCTGGCTGGTATCTGGGTGACCTGCCACAAACTGACGGTATCGCCGTCATTGGAGCACTACACCACGCCTTTACTACACTGGGCATATTGACGGCGCTTTCCTCTCTGTCATTCTGGACGTTGAAGGCGAAGGATGGCGAAAACGTCAGCCGCGGCACTCCACGTCCAAGCGACGGGCAGGCCGCCGTCAAGTAAACCACCGAAATAGCGCCAAAAACACACCGAAAACACAGCAGTTTCGGAAAATTCCCTGTTACAACTTATAATAAAAGAACATCCCTTTTGCTTGGAGCATTGATGTCTTCCTTTAAAGTTTCGCCGCGCCGCTGGTTTGGCTTTTTTTGGCGTTCGTTGGATGCCGTTCGTCGCGCCATCCTCAACCTGCTGTTCCTGCTGATCATCATCCTGTTAGCGATCGCAATATTCAGTGGTAGCAAGCGTATCGACGACAAAACCGCGCTGATTCTGGACTTGAAGGGCATGCTGGTGGAACAGCAGTCCGGCAATGTCCGCGAGCAGTTGGTATCGGAAGCACAAGGCGACACGAAGGAAAACGTGCAATTGCGCGATGTCCTGCAGGTGCTGGATGCAGCCACGAAAGACCCGAAGATCAGCAGCGTGGTCTTGCTGCTGGACGACTTCCAGGGCGCAGGCATGCCGATGCTGCGAGATGTCGGCGAAGCGCTGGATCGCTTCCGCGCCAGCGGCAAGAAGGTTACCGCCTGGTCGTCGAGCTACGATCAACGCCTGTATTTCCTGGCCGTACATGCTGATGAGATCCTGATGCACCCCATGGGTATGGTCGAAATCGAAGGCTTCGGTGGTCATCGCAATTATTATCGCGACGTGCTGGACAAGCTCGGCATCACCGTAAACCTGATGCGCGTCGGCACCTACAAGAGCTTTGCCGAACCATACATCGCTAACGAACCCTCTCCTGCGGCACTGGAAGCGGAGACTTATCTGTATAACGGCATGTGGAAGAACTATACCGACACGGTCGAAAAACTGCGCAAACTGCCATCCGGCAGCATTATGCAAATGATCGACAACCTGCCGCAACTGGTGCAGGACGTACATGGCGATCTCGCCAAGCTGGCACTGAGCAGCAAGCTGGTCGATGGCTTGAAAACCCGTGACGAGTTGCGCCAGATGATGATTGCCCGTGGTGCAGTTGACGAGAAGACGCACTCGTTCCGTCAAATTTCCTTTGAAGATTACCTGGCGAAGCAAAAGCCGCAGGTACTCGGCGATGCCGTCGCCGTGGTGGTTGCTTCTGGCGAAATCAGTGATGGTATTGCACCACCTGGCTCCATCGGCGGCTTATCGACCGCAAACCTGATCCGTCAGGCACGTGACGATGAGCACGTCAAAGCGATCGTGCTGCGCGTTGACTCCCCTGGTGGTAGCGCGTTCGGAGCGGAGTTGATTCGTCGCGAACTGGAATTAACCCGTGCAGCAGGCAAGCCCGTCGTGGTGTCGATGGGCGACGTCGCCGCTTCCGGCGGTTACTGGATCACGATGTCATCGGATGAAGTGATGGCCGACCCGGCAACGGTGACCGGCTCAATCGGTGTCTTCGCCTTGTTGCCAACTGCCGACAAGGCAATGGACAAGATTGGCGTACATTCTGGCGGTGTGACAACAACCTGGCTGCGCGATGGCTACAACCCGCTGCGTCCGCTTGATCCACGTCTGCGTGATGTGATCCAATCGACCGTCGATCATATCTACTCAGATTTCACTACCAAGGCAGCACAGGCACGCAAGACCACGGCAGACAAGATCGACACTGTCGCCCAAGGCCGTGTATGGACAGGCGAGCAAGCGAAGGAGCGCGGCTTGATCGATACGCTGGGCAGCTATCGCGATGCATTGAATGACGCGGCCAAGCGGGCCAATCTGGGCAGTGATTATCGCGTGACCTACATGGAACGCGAACTGAACGGCTTCGACCGCATTCTCAAGATGTTCGATACCCACGTTGCAGCAACCCTGAACAATCAGTTCGACTTGAAATTGATGCAATCCGGCGTACCACCAGTAGCTACGCACCAGGTTTTGCATGACTTGAGCTGGTTGAACGCTGTTGCAGAAAGCCATAAGCCGTACAGCACCGTGACGCATTGTTTCTGTAGCCAGCCGCTGCAGTAATCTCTGGTCATCGCTACCGGGATCCGAAAAAGCGCGCCACGAGCGCGCTTTTTTGTCGCTAATAGCGACAAATCGCATGCAATTTACGCAAAACTGGGAACTTCTCACTGGCAAGTCGCTCAGTCGTGCATTAATATGAATCGTCCTTGTATCAATGAATTACCGCATGACTAGCCGCAGACTCTTTATTCAGCAAACTCTGGCACTCGGTGCAGGCACCATTTTCGCCGGGTGCGCCAGCCCTCCTCCGGCAAAAACGGCTGCCGTCAGAGACAATACCGCGCCAGCGACAACATCAGCGCCAAGAATCATCACTCCTGTAAATCATGGTCCGTCGATGGGCGATCCGCCGCCGGATATCTTTGATGCCTCCAATCTGGATATCGATTTCTGGGTCAAGCCACGCACCATCACAGTAACCCGCCCTGCCAGCAATGAGAAGGCAGAAATCCTGTATTGGAAGGATGGCGAGATTATCGACCCAGCGTATCAGCAACTCTGTCATCTGCTGCGCGACGTGAATGGAGGCGGTGTAACGAAGGAGATGGACCCGAAGCTGCTGGAATTACTGTGGGCGACACAAGCGTTTGTCGCGCGCTATGGAATGAATGCACCGATTGAAATCCTCTCCGGCTATCGCACGCCAGAATCCAACAAGCGCTTGATCGAATCGGGCGTACCGGCTGCACGCAAGTCCCTGCACATGGAAGCGCGCGCTGCCGACATCCGTATCGCCAACCTCGATTCCGGTGTGTTAGGTGATCTGGTCAAGAGCTTCCGCCAGGGTGGCGTCGGTTTCTACTATCGCCAAACAAAGCAGGGCGGCTGGATACACGCCGATACCGGCTTACAGCGCACCTGGAAGGGTTAAGCCCATGCCATTCCTGTTACTGACCGGAGTTCAAGGTCTGTTGATTGAGTAGCGCGTCAATCTTGATGTGCAACTCATCCGATACCTTGTAATCGGGATAAGCACGGCGGAATTTGCGCCACTCCGCCAAGGCTTCCGGCGTCGATCCAGACTTGAGCAGTGCTTCGATTTTCGCCACGCGTGCGTCGGCATCGCTCACCGCTACTTGGGCAGATGGCGGTGTCTGCGCCAATTTGTGTTCTGCATCCGGTACCACTACGCGCACTGACGCCGCTGCTGGCGGCAATGGTGCAGGTGCCGCAGCAACAGGAGCGACAGGCATCGGTGCAGGAACAGATGCAGCTTGAGGTGAAGCGAAGCCGAACGCATTCGATGCTGCTGGAGCAGGAGCCAAAGGCGCCGACTCCTTCACACGATCTTGTACTGGTGCAGGAGAGGCATCGACCGAACCAAAGTTCAACGCTGGAGATTTCTGCCCAGCGTTGTCTCGATAATTGCTCACAGGAGCGGGTTCCGCAAAAAGTGAGGGCGCAGACTGAGCGGCTGGAGCTGGGATAGGTGCCGCAGCCATTGCTGGCGGCAGCGGTGCCATCTTCGGAGCTGCGGCAAGGCGTTGCTCGTCCTGCACCGCCTGACGGCGGAGCCTTTGCTTGTACTCCGGCCGCGACGCGGCGGCAGCGGTTGCTTGCGCGGCTTCTATCGCTTCCGCCGTTGTCGGCGCTGGAGCGGCTGGTTTGGCCACAATGCCTTGGGGCGGTTCATAGCCCGGCGGCGGCAATATCTTCACATTCACCGACGGCTCAACCAAGCCCTTGCTTTCCACAGCTTGAGCGATGATCGCTGGCTCTTTCTCTACCAGCAAAGCCGAAGCGCCCGGCTTCATGCGCTCATCGTAAACTTCCATGCGTACCAATTGCACGGTCACGAACAGGCTGGCGACCAAGCCCATGGGTACACGCCAGCGGCTGGCAAAACTACGCTTCGATTGGGCCTTGCCTGGGATGACAGGATCATTCGCAGCTTGTTGCACCGGCTGCACCACGGTAGCGGCGGGCGCTTCCGGCGTTTTTGCCAATTCGACCTTGGCAGCAGCAAGAATAGCATCATCCAAGCTTGCCGATGGTTGCTTCTGCGGCAACTGGCGCAACATCAGCGTGAGTTCGCCCTCGCCCTTCAGGAAGGCGTCGAATTCAGCGTCGCTGATGTTGATTTCGTCTTGGGTGCTCATGCCACTTCACCTTGTACTGTCTGACTTTGCAACTGTGCCCGCAGCTTTTGCATCGCATAGCGCAAACGGCTCTTGACGGTTTCGACCGGCACCGCCGTCACGCTGGCGATTTCGTCGAGACTCATGTCGTTGAATTGCTGCAAAATCAGCGCTTCCTTCTGTTCGGCTGGCAATGCGTGAATTACCGCATGTAATCGTGCAAGCTGGCGCTTCTTTTCCAATTGCTGCTCTGGCGTCAGACCTTCCTCTATATTGTCCGCCAAATGCTGAAATGCTGCATCTTCATCATCACTATCGCCACCGCCGAATTCACTGGCCAGGACGATCTGCTTTTGTCGCAGCAAATCGATCAACCGATTACGCGCGATCTGATAGAGGTAGGTGCGAAACGCCGCCTGCGGCTCATAACGCGCCCGTGCGCCATGCAACCCGGCCCAGCAATCCTGCACGATTTCATCCACCCAGTCCTGACGTGGCGTGCGCCATGCAACGAAGCGATACAAGCCGACTTTATGGCGCTTGTACAGCTCCGTAAAGGCAGCCAAGTCACCGTCACGGTAACTGAGCATCAGGGTTTCATCGGACAATTGGGCGAGCATGGGCGCAGTGTAGCCGAGATGTCGGTTACCGGCAACGGCGCACCGATGATATCGATGGCGAATTTCCTTTTCTTCATCAGGGTTTTGGCTGCACAAGCGATTGGCAAAATGGGACTGCTCCGAAGCAAATTTCCTCCATGCAGAATAGGCAATACAATTTGCGTAGCAAGGTTATACTGCGCGTTCAACTTTCCTCACCGAGGGCTAAAAACAATGAGACTGACCACCCCACGCCGCCTGCTGGCGACCGCCGTTTTCCTGTGTTTCGCACCTATCGCATCGTCCGCATTTGCTGCCGACAATAGCAACAACCTGGTGCTGGAAGCCCAGACCATGGATCGCAGCGCCGATCCTTGCACAAACTTTTTCGATTATGCAAATGGCAAATGGCTGGCAGACAATCCGATTCCTTCCGACCGCGCCCGTTACAGCGCTTACGATGAGGTCAGCGAACGCAACCTGAAGAATTTGAGGGAACTGGTCGAAGCAGCGTCGAAATCGGACAATCAGGATGGCGTGACCAAGCTGGTCGGTGCGTTTTACCACAGCGGCATGGATGAAGCTGCAATCGACGCTGCAGGCATCAAGCCGATTAACGACGAATTGGCCGGTATCGACGCAATTTCGAGTCGCGAGGATTTGCTGGCAGCGATTGCCAAGCAAACCAGCATGGGCATGTCGCCCCTGTTCAATTTCTATGTCGATCAGGATGCGCGCAACACGCTGCGCTATATCCCGCAATTAGGCCAGGGCGGGCTGGGGCTGCCGGATCGCGACTACTATCTGAAGACCGACGCCAAGACCAAGGATATCCGCACCAAATACGTCGCGCATCTGGAGCATATGTTTGGCCTGCTCGGCGATGCACCGGATGTGGCGAAAAAGAATGCCGCAACCGTGATGAAGATGGAAACGCAACTGGCAAAAGCTTCGATGGATAACGTCGCCATGCGCGATCCACAGGCGACTTATCACCTGATGTCGCTGGCACAGTTCTCGAAGCTCAATCCCAAGGTCGATTGGGCTGGCTACTTCACCAAAATCGGCCTCGCCACACCGGGCGACATGAACGTCGGCCAACCGAAATTCTTCGCTGAAGCGGACCGCATGCTGGTATCGACGCCGCTGGATCAATGGAAGACTTATCTGCGCTGGAACCTGATCCGCAATACCGCCAATGATTTGTCCAAGCCATTCGTCGAAGCGAATTTCGATTTCTATGGTCGTGTACTGGCAGGCACCAAGGAAATCCAACCACGCTGGAAACGTGTTCTGACGACCATCGATGCCAATGCAGGCGAGGCGCTCGGCCAATTGTACGTCGCCAAGTATTTCGGCCCGGATGCGAAGGCCGCCGCGTTGGATATGGTCGAAAACATCAAGCTGGCGATGCGCGACGACATCAACAGCCTGGAATGGATGACGCCGGAAACCAAGAAGCATGCAATGGAAAAGCTGGACAAGCTAACCGTCAAGATCGGCTATCCTGATACATGGCGCGATTACAGTAGTTTGAAAATTGACGCCGACGATTACGCAGGCAACGTGCTGCGTGCGAATGCGTTCGAGTTCAAGCGTAACCTTGCCAAGCTCGGCAAGCCTATCGATCGCAAGGAATGGGGCATGACGCCACCGACCGTCAACGCTTACTACAACCCGACGATGAACGAGATCGTGTTCCCGGCAGGCATCCTGCAACCGCCACTATTCCACGTGAACGCTGATGCAGCCGCCAACTACGGCAACACTGGGGCGACGATTGGCCATGAATTGACGCACGCGTTCGACGACCAAGGTAGCCAGTTCGATGCGGACGGTAACCTGAAGAACTGGTGGACCAAGTCGGACGAAACGAATTTCAAGACACGTATCGCCAACATCGAAAAGCAGTTCGACGAATACAATCCTATCGACAACCTGCATATCAATGGCAAGCTGACTGAAGGCGAAAACATCGCCGACCTCGGTGGTTTAAAGATTGCGTTAGCGGCACTGAAGAAGGCACAAGCTGCAAAGCCACAGCCAGAGAAGCTGGATGATCTGACGGTCGAACAACGCTTCTTCGTCGCTTATGCACAAAGCTTCCGCGGCAAGGTACGTGACGAGCAATTGCGTCTGCAGTTGGCAACCGATCCACACTCGCCGGACAAGTACCGCGTAATCGCGCCGCTGGCGAACATGCCGGAGTTCTCGCAGGCGTTCTCCTGTCCCGCTGAGCATTCGCCTTTACGTGCAGAAGCCAAGCGCGTCAATATCTGGTAATTCTTGCCGCATCTTTCATCGCGCCCTTCGGCTATCATAGCGAAGGGCGTTTTCTATCGTTGAACGGGATGAACAATGAGTATCGAGTGGCAGTGGTCTGCGTATGAAGACTTGAGCAGGGACGATTTATACGAAATCTTGCATAGAAGGCAGGAAGTATTCGTGATCGAGCAAAACTGCGCGTATATGGATTGCGATGGTATCGATCCGCATTGCTATCATTTGCTCGGTTGGATGGAGGTCAATGGCGAGCGGCAGGTAGTTGCTTACATGCGCTGCGTGAAGGCGGGGATCAAGTATCCCGAAGTGTCGCTGGGACGCGTATTGAATACATCAGTGGTACGCGGCACCGGCGCTGGCCGCGAAATGATGGCACTGGCGCTACAACACATGCAACGCGTGTTTCCCAATCAACCGATTCGCATCTCGGCACAGCAATATCTGGAAAAATTCTATCAAAGCTTCGGCTTCGTCACACAGTCAGAACCGTATGACGAAGACGATATCCCGCACGTGGAAATGTTACGCGTCGCGCCTGGCAAGCAATAATACAAAGAGTTGATTGCTTAAGCACTCAAACGCTTCTGCCAGAAAAATAACGGCAAACCAGCTTCCTTGTCAGGTTGGTAGCCGTTATAGCCAAGCTTCAAATACAGGTCTTGTGCCCCTGTATTGTGGGACAAGACTTCCAGGGTCAGCTTACAGCAACCACGATCCCGCGCAATTTCTTCAGCATAACCCAACATCATCTGCGCAATGCCGAGCCGCCGGAATTGCGGTGCAACGGCGACGTCATGGACATTGACCAATGGCTTTGCCGCAAAGGTGGAAAAACCCTCGAAGCAATTGATCAGGCCAGCAGGCTCGCCATCGGCAAACGCCAACACCGAAAACGCCGTTGGACGTTGCGCCAATTTCGGAATCAGGCTTTCTTTCACCTCATCTGTTAAGCCCTTGCCGCCACCCATCGCGTCGCGCGCATAACCATCGAGTAGAGACACCAAGGCTGCTGCATGCTGACTATTCTGATAGTCGGCTTTTACAATCTCAATCTTCAAACAAGAACTCCTAAGAATTATTGACTGGCTGCGCCGGTTTGCGTTTTTTGGCGATGAAGTCGAAATCGAACCGGACTTGTTGTGCGGCTTGATCAGTTACTTTCACGGTTTGCAGCAAAGGCGGCTTGATACTGCCCATGTCGGGATGCCATGCATGTATCTCGTAAGTCCCAGGCGGCAAACCATTCAATGCAACCTCGCCGCTCGCTTCGCTTTTGCCGAAGTAAGGTGTATCAACCACATAGACATAAGCACGCATCCATTCATGGATCAGGCAGTAGATGATAACGACTCCGGTCTTGTCGAACAAGATGGGCGGTGGCGTCGTTTTCTCATACGGCTTGATCTCGAATTCCTTGGCGGGGGAAAACGATTTGACGTGATGCTCGACCTTATCGTAATTCGGGAATTTGATCTGGCTGCCGACCTGCACCACGGTCACATAGGGCGTGAATTGCAGATGGTCTTGCGCAATCGTGGCAGGGTCTGTGGTTGCGGCAGCCGCAGCTCCACCGCCAACTGGCGTCGCATAAATGACGGCGTCAGTCATGGCTTCGCCGGACTTGTTAAAGACATGCACATCGACCGATGCTGCCGATGCCGGTAGCGCATAACACCCCGCCGCGACCAATAAACAGGCGGCAGATAAGCGAGTAAAAGATTTCGACAATTGGATGAGATACATGATGTTGTGATTTTTAGTGTTAAGGGATCAACTCATTTATCGGGTCACAATGTCGTGCTGCATCGGCGCCAGCTTCGCTAACAACTTGTTTTGCACTCGCGACGAGATGCCGTGCTTTTCCATCGCCTGTTGCAAGTCCTCTGCCAAAGCATTGAACTGCGCATTAGTAATGGCAAGGTTGGCATGGATCGCCTTCATCGATTTGCCGCTGTATGTACATGGCCCACCGCTGACGGCACAGAGTTGTTCGTCCAACATCTTCACCAGATGATCCATATCGGCATCGTTGAATGCCTTTTTGATCCGGGTGTCTTGTTGAATGATAGGAATGAAATCGACGACAATTTTCCCGATTCCATCTTTACCGCCCAGCGCTTGAAACAGGCTATCGTCAGTAGTACCTGCATTTTGTGCAAGACTCGATAACGACATGAACACAACCCCTAGCACACACAAACCGGCATTCAATAGAGAACGTAGCATAGACATGAATGTTATTCCTTACACGATGTGAGTTAACAGCAAGTTATCGACCTGACATCATCGTACTGAACCATCCCGCCGCAAGCTTACTCAAACATCAAAAGTAAGAAAGTACTATTTATGACCGTCAACATACTTACGTGTGAAAAACCACATTGGATTCACAGGAGATGTGAATCGTATGCCGCATCATGTATGGATATGCTAACGCATTCGCATTGCTACGCACAGAATCAGATAAAATGGAATCAATATCCTGTTGTCTATCTTCCTCAATCGGATTGTATCGATTGGCAATTGTTTTGCTTGAACACTAATTTGCCGCGACGTCCTTTATCCGCCTCAATGATTGCGGGCTGCTTGTCTCGGCATCGCTCCACAAGGAGCTTGATATCGTGAATGCGCCGCGCACGGAAAAGATCGAGAAACTGTTGAAGCACATGGTGGCGATGACTTGTCATCGTGACCAGACCCTGCTCGACGTGTCGATCATCGCCGCCTTGCAGGAGCTGGCGTCCGCCAAGCAGGTGCGTTCCTGGGAAATCTACCGCGACGACGACGAGTTGCTGATGCGTCAACGAGTGTCGCTCGATGGCAGCGACATCGTCACCTTCGACGAAAATGAAGTCGCCGAATTACCGGGCGAACCGGTAAGTCAGCATCCCGAATTGGTATCCTGCATTGCCGATCACAAACTGCAAATTGAAGAAACACTACCCGATGGCAGCCATCGCCTATGGTTGCCGATCTGGCTCAACGACAGGATTTCCACAGTGCTGGAAATTTGCAATCCCCAACCGTATCAGGAAAATACGATGCGGATGATAGAAGGCATGTTGAGTGTCTATCGCAACTACCAAAGCCTGCTTGATTACAGCGAGCGCGATTCGTTGACTGGTCTCTTGAACCGCAAGACCTTTGACGAACGCTTCGCAAAACTGCTGGCCAGCAGTCCTGATGCGGAAGACAAAAAAGGCGAGGTCGCAGCAGAACGACGCCACCCGGCGGAGATTCAGGAACATTGGCTGGCCGTCGTCGATATCGACCACTTCAAGCGCGTCAACGACCAGTTCGGTCATCTTTATGGCGATGAAGTGCTGATCCTGGTCGCGAATTTGCTGCGCTCGTCATTCCGCACGCAGGACCGCGTGTTTCGTTTTGGCGGCGAAGAATTCGTCGTGCTATTGCGCTCAACCACGCTGGAAGATGCACTCAAAATCTTCGAGCGCTTCCGCATCAATATCGAAGAGCATGTGTTCCCACAAGTGGACAAGGTCACCGCCAGCATCGGCTTTGCCAGTGTCTCGAACCAGACACCGGTGGTGATACTAGGCCACGCCGACCAAGCCTTGTACTATGCGAAAGCGAATGGCCGCAACCGCGTCTGCCATTACGACCAACTGGTGGAGAGCGGCCAGTTGATGTCGGAAAAATCGAACGAGTCGGTGGAATTCTTTTTCGATCAGCCTTAACTAGGCTCGCCGACCATTTCCGCTGTCACTTCCGACGCGACTTTCTTCTTCGTTATCGTCAGCAATATCACGCTGCCGAGAATGATCAACATCGCCAGCATTTCACGGCCGCTGATCGATTCAGATGCAAAACATGCCCCCAATATCACAGCAATCACCGGATTGACATAGGCATAGCTTGACGCCAAGGCATTCGATACACGCGTCAGCAAATACATATAGGCAGAGAAAGCTGCCAACGAACCAGCCAGCACCAGATACACCCAGGCCACCATGGCTGGGGTACTGGGATGAATCGCGAAATTCTCGCCGCGTAGTGCAGCAATCACTAACAGCGATACACCACCCATCATCATCTCACTGGCGAAACCCATGGCGCCAGGTGCCAGCGTCATTTTTTTTTGCGCCAACACCGAGCCAAATGTCCAGCTTGCGACTGCGCCCAATACCGCCAGCACACCACCCGGATGCGCAAAGAAACTGCCACCACTAGCCAGCAAGGCAACGCCACTGAAGCCGACGATGATGCCCAGCCATTCGCGTCCACTCGGCCAATCGCCGTAGAATCCAGCGAATAACGCCAACATCAACGGCGCGCAAGCAATGAACACGGCGGTCAGCCCGGACGACACGGTTTCTTCGCCCAAGGCAGTCAATCCCATGCCGCCACCTAATAACAAGGTGCCGACGATCAGCGCATCGCGCCATTCCCGCAAGCTTGGATTACGTGCGCCACGCCATTTCAAGAACGCAAACAGCGCCAACCCCGCGACACAGAAACGACTGCCCATCAGGAAGAACGGTGGAAACGACGCCAGCGCAATCTGTATGCCGAGATAAGTCGAGCCCCAGACGAAATAGGTTGTCAGTAAAGCCAGCAGTGATAATTTAGGTAAGGTACGCATCTTTTACGTTGTTTTCGGGCCTTGAGGGTATCTTAGTGTATGCTGGTGATCATCTATTTAGAATAGATATTGCAAGGCAATTCGTCGATACGACTTTATCTTTCATCGAAATTAGCAGCATTGACCATGAAAATCGAACTGGACGCAATGGACGCGAGAATCCTGGAAATTTTGCAGCAGGATGCGCGTACCACACTGGCCGAAATCGGTCGCCGCATACACATGAGCCAACCGGCGGTGGCTGAACGCGTCAAGCGCATGGAAGCCGCTAACGTGATCTGCGGCTATCACGCACAAGTTAATCCCGCTGCACTCGGTTATGGCATCACCGCCTTCATCCGCGTCGCCCGCCGTGGCAATGAGACCCCCGTTGCTGTCGTCGCCAGTCAGGTGCCGGAAATCGTCGAATGCCATTCCATTACAGGCGACGATTGCAGCATCGTCAAGGTGATCGCGCCTTCGGTGGCCGATCTGGAAAAGGTGATTGCGCATCTGACGCGCTGCGGCATCACCTCGACGTCGGTGATCCTGTCGTCGGCAATCGAACGCAAGCCAATCTTTCCCGCACACTGACGGAGCCGCACGTGGAACTGCGCCAGCTACGCTATTTCGTTGCGATTGTCGATCACGGTTCGCTGTCCCGCGCAGCGCGTGTGCTACACATCGCACAACCGGCATTGACGCAGCAGATACGCCAGCTGGAAGAAGAACTCGATACGCAGCTATTGCATCGCTCCGCGCAAGGTGTGCTGGCGACCGATGCTGGCAAGACTTTTTACGAGCATGCGCAAGCAATATTGAAGCAGGTTGGCGATGCCAAGTCCGCCGTCGCGCAATCGGCAGCCAAGCCAGCAGGAACGGTTGCGCTCGGTATTCCACAAAGCGTATCCGGTGCGTTAGCCCTGCCCCTGCTGGTGGCAGTGCGTGAGACTTACCCGGAAATCTCGCTACAGCTGACCGAAGAATTATCCGGCAACCTGATCGAACAATTGCGCTCAGGCCGCATCAATCTCGCCGTGCTATTCGATGATGGGCAATTGCACGCCTTCTCGATGATACCGCTGATCGAAGAAGACATGATGTTCGTCACGCGTGCAGATTCCGCCTGCGCGGTGCCGGATGGCCCGATTGCACTGGCTGATGCCGT
>Ga0116226_10002153_pt1 | contig 17044 bp, 15 predicted proteins | sample S1TSphfallax_FD_89692 | JGI IMG/M metagenome (GOLD analysis project Ga0116226, IMG submission 89692) | Host-associated microbial communities from peat moss isolated from Minnesota, USA - S1T2_Fa - Sphagnum fallax MG | ecosystem: Host-associated > Plants > Peat moss > Unclassified | place: USA... | reverse complement strand
GTGCTCTGCCCGATCATGGCGGGTTCTCGACGCCAAATCGCGCGAGCGCCCGCAGACAGGTAGAGCGGTGTACGGCACCGTGGCCCGGCGACACCTCGGTGCCCGGAATGCGCAGGCCATAGCGGTGATGAGCAGCCTCGCTTTCGAGTATCCACCGGCATAGCTGCGACAGACGAGCCTCCGTGTCCATCCCCTCCAAAGCCGACCATTCGAGCCATTCAGGCTGCGCCGCGAGGCCTGTATAGCTGCGCACGGCGGGTTCGCCGCCACGTGCCACCACCTTCCATGCCATGTGCTTGAGCGGCACGCCGATCTGATAGCTGCGTAGTCCCGCAAACTCTTCGTCGCCGTGCAGGTCCGACTCGGATACTGCCCCGGCGGCAGCGGCCGCCGACGGCAGAACATGAGTGCCGCGCGGCTCCGGTGCGGTAAAAACCGTCAACGGCTTGTGCACGTAGGTCCAGGAGCGGAACCACCCGAACGGATGGCGCGTGCGCAATTCGAATTGATCCAGGCGCATCACCCCCCGCGGCATCGCGGGCAGGCCGACGACGGCGCGCTGGTAACCGTTCGCTGCGACGCGATGAGTGGACGCCGCCGCGTCGGTGCAGCGAATCTCGATGTCGCATCGGTCGACGGCCGCGTCGCTCTGCAGCACGAATTCCAACTGCGCGGGCGCTCCCGCGAAGGTATCGGCGTCGCCGACCGCGTCCACGCCGAGACCCAGCAGATTCCGATGACAGTGGTGCATCGCGACCAGCACGAGGCTGGTCAGCAGGAACCCGAACGCCAGTCCTAGATTGCTGTTGTAGTTGAGGCCGGCAATCAGCATGGCGGCCAGCATCAAGCCCAGGGTCAAACCGAACCGGGTTGGGATGATGTAGATGCGGCGTCGGCTGATCGTGAGCGGCAATGTGTCGATGCCATGCCGGCGGACGGCCCATCGGGTCAAGCGCGCAGTGGCCGCTCGACGCAGGCGCTTCACCGGTAGTACCCGCTCAAGGTACGGGTACGGCCTCGAGTAGCCGCATCGACGCCGACGCAGTGCCGTCACGCAGCCGGATACGGTGCTCGACCACCGCGGCGAACACTTGTTGGACATGCTCTGGGACCACCGCATCGCGGCCCGCGATCAACGCCCATGCGCGCGCGGCGCGCAACAATCCGATCGCCGCGCGCGGCGACAAACCGACGGTGTGGGAGGCGGCATTGCGAGTGTGGGCCACGAGCGCCTGGACGTAATCGAGCAACGCGGGCGCCACGTGAACATCGGCGAGGCGTTGCTGCAAGACCGTCAACGTCGCGACGCTCACGACGGGCGCCAGCGAGTTGACGAGGTCGCGTCGGTCGATGCCGCGCAGCAGCTCGCGCTCGGCGGCGGCGGCCGGGTATCCGAGCTGTACTCGCATCAAGAAGCGGTCGAGCTGAGACTCCGGAAGCGGGAAAGTGCCGATCTGATCCTGTGGGTTTTGCGTTGCGATCACGAAGAACGGTTCGGGGAGCGGCATCGATTGGCCGTCGAGCGTTACCTGATGTTCCTCCATCGCTTCCAGCAACGCGCTCTGCGCCTTCGGTGAGGCACGGTTGATTTCGTCGGCGAGCACGAGCTGCGCGAAAATGGGTCCGCGCTGAAAACGAAATTGACCGGTCTCGCGATCGTAAATCGACACGCCGAGCACGTCGGCTGGCAATAGGTCGCTGGTGAATTGCACCCGCTGAAAAGATAACCCCAGGGTCTTGGCGAGCGCATGAGCCAGCGTGGTCTTGCCGACGCCCGGTATGTCTTCGATCAGCAGGTGGCCACGTGCCAGCAGGCACGCCAGGCACAGTCGAATTTGAGTTTCCTTGCCCAAAATCACCCGATTGAGCTGGGTGAGAACGTCTGCGATTTCGCGCGCCGGTGAACTCGGAGGTGAATTCATGGCGGGCGGCGCATCACCCGGCGCGTAACGCGTTGACCCGTTCGACCAACGCGGTGAGCTGGCCCATCTCCGTGCGCAACTCCGTGAGCCGCGCCTGGTCCTTGGCCACGATGTCGGCGGGTGCATTTTTCGCGAAATCGGCGTTCGCCAGCTTGCTCGTCAATTTGTTCAAGTCCATCTCGACCTTGCGTTGCCGTTTGCCCAACCGTTCGAGTTCAGCATCCGGATCGATCAGATCGGCCATGGGCACCAAAATTTCGAGCTGGCCCAGCAGCGCGACGGCCGAGATGGGTGCGGTCTGCGCGGGCGTCAGCACGCGCGGCGGCGCGATGCCGGCGAGCCTAACCAGATAGTGCACGTTTCGTTCGAGATACTCTGCGTCGGTCGGGCTGGCGTTCTGCAGCAAGACGTCCATTTTGCGGCCGGGCGCGATGTCCATGCCGCTGCGGATCTGCCTGACCCCGTCGATGAAGTCCATGACCCAACGCATCTCCACTTCCGCAGCCCCGTCGAGGGGCAAATCGTCGGCGAGGGGGAAGCGAGCCAGCATGATGCTGTCGCCGGTCACGGCGGCGCTCGAGCGCACGCGCTGCCAAATTTCCTCGGTGATGAAGGGTGCCAGCGGATGCAAAGCCCGCAGCAGCGTCTCGAGGGTCTGTATCAACGTATGGCGCGTGCCGCGCTTTTCGCTGTCAAGGGCCGTCTCGGAGAACAAAGTTGCCTTCGACAATTCGACGTACCAATCGCAGTACTCATGCCACGTGAACTCGTACAGTGCGCTCGCCACCGCGTCGAGACGGTACTCGACGAACCCCGTTTCGACGCGCTTCAGTGTTCCGGCCAGGCGGGTGCGGATCCATCGATCCGCAAGACTGAATTCAGCACCCTCGGGATGCGATTCGCGCCCGTCGACGTTCATGAGCACGTAGCGCGCCGCATTCCACAACTTATTGCAAAAATTGCGGTAACCCTCGACGCGGGCCATGTCGAAACGCAGGTCGCGGCTCTGCGTTGCGAGTGAGGCAAAAGTCAGGCGCAAGGCATCGGTTCCAAAGGCGGGTATGCCTTGCGGAAAACTCTTCCTCGTGGCTTTTTCGATGGCCGGTTTCATTTGCGGCTGCATCAGGCCCGTGGTGCGCTTGGCCAACAGGGCGTCGAGCGTGATGCCATCGACGATGTCGAGCGGATCGATCACGTTACCCTTCGACTTGGACATTTTCTGTCCTTCGTGATCGCGAATCAGGCCGTGCATGTAGACCTCGCGAAACGGCACCTCCCCGGTGAATTTGAGGCCCAGCATGATCATGCGCGCCACCCAGAAGAAGATGATGTCGAATCCGGTCACGAGCACCGAGGTGGGATAATAGGTCCGCAACGCCCGGGTGTCGTCAGGCCAGCCTTGCGTGGAGAACGGCCAGAGCGCCGATGAGAACCACGTATCGAGCACGTCCTCGTCCTGACGCAGCGGCACCGACGCATCGAGACCGTGCGCCGCACGAACCGCGGCCTCGTCGCGCGCGACGTACCAACGGCCCGCATCGTCATACCAGGCGGGAATGCGGTGTCCCCACCAAAGCTGACGGCTGATGCACCAATCCTTGATGTTGCGCATCCAGTCGAAATAGACGCCGGACCAATTTTCCGGAATGAAGCGGATGCGTCCTTCCTCGACGGCTCGGATCGCGGGGTCGGCCAGCGGCTTGATGTCGACGAACCATTGATCGGTCAACAGCGGTTCGAGCACCACATGACTGCGATCGCCGCGCGGCACGGTCAGTGTGTGCGGTTCGATGCGTTCGACCAATCCCAGCGCCTCGAGATCGGCGACGATGGTCGTGCGTGCGATGCCGCGGTCCAGGCCGCGATACGCCGCCGGCACGTCGTCGGTCAACGTGGCATCCGGCGTCATGATGTTGATGACCGGCAGCGAATGCCGCAGTCCCATCTCGTAGTCGTTGAAATCGTGCGCGGGTGTGATCTTCACGCAGCCGCTGCCGAAAGCCGGATCGACGTAGGCGTCGCCGATGATGGGGATCTCGCGGCCCGTCAGCGGCAGGCGCACGGTGCGCCCGATGAGGTGTCGATAACGCTCGTCATCGGGATGGACCGCCACGGCCGCATCGCCGAGCAGCGTCTCGGGGCGGGTCGTCGCGACCACTAAAACGCCGCTGCCATCGACCAAGGGATAGCGCAGATGCCAGAGACTCCCCTGTTCCTCCTCGGCGATCACTTCCAGGTCCGAGAGGGCGGTCTTGAGCACCGGGTCCCAGTTGACGAGGCGCTTGCCGCGATAGATCAACCCCTCTTGATACAACCGGACGAACACCTCGGTCACCGCTCGTGACAGCGCCGGGTCCATCGTGAATTGGTCCCGTTGCCAATCGACCGATGCGCCGAGCCGGCGCAGCTGCCGGGCGATGTGTCCACCGGATTGTTCCTTCCATTCCCAAATCCGTTCGACGAAGGCCTCCCGGCCGATCGACGCACGCGTGAGTCCCGCGGCATTCAGTTGCCGTTCCACCACCATCTGGGTGGCGATGCCGGCGTGATCCGTGCCGGGCTGCCACAGCGTGTCGAAGCCGCGCATGCGTTTGTAGCGAATGAGCGCATCCATGATGGTGTCTTGGAAGGCATGACCCATGTGCAGCGTGCCGGTCACATTGGGTGGCGGAATGACGATGGAATAGGCGGGCCCGTGACCGCTGGGCGTGAAACAGCCGCTTTCCTCCCACTTTGCATAAATGCGCGACTCGATGTCGGGCGAGTAGGCCTTATCCATGGGAGGGAGTCACCGCCGCCTGTTCACGCAGCACTCGATCCACCAATTCCGGCAGACGAGCGTTCAGCTGGTCCAAAACGCGCTCGAAGAGAATCGCTTCGATGTCCTTGGTCGCCTGATGCAGCAGTGAGTCGGCGAGCTTCAGCGTCTCGGTGACGATGGCGGCGTGCACGGATTTGGCGTCGAACAAGGCATAGGCGCGGCCGTCCTTCTCGACGGCGTCCGTGAGTATGGGAATATCGCGTGGGTCTTGAGATTCGAGGTTCATGAGCGTGTCAGACATCCGCCGTCTCGTCCAGTTGGTGGGTCTCGAGCGCGAGCTTGCGATCCCGATAGGCCTTGAAGCGCTCGCGGCCGAGCCTGAGTCGTTCGGGGTCGGCATCGATGATCTCGACGATGCGCCCGAATCGCTCGAGTCCGGCCGGCAGCCGGTCGCTCAAGTTGACGAGTACGTCCGCCTTCTCGATGGCGTCCAAGTTTGCGGTCAAATGCACGGGGACGGATGCATCGACGGGTTGGTCTTGGCGCAGCAGGCCGTGCGGCACGAATGAGCGCTCATTGAAGGTCCAGAGCAATTCATCGATGGTCACGGCGTCCGCCTCAACCTCACTCAAAACGACGACGCGCAAATCGCGCAGGTACGCTTTCTCCGTCAACCGGCACGCGACGGTCCAGCGCGGTTTCGGAGTCGCGCTTTTGAGTACGTAAAAATCGACTCGATCGGTCATTTCGAACCGGCGCGCTTCACCAAAAAGTCGACGAGCAGAGGCACGGGACGGCCGGTGCTGCCCTTTTGCGAGCCGCCGAGCCATGCCGTGCCGGCGATGTCCAAATGCGCCCAACTGAGATCCTTGGCGAATTTGGACAGGAACGATGCCGCCGTGCAGGCGCCGCCCTCGCGGCCGCCGACGTTGGCGATGTCGGCGAAATTGCTCTTCAGCTGGTCAACGTATTCTTCGCCGATCGGTAGAGCCCACGCGCGGTCGTCGGCGCGCGCGCCAGCGGCGGACAATTCACCCGCGAGCGACTCGTCATTGCTCATCAAACCGCTGAAATGATTGCCCAGCGCGATGATGCACGCGCCCGTCAACGTTGCGACGTCGATGACCGCCGCCGGTTTGAACCGCCGGCTGTAAGTGAGCGCATCGCAGAGCACCAACCGGCCCTCGGCGTCGGTGTTCAAGATTTCAACGGTCTGTCCGGACATGGTCGTAACGATGTCCGCCGGTTTGATCGCGCCACCGCTGGGCATGTTCTCGCACGCCGCCACGATCACCACGAGATTGATGGGCAACTTCAGTTCAGCCACCGCTCGAAGCACGCCGAGCACGGTGCCCGCGCCGCTCATGTCGAATTTCATCTCGTCCATCGCCGGCGGATCTTTGAGCGAGATGCCGCCCGAATCGAACGTGATGCCCTTGCCCACCAGGCAGATCGGTGCGACGTTCTTGCGCGTGCCACGGTACTCGCAGACGATCAAGCGTGGCGGTTGATCCGACCCTTGCGTTACGGCCAAAAAGGCACCCATCTTCAGTGCCTTGATGGCCGCGGCATCCAGCGCCTTGGCTTTGATGCTGGGCCATTCTTTCGCCAGCTGCAGAGCGCTATTACCGAGATAAGTGGGCGTGCACACGTTGGGCGGTAGATTGCCGAGGTCGCGCGCAAAGGCGATACCGCTGCCGATGGCTTCACCGATGGCCAGCCCGTCCGCCGCCGCCTTGCTCGACCGGGCGTTGTCGGTGGCGACGCTCACCGTCTTGAGTTTGGGCGTCTTCGGCTTGGTGCCGGTCTTGAGGTCAGGAACTTTGTAGGCGTGGACGCAGAACAGTTCCGCCACCATGCGGGCGCGGTACAGGATGTCGAGATCCCCGACCTCCTCGAGCGGCAAGTAAATGATGGCATCGACGGCGCCGGTCTTGCCGAGCGCCGTGGCAGCCGACTGAAGTGCCTTGCGATATTGCTTGCGGCCAAAGCCGGTCCGCGAGCCGAGCCCGACCAGCAGTACCCGCGACGCGGCCGTGCCGGCGGGCATGGGCAACAGCAGCGTGTCGCCCACCTTCCCGGCGAAATCGCCGTTGGCATGCAGCTTTTCAATGGCACCGGCCGTTTGTGCGTCGATGTGCCGTGCAGCCACGCCGAGGTCGCCGTTCTCATAGGTGCCGACGACCGCGCAATCGGTCGCATCGTGCGCCTTGACATCGACAATGGCCTTGAATTCCATATCCCAAACTCCGTAGTGATGCTTATCCTGGACGCTCGCCGAGCCAAATAGTTTACTAGATTATTGCGAAGGCTCTAAGCTCGACGGCATGAAATGGACCGTGCAACGCTATGTGCTGCGAGAAGTTGTGCAAACGTGGCTGGCTGTGACCGGCGTTTTGGTGGCCATTCTGGTTTCCAACCAATTGTCCAGGGTGCTCGGCCAGGCGGCCGAGAATCAGTATGGTCGCCACGTCGTGATCGATCTCATCGCGCTCGGTGCCGTGATGAACCTATCGGTCATCGTTCCGGTGGGTCTGTTGCTCGCCATGGTGCTGACTCTCGGTAGGCTTTACCACGACAGTGAAATGGCGGCGCTGCAGGCTTGCGGCTTCGCCCCGGCGAAGTTGTTGGCGCCGCTCTTTTGTTTCGCCGCCGTGATTGCATTGGGACTGGCATGGCTGTCTTTCTTCCAAGTCCCCCGCGCCGACCAGCAGGTGCAGTTGATTCGACGCTCGGCATACAAGGAGGCGCAGTTTGGCCAGCTGGACGCCGGTCGATTCCGATCCTTCAGCGGTGGCGATGCGGTTTTCTACGCGGAGCGGGTCGATCACGACGGCGTCCTGCACAACGTCTTCGTGCGCCGCGAGGCCGCGGGCCGCATCGAAGTCGCCCTCGCGGACACGGCCACCTATTCCAAGGTCTCCGCGGACGGCATGCACTTCGTGACCTTGTTCAACGGACGACGTTACGAGGGCATACCGGGTCAAAGCGATTTCCGCGTCATCGAGTTTCGCGAGCATGGCATTCCGATTTCCACGCCGGCGGACCGCGTGGGTCCGCAAGACCCGGACACCAAGCCGACCCGCGAGCTGTGGGGAACGCACACGTCTTCGGACATTGCCCAGTTGCAATCGCGAACCTCCAGTCCGCTCATGGCTTTGATACTGACTTTGGTCGCCGTGCCCTTGAGCCGATTGCGGCCACGCCAAGGCCGTTACGCGCGCGTCGGCTTCGCCATCGTCGTGTATTTCGTCTATTCGAATTTGCTGACGGCGGCCAAGGTGTGGGTGGAGAAGGGCGACCTGCCGCCGCTGGTCGGCGTATGGTGGGTGCATGCGGGCGTTCTGGCGCTGGGTCTATTTCTCGTTTACCGGGAATCGAACAAGGCGTGAACACACTGGACCGGTATCTGTATCGTACGGTGTTGGTCTACGCACTGATGGCGATGGGCGTCTTGATGACGCTCGGCGCTCTGTTCCTATTCATCAGTCAGCAAAGCGACATCGGCATCGGTAACTACAGCGCCGGCGACGCGATGCTGTTCACGTTCCTCAATCTGCCTGAACAAGCCTTCGAATTGTTGCCCATTGGAGCCTTGATCGGTGCGTTGATGGGATTGGGCAACCTTGCGTCCGGCAGCGAACTCGTGGTGACGCGGGCGTCGGGCGTGTCCGTGTGGCGCATCGCATGGCCGGTGGGTCTTGCGGGCCTCACGCTCGCGATCATGATGTATGGTCTCGGCGAGTATGTCGCGCCGCCCATGGCTCAGTTCGCCAAGCGTGAGAAGACCACCAGCAAGCTGGCCGATGTCAGCTTCGCCGGCTCGAGCAGTGCCTGGGTCAAGGATGGAAACTTGATCCTACGCGTCCAGACCGGCGAAGTGGATCAAGCGTTTGGGGGCGTGTCGCTGTACGAATTGGGTACCAACCGCCTGCTGTCCGTCAAACGTGCGGACCGAGTCTCGGTAGCCGATCCGGGCCATTGGCGTCTCCACAATGTGGCCACCACTCGGTTCAGCGACGATAAGATCGAAAGCGAGGTCGTCCCCGAAGTCACGATGACCTCGTCCATCAATCCGGATTTTCTCGGTTTGGCGGCGACCGACCCTGATTTGCTGACCCTACGCGGACTCTGGTCGTACATCGATCACCAGCGCCGCAATAGTCTCGGCACCGCATCCTACGAGATCGGCTTCTGGTCGCGGATCGCGCGTCTCTTCGCGGTCATCGTCGTCACGCTTCTCGCGCTGCCATTCGTGTTTGGGCCGTTGCGCACGACGGGTGCCGGCACGCGCACCGTCATCGGTGTGCTGCTCGGTGTGGTCTTCTTTCTCATCACGCGCACGGTCGAAAACGGTGGTCAGTTGTTCAACGTGAATCCCGTGATCGTGGGATGGCTTCCCACCGCGGTGATCGGTTTCTGCACGTGCATCGCCATTTCAAGGACGCGATAGCCTCACGACCCTTGTATTCGACAGCCGGTCGTGGATCGCGAGGCGTTCGGGGTCGACGTAGAGCCACAGAACGCCGAGCGCCGCCGGCGCCCAGGCGATAACAGCGCACAAGCACCGCAGCACGGCGGCCCGTATGCGCAGTGGCTTACCGCTGTCGCTGACCGTGCGCAGCTGCCAGGCGCGCATTCCGAGCGTCTGGCCGCTGCGCACCCAATTCAGAATGAAATATGCGGCCACGACCGCGCATTCTCCCGCGCAGTAGACGTAATACCACGGGCCCGCCGTGTCACGCATGATCGCGTGGCCGCCGGTGAACACCAACGCCACAAAGGTGTAAATGATGAGCAATGCCGCCAGCAGGAAAGCGTCGTAAACGAGCGCGGCGAAGCGTCGGCCAAATCCGGTGCTGCTGCCCGTTATCACGCGCGGGCGGCCTTAAGACACCTCAAGGGTGTTGCGGGGCAGGCGCCTTTCCGGTTGCAACCGGTCGACTGGCGGGTACTGACTCGCCGGTCTGAGCCGATTTGCCAACGGGCGCCGGTTTGGGCGTGAGGAAACTCTCCAACGGTTTGAAAATCTCATCGTACCGGTAGCTTGCCACTTCGAAGGCTCTTCCCTGCGTCTTCGCCGACAGTGCGGGTTCTTTGCTGGATCGTATTTGCACCCAGTGATGGGTGCCCGACACCGCGCCCGTGAGCGTGATGACGTCGCCATCGGTCAATGTCAATTCGGTCACGAACGGCTGGCTGAAATCGATACCGTCGAGCGGCGCTACATCCTCGGCGGAGAGGCCCGTGAACGTAGTCGCTGCCGGTGCGAGCGCCTCGGCATCCAAGGGCTTGCGGCCCGCGGGCGCGCCTTCGAGGCTGAACGGGGCATCCGGCTTCGGGCGCCTGACGGCATAGCCAGATCCCGACGGCGGTTTGAACGCAATGCTTTGGATCTTCGACGCCGGCACATCGATGAGTCGTGCATCGATCCAAAAATGCGGGTCGGTCTCAACCGTGATCGCCGGTTCGACGCTGTAGCTCGTCTTCTCGCCAGCGCGCCGCACGAAACTTCCTTCACCCACCGACTTGCCCACGATGACAGCTTGCTGGCCGCTGCCGGCAATGATCGTGACTTCGGCGCCGGTGGCTCCCGGTGCGGACATATCTTCAACGCCGATCGCCGCATAGCGCGCGGGATCGGACGTCTTTTCCTCGACGATTTTTGCATCGCTGAGCGCGGTCAGTAGTTTTCGCAGCTTGGCGACATCGGCGGGATAGCCGCCGCGCTCGGCGACGGTCCAGGTGTCGCCCGACTTCTGCAGCGTTGCGGCGGGCGTCGTACTGCCCTTGCGAATGTCGACGGCGGTGATCGAGTTCAGCTCGCCCGCCAGCGTGGGCAGCAAGGCGGCACCCTGTGTCTCTCGAGTCGCATTGCGCTGGGTTGCCAGCCACAGCGCGGCCGCAAGCGCCACGACCGCGGCGAACAGCAGCGTCGCGAATCGCCCGCGGCTCACGTGTCGCTCACCGCAATTTCGCCGCTCGCCCTGCGCGCGCCGCGCGACTTGCGCCGGCGGCGCAGGCCTAAGATGAAGCCACCGGCCACGGCCACGATGAGCGGCGCCACGGCAATGTTGAGGATTTTTATGAGGGACTCGAGCCGGTCGATATCCACGTCCAAGCCGCGCTGAGTCTCACGCAGTTCCTTGCGGGCCCGCGTCTTCTCCGCGGTAAATCGCTTCAATTCCTGTTCCTGCTCGGGCGACAGCATGAGCGAGGTCTGATCGTTTCGTTTGCTCTGCAATTCAGTCAATTTGGCCTCGGTCTGCTGTAGTTCGGATTGCAGTTCCAATGCCTTGCTGCGCAACCGATCGTCCGCCAATCGCCGCAGCGCCTCGACGCGCTCGAACGGACGCGAGAAGCTGGCGCGACCGCGAATGCTGATGAGGGCGCTGCTGCCGCTCAAGTTGTCGAGAACATTGGCGACCAGGTCGCCGTTATTGGCGAACGCCTGGGCGATTTTCTGGCCGAGCATTTGTCGGGTTTGCACCCACATGTAATCCATCAACAAATCGGTGTCGGCGATGATGACGATGTTGGCGGGTGCCACCGACTTCGGCATGTGCGCCAGCGGTGGTCCCGAGGCGGGTTTCTGGTCAGCCGGCAGCCCCTGTGGAAATGCGGAGTCCACCGGTCCGGTCAATCGCGCGGCCAGGGCATAGCGAACACCCGTCGGCCGGAAACCGTCGCGCAGCGTCGACGGATCGGACAGCGCGCTGAAGCGTTCGGCCGGCAACGGCGCTGCGCTCGTCGAACTCAACAGCAGCGGTTCGAACGTGGTCTTCGCGCCCGGTCGAGCGGCGAGCGCGCCGGCGGTGGCCATGTTGATGACGTCGAGCGACGCCGTGACGACGTCTTTGGGAGCCATGTCTGCATGGCGCAAACCCAAAATGCCGATATGACGAGTCGGCGGCGCTTGCAGGCTGGAGCGCACTTCGAGGCCGAGTTCCAGATCGCCGATGACTTTGCCGGGATCGTATGAAACGCCCCATGCCGACAGCAGCGGCTCGAGCGTCGAGGAATGGTTTGCCATCGCGCTCGCGAGCGGATTTTGCGGGTCCTGCCCGCTGGTGTCGGCCCCGGAATTGGGGTCGACGAACAGCAGCATCCTGCCGCCGCGCATCACGAATTGATCGATGGCGTACAGCGTTTTGGTTGGCAAATTCTTCGGATGAACGACCATTAAAACGTCCACGTCCTTGTCGATGTGGTCGACGTCGGAGGTCAGTGGCCGTACCGTGAAGATCTGTTCGATCTGAGCGAGGATCGGCCATGGTTCGCTCATTTGCCCAGTCGATGGATCGAATTGCCCCTGCAGCCCCAGCGAGCTCAGCAAACCGATCACGGGCTTCTTGGGCGTCCCCAACTCATGGATGAGCTTCGCGACGTCATATTCGAGAAACTCCTCTCGATCCGGTTGAAAGCTCGGAATCGCGGAGCGGCCATCCGTCGAGTTGGTACCGGCCAAGCCGAAGTAGAGCGCGTCCCCGGTGCCGCTCTGCAATGACTGCAGACCGAATTCCGCGGCATGGTCTTCGTCCTCGGAGAAGGGTTGTGGATCGATGACGCGCAAATGCACCTTGCCGTTGGAACGAGCGGCGATCTCCTCGAGAAATTCCCGTACGCGCGTCGCATAAGGCATGATGAGCGGCGATTGCTTGGCGGCCGCATCGCGCGAGAAGTAGAAATAAAGATTGACTGGCTCTTTGAGGTCGGCCAACACCTGGCGCGTGCCGGGCGTCAGGGTGTACAGCTTGTTCTGCGTCAAATCCAAACGTACGCCGCGCAGTCCCGCGTTCGACAGCATGACGATGGCGAGGAACAAAACGGCGAGTGCCAGCAAGCCACCGACGCCGTAGCCGGTCCTCTTCCAAGCCGTCCGCGGTTGAGAGTTGGCGTTCACCTATTCTGCCTTTTTCATGTCGAGTACCAGGGCGGTTGCCGTCAACCAGAAGCCGATCAGCGCGGCGAAATACACGATGTCGCGCAAATCGATGACGCCCTTGGAGATCGCTTCGAAGTGCGTGAAGAAACTCAAGGAGGCGATGGCGTCCACCACGACCTGGGGCACGACGCCGCGGACGAAATCGAGCACCAGCGGAAATCCCGCCAGAAGGAAAATGAAGCCCACCAACGCGGCGGTGATGAAGGCGATCACCTGGTTGCGCGTGGCCGCGGACAAACACATGCCGATGGACAGAAAGCCGCCGGCCATCAGAAAGCTTCCGGCGTAGGCGGCGATGATGGCTCCGTTATCCGGGTCGCCCAGATAATTGATGGTGATCCATACCGGAAAGGTGAGCAGCAGCGCCACCCCGGCGAAACACCAGGCCGCGAGAAACTTGCCGACCACCGCCTGCCACAGCGTGATCGGCAGGGTCATCAGCAGTTCGATGCTGCCGCTATTGCGTTCTTCGGCCCACAGCCGCATGGAAATCGCCGGGATGAGGACGAGATACAACCAAGGATGCCACCGGAAAAACGGCTGAAGATCCGCTTGTCCGCGCTCGAAAAGGCCGCCGACCTGGAACGTGAATACCGAGGCGAGCACGAGGAAAATCACGATGAACACATACGCCAACGGCGTTGCGAAATAACTGCGCAACTCGCGCCGAAAAACCACCGTCACCGGATTCATTGCCGCGCCCCTTCCGGCTGGGTCAATGAGCGGAACACTTCATCGAGACGTCCCGATTCCAAGTGCAATTCGGGCACGTCCCAGTCGTTGCGCGCGATCGTCGCGCTCACGGCGGGCAGCGCATTGCAGCCGGCGCGAGGGACCGCCGTCAGGCGCAGATCACGTTCGTTGGATTCCACCGCCGACACTTCAGCCAAAGTGGCGATCTCGCGAGCGGCGGCCGCGTGCTGCTCGGGTCTCGCGAACCGCAGGCTCACGGCGTGGTGGTAACGCGATCGGGCCTCGAGTGCGCTCGGCGTCTCGTCCGCCACGATGCGGCCGTGGGCAATGATGATGGCGCGGGTGCATACCTCGTGCACCTCCTCCAGGATGTGAGTGGAAACGATGACGAGTTTGTCCTTGCTGAGTTCGTTGATGAGGCGCCGCACCTCGTGTTTTTGGTTCGGATCCAGGCCGTCGGTGGGTTCGTCCAGGATCAGTACCTGCGGGTCGTGGATCAACGCCTGGGCCAAGCCGACGCGGCGCCGAAAACCTTTGGACAGCGTGTCGATCACTTGGTCGATGACCGGCTCCAAGGCGAGGCGGTCAGTGACCACTTCCCGTCGTTGGCGCCGCTGCGCGCCGCGTAGGCCGCGGATGTCGGCAACGAAATCGAGAAATTCGGCCACCGTCATTTCACCGTAACTGGGCGCGCCCTCGGGCAGATAGCCCATGCAGGATTTGGCCGCAACCGCATCGCGTTCGATGTCATGTCCGCAAACGCTGGCCTGGCCCGCGGAAGGTGCGATGAATCCGGCGATCATGCGCATGGTGGTGGACTTCCCGGCGCCGTTGGCACCGAGGAAGCCCAAAACCTCGCCTGGCGACACCGTGAATGTCAAGTCGTCGACCGCGAGCTTGTCCCCATACCATTTGGATAAATTCTTCGTCGTAATCATGAGCGCCTTTGAGCAAGGAAGTGCATGGGAGGTTCCCTTTTTTTTTAGCAACCGCGGTACCCGCTCCGGAAACCTCAGTTGCGACCGGCCTTCCTGTCGATGACCGTCTTGTTATCTTGCAGTATACGGCGCACTTCGATCAACGAGGGGCGGTCCGCCATGCTCGAGATGAGTTCCGCCAATTCGTACCATTTACGGCCCCACTGTACCAGGCGTGCCGCGTCGGCGATGACTTGTTCATTCATGGATTTTGAGCCCGTCGTGGATTTCGGCGGGACGTCCTGAGCCGATTTCTTAGGCGGAGCCCCCTTTGCTTCACCGGCCGGCTTCGGTGTCTTGCGCTCCGTCCTCGCCACGGCCGGCGTGGCCGGCGGCTGCGGCGCGCGCTTGTGGCCCGCGGCGAATTTCGGCATTTCACGCGTACCCGTGGCTGCCGCATGGTCCGCGGGCGCCGCATTCTTAGGCGCCGCGCCCGTCGAAGGCGCCGCGCCGGTCGCAGGTGCCGCGACCCGGTCGGACTCGCCATGCGCCAGCGGGATGAAGCGCTCGATGTGATCGGCGCCCACCAGGTTGGCCAGAAAACTCATCAATTCCAATGAATCGGAGAACGTGACATCGCCCGTCTTGATCCGCTCTTGAAGCTGAGTCTGTAGCGCGAGAGCCTTTTGTTTCGCGAGATCCACGATCCAACGGCTCGGCCGTTGATGCTCGGGCCAGGCCTGAATTTTAGCGTAGCTCTCGTCGTCAAGCGAAGCATATTGGAGATGCAACTCGAGGCTTTTGAGCCATTTGTCGAGTAAATCGAGCAGACGTTGATCGGCGGGCGTTGCCATATACAGCTCCAAGCAGCACCCTAAACGAAGCGCCGCCCGAAGGCTAGAGGCTCGGCCAAGGGCGGGCTGATAGACTGCCCGTCATGTGCGGCATTGTCGGTATCATCGGCCCGGGTGCAACCGGCGCAACGGCGGAACTCATGGCGGCGCGGCTTGCGCATCGGGGTCCGGACGGCGAGGGAGTCTGGTGCGCTCCCGGTGTCGCTCTAGGGCACCGCAGATTGTCCATACAAGACCTGTCCGAGTCCGGGCGCCAACCCATGTTGCTCGACTCGCTGGCCCTTACCTACAACGGCGAAATCTACAATCACGCGCAACTGCGGCGCACGCTCAAAGGACCTTGGCGCTCGAGCGGCGACACCGAGACCCTGCTCCATTTGCTGGCCGAGCGCGGCAGCCACGGCCTTACCGAGGTGGCGGGCATGTTCGCCTTCGGGTTGTGGGATGCGGACGCGCGCCGCCTGCTGCTGGCACGCGACCGGATCGGCATCAAGCCCTTGTATTACCGCGTCAGCGCGGATGGCATTGCGTTCGCCTCCGAGTTGAAGGCGCTCTTGGTATTGGGAACACCGCCAATCGAGCGCACCGCCGTGCGCGATTTCCTCTTCCATGGCTATGTGCCCGCACCGAAAACCATCTACCAGGGTATCGCCAAATTGCCGGCCGGCCACGTGCTGACTTGGGCGGATGGGCGGGTGTGCGTCGAGCGATATTGGCGGCCATCCGTCGCTATCGCCACCCGGAGCGCGGACGAGACCTTGGAGCATTTGGATGGACTACTCCGCGACGTGGTACCGGCGCATACGTTGTCCGACGTGCCCGTGGGCGTATTCTTGAGCGGCGGCATCGATTCGGCATTGACAGCGTACTACCTCAAGGCTCCCCGCACGTACAGCCTGGGCTTCGATGCGCGCGACCGGTCCGAACTCGATGCCGCACGCAGCGCCGCTCGGCACTTCGATACGCGCCACACCGACATGGTGGCAACCAGCGCGAATTTTTCGACGGCTCTCGACGCGATGCCGCGGCTGTTTGATGAACCGTTCGGCGACAGCGCTGCGTGGTCGAACTGCCTGATCGCCGAGTTCGCCCGCCGCGAGGTGACCGTCGCGCTGAGCGGCGAGGGCGGCGACGAAATCTTTTGTGGCTATCCTCGTTACTGGTCGAATATCGGCGCGCGCTCCACGGTTCTTAACCGGTCGCTGGCCGGCATACTGCCGCCACTGTCTCGTCTCGGCGCGTCGATGCAGCGACGTTCGGCGGTAGGTCTGCCGGCCTTCGCCGTCGCGCTCGGCGGCTTGGCCGCAAACCAGGTCGACGCCTTGTTGACGGATGAGTGGCGCGAGGCGGATTACGACTACCATTGGTTTTACCGGCAATTTTGGTTGCCGCACCTCGATCCGTTGGTGCAGCTGCGCTGGCTCGATCTGAACACCGACCTTGCCGAGGGATTGCTCACCAAAGTGGATCGTACCAGCATGGCACATTCGCTCGAGGTGCGGCCGCCTTTGCTGGATCACCGATTGGTCGAATTCATGCTGAGCGTCGCCCCCTCCTTGTTGGTGGACCTGCGTCGACGCCGCGGCAAGCTGTTGGTACGCCGCTTGATGGAGCCACGTCTGCCGAGCGGACACCTCAACCGGCCGAAATCCGGATTCGGGCTTCCCGTGCACGGCTGGTTGAAGCGTCATCCGAGAATTCTGCAGGATGCGGTGACCCGTTTGATGGCACGTGGTGTCCTGCGCCGACCGGTCAGCAGCGAATTTCGCAGGGCATGGTATCTGTTGGTGCTGGATCGTTGGTTCACCGCCTTTGATTGACGTGGCACCGCGTTTTCTGTTCGTGCCCGTGTCCGGCCGGTTTGGGATGGGTGAGTATGCGCGCTCGCTTGCGATCGCGACCGGCGCGGCCGCACGCTGGCCAAGGTCGTCCATTCGATTCATGCTGAGCCG
>Ga0116226_10002152_pt1 | contig 17053 bp, 13 predicted proteins | sample S1TSphfallax_FD_89692 | JGI IMG/M metagenome (GOLD analysis project Ga0116226, IMG submission 89692) | Host-associated microbial communities from peat moss isolated from Minnesota, USA - S1T2_Fa - Sphagnum fallax MG | ecosystem: Host-associated > Plants > Peat moss > Unclassified | place: USA... | reverse complement strand
TTGGGAAATGGATACCGTTCCCGCCAGCTGGGTCGATCGGGCGATAACCGTAGACGAGATCTGGGCGGCCACCGATTTCGTGGCTGATGCTCTGCGCCAGATATCGCCTGTACCGGTTCACACGCTGTTTCCCGGCGTGCGGATCGGCGCCTTCACACCGCGTCCACGGCAGGCCTTTGGCCTGCGCGGGGGTGAAGACCGTCGTTTCGTGTTTCTATTCTCATTTCACATGGGCAGCGTGATGGAGCGGAAGAATCCGCTTGGGGCCATAATGGCATTCCGGGCCGCATTCTCGCCGACCGAACCCGTGGATCTGGTCCTCAAGACCACGGGGTTTGGACAATTCGACGCGCAGATTGCAGACCTGAGGCGGGCTGCAGGGGACGCCAACATCACCGTGATTGATCGCGTGATGACGTCTGACGAAACCTTGTCTTTGATGAATTCTTGCGACGCTTATGTGTCTCTGCATCGTAGTGAAGGATTGGGTCTTACTATGGCTGAGGCGATGCTGTTGGGTAAGCCTGTAATTGCTACGAATTATTCTGGCAATTTATCTTTTATGAATGCAGAAAACAGTCTTTTGGTCGATTTCAAATTTATACCTGTAGGTCCAGGCAGCCCGCCTTATGACGAAAATATGCGATGGGCGCAGCCATCCATTGAGCATGCGGCTAAGCTGATGCGCACGCTTTATAGCGATCAGGCCTATGCTCGCGAATTGGGCGCCAAGGCCCAAGCTGATGCGCAGGCGCGGCTATCCATCGCCGCCGCCGGTCAACGCTTCGCCAATCGGCTGGCCGAGATTAAAGCGGATAGAGGTGTTTTCCGTTAGAACGATCCACCCGGAAAAGATGGATGCTCCGTTTGCGCCCTAAGCGCCGGCGGCTGAACGGGAGCAAACCTGCTGGAGAGGGCTTGAGCGCCGGTCACGCCGCGGCCTGCAGCGCTGGGCGACGGATCACAGTATGGGCGACCAGGACTTCGTGGCTGAGGTCGAACACGGTCGAGGAGACCTCGAAGCCGTGCTCGCCCAGCCAGCGCTGCAGGATGACGTCGTCGTCGAGGTCGCCGAGCTGAGCAGCCAGAGCGCCGCCGTCGCGAAGCATACGCATGATGCGCTGAAGCTGCCTGGGGAGGGCCGCGGCGCTGATCGCCCCGACCACGATCAGCACGTCGCTGGCGTCGTCGGCCGCGCCGCAGGTGGCTTGGCGCGCGCACTGGACCCGCTCAAAGTCGTCGCGGTACAGCAAGGACAGGAGGTCGAGCGCGCCCGGGCCGGCGACGCTGACACGGTCTTTTGAGGCCGCCCGAGACAGTTTCACAAGTCTTCGAGACACGTCTTCGCCGTCAGATGAACCAGCGGCGGCGTCTAAAGCGCACATCTTAAATACCCTTGGGAAGGATCGCAAAAATCAGATAGATTATAAGGCCTATGCGCATAAAGGTGCTATATTTGCTTGCGAAGCAGAGTGTAATGAGCCCTTTTAATTGGGCTTAGATATCGTCCTCGTCCGCCGCGTTATTATTGGCTGAAATTGCCGCTGGCCACGTTGTCGGGCACAGCCGAAATGCCGTCGCCAGTCTCATATCCGCGGCTCTGGGCCGGCTTGCATCCGATCAAAGACATAAGAACGCCAAAGATGGCGAGTGTCATGGTGAGCTTTACAGGGTTACGCATCAAAAACTCATATCGATGCGGGCGATTTGGGCCAAGCAGAATTCAATCTGAGCCATCCGGCCCCTTACATAAGCCTGAAGACTAACCGGCCTCGGGCGAAATGCCTGTGGGAAAAATGGCTTTCAAGATCGGGCTTAAGGGTTCTGGCCTCTTGCAGTATGGCGTTGGCGTCACCAGGATGAGCGGGTGACCCCGACCCTCGTACAAGCCTGGACCAGCGCCCGTCAGCGTCTGAAAGACGCCGGCGTGGATAGCCCCGCGATCGACTCCCGTCTGCTGCTGGAAGCGGCGGCCGACGTCAGCCGGACAGACCTGATCACCGATCCGTATCGCACGCTGACTCAAGATCAGGCTGAGACGCTGGACGCGTTCGTGGCGCGTCGCGCCCGGCGCGAACCAGTGAGCCATATCGTCGGCCGCAAGGGGTTCTGGAAAATCATGCTGTCAGTCACCTCCCACGTGCTGACGCCGAGGCCCGAGACCGAGGTGATCGTGGATCACGCCCTGCGGCTGTTCCCCGAGTCCGAGGCGTTTTCGGTGCTGGATCTGGGCGTGGGCTCGGGCGCGATCGTCCTCGCCATCCTGGCCGAGCGGCCGGCGGCCAAAGGGCTCGGAGTCGATGTATCGGAAGAGGCCCTGGCCGTGGCGCGGGAAAACGCCGCCAATCTGGATCTGAACGGTCGCCTGGCGCTGCTGCGCGGGGACTGGACGGCGGGGTTGGACGGCGAGAGCTTCGACCTGGTGGTGTCCAACCCGCCCTATATCGCCACCGAGGTGATTGCGGGCCTGGATCCTGAGGTGCGCGACCACGAACCCCGGCTGGCGCTGGATGGCGGCGCGGATGGCCTGGACGCCTATCGCCGGCTCGCGCCCGAGATTTTGCGGGTGCTGAAACCCGGTCGTCCGTTCCTGGTCGAGATTGGCTATGATCAGGCCGCAGCGGTCGAAACCTTGTTCCGGGAGGCCGGCGCCGACGGGGTCGAGGTGATCAAGGATTTGGCCAATCGCGATCGCGTCATCGCCGGTTCAAAGAAAGCCCTTGGAGAATCCGCTACGACTCGCTAGATGATCAATTGTCTCCACTCAGATTGTCGAGCGTTTCAGCCTTGAAGGCTTGAGGGGCTGCTCGACTACCGCGGCGCGCTGTCCATACGCACGGGCGTACGGGCGCCAGGGAGGAGATGGATAACGTTTCGGCCTTAGATTGGAAACGAGACGGCCGACGTCGGCTTCATATTCCTGGATCGCGCAGCACGCGCCCCTGAAACCAGGGTTTAGGCGCACGATCAGGGTGCATACGGTTAGCACACGATGAGAGACTTCAAGGGTATGAAACGGCAGCGGGGCCGCAACCGGAACGGTGGCGGGACCGGCGGCGGCGGTAAGCCGCAGCAGAACGTCAACCGGGCGTTCGACTCCAATGGTCCCGACAACGTCAAGATTCGCGGCCATGCCCAGCATGTGTTCGAGAAGTATCAGCAGCTCGCTAGGGATGCATTTTCCTCGGGCGACCGGGTCTTGGCCGAAAACTATCTTCAGCACGCCGACCATTATTTCCGAGTGCTGCGTATGCTGCAGCCGCAAAGGCCGGCAGCAGAAATTCTTGGCCGAGATGTGTTCACCTCAGGCCTCGATATCGACTTTGAGGACGACGGCGAAGGCTTCGAAGAGAGCGGCGAGGGCGCTTCAGATGCCCAGGACGCAAGCTCCAACGGCTTCAATGGCTCTGACGCCCGCGACACGCGATCTGATCGGGACAGGTCCGATCGTGACCGGCCTGAGCGTGATCGGTCTGAGCGCGATCGGCAGGATCGTTTCGACAGCCGTCCCGAGCGCCGGGATGATCGCTTCGAGGGACGCAGCGAGGCGCCGCGGACCCAGAGTTTCGAACCACGGCGCGACGCCGAAGGCAATCGCGATGGGCGGCGCGACAACCGTCGCTTCGAAGGTCGTCCCGAGCGGGCGCCGCGCGATGGCCAAGGCCGAGACGGCCAATCCCGCGAAACCCAATCGCGTGATTTCCAGGGTCGCGACAACCAAGGCCGCGGCGAAGGTCAGGCCCGTAGCGACTATCGCGACGAACGCCCCGCCCGTGGCGAAGAGCGCTCCACTCGGTCTGAAGACCGTTCGAGCGACGACCGTCGGTATGGCGCGCGCAATGACGGCGAGCGCATCAATGTCGATCCCGCGCCACGGGATATCCAACGGCGCGATCCGTTGGCGGTGATCGAACCCGATAGCGCGCCGCTGATGTCCACGGCCTTTCCCGAGGCCGATGCGTCGCCGATGCTGCGCTCCCAAGATGGCGGCATGAGCGAGGCGCCCGCCTTTCTTCAAGCCGCCGCCACCTTGGACGACGGCGGGGAAGTGCGCCGGCCGCGCACGCGCAGACGCAGGCCGAAGGCTCTGGATGACGGCGGCGACGACGCCGCTCCAGCCCCGGCCGTCGAAGAGGCGTAACCAGACTGGGTAAAAGACGGGTCAAGCTTGGCGGCGAGGGGCTGATCGCCATGAAACGGTCGGACTGGGGGCGCGTTCAGCATCATGTCCACGATCCCCTCCTCGCTTGTCGCACCCATGTCGACTCTAGCCGATTTATTTCGAACTGACGTTTCTCCAGCCAGACCGTCCCTGGTCGGCCCCTTCGCCTCGGACTGGCCGATGTTCGGCATGACAGATGATGTTCGGCCGGCGCTGGCGCGTGCGGCCGCGGCTGGCGACGATAGTGTTCTTGCGACGTTGACCGCAGTCATTGGCGGCGGCCCGCGCCCGCCGGGAACCCAGATGCTGATCAGCAGCGAAGGCCTCTGCGGATTTCTGTCGGGCGGATGCATTGAGGCCGATATCGTCGCCCACGCCGCGGAGGTGCTGGCGACGGGCCAACCCTGGCGATTGATCTATGGCGACGGCGGCCCCTTTCCTGACATCAGGCTGGTCTGCGGCGGCCGGGTTGAGGTGATGCTTGAGCGCCTGGTCGCTGGCGACCCGGCTGTGGCGCGGCTTCTGGCACTGGGGGCGGAGCGGCGGCCGGCGCTATGGGTCAGCGACGGGTCGGTGCGCGCCTGCTGGGCAGCGGACGAGGCGCCGCCGCTGAGCCATCCCCATGCTGACCTCGCCTTAACGCTGGCCGACGATCCCCGCGCGCGTCTGCACGTGGACCCAGCCGGCGCGCGGATGGCGCTCCGATATACCCCGCCGCGGCGGATGGTCGTCGTCGGCGGCGATCCGACCGCCATGGCCATCGCCAGTCTGGCGGCTATGAGCGGCTTTGACAGCTGGCTCGTGCGGCCCAAGGGACCTGAGGCGCCGCCGCCCCTGGCCGGGGTGCGCTATGATCGCCGCGCCGCCGATGTCGCGCTCGATGATATCGGGCTCGATCTCTGGACCTATGTCGCGGTGGCCACCCACGATCTAGAGGTCGATGAGACGGCGTTGACTGCGGCCCTGCCATCGCCCGCGCCCTATGTGGGGGCGCTCGGCGCCCGACGACGCCTGCCGGAACGTCTGGCGCGTCTGCGACGTCTCGGCTTATCCGACCGCGATGTGGCGCGCTTGCGGGCGCCGATCGGCCTGGACCTCGGCGGCAAGGCCCCGTTTGAAATCGCCGTCGCAGTTCTGGCCGAGGTGTTGGCCCTTCAACCGCGTGAGGCGCCTTCCACCGTGTCTTAAATTCTCACCTCTCCGCTCTGGATGCGGCCGTAGAGAGCGGCGTCGATCTGGTGGTAGCCGTTTTGGGGCAGTTTGACGAACAGCGGGTCCGTCACCACGGCGGGATCGAAGCCTTCTGCGGCCACGTCCATCTTGCGGCGCTTGAACGTGCCGGTGGTGTCCATGTGGGGCTGGAGGCGCAAGAACACCGGCTGAGCGAAGACAGGCAGGGCCGCCTGGACCGCGGTCTGGAAGGCGGCGAGGTCGAAGTGCTCATCGACCACTAGGGCCGCCATGCCGGCGCGGCCGTCGGCGCCGGGCGCCAGCACGCCATAGACGTTGGCTTCTTGAATGCCGTCGATGTCGGACAAGCGTTCCTCGACTTCCGTGGTGGAGACATTTTCGCCCTTCCACCGGAAGGTGTCGCCGACCCGATCGACAAAGTAGAAATAGCCGTCCTTATCCTGGCGCAGCAGGTCGCCGGTCAGGAACCAGGCGTCGCCGTCGACAAAGGCGTTGCGCACCACCTTGCGGTCTGTGGCCGTCTTATCCGCATAGCCGACGTAATCCGACCGGGCGTCGCCGCCGATCCTGCCCACCATCTCGCCGATTTCGCCGGGCTTGCACGGCATAAGCCGCCCCTGGGCGTCGCGCGCCGGCGCCTGAGCCGCCATATCGAATTCGACGAGCCGGACATTGAAGGCGAACCGCAAATAGGGGGGTACGCGCCCAACGGCTCCGGTCCTGCCGTCGAGGTTCATCAGAGAGACATTGCCCTCCGTCGATCCATAGAACTCCAGAATCCGCGGTATTCTGAAACGCTGCTCCATCTGTTCCCAGACATCGGGGCGCAGCCCGTTGCCAAAGGCCAGGCGAAGCCTGTGCCGCGTTTCGTCGGGCTGTACGGGCAGGTTGACGAGGTAGCGGCACAGCTCGCCGATATAGACAAAGATCGTACACTTCTGCCCGACGATCTCGGGCCAGAACTGGCTGGCGGAGAACCGGCGCCGCAACACCACGCAGCCGCCGGTGAGAAGGGCCGCGCCCATGGCGCAAAGCCCCCCCGTCGCATGATAGAGCGGCAGGCAGTTGTAGAGGCGATCGCTGGGCTTGGCGTTCGTCGCCCCGGCGAAGCCGTGCATGTACAGCAAGGTCCGGACATGGGTGACCTTCGCCGCCTTGGGCAGGCCCGTGGTGCCGCTGGTGAAGAGGTAGAGCGCCACGTCCTTTGCAACCAGACCGTCCCGTATCGCCCGGTCGGGCCGCTGGCTGGAGACGCCTTGCAGCGCCGCGCCGAGGTCGCCGACATCCCAATCGGGGTGAATTGCGCCGGGCATGGAACGCTCGCCGCCGGCCGGCAGCGCCCAGGACCGGATCGGGTGCTGAAGCTGGTCCTTGATCGCGGCGACGGTCGCTATCGTCTCGCCGTCAGCGATCAGGTGCGACGCGTTGCAGATGTTGAGGGAGTGGGCCAGCGCCGCCCCGGCCAGCTGATGGTTCACCAGCGCGGTCACCACGCCGATCTTGGAGAGGCCGAACCAGACGGCGGTATAGTCGGCGCAGTTCTGTGCGAAGAGGGCGACTGTATCGCCCCGCTTCAGTCCGCAGCCGATGGCCCAATGGGCGTAGCGGTTCGCCAGAGCCTCGAAGTCGGCATAGGTCAGGTTGCGGCCTTCGAACTCGATCGCCGGGCGTGAGGCGAACTTATCGACCGCTGCTTCCAGCTCGTCGCAAGCGAGATGGGGCGAGTCCCGTTTGACGCGGCTTACCCGACTGAGCGTGCGGTAAAGGCCGGTCAGAAAGGTCCATTCGCTCTCAGCGCGCGCCCAAAGGGTCATTTACCAACTTTCCGCCCAGACCTGTTATATTTTCGGACCTTTGGCGTCGCGCGAGGGCGCGGTCAATCGGCGCCGTAACGTCACTCACGGCGTAAAAGTCGTTCTGTCAGAAGGCTGCCCCACCAATTGGCGTTGAAATCCGCCCGCAGGCGAACATGATCGTAGGCGGGCGATCGAACCCAGTCCAGAAAGCTCAACCCCAAAGGCTCGCCCTCGGCGAAGTATCGCTCGAACACATAGTCGAGCACGCCGGTCTTGCCTTGTCGGACGTGCAGGGTGCGAAGCGACAGCTGGGACAACGCCTGGCGCAGCGGCTGGCCCAGGCGGAAATGGGCGTAAAGAACGCTCATCAGCCCCGCTCGATCCGCGCCTGATTTACAGTGCATCAGGGCCGGATAGGCGATCTGGTCGAACAGGGCATGGGCTCCCTCGACCTGGGCGGCGGAGGGGGGATCGCGGGAGGCGACGGCGAAGTCCACCAGGGTCAAGCCGAGCTTGGCGCAGGCCTCCCGCTCCAGCACATAAGAGCCCGTCGTATAGCCGCCGCCGCGCAGGTTGATCACGGTGCGGATACCCCGCTCCCGCCACCATTTGAGCTGAAACGGCCAGGGCTGGTTGGTGCGCACCAGATCGGGGCCCACCCAGTGGGCGTTCTGGAACCCGACACGCAGATAGGCATGGTCGTTCCACACCATATGCTGGTAAGCGCGACGCCGACCGCCGGGAAGGCTTAGATCGATGCGGGACAGATCGACTCGACCCAAGACGGCCTTCTCCTCAAGCCGCGGCCGGTGCGGCGGCGTGGCGGTGATCTAGGGGTTTGGTGCTGGATTGGAAAGCCGCACCGATCCTATCGCTGGGTCGTCGCAGCTGAGGGGGCCTCGGTCGACTCTCCAACTTGCCGATTAAGCGTTGATCGCGGCGCCGCTTTAAGATCCGTCTCGATCGCGGTCAAAAACGCTGTGGTGGACCATGCCAGATCATCGATTTCGATCGCGGGTCGGTAGGCTGCGCCAGGACGGCGACGGCGATATCGATAGAGTTTTATGGGGATGACAGCCTTGCTTGCGCCATCCGGCAAGGTTTCGACCCTCACCTCCAGATAGGCGCTGTCGGCGGAACTCGGCGCGCCAATCAGCTTGGTGTTCGGGAAATGGGTGAAGATGTCCAGCGCATCCAGGCAGGCGCTGGCGCACTGGCCCGGGACGATGACGTACACGGGCGTTTTTAGGGGAGGGGCGGCGTCTTCCGCCTCGGCGCCGACCGGCGCTGGGTCCGGCGGCTCCTTGTAGAAGGGCTGATCGCTGGCTCGCGCAGCCTGCATGCCGCTGGCTATAGTTCGCGCCCAGGTCGCGGCTTCCGCCTGTTTCTCGGCGCCAAGCTTCGCCGCAAGGTCCACCATATAGGCCGTATTGCCGGGCGAGGCCCTCCACCATACCCGGCTGGGCTCCGACGCCCCGAAGGCGTCGATGCGTCGATCGCCCCACAGCGCCTTGGCCAGATTCTCACTCCAGAACGAGGAGCCGCCCTGGTTGTCCCGCAGGTCGATGACGATGGCGTCGTCCGCCAGCAATTCGGCCCTGCGCTGCCGCAGAGTCGCAAATATCTTAGTGTAGGCGTCCCGCTCCGACGCGTCAGGATCGAAGGTGGGCAAGGCGATCCAGACCAGCGATTTTCGAGGTTCGGTCAGGCCCACCGGTAGGGCGTCGCCATCGTAGCTGGCCTCCCGCCACGCCGTGTATGTCTTGTCCGTGGGCCGCCAGTGCAGGTCGATGTCTGAGGTCTGCCCCAGGCGGGAAACCTGGCATCGGCTGGGGAGGGTGATGAACGGGTTTGCATCGTCTCGGAACAGATTGCGGGCTTGGGTCCACCACTGCCCCGGCTCAGCAGGCCGGCCGCCGAATCCAAAGACGTTCCGCATCACCAGGGTGCGAACGCTGAGGCCGTCACACCCGAGAATTTTCGCTCCCGTTTTCAGGTCAGGGTCCTCAGATCCGAAGACGAAGAGGCTGTCGCCGCGCCATACGGCCACGAATCCTGGCCAGCGCGTCGCCGACGCCGGCGTCGGCGAGACGGCGACAGAATGACCATCGCGAAGTTCGGCGCTAAAGGCCCCTAGGCTGGCGGAGAGGCCGGCTTGGTCGCGCACCTTGGCGGCAAGCTCCAGACCTCGGCGCCTGGCCGCCTCAAGCCGATCTGGAAAGGCCTTATCGTCGGGACTGAGCATCCCGGGATGATTTTCGACATACAGCCGGTAGGCCGCCTCGACATCGCCGACCGCGGCAGCGGACCAGGCTTGCGGCGTTTTTGACGTCGGCGTGTCTTCTGCAAACGAGGGGCCGCTGAATGCGCCGATCATGATCAGCAACAGGCCATAGAAGTTTGCTGAGCTAGACAGCCGCACGGCCATGTCCCTAATCGCAGATTTGCAAGCCGATCCCGCCGTCATTCGTATTGAGCTGCGGCATGGAGGAGAAGTTAAATCGGCGTCATGCTGACGATGGCTGGTCGCCCCGATCCTGGAGGCTGAGCCGGCCCGCCGAGCGGCTTGAGCTTGACACCGCGCGCCACTCATCCCACCCCTGCGCGTCATGACATCGGCTTCAGCGCGCAAACGCGCGGCGAGGGATGACGGGGACTCTCACCTCGCCCTCGCGCTCCGCATCTTCCGCACCTACCTCGCCCCCCACTGGAAAGCTTTGGCGGCGGCGCTGATCTGCGCTGTGCTCGCGGGGCTGTTGGCGGGCGCGCTGACTGGAATCCTCAACAAGGTCATAAAGAGCTTGTTCCTGCAGAAGCGATCCCAGGACCTCTTGGTGCTTCCCGCGGAGATCATTGTCTTAGGTGTTTTGCGGGGTCTGGCCCAGGTCGGCCAGGCTGTCATTACCAATCGCTTGGGCCACCGTATGGTGGGAGAGATGCAGGTGAGCCTATTCGGCCGGCTTGTGCGCGCCGATCTCGCCCGGCTACGCGCGGCCCATTCGGGCGCCTTTCTGTCGTCAGTCTTGTATGATGCTGGCCTTATTCGCGAGGGCGCCACCACAGGCATCGTCAATTATACCCAGGCGCTCGTCACGGTCATATCCACGGTCGGGGTGATGATCCGCGAGGACTGGTCGATGGCCCTCATCGTAATCTGCGCTGGACCCGTGATCTCCCAGGTGATGCGCCGCTTCGGCAAGCGCACACGTCGCGCCGCCCAGGGGGCCATGAACGAAACGTCGGCGCTATCTACCGCCGTCATGGAAAGCCTGGACGGCGTCAAACTGGTCCAGATCGACAACCGCGAGGCCTATGAGGAGGCTCGCGTCAGCGAGGTGGTCGGGCGGCGCCAGCGCCACATCATCAAGGGCGCCAATACAAGGGCCATGGCCGCGCCCGTGACCGAGACGCTCTCCACCGTCGTGGTGGCTCTTATCATCGCCTATGCGGGCTGGAGCGCGATCCACACCCATGTCGGGATCAACAACTTCGTCGCCTTCCTCGCCGCGATGATGGTCGCCTCCCAGTCGCTGCGCCAGGTCGCCAACCTTCAGCCGGTGATCGTCGAAGGGCTGACGGCTGCGGGCAGGCTGTTCAAAGTGCTCGACATCGCGCCCACCATCTCCGACGCCCCCGGCGCCAAGCCGCTGACCCTGACCCAGTGCAATATCCGCTTCGAGAGCGTCGGCTTCCACTACGATGCCGAGACGCCGGCCCTGGTGGATGTCGATCTAGAGGTGCGCCGCGGCGAAACCGTCGCGCTGGTCGGGCCGTCCGGCGGCGGCAAGAGCACGATCCTCAACCTGATCCCGCGCTTCTACGACGCCACGTCGGGGCGCGTGCTGATCGATGGGGTGGATGTGCGCGATGTCACGCTCGCCTCACTGCGCGATCACATTGCGCTCGTCACCCAGGAACCGTTCCTGTTCGACGACACCATCCGCGCCAATATCGCCTATGCGAGACCCGAAGCGTCCGACGCCGAGGTCGAGGCCGCCGCCGCCGCCGCCGCCGCCCATGACTTCATCGTCGCCCTGCCCAAGGGCTACGCCACCCTGGTCGGCGAGGCGGGGGCCAGGCTTTCCGGCGGTCAGCGCCAGCGCATCGCCATCGCCCGCGCCTTCCTCAAGGACGCCCCGATCCTACTGTTGGACGAGGCGACCAGCGCACTCGACACCGAGAGCGAAGCCAAGGTGCAGGAGGCCTTGGAGCGGCTGATGGCGGGGCGCACCTCAATCCTGATCGCCCACCGCCTCTCCACCGTCCGCCGCGCCCACCGCATCTATGTGATCGACCAAGGGCGGGTGGTCGAGGTCGGCAGCCATGCGGTGCTGATGGGGCAGGGCGGCCTATACGCGCGCCTGGCCCGGGCCCAGAACCTGGACCTCGAGGCGCCGGTCCAGACCGCTTCGGCGGCGGGTTAGGTTGTCCGTTGCGGCGGGCGGCATGTCGCTGAAGTCTTTTTTCCGCTCGCCCCAGGTTCAAGGGGTGCTGGCGGTGATCCTCTCCACCTATCTGGACATCGCGCTTCGAACCACGCGCTGGCGGTTCGAGAACCGCGCGGCGGCGGATGCGGTGGTGGCGGGCCCGACGGGGATCGTCGCCTGTTTCTGGCATGGGCGCATACCGCTCGGCCCGGCTTGCCGCGAGGTCCTGGCCAAGAAGCCCCGCAAGGTGATCATTTCGCTTTCGCCGGACGGCGAGTTCATCGCCCGCGCGATGGAGCGGTTGAGCTTTCCCGCGATCCGCGGCTCATCCGCCCGCTCCTCCGACGCTAAGGACGATAAAGGCGGCGCGGGCGCGCTGCGTGAGGCGCTAAAGTTTATCCGCGCGGGCGGAGTGGTGGCGATCACCCCCGATGGCCCCCGCGGTCCGGCTCACGTTATGGCGGCGGGGGCGGTGACGCTGGCCAAGCTGTCGGGCGCGCCGGTATTCCTGTTCGGCCTCTCAGCCCGCCCGGCCTTTCGGCTGAAGAGCTGGGACAAGACGCTGCTGCCCCTGCCTTTCGGCCGGGGCGCGGTGGTGTTCGTCGGGCCCCTCTATGCGTCGCGGAATGACGACGACGAGGCGCTGCGCCTGGATTGGCAAGCCCGGCTGATCCAAGCCGACGCCCAAGCCGTCGATCTGCTCGGGTGAGCCGGCGGTGAGCCTCGCGCTTGCAGCCTATCGCAGGCTGACCCAGATCGCCGCCCCCCTCGCCCCGTGGCTGCTGAGCCGCAGGGCGCGCCAGGGCAAGGAGGATCCCGGCCGACTGAATGAGCGCCTGGGCCGCCCGAGCCTTCCCCGCCCGCCCGGCAGGCTGGTCTGGCTGCACGGCGCCAGCGTCGGGGAGACGCTATCGGTGCTGCCCCTGGTGGAGGCGCTGCTGGCCGCCGATCCGGCGCTCAGCCTGCTGACGACATCGGGCACGCTCGCCTCCGCCGAGCTCTTGGCCCAGCGCCTGCCGCCGCGCGCCCTCCATCAGTTCGCGCCGGTCGATGCGCCAGACGCAGCCCACGCCTTCGTCGCCCATTGGCGCCCTGACGCAGCCGTGTTCGTCGAGAGCGAGATTTGGCCGAACCTGCTGCTCGCCGCCCGGCGCGCTGGCGCACGGACAGCCCTGGTCTCGGCCCGGCTGTCGGACGCGAGCCTTAAGCGTTGGCGACGAATGCCCAGCGCCGCGAGTGTGCTGTTCGGCGGCTTCGACCTGGTCCTGGCCCAGGACGACGCGACGGCTGCGGCCCTAGCGAACTTGGGCGCGCGAGATGATGGGCGGTTAAACCTGAAGCTCGTAGGCGCCCCGCTGCCCGCCGATCTGGCCGCGCTGCAGACCGCTCGCGCCGCTATCGGCGCCCGCCCTGTACTGCTCGCCGCCTCGACCCATCCAGGGGAGGACGACACCGTGCTGGAGGTGTTCGCTTGGTTGAAGGACCGCCCCGATCGACCGCTGCTGATTCTGGCGCCACGCCACACGATGCGCGGCGAGGCCGTCGCCGAGGCGGCCCTGGCGCGAGGGTTTCGCGTCGCCCGGCGCGCCGTCGGCGAGGCGGTTCTGGAGTCCACAGAGGTCTATGTGGCCGACACCTTGGGTGAGCTCGGCCTCTGGTTCCGCTTGGCCCGGTTGGCGCTGATCTGCGGCTCGCTCAAGCCCGGCGTCGGCGGCCATAATCCGCTGGAGGCGTCGCGCCTGGCCTGCCCCGCGGCCTCAGGTCCGTATGTGGAGAACTGGCGCGGGGTCTATGCGTCGCTTCAGGCGGACCAGGCCGTGCGGATGATCGAGGGGGCCGCCGGTCTCGCAGGCCTCCTGGCCGAGGCGCTGACCGACGACAGCGCCCTGCGGGACGAGGCGGCGCGGGCGAACGTCTTCGCCGGTCGCCAGGGCGGCGCAGTCGAGGCGGTGTGCGCGCGGCTCACAGCTCTGCTCGGACGCGCGCCATGAAGCTCGCCACGCCGCGCTGGTGGTACGTCCGCGACCGGGCCCCGGCGCGGGTCAGCCGGCTGCTGCTGACGCCTCTGTCCTGGATCTGGGCGGCGGCGACGGCGCGGCGGATCGCCCGCGGCGCATCGCTGGATCCCGGTGTCTCGGTGATCTCGGTCGGCAACCTGACCGTCGGCGGCTCGGGCAAGACACCGATCGTGCGCGAGGTGCTCGGCCGTTTGCGGGCTTCAGGCCTGGACGCGCACGGCTTGGCGCGAGGCTATGGCGGGCGCGAACGGGGACCGCTCCGTGTCGATCCCGCGCGACATACGGCCGATGAGGTGGGCGACGAACCGCTGATGCTCGCCCACGACACACCGATCTGGATCGCGCGCGACCGCAGCGCCGGGGCGCTGGCGGCGGCGGCGGCGGGCGCGCAAGCCCTGGTGCTCGACGACGCCCATCAGAACCCGGCGCTGAAGAAGACGCTGTCCCTGGTGGTGGTCGATGGCGAAACCCGGGGCGGCGAGTGGCCGTTCGGCGACGGCCGGGTGTTTCCCGCCGGCCCGATGCGTGAGCCCATCGCGGCAGGCCTCGCCCGGGCCGACGCCGTCGTCGTACTGCTGGCGGCGGATGCGCCCGCCATCGATCCGGAGCTGGCGGCGCTCTTCGGCGATACGCCTATTTTGATCGCTCGCCTTGAACCCGCGGCCGAGGCGCCGTCCGGCCCGCAGCTCGGTTTCGCGGGCGTCGCCAAACCCTGGAAGGTGGCGCGCAGCCTGACCGCCGCTGGCGTCGAGCTAGTGGATTTCGCGCCCTTCCCCGACCACGCGACCTTCACCCAAGGCGATCTCCAGACGCTCGCCGACCGCGCCGCCGTCTTCGGCGCCGGCCTGATCACCACCGAAAAGGATTGGGTGCGCCTGCCGCCCGCGTGGCGCGGGCGCATCGCCGCCTGGCCCGTGCGTGCGCGGTTCGAGGACGAGGCTGCGTTGGATCGGCTTTTGGGCCTAAAGGCCGGCTGACGACGACATCGGGCAGGCGGCAGGCGCCATATGTGTCCGCCTAAGCGCACGGTCGCACACGGCGGTAGCCGTGGGGACCCACATGTCTTTCAACTCACCGCCCGCCAGGCGATGTCGGTGCGGTGAAATCCTCCGGGCCAGTCGATCTTGGCGATGGCGGCGTAGGCCTTGGCGCGCGCCTGCTCTACGGTCGGGCCTCGCGCGCAGACGTTCAGGACTCGGCCTCCGGCGGCGAGCAGCCTCCCCTCGGCGTCGCGGCGCACGCCGGCGTGGAAGACCACCACCTCCTCGCCGAAATCCGCTTCAGCGCCCGTGATCGCCGTGCCGAGCTGCGGCGCATCCGGATAGCCCTTCGCCGCCAGCACGACGCAGATCGCCGCCTCGTTCCGCCACACCGGCGCCGGCATCTGCGCCAGCTTACCCGTGGCCGCGGCCTGGAGGTAGGGCAGGATATCGCTCTCCAGCCGCAGCATCAGGGTCTGGCATTCGGGGTCGCCGAAGCGGGCATTGTACTCCACCAGCCGCGGACCCTCAGGCGTAATCATCAGGCCGGCGAACAGAACGCCCGTGAAGGGCGTCCCCTCGGCCGCCATGCCGGCCAGGGTCGGCGCGATGAGCTCCCGCTCGGCGGCGGCCAGCACATCCGGGCCAGGCACAGGCGCGGGGCTATACGCGCCCATGCCGCCGGTATTTGGGCCCCGGTCGCCATCATAGGCGCGCTTGTGATCCTGGGCGCCGCCGAACATAAGCGCGGTCTTGCCATCGCAGAGCGCGAACAGCGACGCTTCCTCGCCGGTCATGAAGGCTTCCACCACGATCCGCGCGCCGGCCCCGCCGAACTTACCGCCCAGCATGCCTTGGGCCGCGGCCTTCGCCTCGGCGCGATCTACGGCGATCACCACCCCCTTGCCGGCAGCCAGGCCATCGGCCTTGATCACATAGGGTGCGGTGAAGCGGTCCAATGCCGCGTCGATTCCCTCCGCGGTCTCGACCAGCTCGAAGCTCGCGGTCGGTAGCGACCAGCGCTGGGCGAAGGCCTTGGTGAAGGTTTTGGAGGATTCCAGCCGCGCCGCCGATGCCGTCGGCCCGAAGCAGGGAATGGCGAGCTCAGCGCACCGGTCGGCCAGGCCCAGCGCCAGCGGGGCTTCTGGACCCACCACGACCAGGTCGGCGGCGATCTCTTGCGCCAGGGCGACCAGGCCCGCGACATCGTCGGCGGCCACGGCGCGAACCTCGGCCAGCCGCTCCATGCCCGGATTGCCGGGGCTGACGACTAGGCGCTTAAGGACCGGCGACTGTGCGATTTTCCAGGCCAGGGCGTGCTCGCGGCCGCCCGACCCGACCAACAGGATATTCATAGGGCGGCGGCCTCGACGGCCGGCTCGACCGGCTCAAGCGCAACCACGGGGGAGAGTTTGGCTTGCGGCCCTCGCAGGCGCCAGGCGTGGGACAGGGTGTGGTAGATCGGCTCATGGCAGACCTGGGAGGAGACCGCGCGGGCGATCAGGGTCGAGAGCATCAGGGGGCCGACCATGCCGGGGTCTCGCGTCATCTCCATCAGGATGACGGCGCTGGTCAGGGGCGCCTGGACCACGCCGGCCAGATAGGCCGCCATGCCGAGCACGATCGCATCCCGCGCCGAGACCATCGGAAACAGGTGGGCGTAGGCTGCGCCGACGCCGGCGCCGGTGGTCAGCGAGGGCGAGAAGATGCCCCCCGGCGCGCCAGACCCCGCCGCCGCCAGATTGGCGATCCACTTGGCCACGGCCAGGGTCATGCCCCGACCGGGATGGCCGGCGAGGAGCGAACTGGTCTCGGCATAGCCTGTGCCATAGCTTAACCCCCGCGAGCCGAGCGCCGCCGCCACGGCGACTGCGCCGCATCCGAGCGCGAACACCAGCGGCCGTCTCATTCGCCAGCGGCCCAGCACGCCGGGCTTGGGACCGATCATGCCCGCCAGCGTCCGGGAGAACAGCCCGCCCAGGAGGCCGCATACTACGCCCAGCACCGGGGCTGACCACCAGGCGGAGCCGAGCGTCATCTCACCCCGCAGCTCGCCAAAATAGGCGTAGTTGCCAGCGACGGCGTAGGAGGCGGCGCCGGCCACCACCACCACCAGGATCACGACGGTATTTGAGCGGCGGTCGAAGCCCCGCGCCAGTTCCTCCACCGCGAATACGACGCCGGCGATCGGCGCATTGAAGGCCGCCGCCACCCCCGCCGCGCCGCCCGCGATCAGCAGCGCCCGCCGACCGGGTCCGCCGTGCATCCTTGCGCCTAAGAGATAGACTACGGCGGCGGCGACCTGCACGGTCGGGCCTTCCCGGCCGATCGAGGCGCCGCAGAGCAGCAGGAAGGCGCAGACCCCGATCTTGACCAGGGCGGTTTTCATCGAGACGCGGGAGTCGTCCGCCCGAACACGCCCTTGGCCTTCGGCGGCGGCGATGATCTGGGGAATGCCGCTGCCCGCCGCCTCCGGCGC
>Ga0116226_10002151_pt1 | contig 17070 bp, 12 predicted proteins | sample S1TSphfallax_FD_89692 | JGI IMG/M metagenome (GOLD analysis project Ga0116226, IMG submission 89692) | Host-associated microbial communities from peat moss isolated from Minnesota, USA - S1T2_Fa - Sphagnum fallax MG | ecosystem: Host-associated > Plants > Peat moss > Unclassified | place: USA... | reverse complement strand
CTGGTGTACCACAAGCCATAGCTTCTAGCACGGGAAAGCCAAATCCTTCCCAGAGACTGGGAAAAACCAGGGCGATCGCCTGGTTGATGATCGTAGGTAAGTCTTTGTAGGAAACGTAATTAAGAAACTTGACAGAGTTAGTTATTCCCAGTTCCTCCACCTGCTGTTTTAACAATGGAGTATAGCGATCATCGGTAGAACCTGCTAACCATAATTCATAGTCACGCTGATTGGGAAGTGCGTGAAAAGCGCTAATTAGCCTTTGTAAGTTTTTGTAAGGGTCTTGGCGACCAAGATAAAGGAAGTAGTTACTAGTGGGTAGGTTGAGAGGACGGAAGTGTTGGCGATCGCAAGCCAGAGGAATTGGTGTAATTTTGCTAGGCGGAATACGGAAAAAAGCGGTAATATCTCTAGCGGTGGACTCAGAATTACAAATAATATGTAAGGCTTGGTTCAGAACTTGCGGAACATAATAACGATGATAATTGGTTAAAGGCGAAAAAAACCGAGGAAAGCGTAGAGGAATAAAGTCATGAGCCATGACTACAAAACGACAATTATTGTACAGGGGCGCTTCTGGAATAGGAGAGAACAAAAGCTGAGATTTGAGATGCTTATAAATTTGTGGTAATTGAAACTGCGTCCATAATAACCGATTAAAATGGCCTTTAGTACCTTCAGCAGGAGTTAAATTATGGGGAATGGAATAGCAATTAAACTCAGGATAACTTTGAGATACTAGAAGTGTAGGATTCAGAGCCTGTAGATAGGGAAAAAGATTTTGCGCATAGTTACTAATACCTGTTGGACGGGAAAAAACTATAGATAAATTGACAATTAATCGATCAGCAGTATCGTTATTTAATATTGTCATATTCAGTTCTTGCTTACCTGCTTATCTTGATTAATTACATTGCTTTATTTACCGATCCCAAGTAACATTGTATAACTTCGTCTGCGCTACCCATAATTTGTACTTTACCCTTATTCAGCCAAATTACTTGATTACAAGTATCTTGAATAAATTTTAAATTGTGAGAAACAACCAAAATAGTTGTGTTATTATTCCAAAAGTTCTCGATTCTTTTTTTACTCTTATTCTGAAAACTCTCATCACCTACTGACAATACCTCATCCAAGATCAAAATATCTGGTTGTATGTCTGTGGCGATCGCAAATCCCAAACGTGCTACCATTCCAGAAGACAAAGCCTTAACTGGTGACAGAATATAGTCTTCTAACTCTGCGAATTGCAAGATTGATTTAATCCTTTCTTTCATTTCCGTCCTGGAAAATCCCAGCATCACTCCATATAGTATAATATTATCCCTAACTGAAATTTCCGGGTCAAATCCTGCTCCTAGCTCGATCAAAGGCGCGATCGTTCCTCGGACTCTTACTGTACCATTTGTTGGTTGTAAAATTCCACAAATAATTTTCAGTAAAGTGGATTTTCCAGACCCATTTGCACCAATAATTCCAATTTTTTCGCCACTACTAACACTTAAATCAATCCGGTCTAAAACGAGATTTTTCGCGGGTTTGCGATATTTTCCTTCTAAAATTGATAATAAAGTCTTTTTTAAGTCATAGGAGAACTCTTCTTGAGTCCGTCGCCAAAGCGAAATTTTATCTAGACGAATTATTTCCATTTAGAGTAAATCCATAAATTGATGTCGCAATGATTTAAAACAAGCCCATCCCAACAATGAAATAATAATTGCACTAATAAAAGAATTAATAATCAAATCCCAGTTAGGCAATTTACCAGACAAAGAAATCTGGCGGAGACTTTCTATTATAGGTAATAAAGGATTTAATTTTAAAATGGGTTGAACATGTTTTGGAACTATAGCGGCTGGATAAAATACAGGACTACTCATCCATAATACGAAGACGACTAGCTCATAGAAATAAGGCAAATCTCTAAAAAAAACATATAATGCACTTGTGATAAAACTCACCCCAGTTGAAAATAAAATCAGTGCTGTAAAGGGAAATAACAGCGCCATAACATTGACGAAACTTTTGGAATTAACCAAAGTTATTATGACTAATAAAGGAAACGCCCCCACGGTAAACTGGAATAAATTTGCGGCGATCATAGAGACAGGAAAAACACTTGCAGGCAGATTGATCTTATTTAAAAGCCCCCCATTACTAACTATACTACTTAATGCTTGATTTGTAGAAGCCGAGAAAAAATTAATTACTACTAAACCTGTAAACGCAGCTAAGATATAGTTAACGATAGAGTTACCATAATAAGAGGCAAAAGTTGTACCAAAGATAGTTGTGTATAAGCCTGTCATAATTAATGGGTTCAACAGAGACCAATAAACACCTAAAAAAGAGCCTCGATAACGCACTTTGAGATTGCGTTCTACCAAAACATGCAAGAGTCCCCAATAACGCTGTATTTGTAAACCAGCTATTTTTTTTCCGAACAAAAACGCCATTATTTAAGAATTACCATGTATGAACACAAATTTATCACCCGATTCTATACCATTATAGGTAGAGTTGTCTGAATCTCACCCTCTATCTTTTAGCTATAGCACTTAATCGCTGGATGTCGTAATCAACCATTAATTCGACTAGTTGTGCAAAAGAGTGTTGAGGTTTCCAACCTAAGTCGTTACTGATTTTGTCAATACATCCGATTAATTGCACTGATTCATCAGGACGATAAAAAGCTGGATCTATGGAAACGTAATCTTGCCAATTTAAATCAACATGCTTAAAAGCATAATCTATAAGTTCTTTGACCGAATGAGTTTGACCACTGGCGATAATATAGTCATCTGGTTTTTCTTGTTGTAGCATCAACCACATAGCATAAACAGCATCTTTGGCATAACACCAGTCTCGACAAGCTTCTAAATTGCCTAATTTCAGTTCATTAGCTAGACCTAACTTGATTTGAGCAACTGTATGCGTAATTTTACGAAAAACAAATTCAGTACCCCTGCGTGGTGATTCATGAGTGTAAGTAATACCACAGCACGTATAGAGATTATATTTTTCCCTATAATTTAATGTCATCCAGTGAGCATAAGCTTTAGCTACACCGTAAGGGTTGCGAGGACGAAAAGCAGTACATTCATTTTGTGGCGATTCATCTGGCTGTCCAAAAACTTCGCTACTAGAAGCTTGATAAAATCTAGCATCTGGCTTACAACGGCGGATAGATTCTAATAATCGCGAGACACCTAGTGCTGTGTACTCAGCAGTTAAAGCGGGTTGTGTCCATGATAGGGGAACGTAGCTTTGAGAAGCGAGGTTGTATATTTCATCTGGTTGTGCTTCATTAATTACGTCCATCAATGAGGATTGATCTAAGAGATCTCCAGAGAGTATCTGCACTTTGTCGTATAGATGATTAATTCGATCTGAATTACTAGAACTGGAACGCCGGACTAGACCGAAAACCTCATAGTCTTTGCTTAGAAGCAATTCAGCAAGATAAGAGCCATCTTGTCCAGTTAGTCCAGTAATTAAAGCTTTTTTAGTCATTAACTAAGTTCAATCCTTGTTTAGATATTAATGATTTTAGTGAATAAAAACAACTTACTCTTGTAAGTGCTGTTAGCAGATGTTGATAGAGAGGTCTGAACCCTCAATCTAAATTTTCTCTGATTCATAGCGCATTCTACTCTATTTAAGTAGTCAAGTAATAACTCCATTACAAGTACAAAAAACAAGACAAAATCAAGGGTTTTATGGTGAGGGGTTAGAACCATGATGAATTCGCCAATGGTATCTTTGGATCGCATTATGCCTGAAACTGATTTGTTTTGCTCATCAAATCAACTCTAGAAACCAGAATATCCATTTTTTTCATCCTGTTAGGGAAGATCCGTAACTATCCATTGAATCGCAATTTGAACAGTTAAAGCTTTGTCCTGTAAATGGAGAGAAGCTAGAAAGTTAATCGAAAAAAGTTAATCGAAAAAACGATAATCTGGTTGACAAAGATGCAAAAAATATGTATGGTGAGTTGAATATTGTGAAAGATTAAGCATGTTACAAGTGATTTCACAAATTACCTTAACTTTAACTGGTTAGTAATATTGCATAGGCTACCCATGAGTCAGATCCATAATGACCATCTACACATAAAGATTTGTATCCTCTTGCTGATTTTCCTGATATACTGAACGTAAACATTTTATAAAACTTTAACTATAGTTATGAATAAAAATCGCCAAAAAAACTATCCTTCATTTACTCATCTTACGGAAGAGTCTCTAGATGACAACAGCAGTTTAAAAAAAATGCTCAGTTTTATTGGAGGAAATAAGCAAATAGTAGATTTTGGTTGTGCGTCTGGATATTTTGCTCAAATTCTAAATACTAGAGGGTGTATTGTTACGGGGGTTGAAATTAACTCTCTAGCGGCTGAACAAGCTAAACAACATTGCCGAGAAGTGATAGTTGCTGATTTAGATTTTGTATCCATAGCAGAAATTTTACCGAATCAGAAGTTCGATGTCGCAGTTTTTGGAGATGTTTTAGAGCATTTACGTAATCCCCAGAAAGTTTTAGAAGATACTAAAGCCATACTGAAGGAAGATGGATTTATTGTTGCTTCTATTCCAAATATTGCTCATGGTGCTATTCGGCTGGCTTTACTAAAAGGTGAATTTGAATATACAGAGTTAGGGATTTTAGATAACACTCATCTCAGATTTTTTACTAGAACAACGGTTGAGCAATTATTCGATACGTCTGGATATATTATCAATGCTATTGATTGTACGAAGGTAGGTATATTCTCAGGTAGTAATTTAGTACCTACGGTTAAACAAGAAGAATTTAGTAGTGATATTTCACAACAAATAGAACAAGATCCAGACGCAAATACTTTACAATTTATCATTAAGGCAACACAGTGTTCGATAGAAGCAAAATATAATCTGTTGCAGGATAACTATTCTGCGCAACTGAAGCAAATACAACAATTAAACTCCCAGTTACAACAAACTCAATCAGAACTAGAGCGATCGCAGTTGCAAGTCCAACAAACTCAATCAGAACTGGAGCGATCACAATTTGAGTTGCGAAAATTGCATCAAAATACGCTACATTATCAGAGTGTTATTCAGGCAATGGAGAGTAGTAAATTTTGGAAATTACGGAACAGTTGGTTTAAATTAAAAAGCTTTAACACCACCAATGTGACTAAGGTTGCCAAGATTGCTGATGTGACTAATACTGCTGCTACCAATACTGCTTATCCTACCAAGGTTACTATAGTAGTGCCAATATTTAATGCCTATGAAGATACAAGAAAATGCTTAGATTCATTACTTTTATATACCGAATATAAGCATGAAATATTATTGATAGATGACGCTAGCACTGATGAGAGGATTGCCGAATTTACCCAGAAGTTATCCTCTGAATATTCTCATATAACCTGTTTGAGAAATTCCCAAAACTTTGGTTTTGTCAGAAATTGTAATATAGCATTTAGTCAATCTAAACAAACAGAAGATATTGTTTTATTAAACAGCGATACTGTTGTTACTCCTAACTGGTTAGATAAGTTGATTTTAGCGGCATATTCTAGTAGTGATATAGGTACAGTTACGCCATTAACCAATAATGGCACAATATGTTCAGTGCCTAATTGGCTGGAGGAAAATGAAATTCCTGAAGGATATGATATTTTAAGTTTTGCTAACTTGATAGAGAATATTTCCCTAAAAACATACCCCAAAATTCCAACAGCTGTTGGCTTTTGTATGTATATTAAACGTGAAACCTTAGAAAAAGTGGGATATTTTGATGAAATAAATTTTGGCAAAGGATATGGAGAAGAAAATGATTTTTGTTGTAGGGCATCTGCTGCTGGCTATACTCATATAATCGATGATTCAACATTTGTTTACCATGCAGGAAGTAAATCATTTGGGGAGCAAAAACAGAAATTAATTAAAAATAATTTAGCTATATTATCTAAATTGCACCCCAATTATCTTCCAGAGGTAGAAAAATTCATAATAGAAAAGCCTATACAAAATATCATAACTAATATTTGGTTAAATATGTATATAGAGAGAATTAGAAAATTCTCTCCTATTTGCTTTATATTACATAACACTACAGAGGAATCAATAAATCCACACTTGGGAGGAACGGAATATCACTGTGCAGCTTTGATTACAGAATTAAGTCAAACCCACCCAATATATACATTATATTTCAACAAGCATAAATCTTCTATTGATTTTAATATCTTCTTTAAAGAAGATATTATTAGGTTTGCATTTACCTGCCACTTACCTAAGATTAATTCTTATCTGGCTGAAAATACCAATTTCTTGAATATCTTTAGCGATATTATTAAGCATTTTCAACCAAGTATCATCCATATTCATCACTTAATCAATCTACCAATCCTGGATATTAGTGCAGTTATTAAACAAGAAAAAATACCTTATTTTATTTCTATACATGACTACTATTTTATATGTCCCAGTTATAATTTGATAGATTATCAACAACGATTTTGTTTTGAGCATAAAAATGAACAATATTGTCAGAAGTGTATTCAAAGTTTATTTTGTCAAGGAAAAGATTTAAAACAAAAATGGTCATATATATGTGAAAGAATGCTAGGAGAAGCAGAATTAATCATCGTTCCATCCATTACATCTGCATCTTATATTAATAGAGAATATGAAGGTATTAGTGATAAAGTTAAAGTGATTCGACATGGTATTTTTACCAAAGAGTTTATCAAAAATCAAACTCATAATAAAGTTAATTTGTCAAAAGAAAGAACTAAGAATTGGAATGTATCACCTTTAAAAGTTGGAATTATTGGTTCAATAAATATCAGCAAAGGTGGGAAGGTAATTGCTGAACTTATAGAAAAGGTTAATAGTCAACACAATTTAAAGGATAACTTTGAATTTTATTTTTTTGGACGATTTAGCCCAGAAATCCCCATAAGATTCACTAATTTCCAATTAAATCCGTCGTACAAACGCCAAGAATTAAAGGAGATTCTCGATAATATTGATGTTGTTATATTTCCTGCTATTTGGGCTGAAACTTACTGTTTGACAGCAGATGAAGTAATCTTTTTCGGGGTGCCAATTATTAGTTCACCTATTGGAGCCATAGCGGAAAGGGTAAAAGAGTTTGGTCTTGGATGGGTAAGTCCATCTGGCTCACCCGAAGATTTAATTAACACATTACTATCTGTAAAGAGTAGCAATGAAGATTATGAAAAAGTGAAAATCAATATTGATAAATATCATATTGTATCCTATGAAGAAATGGCCTATAATTATATGCAGGAGTATAAAAGATTCATGAATAATAGTTTTGATATTAATCAAAATATCCCTCCTAAATCCACAACTGTGCTTACTCTCCAAGATATTTTTGCAGCTTATAATCAAGAATTACGTATTAACCAAAAGAAAGTGCGGATGCCTTTATCTGAACAGTCAATTTTTTGGGTGTTTCTCAAGAATAGTTTTTTTGGGGTTTGGGAATTTTTCAGATTTTTAGCAATCAGACTTCAACTGATCAAATAAAAACCTGACAGAACTCTTTTAAGACTTGTCACCAACTATTAAAGTTTGAGCCAACCTGGAGGATAAACCTTATTCTACTGTACTCCCTGCAAATTCCTGTGACTGAGTAAGTAATTAAATATTGCAAAACAAGGGGTGAAAACTGAGTGTACCTAATACTAAAGATAAAAAATTGGTGGAATGTTCTTATGAAAAAAGGACTCTATTACTCCTACCAAAAATTATTATTCAAAATGGCCTCTTATATACCAAAAAGTATATCATCATATATTGCACTACTTATAGTAATGCCAGACGTACCTAATACTAGTGATTTCAAATATCAAAACTGGCTGAATCAGAACTATCCTCGTCAAAGCACTTTAAAGAAGATGCTTGAGGGTATGACTACCTTAGCTTATACGCCTAGTATTAGTATCATTATGCCTGTTTTTAATACACGAATAAAATTTTTGCGAGCAGCTATTGAATCTGTTTTGCATCAAATTTACCCCTATTGGGAGTTATGTATCGCTGACAATGGTTCTACGGATCATCAAATTAGAGAGATTCTAGAGGAATATTCATCGAGAGATGCGCGGATTAAAGTAGTTTTTAGCCCTGAAAATGGTCATATTTCTGGCTGTTCTAACTCAGCCCTGAAAATCGCAACTGGCGAGTTTATTAGTTTACTCGATCATGATGGCGTACTGACTCCAGATGCTTTATATGAAGTGGTACTACTGCTAAATAAGTATCCAAAAGCCGATATGATTTATTCTGATGAAGATAAAATCTATGAAAATGGCCATCTGGGAGATCCTTTTTTTAAACCAGATTGGTGTCCAGATTCTTTTTTATCCCGGATGTATACTAACAATCTAGGAATTTATCGGCGAGAATTAATCAACGCAGTTGGCAACTTTAGAATCGATTATGAGGGAGCTCAAGATTATGACTTAGTTTTAAGACTAACGGAAAAAACAACAAAAATATTTCACGTACCTAAAATACTATATCATGGGAGAGCTTATCCTAAATCTGTTGTAAATGATATTGTAAATGATCCAGAAAAACAACCATCTGCATTAGTAGCAGATGAGAGAGCTTTAACAGATGCTCTAACCAGAAGAAATGAATATGGACGCGTTATAAGATCTGAAGGCAATATAGATTATTATATAATTCGATATATTATCCATAATTATCAGCTTGTAAGTATTATTATCCCCACAAAAGATTTAGGTGATATTTTAGATAAATGCTTGACATCTATTTTCGAGAAAACAGTTTATCCAAACTACGAAGTAATTCTCATAGATAATGGTAGTAAGGAAGAAAATACAGCTAGAGTTATTACTAAATGGGAACAACGGCAATCACCAAGATTTAAATGTTACCAATTTGATATTCCTTTTAATTATGCTAAAATTAACAACTATGCAGTTAATCAAGCTAAAGGGGATTATTTAATATTTTTGAATAATGACATCGAGGTAATAACTCCCGACTGGGTTGATGCAATGGTTGAGCAAGCGCAAAGACCTTCTATTGGAGCGGTTGGAGCCTTGCTCTTGTATCCAGATCGCACTATTCAACATGCTGGTGTGATTCTGGGTATTAGAGAAGTTGCAGGACATAGTCATAAACATTACTTGTATAATTCTTCTGGATATTTTGGACAGATCTTAACTGTAAATAATTATTTAGCAGTCACCGCAGCTTGTTTAATGTGTAGGCGAGAAGTTTTCACTGAAGTGGGTGGTTTTGAAGAAGATCTAGCAGTCGCATATAATGATGTTGATTTATGCTTGAAGATGATTGATCGGGGCTATAGAAATGTATATTTACCCCATGTAACGCTCTACCATTACGAATCTAAAAGCCGGGGTACTGAAGATACACCTGCAAAGTTGGCTAGGGCTTTACAAGAAGTCGATTATATGCAGAAAAAATGGCGCAAGTTTATAGATTACGATCCTTGTTATAGTATTCATCTGACACGGGAAAGTGAAAATTACAGTATAAAGTAAAATAATTACAGCTATCTAAAATTATCTAAAATCGCCATAACTCGCTTGTATTAAATATTTGATTGCGCTAAAGAGCAACTACGAAAGTTTTATTTTGCTCAAATACTGATCTGATCCGTTGACAATCCTGGCAAATAGTAGTATAATCCTTAGCAATTTGAAAATTTTGGGTTGATCATCTCTAAATTCCTCGCGCCCTGATTTATTTTTTCAATATATAAAAAGTTGTTTTTTAGTCTACGAATAGGAAATGAGTAATATGGTGCAATACCTAAAGAAAAATATCAACATACTAGGATTATTCTTTTGTGTATACATTTTTCTAGGGATATTATCCTTGCCCGGAGGAGTTGGGGTAGGCTTAGATCCATCTTGGAGTTATGGGATTAGTCGTGCAGTAGAAAATCATTTGGTCTTTGGTAAAGACATCATTTTCACTTATGGTCCATTAGGTTACCTAATTAATGGCGTCGTCTTAAAAGAGAACTTTTATAGAATCTTCTTATTTAGATTAATTATTCAAATAATCACATTTTCTATTATCGTTAAAACGATTTCACTTCAAAAAAATACCCCTCAAAAGTTATTACTACTTGTAAGTATTATTTTTAGTTACTTACTAGGTTTAACTATTGATTATGAAATCATATTCTCACTTTTAATGATGTTGTCTTGGGACAACTTTATCACACAGAAAAATATTAGATTATGCGCTTTAGCTTTAGGGTCAATATCTGGATTTTTGTTACTCGCTAAGTTTAACATTGGAGTTTCTCTACTAGGAGTTACATTTCTGGTCATCTTGGCTAAAGTGTTTCAAGCTTTTCAAGCTAAATCAGATTTGTCTAATAGCTTATTTGCCATAGCAGATTTTATACTAGCAGTATTAACCTCATCTTTCTTATTCATCAATCCTAATTTCGTTGAGAATTTAAAGTATGTTTTACTATGTATCTTTTTAGGAATTTTGTTGGGGATGATGATGGAGGTCATGAGAAATAGCAAATTAAACTTTTTAGATATGAATCAGGTTTCTAAACATTTCTCTGACAAGATTAAATTTAAGAATATTTTTTATTTAGTATATGCTTTGGGAATTTTGATCGTAAATTTTTACTTAACTTCTCAATTAAGGGAATTCTTCAAGGGATCAATAGAAATTAGTTCTGGTTACTCCAGTGCAATGAGCGTAGTAGGTTCTCCAGGGGAATTAGAAGTTGCTATTTTAGGGTTAATTTTAGTCTCACTAACTCTCCTTAATCTTCAAGTAGAAGATTTGGGACTGCAACTAGCTATAGCTTTTATTTTATGGATGAGTTTCAAGCATGGATACGTTCGTCAGGATGGTGGACATGTCTATACTTTCTTACAATCTCTAATTATTCTTGGTTCTTTAGTTGTTATCAAAATAAACAACAGAGCAAAACTTCTTAAAATTCTCACTTTGATTTATTTATTAGTCGTTGTCTCGATTTATTCTCTATCATCATCACCGTTTGGAAACTCGACTTCATACTTAGGAAATCGTCTAGAGTGGTTTATACCAATTAACATTTTTAATAAAGTATCAGCAATATTCAATCCGGAAAAGCTGCGTTTGAATATTGCTAATGATAGCAATTTAAATTTGTCAAAAGTTAGACTACCTGATAGAGTAACGCAAGTCTTAAGCAATAAAAAAGTAGATATTATTCCTTGGGAAATTTCACTTGTTGAGTCAAATAAACTCAACTGGCAACCAAGACCTATATTTCAATCTTATTCTGCTTATACTAAATTTCTGGATCAGACTAACTTCAGTCATGTATCAAGTAAGTCACCAGATTATATATTATATCAATTTGCGGCTATAGATAATAGACATCCTTTTTTTGATGAGCCATCTACCTTTTCTTATGTAACTTGCAATTATCAAGTATCTTCGGACTTAAAACAGCTAGTAGATACACCTGCGCTGGATGGATTAATCATTCTACAAAAACGCAATACCAGTATTTGCTCTTCATCTATAGGAAGTCAAGAAATATCACTTAAGTGGAATGAAGCGGTCAAAATTCCTGATTTTACTCTATTAACTAGAGCATCTATTAAATTCGAGTATTCCTTATTAGGGAAAATATATAAAACCATATTTCGTTCACCACCAGTAAAAATTGATGTTGAGTTTAAAAGTGGTTCTCACAATTCATACAGGATAATTCCTGAAAACTCAGAAAATGGCATTATAATGAGCTATTTACCTGTGAATACTAGTCAAGCATTCTCATTTTTTCAAGGAAAGTGGAGCCAAGCAGTTAAGTCGGTTAAGTTTTCCAGAGATAACTCCCTTTTATATAAATCAAATATTTATGTAAAATTTGATTCGTATAATTTAGATACATCTATTAGTGATGTATCTTTGTCTCTTCCTAAGTTAGACGAGATAACTTTCTTGAATCAGCCTACTGAGGAGTATATTGGTTCATTTGATACCCAGAAAGTGGATTATAGAAAAGAAGATGTAATTACGTTAAATGGATGGGTAGTCTTAAAATCAAATCCACAACAGTCAATCTTTATTCTTGTGACAGAGAGTGAAAAGAATATTCCTATTTCTATTACCCAAACAGGAGATATTAGAATGGATGTGGGAGATTACTATAAAAAACAAATTTATAACAAATCTGGATGGTCAACATCTTTATTACTAAACCATACAAACAGTAATTCTCATCTGATCAAAACTTGGATTTATGATCCCGTAACTAAAACTGCTAAACATCTTAAGGGAAAGTACAATTTAACTATTAACTAAGCTCCTACGAATGTGGTAGGCATTTAAACGTCACGAAGTTTTAACTAATATCTCATTTTTTGACCATTTTGGCAAATAGTAGTAAAATAGGTAATTAGTCACCGTAATCAGGAGGTGTTATTGACAATAACAACGGTTCTAGGCAAAAATAGCTTTAGTTTTCTAAGATTCTTCTTAGCAGCTTTGGTTATTTTCTCTCACTCTATTGCTTTAGGAGGATTTGGTCCAGACGTATTAGGAAGCCCGGAAGTAAGTTGTGGTAATCTTGCAGTACAGGGTTTTTTTGTTTTAAGCGGTTTCTTAATTACCCGTAGTTATCTGACATCTTCTTCTGTATATCGTTTTTTGTGGCATAGGATTCTTCGTATTTTTCCGGGTTTCTGGGTTTGTTTAGTTGTCACAACATTTGTAATTGCACCCATTATTTATTTTTCTGAAAATGGTAATCTTATTGGCTACTTCAATACTAAAACTGACAATCCACTAGACTACTTAAAACTAAACTTTTTTTTGGAGATGAGGCAATTTGGTATTGCTAATCTTCTCGGAAATGTTCCGATTCCAAAATCTTTTGACGGGTCTTTGTGGACATTAATTTATGAATTTAAATGCTATTTATTCATAGCACTTATAGGTATGATTGGTGTATTGAGAAAAAACAAACAATTGATTAAGTACTCGTTTTTATTCTTATATTTAATCAGTACTATAGAGATAGCTATTCCGGGAACAGCAGGTAAAATAATACCATACTTTTCAGATATATCCTTGCTGAGATTACCAATGTATTTTTTAGCTGGTTCTACTTATTTTCTGTTCAAGGAGGAAATTTTTATGAGCAGTAAATTTTTCTTATTTGCTCTTGGGTTAATCATACTAGGGATTAAAAATCATTTTTATCTTGTAATAGCACCTTTAAGTCTTCCTTATATTTTATTTTGGTTAGCATTTAAACTTCCTTTAACTAATTTTGATAAATATGGTGATTTTTCTTATGGGTTATATATATACGCATTTCCTGTACAGCAAATGTTATCTTACTTTAAAATGAATAAACACGGTTTTATCGTATACTTTCTTGCAAGTGCATTAATTAGTTTACTTGCCGCAGTATTAAGTTATCACGTAATAGAAAAACCTTTTTTGAAATTGAAATCATTACAAGTTAAACAAATAGGATTATTATTTAAGCACTGATTACATTCACTTGTATTGCTAATTATGGAATCAAAGTCTATGAAACTTATCCCTACCGAAATTCATGACATAATTCTTATTGAACCTCAATTATTTCAAGATTCAAGGGGATTTTTTTTTGAATCTTATAACCAACAAAAATTCACACAAAAACTCAATATCACCATTAACTTTGTTCAGGATAATCATTCAAAATCTGAATACAATGTATTGCGTGGACTACACTACCAGATCATCCAACCCCAAGGTAAATTAGTGCGTGTTATTGTCGGGAAAATTTTTGACGTAGCTGTTGATATCAGAAAAAACTCCCCTAGCTTTGGAAAATGGGTGGGTTATGAATTGAGTGCTGAGAATAAACATCAACTCTGGATACCACCTGGCTTTGCTCATGGGTTTCTGGTACTCTCCCAAACGGCTGAAGTTCTCTATAAAACTACAGATTACTACGTTCCCACAGGCGATCGCACCATCCTTTGGAATGACCCAGATCTAGCCATAGATTGGCCTGTGAACACCCCACCAATTTTATCGACTAAAGACAGCAACGGTCAACCATTCAAAACAGCCGAAGTTTACGAATAAAACAATTTTCTCCCTTCACATATCTTTACAAACAGTCTCTAAAACGAATGATATCACCAGCATCATTAATCAAAGTTATAGATCCAGTAACTAAAGATGGTAATAGAGGAGTGATTTGCTGCATCGCAGGTAATAGATGATCAGGGCGCGTACTACTAGTGTTGAGTATTACGACCCGCAACACTAGATTTTGTAAATTTTGCTGGTAGGGCAGGTTTTTATCAGATGTGATAAAAACATCAAATGGAAATATGTTGGCTAGGAATAAAAGCTCTCTATCTTTGGTCCCACGCCAGCCCATATCTTCCACGTTTTGTACGGTATGTCCTACATCCAGGAACGGTCTTTTCAGCTTTTTACTGAGTAGGTTTTCATCAAGCAGAATGAGCATTAGCTTCTTGCTCCTGGCGTAGCATCACTTTCGCCATTACCTCCAAAATCTGTAATACTGGTGTTTTCAGATGAGGAAAGTCTTGGAGAAATTCAGCTAAACCTGATTCCCCTTCTAAGTAATCAAAGAAGGTTTGTAAAGGAATGCGTGTACCAATAAAGACAGGAACTCCACTCATAATTTCTGGATCGCTATGAACAATACCTTGACGATCAAGAACTTGTTGGATTTTCATAGACCAATTTCTGGAACTGAGTTGATCAAATTCTAGCACTATATTTACCTGCTTAGTAGTATGTTAATTTTGTGGATAAAAGCTAGACAAAAATTCATGCTAATAGAGGGTGAGGGCGATAAAGTATGACCTATGGCGCTATGATTTCCTAAATAATTAAAACTCTAGCCAAAATGAATAAAACCATATTACTCATTGGTGGTAACGGTCAAGTAGGTACAGAATTACAACAAATCCTCACACCGCGCTATCACATCAAAACAGCATCTCGCCCTACTATCGACCTGACTCAACCAGATACCTTGCGTCAGGCGATCGCCGCAGTCCAACCAGAAATCATCATTAACGCTGCTGCTTATACCGCTGTGGATAAAGCCGAAAGCCAACCAGAAATAGCAAAAGTAGTAAATTCCATCGCCCCTGAAATCATCGCCCAAGAAAGTCAGAAAATTGGAGCTTACTTGATTCATCTTTCTACTGATTATGTTTTCGATGGTAAAAGTAGCTCCCCATACCAGGAAGCCGATATGACTAACCCCTTAAACGTTTATGGCCAAACTAAATTAGCAGGGGAACAAGCTATTCGCGAAATTAGTCAACATCATCTGATATTGCGGACAGCTTGGGTTTATGGAACATTCGGTAAAAGTAATTTTGTCAAAACAATGCTGCGATTGGGTAAAGAACGCCCAGAAATTCGGGTAGTCGCTGACCAAATTGGTAGTCCTACTTGGGCGAAAGATATTGCTATGGCGATCGCCCAGATCATTCCCCAAATCACTCCCCAAATCAACTCAGAAATTACTGGTACTTATCATTACACAAATAGTGGCGTTGCTAGTTGGTATGACTTTGCTGTAGCTATCTTTGAAGAAGCAGAACAACTAGGGTTTCCTCTCACAATCCCCAAAATTATTCCTATTACCACACCGGAATATCCCACACCAGCCCACCGACCTAGTTATTCTGTCTTAGCTTATGGGAAAATATCTCAATTCCTGGGGAATCATCCTCCTCATTGGCGAACAAGCTTAAGACAAATGCTACAAGAATTGCTACTCAATTCACAAACAACATGAAAGCACTAATTTTATCTGGTGGTAAAGGAACGCGTTTACGTCCTCTTACATACACAGGAGCAAAACAACTCGTTCCAGTTGCTAATAAGCCGATTTTATGGTATGGGATAGAAGAAATAGCTGCTGCTAGGATTACTGATATTGGTATTATTATCAGCCCGGAAACAGGAGCAGAAGTACAAGCAAAAACGGGAGATGGGGAGCGTTTTGGCGTAAATATCACCTATATTTTGCAGGATCGTCCTTTAGGACTGGCTCACGCAGTCAAAGTGGCTCGTCCTTTTTTGCAAGATACTCCATTTGTGATGTATTTGGGTGATAATCTGATCCAACAAGGCGATTTAACTTCATTTTTCCACAAATTCACTCACTATCAGCCAGATGCGTTGATTGTCTTGGGCGAAGTAGCTAATCCTAGTGCTTTTGGCGTAGCAAAGGTAGATGAAACGGGAAGAGTCTTGGAATTAATTGAAAAACCCAAGGTTCCACCTTCCAATCTAGCATTGGTGGGAGTTTACTTTTTTAGCGCAGTTATTCATCAGGCGATCGCTCACATCCAACCTTCCCCACGGGGAGAATTAGAAATCACAGATGCTATCCAATATCTGATCAACCAGCAAAAACAAGTATTAGCTTGTAACCTAGAGGGTTGGTGGCTAGATACTGGCAAAAAAGATGACTTATTAGAAGCTAATCGGTTGATTCTGGATACTTATTTGACTACTTTAATATCAGGCGATGTCAATCCCAAAAGTCAAATTATTGGTAGAGTGCAAATTGGTGTTAGATCTAGAATAATTAACTGTACAATTCGTGGTCCAGTAATTATTGGTAATGACTGTCATTTAGAAAATTGTTTCATCGGTCCTTATAGCAGTATTGCTAATAATTCGACACTCATCGATACCGATTTAGAACACAGCGTTGTACTAGAAGGAGCTAGAATAGAAGGAATTCATCATCGAATCATAGATAGTCTTATTGGACAACGCGCACAATTAACTATTGCGCATACGCGTCCTAAAGCATTGCGTTTTTTGATTGGTGATGACTGTCAGATTGAATTGACATGAGCTAAAAATGATTTATTTTTTAACTGTTAATTATTATTCTACAGATCTGCTCAAGCAATTAATTAATTCTCTGAACAAGAGCCAAAAATGGCAATACCAAATCATTGTTGTCAATAATTCCCCTGGAGATGCTTCTATTCATCAAATT
>Ga0116226_10002150_pt1 | contig 17073 bp, 13 predicted proteins | sample S1TSphfallax_FD_89692 | JGI IMG/M metagenome (GOLD analysis project Ga0116226, IMG submission 89692) | Host-associated microbial communities from peat moss isolated from Minnesota, USA - S1T2_Fa - Sphagnum fallax MG | ecosystem: Host-associated > Plants > Peat moss > Unclassified | place: USA... | reverse complement strand
TTTTTTTTTTTTTTTTTTTTTTTTTTTTTTTCGGTCTCCTCCGTATGCAAGGAAAGCTATCCTACTTTAACATAGTTTAATTATTATTCCTTTTTATAAAGAACTGTTACAGGTGTAATTTTTAGGTAATTTTACAATGATAGAACAAAACTTAATAATCTTAAAAGAAAGTTAAACTTTTTTTTTTCATATAGGACTGGTATAGTGGAGGTATAATTTTTATATAATTTATCATGATTAATTTAATTCTTTTATGAGAAACTTTCACTAATAGTTTTAAGGCAGAAATGCTGGATGTTGCTTCATTATTTGCGATTTTTTGTGCAATACTTGTTATTGTTAGTAAAAATCCTATAGTATTATGGGATAAACTATCAAACTCCGGGAACCTCCTAAAGCTTCTGATACCAAGCCGTTCATGAAAATGATTCGGTGGATGAACTAATCACTCATGTATGGTAATAACTCAGTTGATAATCGAAAGATTAACGGATTATCGCGGATCTAAGTCAGCAATTCCTAAAATTGTTGTAAAAGAGCAACGAGTAGACGGTAGTTATTTTGGATTAATTAACCCGAAATTAAGATGTATTCTAACGGGTCTCGAGAGAGACTGTCTAATCAAATATTCTTATGGACTTTGCTCAATCACATGCGTGAGCGTAGCGATGGTATCTAACCAAATAAGTAGGTCGGTTTTATATTCTTCTTTAACAACTCAACCGGAAATTAATTTAAATACTAACCCTGCGCAAGCTAAGCAATTAGATAAAATGGATTCGTTTTTTTAACCGGATTTACGGATGGAGAAGGCTCATTTACCCTACAAATCAGATCCAGTGATAAATACACATCTAAATGAAAAGTTCAATATAGTTTCCAAATAGGTATACATACAAAAGATATTGCCATATTAGAAAGTATACAACTTACATTAGGTGTAGGAAAGATATACACAATGGGGAAAGGGGGTGTACAATTTAGAGTAGAGTCTCTTAAAGATTTATCCGTAGTAATAGACCATTTTAATAAATACCCTTTACAAACAAAGAAACAGCTTGATTTTAAATTATTTAAATTAGCTTTATCGTGTGTAAAGAATAAAGAACATTTAACTCCAGAAGGATTAAAAAAATTAATAGCTATTAAAGCTTCAATGAATAAAGGTCTTACAGGCGAGTTAAAAGCTTTATTTGCAGACATTACTCCTTTAACTAAGCCTGAGCCAGATACAGAATTAATTCTATCTCCTCAATGATTGGCAGGTTTTATCTCTGCTGAGGGTTGTTTTAGCGTTTTCATAGTTAAATCTCAGGATGTTAAACTGGGATATCAAGTACAATTGAGATTTAGATTAACTCAACACGTACGGGACGTACAATTAATGGAGAGTTTAGTTAGCTATTTAGGTGGTACAGTAGTTAAATCCAGAGAAGCGGTTGATCTACAAGTTATCAAACTTTCAGTCCTTCAAGATAAGGTCTTGCCTTTACTTGAAAAATATCCTGTACAGGGGGTAAAATTTAAAGATTATAGCGACTTTATAAAAGTAGTCGAAATAGTAAAGAATAAAACTCATTTGACCGCTGAAGGGCTGTCTCTAGTACAAAAAATAAAAGCTGGGATGAACACAGGTAGATTCTAAGTTTGTGAGGCAGTGTTAATTGTGTGGGGTAATTTTATTCCCTATTTGGGTCAGACCTAGGGTCTAGGTACTAGACCGGGGGCAGGTGTATTTAAATTAATTTTTTTTTTATCTATTTATTAGTATGATCTATTTGGTCTTGTGATAGTATCTGCATTATTTTTAATTGGTTTATTTTTAAGTATTTCTTGTTATCTTATAATGCTTGGTATTAATTTTATTGGTCTGTCTTATTTATTAGTTTATGTAGGAGCGGTAAAAAAAGGGGGGATCCCAGAATATCCTCATGCCGCGTTGGTTAAACTCCAACTCTACAAGATACTTTTAATTATAGTCAATTTTTATGTTGTCGATTATAAAAATAACGTGTTTAGCGTTATTAATAAATATATATGTAAAGCAGACTCCACATTTGTTAATTATTACGCTATATTTTCATATTACTTCAGTCCTCTAGTAGTATACGAAACTACTCTTCAATCTTTTGATTTTTTTATGACACCTAGCTCCCCTTCACCTTCTTTGGTTTCAAGAGATGTCTTAGACCGTACGGAGGATGACGTAAATACTAAACCTTCTTTACAATATGAAGAATTTATTAGTTGATTTGTAGGATTCTCAGATGGGGAATCTAATTTCACAATAGTTTTACATAAAGATAGTGATGGTAATATAAAAAGTGCTGCTTTCAGATTTATGATTGAATTACATATTGATGATCTTGATGCTTTGAATTTTATAAAAAGTAAATTGAACCTTGGTAATGATATTTCAGTTTATGCTAATAGTTGTAAATTTACTGTTACACACCCTAAAGATATATATAAGTTAATATCTATATTTGATAAATATAATTTAAATACAACTAAATATCTTGATTATCTAGATTTTAAAAAAGCTTTTGTGTTATATCAAGAGGGGCGCTGCTTATCCACCGGGTCAAGGTTTAAAGATAAAAAAATCTTAATCGATAAACTGTTAAAGTTAAAAGGTGGTATGAATAGTAGGCGTACTAATTTTAATTTTCCTGTTGGTCATGAAATTATCATAAGCGGTCCTTGGTTATTAGGTTTAATAGAGGGTGAAGGTTCTTTTTATTTAGATAGAACAGGATTTAAACCAGTTTTTTCAATGGTACTATCTGAAGTACAACTACCAGTAGTAGAAAAAATTATAGAATATTTAGAAAGTAGTTTAGGTTTTAATGAGTATTCTATGTTTAAATTAAAATCTTCCTCGCTTATAGCCATTAAAAGGGGTAAAGCCATAAATAATAGTAAACCATTAATAGGACTTACAGTTAAGAATACCAATGTCTTAGTTAATTATTTTATACCTTATTTGGATAAGTTGACGTTTATTACTAAAAAGAGTAAAGACTTCAACGATTTTAAAATTATTTGCACTGCTATATATAATGGAACTTACAGAAAAGATGATATTAAATCGCTTATTTTAAAATTATCTTATACTATGAATAATTATAGGTTATCAACTAACTTAGAACGAGAAAAAGTTTCCAACGATGTTTTGTCTAATTATGAGATAGATAGCATATTAAAAGCAAAACCAACTATTATACATCTTGCTGATGGTCGTCAACTAGATATTGTGACTAATAAAGAAGTGAATAGTCGTTGAACTAATTGTGTTTATGAAATAATAAATAATACTGGTGAAATATTCTTAGCGTCTACTTTAAAAGAAGCGTCTGAAAATTTAAGTGTCGACTTTAGAACGGTGAAAAGACATTTGGAAGCGGAAGCCTTATGCACCGAAGGATGTTACGCTGAAATTAATGGAAAAAAAATTAGAAGAGTGGCTGTATTTTATCCTTAGAATAATTTCTGAAATCTGAAAATCAGAACAGTTTCTGAAATCTGAAGATGAGAATAGTATCTGTAATACTTTTTTTAGTTTTTGCTCCAGTGTTCTTTATTTTTTTCTATTTTTTTTTTAATAATTTTATTGTTACGTTATATGTTTATTATCATAAAAAAAGGAAAAATTTTAGGACAAAACGACAAAAAGACACGTACGCTATATCATATATATAATCGAGCTTAAAAATTTTTAATTAATTAAAAGAAAAGGAATTGAAAGAAGGCTACAACCGAACAATTCCATACTTGTAGAAAAATTAGGTGAAAACGGTCAATGACATCCTAATATATGCCGCAAGGATAATATTGAATGAAAATATCATTTTAGTCCAAGACCGTCGGCAGTTGTAAATGTCGCTACAGACTGGTTCACCGGGGTTAGGTTGGAATACCTGTCCAAATGTACAGTCGGGTTCTATAACGAGTGTGAGATCGTAAAGAGGAAGGAGAATACTCAGCATCATGCTACACACAGTATGATATCGATTAATACGATGAGATAAACTCTTTTATAAGTATAAAGTTAACTATTGGTTAGCCTTTATACTTAAGTTAATTAGAATTGATCTATTCTATTTCTATTTATTTTAATGTTAATAAATGTTAGAATAAGTGAGTTATTAACTGACACCAGCAATAGTATACCTTTAGCTATTATTATTTCTATTTCTTTTTATTCTTCTGTACATTCTACAATACCCTATAGTATTGTACCTTTTACTAGTTATATCTCAAATATAAGTAATACATTTAATGATATATTAGAGATAATACTATTGTATATTAATAATGGTATAATATCTTTTACTAGTAATTTGACTTATACTAGTTTTACTACTACAAATATTTGAGATGGTAATTTGTCAGAAACTAGTCATATAACAAGCATAGGTAATATTCTTTACACTACTTATAGTATATGACTAATATTAACTAGTATCATACTTTTATTAGCAATGGTAGGTGCTATCGTTATTACTTTAAAAAGTGATAATTCTAAAGATGCTTCTAAAGGAGGTGCCCTATCTTTAAATAGTACACCCTCTAATTTTTCAAAAGATGTAGCCTCTATCTATCCCCCGCAAAGCGGTGGAAGGAAAGGGTAATCTAAAAAAAAAAAAGAGGTTATTCTACATTAGCAATTAATAATAGTACCTTAAATGAAGGTTTAAAATTAGATCCTTGATTTATGACTGGTTTGTCTGATGCTGAAGGATGTTTTCAGTCAGTATCTCCAGAAATAGTGATTATAAATTAGGCTGAAGAGTATTGGCTAGTTTTACTATAGGTCTTGGAAAAAAAGACCAGGCATTATTGGAACTTGTTAAGAGTTATTTTGGTGTGGGGGTTATTTATGATACACATAGTGCTAATGTATCTCAGTTCCGTGTTCAACTTGTAAAGGATCTAGATGTTATAATTAAACATTTCGAGAAATATCCTTTAGTTTCCAAGAAGAGAGAAGATTATATACTATTTAGAGAGGTCTTAGAAATAATTAAGTCTAAAGATCATCTTACTAGTAAAGGGTTTATAAAACTTCTCTCATTAAAGAATAGCATGAATTTAGGACTTTCCTTGGAATTAAAACAAAAATTTCCGGATTTAGAGCAAATTGCTAGAACTGAAGTAAAAGGTATAGTTGTACACAATCCCCAATGAGTGTCGGGATTTACAACTGGGGAAGGTTGTTTTGCGGTTTCGGTTGAGAGTGCTCAAACAACACAACAGCTTTGAAGTATACAGCCAGAACTCGGTTTATTCTTACCCAGCATAAGCGTGATTATCTTTTGATGGAAAGTTTTAAGGAATATTTTAAATGCGGTAGTGTTATACTGTCTAAAGATGCCGCTTCTTTTATGGTTAATAACATTTCAGAGCTTAATAATAATATTCTAGCCTTTTTCAATAAATATCCGGTTATGGGTAAAAAGCATTTAGACTATCTAGATTTTTGCAAGGTTGTTAATTTAAAACTTAATAAAAGTCATTTAACGGCGGAAGGTTTAAATGAAATTCGTTCTATTGTAAATAGTATGAATTCAAAAAGATAGAATGTATACTAGTTATAGTATATGACTAATATTAACATCTATTATTTTACTTCTTTCTATGGTAGGTAAAGCAAATTGAACCTGAACCGAGGTATTTGAAAACTAGAAGCTGCCAAAACATGAAGTAGGTTCTGACCTACCTCATGCCTCCAGGGAACCACTCCTCCTTAAATGGAATGAAGAGCGTGTTAGCGCCTACAGCGGTGTGGGATTGAGCAGCGTTGCTAAACTGGAGCCTTACAAGAATACACTCCTAACAATGTAAGGGTAAGACCTAAGTACGGACTTCTTAAATTATAACAATGAAAAAAACAACAACATACCGGTACAATCAGCAAAAGGCCCTTTTCACATATCCATCACCTGTTGGTTTTTCTGCGCAAGCTAATCGTTGAGATCATGCTTGTTATCTTCCTAAGAATTTACTTAGAGCTTTTTCTTCTGACGATGGAGGAGAAGATGAAAATGTTTCTTACTTTTTAGAGGAAAATCCAGTCAACCCTAATTTGGCTGGTAAAAAATGATGATTAGCTTTAGATAAGCCTAGTCAAAACTGTCTATCTAAAGCCGTTGATTTTACTAAGAGTGGGAAGCCTGTAAATGCTGATATTATCAACAGTATTTTATCCATTTATAATATATACGTAACAAATGAAGCGTTAAATGAATTAATAAATACACCATTTTTGATATTTAAGGATCTCCACAAAGATCTCTACAAGGATACCTTTTTTAAGGAGAAGTTAGGAAAAGCTGACGGTAGAGCAGTGGGAGGGGTATATATCTTTACACACAAAGAATCCGGGTCTAAGTATGTTGGTTCTTCTGTACAATTAGCTACTAGGTTACGGGGATATTTAAAGGGGTCTCATAGAGTTTATGGTAAGTTTTTACCTTTCTTAGCTTCGGAAGGTTTAGATAAATTTACATTAAAGGTAATTCCAATACACTCTAGTTTAGTCTTTAAACCAGAACTAGTTCTAGAACAATATTACTTGTTAGATGTTTCTTTTAACCTGAATATATCTAGAGTAGCTAATGTACCAGGTTTCAGCTCTAAATCAATGTATATGTACAACAAGGACAAAACTATATTGATATACCATTCAAGTTCAATTAAGGATTTCTTAATTAAATTTGGAATTTGACATGGAGCTATAGTAAATAACATTGAAACTGGAGCATATTACCTAGGTAACTATGTTTTTTCGACCATACCTATACTTACAGCTAAGTCTGGAGAATACTCTGACAAGGAGATTAATAAAATGTTAGCCAAGGATAGAGAGAGTACTATCTTATATATGTTTAATGAAGATAAGACCATATTATACTTTTCAGGTTTAAACAAAGATTTCTCTTTGTTGGGTATTAATACTTCAAATATTAAACATTTGATTAACTCAGATTCACTTTATTTGGGTAAATATGTTTTAACTTCAAGTATGATACCTGGGGCAGATATTTCAGGTATGTCTGCCTCAGATTTGGTTGAACAATTAGATAAAGATAAAACAGTCTCAAGTACCCCTACAGGTAAAGGTATAGGAGTGGCTTTATTTAATAAGTCTAATAATAAAACTTCAACTTTTAGAAGTTTAAGTGCATGTGCTAAATACCTTACATCTATCGGACTTAAAACTACAGGCCATACTTTAAAATCTAGGCTTGTATCAGGTGAAGAGTTCGAGGGGTACCTTGTAAAGTGGGACCTTGATCAAAATTATGTTCATCATAAAGCTAACTCTGTTTCAATTACTAATGTGGAGACAGGCGAAGTAATTTTATATGATTCACTTCGAGACGCGGAACGTATTACAGGTATATGAAGAGGGACCCTGAAAAAGTATGCGGATAATAATGAGCATTTTAAAGGTTTAAAAATATCATTTGTTTAGTCGACGAGTTGGAGCCGACTTCGCCATAGTTATAACTATAAAACAAAGAGAAGTTAAAAGAGAAGTAAATAGTGTGAATACCTAGTACACAAAATTCTTTAAACGATAGTCCAATAAACCCTGACGGGTTAGTAGGGACGCTTGCACACTGATGCTAAACCTTTTTATTCACATACGTGTAAACAGAGACAGAACTGGTTCATGATTTTCATTAGGTCTTAGTCTTATTCAACGCTCTATATATACTTTGCTTTTAGTCTATAAAGGAATTTTTAGACTTTAATTCGGTTAGGATAGCCAAAAATGTAGACATAGTTAGATTTAGAGTAGATAAATTTGCGACTATTTGTGAATAAATAATCCTTTTTTAATACTCATCGCAGCTCCTGGTTCCTTAGCCCTATCCCTGTCTTGCAGGGATAGGGTATATGGAACTAGGCTTCAGCTAGGCTTGCCTAGCTGAAGCTGGCTAGAGCCTAGTAGTAAAATTCATATTTATTTTTTGTAAAGCTAGTGGATATAGTTAGCGATAAATTACATTTAACCGAAAAAGATATACTGCGCAAGCGTGGAATTAAAAACAATTAAATATAGTTTGAATTCAGGACATTATATGTCAGTATTCCTACTTTGTATTATCCTCCGTATCAGAATAACAATAGAAAAAAAAAAGAGTTTTTTCTGAAGTGACTTGAACTATAATCTTGCCCTTATGCATGAACCCTGATCAGGGGTCAGATAAAGCCGCTCTAATAACATTTTCAGTTAAATACATGAATAAAAATTAAGTACCTAAGGTAGATTATAAGACCCCGCTTTGCAGGGGCCTTAGAAAAAAAAAAGAATTTGATTTTTTTTTTTTCTTTTTTCGATTCTCTTATTATAAAAGAGTGTTAAATAGTCCTAAATACGATGTCACTAGGCACTGTGATTACAGTGCCTCCAAGGGATTAGCTCAATGGTAGAGCAACCGTTTTACACACGGTAGGTTAGGTGTTCAAGTCACCTATTCCTTAATCATAACACGGTATTAATATAACTAATTGTATTAAATGTTAGATTAATAAGGTGTTGAATTTGCAACTAAAATTATACACTATTGTGTGCAAAATATAACATATGTTAAATTAAGTATTACCTATCTATTTATTGGTGACTAATTGTAAATAATTTTTTTTTTTCTTCTTCTGGCCCATATCCTTATCCTTCGGATTAGGATTAGGGTTAGGTTTAGGATTATGGTTAGGATATGGATTAGGGTTAGGGCAAAGAGTAAGTCAATGCTTTACCCTTTTTTAGTAAAAATATAAAGTATTAACTTCAGACTGTACTTAGATATGGTGTTTTTCTTAAAATTATTAGAAGTTCTAGGTAGTTTCTGTGTCCCCCTGGGGGGGGGAAGAGGTAAAGGAAGTTTCTGTGTTCCCCTGTGGGGGAAGAGGTAAAATTTGCCTGATTTTTTTTTTTTTATTTAAAGTAGACTATATGTAGGTTATTGTTAATATTTGATGTGATTAACTACCATTAAAAAGATTAGGGCTAATTTTGTGTATTTGTTATGAAAAAAAAAGAAAAAAAAATATAGAATATTATGTGAACTACGAACCTAAAAAAAAAATAAACTATTTAAACCAAATTTATTATGTGTATTTTTTTTTTTTTGTCTTAACATAGGTACCATAGCCTTTTTTTTTGTAAATATAGAGACGATTTTTTTTTTTTTTGTAATATAATTATATATTATAATAATTAATGATGAAAGATAAAAGAATGACAATTTTAACAAGAAGTAATTTTCAAGCTCATCCTTTCCATTTGGTATCACCATCACCTTGACCTCTATTTACATGTATTGCATTATTAACATTAACAACTACTGGTAAACCTTTTAATATGCCAGTGAAATATCAAACTATGTGCTGGAAAATCCTAACACTAATAATAGTGCTAGGACTATCAGCAGGAAACCTATTAAGTATTAATTTATTAGGGATCTTCAGAGACTATACGTTTGAATTTCTCTTTTGTGTCGCGTATGTATTTATGTTTACCTTGCTTTCTTTATCTGTAAAGATATCCGCGAAGGATTCTGATCAGGACACTCTTAGCTATGTTAGCGCTTCTACTAAAGATGAAACAAATAATGTACCATCTAAAAATACGAGTAGGCTTTCGTATTACTTAGCTGGTTAAATTGAAGCTGATGGTACGACAATAACACCTAAATGTGAAAGATCGCCTAAAGGTAGAATATATTACCCTTCTATCCCAATTTTATTTTATTCTCGTGATATGTCTTTAGCTTTAATAGTTCAAAGCACGTTAGGCCACGGTTCTCTAAGCTAATGCTTATGTTTTAACTTTTAATAGTAAAGAAAGTATTATGTTAATTGTGTCTTTAATAAATGGGGATATTAGAACACCTAAAATTAAAGCATTACAAGATTTAATTGACTGAATGAAAGTATCAGAATATTCTAATACAATTATTCCTAAGTTACCTTTAAGTTCTGAATCTTTGAGCTCTAACCCTTGATTTGCGGGATTTAAGGATGGAGATGGCCATTTTACGGTCAGATGTACTAATTCAAAAACTAAACGAGTCCATCCTGTAGTTGAATGTAGATTTGAGTTAGTGCAAAGACAAATTTATCACAACGGTTTAAGTAATTATGATTTTATGAATGAAATAGCTAAATTATTAGATAGTAAACTAGGTGTTACAAGAAGTGATTCAGCTTATCCTCAATACAGGGTAAGAACTATAAGTTTAGCTAGTAATATATTATTGTCAAACTATCTTGCTAAATATTCATTATTTAGTAGTAAACACTTGAACTACTTAGATTTCTTAAAAGTCTTAGAACTTAAAAAGCCAATAGACTTAGTCCAGGTGATGTAAATTATTTAAACAATGTAAGACAAATCAAAGAAGGAATGAATAACAAAAGAACTCTTTTCTTTTGAAATCATTTACAAGACTTTTACAAATTAGAGAAATAAGATCTAGTCCTATCCAATACGTAAGTGTTGGTGTATCTACCTTAAATGCCCTTAGTTTTGGGCTACCTCCTTTACATATAAAAAAAGGAGGTAGCCCTTTCCCCGATATTTACTGGTTTGCCTGAAAAATGTCGGGGATAGAAGGGTCGGTTAACCATTAAGTGTTAGCTGACTAGTACTTTTTTGAAGCCTGGTTTCCTAGGTTTACTTAGTAAGTAAGGCTTAACCTACTAACTTGTCGCTATGGGGAGTCAATCCCAGTAGATAAAAATTTTGTGGTATTAACTATGCACGGTTTTAGTAATGCAAATTATTTTTTAACTCTAGCTTTTATATCAGTTGTTTCTTCAATGTCGTTTTGATGAAGAGATGTCATATCAGAGGGTAAAATGCTATTCAAAAGTACTAAACTGTCTATTGATAATTTGAATATAGCTAAAGCTATCCCTATCAAAGATATAGAGATAGCTTTAAATATTTATAAAGCTAATAATAATAATTCTATACTACTTACAAAGAATAATTTAGGTCATTATTTAGCTGGCCTGTTAGAGGGAGATGGTCATATATCTATTCCTGCTTTAGGTAATACAACTTTAAACCGAGTACTTAACTCTAGAATAGTCTTTACTTCACATATTAACAATTTAGGTATGTACGCCTTTATCCAATCAGAGTTAGGTAATGTGGGACGTTTTCAAATTACAGGTGAAAATATTCTTCGTTATATTATTGGAGATAAGGCTGGAATTGTGCTTTTTATTAACTTAATACACGGTAAACTTAGAACACCTAAAAACAAAAGATTTAATGATCTAATTAAAGTATTTAATGCTAAATATTCTTTAGGCATATCAGAAAGTTTATTAGATAATTCAAACTTTACAGACAATAGTTGATTTACAGGCTTTACTGAAGCTGATGGACATTTTGGTATTAAATATGTCGAAAGCAAAGCTAAATCAGATACTCGTAAAAGGTCTGTTAATGAGAATATTAGTCTAAAATTTAGATTGGATCAGCGTTCATATGACAAGCCTACATCTTCTTCTATGAAACCTTTTATGGAAAGTTTAGCTTTATTTTTGTCTTGTAATCTTAAAAGTTATACTAATAATAGAGGTTCAGAAGCATTATCTCTAAGTGTATTATCTATAGAGGGTGTGAGATTTCTTATTGATTATTTTAATAAATATCCCTTATTGGGTGACAAGTCTAATGATTTTAATAAATGAGAGATTGTCTACAATATGATTATTTCTAAGGAACATATTACTGAACAAGGTAGACTAAAGATTAGATCTTTGATAGGAAAATTATAAATAAAAGCTATATAAAGATTATAATGACAGTATTGTTACATTTATGTGCCCTCTTAAAATTTAACTAATTGCTGGAAACTTTTGTTATAATTAGACAATCAGCAGGAAACCAACGGATGGATAAATATCCTAGTAGGATCTACAGAGACTATACGTTAAAAATTAATACGTTAACTTTAGTATATTTAACCTATTAATTAAGATATAGTCCAATTAGTTTATTTATAAGTGGTTGCCTTTTTGACATACTTAGGTAATCATACCCTCTCAGTACAAAGAGGGTTAAATATGGGTGTTGCTCTATTTATAGTCTCAGAAGCATTATTCTTCTTAGCTATATTTTGAGCGTTTTTTCATAAAAGCAATTTGTGAGTAGAAACCAAACTCCGGGGACACCCTAAAACTCTAATAACTAAGCTTCTTAAAGAAACTTTAAAAGTGGCCTCGTTAATAGCTGAGGGTATAGTAACATCATTAGAGATTCTTGGTGTAAATCAAGAAATGGGCAATCGCGGACCTAAATCAGATAGCTACATATCTGAAAAAGAGCAACGAGTAGACGGTTTCTCAGTATTAAAAAAATGCTGTGAGGTGTACTCTAAGTACCAAGGAAACTTGGTTTTTATTTGTTATAGGTATTATCTTAATACTATAGTTGAATCTATACGTAGAACCCTGGCTTATTCTAATCCCCTTGCATTTATTTTTACTTTTGCTTATATGACAAATGGTCAAGCAAGGTCCACTTCATATGAATTTAGTTCTGCTTCTACCCATGGGTTGAATCCTTATTATGTTACTGGTTTTACTGACGGGGAAGGATGTTTTTTTGTAGGTATTAGTCCAGACTCTAAAAGTAAGACAGGTTATAGAGTAAAAGCTAGTTTTCAAATCGGTTTACATATAAAGGATCTTGCCTTATTAGAAAGAATTCAAATGTTTTTTGGGGTAGGTAAAATATCTAAATTGGGTGCGGAATCTCTTCAATTTAGAGTGTATGCTATTAAAGACTTAAAAGTTATTCTTCACCATTTTGATAAATACCCTTTATTAACTAATAAGCAATCCGATTATCTATTATTTAAACAAGTAGTAAATTTAATGGAAGAAGGAAAACATTTGACTTTAGAAGGTCTAAATAAAATTGTGTCAATTAAAGCTATGCTAAATAATAGAGAAATGTCCGATAAATTAAAGCTAGCTTTACCTAAGATAGAGCCTATTTTAAGACCAGAAATTAAAAATAGAAAAATAAAAAATCTACATTGGTTAGCTGGTTTTACCGATGCTGAAGGATGTTTCTTTATAGCATTAAAAAAATCCCCAGGATCTAAATTAGGTGAAGCCGTATGATTGAGATTTATTTTGACTCAACATGATAGAGATGAAGATTTCCTAAGAAGTTTAATTTCTACTTTAAATTGTGGTAGATATATACCTAAATCTGGTTATGGTGAATTTATAGTTGAAAAATTTACAGATGTTAGCGAAAAAGTAATTCCCATTTTTGAAGAGTTTAAATTACACGGTATAAAATCTCAGAATTTTGAGGATTTCAAGAAAGCGGCTCTGCTTATGAAAAACAAAGTACACTTAACTAGAGAGGGGCTAGATGAAATAAAGAAGATAAAAGGAGGAATGAATAAAAAGAGATTAGACTAACGTTAGTATATAAAGATAATAAAGGATAAAATAAAAAAAAAATTTTAATTTCTGTTTTGCTTATTTATAAGCGAAGTAACAGATTGTTAATAAAAAACGAGTGCTTTATCACCGACGGTTTTACCGCAACCAAAAGGTGAAAGAGCAACAAAACATTTAATGCAAGATCTTAAGCCCGCAGGAAACGATCTAGGTAAAGTAGCTACTATATCGCTCTCCTGTGAAGGAAGACCAAGTGAGGTGGCTACAAAAAAAGAACTTGAGGATTTTTATGAATGATTTAGAGGATTTGTAGACGCAGAGGGGTATTTTTCTATTACATCAAATCGAAATGCTTATACATTTACATTTGGAATAGGGTTGCATATTGATGATCTGGAAGTTCTAAAACACATTCAAAAAACCTTGCAAATCGGTACAGTATATATTAAACCGAAAATTGCGGAATTTGTAGTTAGGCGGTCCGATGAACTTAAAGTAATTATGGATATTTTTGATAAGACTCCTCTTAACTCTTATAAGCACTTTAACTTTTTAGGGTTTAAACAAGCTTTTGAACTTTATAAGGTAGGTATGAAAGATAAAAACCAGTTAAGAGTACATATGGAAGAGATTAAGAATACAATGAATACAAATAGGACGGATTTTTCTCAACCAAACCGAAAATTTCATATTACACCGAATTGATTGCTAGGTTTTATAGAAGGAGACGGGTGTTTTAATATTGATTTCGCGAAAACCAAAAACTCACACATCAGACTTTCATTTAGGTTGCTGATAATTCAGTCAGCGATCGATTTAGCTTTATTACTTGCTATTAAAAATTATATTAATAGCTTAGCTGTTTCAGCCTCGAACTCGCTTGACCTAACCCTTATCATGGATCTTCAAGATAAAGAACTAGAAGGGTTAGGACGTAATTACGTAGGTTTGTTTTCATCTACAAATAAAAAAATTTCCAAACTAAATGAAAAGTATAACTTAACTGTGGGAAATATGGATTTCATTAAAGATACTTTACTCCCTTTTTTCGATAGTCTTACTTTTTATACTAAGAAGGAGTTAGATTATCAAGATTGAAAAAATATCCTTCTATTGAAAGAGAAAGGATTCCACTACACTAGTGAAGGTTTAGAGTTAATACAATTAACTTTAGAACAAATGAATAGTAGTAGATTATCAACTAAGGTAAATAGTACCTTACAGGATAGAGAGCTTTTATTGTCAAAAATAAATGAATTGCTTAGTAGACCCTCAAACTTTGAATTAAGAGATGGTAAAACCTACATTAAGTCTACAGGGGGATATTATTATAATAATACTAAATCTGTAAGTATTCTAATGTTAGATGAAAAGGATTCAGTTATTAAGACTTGGCTTTCTTTAACCTCCTGCGCAGAGGGGTTAGGACTATCCAAAAGCGGTATACAGAAGAGGCTAAAAAATCAAACTCGTTTTGATTTTGATGGAAAAATAGTTTATTTAATGAAAAACGATTAGTTTTTTGCTAAACAATCTAACCTTTAGCTTCGTTAGCTCGCTTTCCCAGTTCTGCCTTTCATGGCTGCTATAAAATATCTTGTTTTTTTTTATCCTGGGGCTCCTCCCTTTATTTTTTTTTTAATTACGGAATCTACGATTTTACAAGTAAAATCCGTAATTCGTAGATTAAAAAAAAAATTTAGGGGCTCCGCCAAACCAAAAATAAAGCTGGAAGGACAGGGTGTAATACGCTCCGCTACATAAAAATCTAAATAAAGAAAAAAAAAATCCGAAGACCTAGTTATTTCTAATTTAAAGACGGGTAACATGCGGCGTTCTGTTTGCAAGGCCGCCGTAGATTATTATGTTAAATGTTACACTTGTTTTGTGCAAAACGAGTGCTTTATCACCAACGATCGAATTAGGTGCTCAATGGCCACCTATGGGTATAGAAGCTGTTAACCCTTTTGAGTTACCTTTACTTAATACAGTGAAGATTAATACTACTGATATTTTATATGTCAGTATTGCTGTGTGAGTGGAAATCTCACTCTATACATTTATTATACATATTAAGTTTAACTCAAACTATTTTTATACTATTTATATAAATTCATTAAAGCCTAAATTTCACGCAGCATGCTTATCCATTTCCAGGTCGATATCCTTCGGATCAGGATCAAGAGCAAGCCAGATGCAATTTAGTACAAATAATCTAAACGTCGAATTCTATAAATGATTTTCAGGGTTTACTGACGCAGAGGGAACATTTATGATAGTTTCATCGATTAAAGGATTTAGTTTTAAATTTTCTATAGGTTTGCATATAGATGATTTAAATGTTTTAAATTATATTAAAGATAAGTTAAGTTTTGGTAATATCTATATTAGCAATAACACTTGCCATTTTAATGTTACAAAAAAAGATGATATCTTAAAACTAATCAATATATTTGACATTTATTTACTTAACTCTACAAAAAGATTTGATTATTTAGACTTCAAAAAAGCATATTATTTATATAAAGATAGAGATGAGTTAACTCTTGAGTTAACAAATCAAATATTAGACATAAAAAGTAATATGAACAACTCCCGAAAGTTTTTAGAAAGCTTACTTTTGTGTCCTAATCCGGAGGATAGGGACACTTGAAACGCTGAATTTAAGATATCTAAAGAATGATTATTAGGGTTTATTGAAGGAGACGGTTCTTTTAGTCTTAGTAGAAATTCTATGGAGCCTGTATTCTCAATAAAACTGTCAGAAAGTCAATTACCTCTTTTAAATGCGATAAAAGAATACCTGAAAAATAATCTAGGCTTAGACACATACTCATTAAATAAATTGGAATGTTCTTCTGTAATATCTATCGGGAAAGGTAAAGCTGTAAATAACAGTAAACCTCTTGCCACATTAACTATCAAAAATACACATTTTTTAAATAATGTTTTTATACCTTTCTTTGATGAAATGAAATTCATATCAAAAAAAGGCTTAGATTTTAAAGATTTTAAAATAATTTGCCATGCTATTTTTATAGGTACTTATAGAACAGAAAGAATTAAAGGTTTATTGATAAAACTGTCTATGACTATGAATAACTTTAGACTCTCAAACTATAAGGGAGAAAAAGTAAACATTAGTTTGGCTGAAATCCATGAAATATTAGATGCTGAAGCTACTATTGAACATCTTAGCGATGGACGTGAGTTAGATATTAATACAAAAAAATTAATACATAGAAGATCAAGCAGTAGTGTTTATGAAATTTTAAACCCTTCGTCTCCCGGAGGGAGTAGAGAAATCATCATAAAACAAAATTTAGCTGACTCAGCTAAAGAAATAGGTGTAGGATTTAATACTTTAAAAAGACAACTAGATAATCATATTCAAGAAGTAGAATACAAAGAATATAGAATAAAAAGAATAGGAGTTTTCAAAAAGAAAATGTAATAATGTAAGTAAAAAGAAGATTACAATCGAACTTACTTAGAAATGTATAGAAAAATTAGGTGAAAACGGTCAATGACATCCTAATATACTTCGCGAGGGGTATATTGAATGAAAAATATCATTTTAGTTAAAGACCGTCGGCAGTTGTAAATGTCGCTACAGACTGGTTC
>Ga0116226_10002149_pt1 | contig 17086 bp, 12 predicted proteins | sample S1TSphfallax_FD_89692 | JGI IMG/M metagenome (GOLD analysis project Ga0116226, IMG submission 89692) | Host-associated microbial communities from peat moss isolated from Minnesota, USA - S1T2_Fa - Sphagnum fallax MG | ecosystem: Host-associated > Plants > Peat moss > Unclassified | place: USA... | reverse complement strand
CGACCTGGCGATCACGGCGGGGTGCAACGCCTACGCCGCCCCTCTGGGCTTTCTTGAGGCGGGCGCGCGCGACTATGCGGGCGAAATTCCGTTGATCCTGAAACTCAATGACGCCGACACCCTACTGGAAACGGCCGACCCCAACCAGGCCTTGACCGGAAGCGTCGACGACGCCCTGCGCCTCGGCTGCGCGGCGGTGGGGTTCACCATCTATCCCGGCTCCGCCCATCAGCTTGAGATGTTCGCTCAGCTCCGCGCCATAGGCGAAGAGGCCAAACGCAAGGGCCTTGCGGTGGTGGTCTGGTCTTACCCGCGCGGGTCGGGGCTCAGCAAGGCGGGGGAGACGGCCATAGATGTCTGCGGCTATGCGGTTCAGATCGCGGTCCAGTTAGGCGCCCACATCATCAAGGTCAAGCTGCCCTCAGCCCACATCGAACAGACAGCGGCGGCTAAGGTTTACGAGGCTGAAGGTATTCCCATCGCGAGCCAGGCGGAGCGGGTGCGCCATGTGGTGCAGTGCGCCTTCGCCGGCCGCAGGATCGTCATCTTCTCCGGCGGGGCGGCCAATTTCGACGATGCGGCGCTGATGGAAGAGATTCGCGCCATCCATGCCGGCGGCGGCTTCGGGTCGATCCTCGGACGCAATTCCTTCCAGCGCCCGAGGGATAGGGCGCTGAAAATGCTGGGCGAGGTGATGGACATCTACGCCCGGCCGGCCACCTGACATGCCGGAACCGCACAGTCAAAGTGAAGTGCTGATCGCGCCGTCGATCCTGTCGGCGGATTTCGGACGTCTGGCCGAGGAGGTGCGCGCGGTCGATGCAGCGGGCGCCGACTGGATTCATGTGGATGTGATGGACGGCCGCTTCGTCCCCAATATTTCTTTTGGTCCCGTGGTGGTGGAGGCCGTGCGGCGCGCGACGGCAAAGCCCTTGAACGTCCACCTCATGATTGTGGAGCCGGAGCGTTATCTGGCGGATTTCGCCCGGGCCGGGGCCGATCATCTGCTGGTCCAGGCAGAGCCGGCGGCCACCATCCATCTCCATCGCGTCCTGTCCCAGATCCGCGAGCTTGGAAAGAAGGCCGGCGTGGTGCTGGACCCGGCGACGCCGACGCAGATGATCGAATATGTCCTGCCTCTGTGCGATGTGGTGCTGGTGATGACCGTAAATCCCGGATTTGGCGGCCAGGTCTTTCTACCGGACATGCTGCCCAAGATTCGTAAGCTTAAAGCCCTGTGCGAGGCGCGGGGCCTCAACCCCGTGATCGAAGTGGATGGCGGCCAGAACGGCGAGAGCGCAGGCGAGGCCGTGGCGGCGGGCGCGACGGCTATCGTCGCCGGCAGCGCCATATTCGGCCGGCCTGATTATGCCGAGGCTATTGCGGCCCTGCGTCGGGGATGTCGCCCATGATTGTTCTCAAAGCCCATATCGAGACGCTGGCCGACCCTGCCGCTCTGGCTGAGCGGGTCGCCGCCTGGCTGCTTGATCTTGCCCTGGCCAAGCAGGGCGACTTCAGTCTGTGCCTATCGGGCGGGTCAACGCCGATCTTACTCTACCAACGCCTGGCGCAGGCGCCTTATCTGGACGCGTTTCCCTGGGCGAGAACCCACCTGTTCTGGGGCGACGAGCGGTTTGTGCCGCCGAGCGATGCTCGCAGCAATTACAGCATGGTCCATGAGGCGCTGTTGGCGCATGTGCCCATCCCGCCGGCCAATATCCATAGCATTGCGACGGTTGATCTTAGTCCTGAAGCAGCAGCAGCGGCCTACCAGCTAGACCTGCAGGCCTTATATGGCGCGAGCCGATTTGATCCCGCTCGACCCTTGTTCGACGTCAATCTGCTGGGGCTGGGAACCGATGGCCATACGGCGTCGCTGTTTCCGCACACGCCGATGCTTGAAGAGCGGACGCTCTGGGTCGCCGCCGTACTGGGCGTCAAGGCCGAGGCCCGTATCACCTTGACCTATCCGGTGCTGGACAGCAGTCGCCATGCCGCCTTTCTCGTGGCGGGTCGGGAGAAGACGGAGATACTCAGCCGACTGATGAAGGACGATCAATCTCTCCCGGCGGCGCGCCTAAATCCCATGGGCAGGCTGTGGATTTTCTGCGACCAAGCTGCGCAGGCGCCCGCATGACTGAACAGAGCCTCTATCCGCTGCGGTTCGATCCCATCTTCCAGTATCGGCTCTGGGGCGGACGTCGCCTGGGCGCATGGATGGGCGAAGCGCTGCCCGGCGATGACCCCATCGGCGAAGCTTGGTTGCTAAGCGATCGGGACGACCATCCCAGCCTGGTGGCCGAGGGGCCGCTGAAAGGTGAAAGCCTGCCGTACCTCATGGCGAGGTCCAAGGCGTCAATCCTGGGGCGGTTGGCGGATCGGTTCGACCGATTTCCGCTACTGCTCAAATTCCTCGACGTGCGCGAAATGCTGTCGGTTCAGGTCCATCCCGCCGACGACATGGCCGATCTGATCCCCAAGGGCGAAACCGGCAAGACCGAAGCCTGGGTCGTACTGGAGGCCGGCCCCGACGCGCGCATCTATGCAGGCCTGAGACCCGGCGCAACGGCGGAAAGACTCGCCGAGCTCACCGTCGAGACGGCGGATGACCTCCTCAACCGTTTCATGCCGGCGGTCGGCGACGCCGTTTTGATTTCAGCCGGGACAGTCCATTCCCTCGGCGACGGGGTGATGGTGTTCGAAGTGCAGGAAAATAGCGACATCACCTATCGCCTCTACGACTGGGACCACGTGGACGCCAAGACCGGCAAGCCGCGCGATCTTCAGGTCGATCAGGCCGTCGCCTGCATTAACTTCGGTCAGGGCGAGATCGCGCCGGTCGCACCCCTGGTGTTGGATACCGCGCCGATCCGGCGGGAAGAGGCGTTCGATACGGCGCACTTTCGGGTCCTACGCTTGACGGCTGCGACGCCGTTCCCGGTCGGCGCCGCAGATGAGCCGCGCATTCTTGTCTGCCTGGCGGGCGGCGGCCATGTGGCAAGCCAGGGCGACGACCATGGACTAGGTCGCGGCGGCGTCATGCTGCTGCCGGCCTCGGTCGGCGCGTGCAGCTTTGTACCGGACGGACCTGTATGCCTCCTTGAAATCGCCGTCCCGGACGCCGCATGAAAACCCTGATCATATTCGACCTCGACGGCACGCTCGCCAAGAGCAAGTCGCCCATCGACGCCGGCATGGCGGCACACCTAAGCAAGCTGCTCGGTGTCATGCAGGTGGCCATCATCTCCGGCGGCGCCTGGCCCCAATTCGAGAGCCAGGTGCTGGCTCACCTGCCGCAGGACGACAGGCTCAAACGCCTGTCCCTGCTGCCCACCAGCGGCACGCGGTTCCTGCAGTATGACGGCCAGTGGCGACAGCGATATGCCGAAGACTTCGCCGATGCGGAAAAGACCAAGATCATCGCCGCGCTGAACCAGGCCCTGGACCAATCGGGATTCAGAAAGACCAACCCCTGGGGCGAGATCATCGAGGATCGCGGCAGTCAGATCACCCTGTCCGCCCTGGGGCAGGCGGCGCCTCTAGACGCGAAAAAGACCTGGGACCCGGACTTCGCCAAGCGAAAGCAGATCAAGGCGATCCTGACGCCCCTGTTGCCGGAGTTCGCGGTCGGTATGGGCGGCGCCACATCGCTCGACGTCACCAAGCCCGGCGTCGATAAGGCTTATGGGATCTGGAAGCTGAAATCGGTCCTGGGCGTTCCGATCAAGGAGATGTTGTTTGTCGGCGACGCCCTGTTCCCCGGCGGCAACGATCATCCGGCGCGGCGGACAGGCGTCGCCTGTATCCAAGTTCGCGATCCAGAGGAGACTGAGCGCGTGATTGAAGCCGTCCTAGCCTGTGTCGCGCCATGATCGCCGACGTAAAACTGGAGCGCATGGGCCTGATCATGGAGCCCAAGGCCGGCGAAGCCTACGAGGTCGAGGGCGTGCTGAACCCTGCCGCCGTGCGGGGACGCGACGGACAGCTTTACCTGTTTCCCAGGCTGGTGGCGAAGGGCAATTATTCGCGCATCGGCATGGCGCGCGTGCTGTTCGACAAGGCCGGCGACCCCACGGGCGTCGAACGCCTGGGCGTGGTGCTGGAGCCGGAAGCCGACTATGAACTCGGGCTGAATGGCCAAGGCGGCTGCGAAGACCCGCGTGTGACCTATGTCGAGCCGCTTGATCACTATGTGATGACCTACACGGCTTTTTCCCGAAACGGGCCGCGGATCGCCCTGGCCATTTCAGACGACCTTTTCAATTGGCGGCGGGTCGGGCTCGCGCAATTCCACCCCTATGAAGGTGTCTCGTTTGACGGGATCGACGATAAGGACGCCAGCATCTTTCCGCTCCGGATTCCGGACCCGGCCGGTCGGCCCGCCTTCGCCATGGTGCACAGGCCCCTGTTCCCAGGCACGCGACCGGAAGAGACTATGCGGGAAAAAAGTCCACGGGTGATCGACTCAGGACGGGAATGCATCTGGATTTCTTACTGCCGCCTTGATGACAAGGCGGACGCGGATAAGGTTCATCAGTTCGTCTCCCACCGCAAGCTGGCGTGCCCGACCGCAGCCTGGGAACAGCTCAAGATCGGCGGCGGAGCGCCGCCCATTATGTCGTCTCTGGGCTGGCTGATGTTCTATCACGGCGTCCATGACCTGATGCACGCGAGTCCGAGCGGTCATCACCTGTGCTACTCCGCAGGCGCAATGCTCCTGTCAAAGTCCCGGCCGACCCATATCGCCTATCGCTCTCCGGAACCTGTTCTGATGCCCGACGGGCCGCTGGAGATGACGGGGGCCGTCGAGAATGTCGTCTTCCCCACCGGCGTTGATCGGCGCGACGATCTGGGCGCGCCCGACCGGTTCGACGTTTATTACGGCATGGCGGACAGCCGGATCGGCGTGGCGCGATTTGATCTACAGGATGCCTCAAAGCGCCAGTAACTCATCACACGCGCTATCCCGGACGGCGCTGAATCAGGCCCCGCGTTTCCAGCCACCACAGGTATTCATCAATCCAGTGATCGCTTGTGGTGTTTTGGGCGGTCAACCCGAAGCCGTGGCCGCCCGATTGAAAGATATGCAGCTCCACGTCATGCCCTGTCGCACGCCAGGCTTCGAAGATAGGCAGGCTGCCGGCCGGGCCGACTAGCTTGTCGTCGGCGGCGACGGCGAGAAACAGGGGCGGCGCTGAGGCCGGGACCACCGCGTCTTTGGGCATGGCGCCATAGATGGCGGCGGCGAAATCCGGCCGAGTCTCGGGATCTGCGCTCAAGGCGACATGCATCGCGACCACGGCCCCGGCAGAGAAGCCGAGCATGCCGATCCGCTGGGGCGAGACATGCAGGTCCTGCGCATGGGCGCGCACATAGGCCACGGCGGCGGCCCCATCGGCCATAGCCCTCAAGGCGGCCGGCGAGCTGTTTTGAGCTTCAAGTCTCTGGGCCGTAGCCGCTGGCGTTTCGGGGCCTGTGTGAGGCTGGGTTGGAGGATGCGCCAATGGGTGGGGTGTCGATTTGGCCAGGCGGTATTTCAAGACGATAGCGGTGACGCCACGGTCGACCAGTCGTTGGGCGACCGCAAAGCCCTCATTGGCTATGGAAAGGTGCTCGAACCCACCGCCTGGGGCGATGATGATTGCAACATTGGTCGCGGCGCCGGCCTTGGGGCGAATGACCGTCAGGGTCGGTACGCTGACATTGCGAACACGCGCCCCATCCGACGTCTCGGGCGGCCCGTTCTTTTGAGTCTCGGTCAATGCGCCAGGATAGAGCGGATAGACCTCAGATGGGCCGCTCGGAGCCTGCGCATAGCTGGACCCTCCAAGCGTCGCGCCAACAAGGGCGGCGGCTACAGAGATGGCGCGCCATGGCGAGCGGTCCGGTTTGCCCATGCTGTCCCTCCATGAACGAATTAGGCGCGACGCCGCCGCCCACACAGCGCCGACCCTTGTTAAGGCGGCGGGCTTCACGTTCCAAGCTTCGACGTGAAACCCGCCCCGATCAGAAGGCGTAGGAGGCCCGAACGCCGTAATAACGCCGGAAGTCGCGCGGTACGAAGCCGAAGGTGTTCGCTTGCGACACACCCGAATAATCCGTCATCCCATTATAGTAGTGGGTGTCGAATAGATTGTTGACGAACACCGAGAATTTGTAGTTCCCGTCCTCTGACGGCTTAACCGTCAGATCCAGGTTGGCGATGGCGAAACCGCCTTGCTCTGTGTCCGGATCGGGCGAAAGCGAATAATTGACCGCGGACTGATACCGGACGGAGCCAGTCAGCGTGCCGTCAAAGCCCGTCTTGGCGATGGCGTGCGTGTATTGGGCATCGATATTGCCCTTCCACTTCGGCGCGTTCGGCAGGGTTTTTCCCGCCAAATTCCAGTATCCGCCAATACAGCCCTGGGCGGCCGTCTGGGTATAATAGCACTGGCCTTCCGGATAGGAGATGATGGTGGCGTCCAGATAGGACAGGCCGAAATTGAACGACAGGGCTGAGCTCACGCGCGCGCGGCCATCGAGTTCCACACCGCGCGTCCTGAGAGAGCCGACATTGGCGAGGACGAAGCCGCTGCCCAGCGTCGGCAAAATCGTCTGCGCCTGGAAGTTGGTATAGTCCGTTTCAAAGGCCGTTAGGTTCAGCGTCAGGTGGCGTTGAAACAGTTGTGTCTTGGCGCCGACTTCGTAGCTGTTGGAGGTTTCAGGCTTCACCGGTCCGTTCGCCGCCAGGGCCGGGGTGAAGGAACTGGTCAGGTCATAGGTTTCACCCTTATAGCCGCGCGTATAGCTGGCGAACAAGTTGATATCTTTGACCGGACGATATTCCAGGCTGACCTTGCCGGTGACCACGCCGTGGTTGTGGGAGCCATTTAATAGATAATTCTTGTAAGTATTATCAATATTGTAGGCGATGCGCTCATCGTTCAGGCGTAATCCGGTGACCAGAGTAAACTTCGGCAGGAAATCCCATTCCGACTGCCCATAGGCCGCATACTGGGTGGACGAGTCGTTATAGAAATAGCTCGCGAAAAGGTGAGTGCCTAAACCGGGGAAATTAGGTCCACGCACGGTCGTGTAAAAGTCGGACTTGTCGGCGTACCAAAGACCGGCCACGTAGCGGAAGGCGCCCGGCCCGGAAACGAGGCGGAATTCCTGGCTCGTCTGAGTCGTTTCTTCATGAAAGACCTGATTTAGTCCACCGGTTTGGGCGCCCTTGGTCAAGGCGCCAAGGATGTTGAAGGACGTAAAATCGAAGTCCGTCAGATTATAGGTCTGATAGTCGCTGTAGGACGTGATCGACAGAAGGGTAGCCCAACCGAGATCATAAGCGATTTTCACGGCGCCCGCCGCGATATCATAATTGAGCGCAGGGTTCGTATCGAGCGAGGTCGCGCTATTTTTAGAGTTGATATTCACGCCCGGAAATAACGTGGCGGCTGTTCCGACCCCGTCCCAAGTCGTGGTGGGCGAAACCTTGACCGGCACAGGCTGGAGTCCCAGCGATCCGGTGGCGTTGGTATAGGTTCCCGTGCCGTCGATGGTCAGCTTGGCGGTCGGCGACCAGCGCAGCTTTAGCTTAACGCTCGACGTGTTTTCGCCGTTGATCCAGGTGTCGTTATAATCGTTCTTAACATTACCGCGGAAATCGTCGATCGAGCCCGTCAGGCGGAACTTCAGCGTATCCGTGATCGGGCCGCTGACCGAGGCGTCCAGCGTCTCTTCACCGTCGCCTGTGAAGGAGGTGGAGACCTTGCCGCCGAAAACCGAGCTTGGACCCTGCGTTGTGATGCTCACCACGCCGGCCGAAGCGCTCTTGCCGAACAGGGTTGTTTGCGGCCCGCGTAAGACTTCGATCTGCGAGACGTCAGAGAGATTGGTGAAGGCCTGAGACTGGGAGGCGACGGGAACGTCGTCGATGATGATGGCGACGTCAGGCTCGGTCAGGTACGAAAAGCTGAAAGCCCCGACGCCGCGCATTTCTATGGAGCTGTTTTGACCGTTGCCGCCGCCGGAGACGCCCAATGAGGGCGCGACGCTGGACAGGTCCTGGAAGTTGTGGACGCCCGCTGTCTGAAGCTGATCAGCGGTCACAACGGTCATCGAGACGGGCACATTTTGAACATTTTCCGCACGCTTCTGCGCCGTGACAACGATCTCCGCGACCTGGTTGGTCGCTGCGCCATTTGCGGGCGTCGCCACCTGGGCCAGAGACAGGCCGGGGAGCGCAGACGCCGCCAGAAGCGCCAGCGCCAGTCTGCTATACTTACGGCGCGCCAAGGCGCGGAATTTTATATTGTTAATCGCCATTTTACGTTTCTCCCCAATATCCGCTATGACGGATTGATTTTTGTCTAAAGCGAATTTTTATTCGCGGTTATTTAGCTAGATAGAGCTTGGCTATCGACCCGCTCGCTTACATTATAGATGAGATCTTTTGCTGTGAAATTTACAGGCTTTAACGACTAAAAAGCTGATCATTGTTTTTCCTTCCCTGATACTGGCCCCTTTATTATTTAGCCTGGGGGCCTAATTATTTTTATACAGCTTTACTCGTCCAATAAGGCGGAACGCAGGTGAAGCTACAATGATCCCAGCAGGTGTAGCGCTTAGATTATCCCAGCCAGCGTCTTAAATATAAGAATGCCACCGGTTACCTAAATGTCAAGCTGTGTCGCTTAGATCGCTGATCTCCGGCTTCATGCCGGGCCTTCGTCACCTTCACAGTTCATCGGGCGGACGCTCAGCTTGACCACGCGCGGGATCGAGGGCCAGCTTTGATATTGATTTAACTCAGATTTACAGGGCGTCGAGTGGATCGGACCTGAGCCGCTGGTGTGCTGCGGCCACGGCGGTGCGGAAGTCATCTGTGCTTGCTCCGAGTTGAGCGAATAGGTCCGTCGCTGAGAAGAACCGATCCACATCCTCGTCGGGGGCGCCTTTGACGCATTCGGCCAGGACCGGCGCCAGGGGATCAATCAGCGTCAGGCCCTTGGCTAAGTGGGTGCGGACGAACAGCATCCAGGCGGCGACGGGTAGGGCCAGGCGCGCCACGGATCGTCCGGCCGCGAAGGCGTCGCTCACGGTTCCCAACAGGCGGATGGGCAGTTTCTTCGAGCCGTCCCAGGCGATCTGGGCCAATTCATGGCGCAGGGCGGGATTGGCGAAGCGCGAGATGATAGCGGCGCTATAGACGCTGAGATCGAGGCCGGCGTCCGCCTTCAGGGACGGCGCAATATCCTCGCGCATAAGTCGCGTGATGAAGGCCATCAGCCGAGGCTCGGCGATCGCCTCCGACACCGTCGTGAGACCCGCCAGCAGACCCAGATAGGCGAGACTGGAATGGGGGCCGTTGAGCAGGCGCAGCTTGGCTCGCTCATACAGGCTGACGTCCGTAGTCAAGACGGCGCCGGCGGCGGCGAGGTCCGGGCCGTCCGGCCCCAAGGCGTCCTCAATCACCCACTGGGTGAAGGCTTCGCGCTGAATGGGCCACGCGTCTTCAACCCCCAACGCCGCCGCGACCCGGGCGCGCAAGGCGTCGTCCGTAGCCGGCGTGATGCTGTCGACCATACTGCTGGGAAACCAAGCCTTTGCCGTGATCCACGCCGCCAGATCGGCCCGGCCCGACGCTTGGGCGAAGGCGATGACCGCCCGCCTCAGCTTACCGCCATTATCGGCGAGATTATCGCAGCTCAGGGTGACGAAGGGCTCAAGTCCCGCCGCGCGCCGCCCCTCCAGCCCGGCGATGAGCCAGCCGATCACGCTCTTGGGGGAGGCGCCAGGGGCCTCCAGGTCATGCCGCACGGCTGGATCGTTGAGATCAAGGACGCCGTTGGCATCCAGACCATAGCCCTTTTCCGTGACCGTGAGGGTCACAAGCCGTACGGCCGGCGAGGTCAGCCGCGCCAGAACCTGATCCGGTGCGGCGGGGGCGACCAGCACCTCCCGAACCGCGCCGATCACCTGAAGGCGCGTCTCGACGTCCAGTACGGCAAGGCTGTAGAGGCCGTTCTGGGGCGACAGGGCGTCGCGTACGCCCACACTGTGCAGGGAGACGGCGCAAACGCCCCAGCGGGCGTCCTTAGCCAGGAGCGCATCGTAATAGGCCGCCTGGTGGGCGCGGAAGAAGGCCCCTGGGCCGAAATGCACGATGCCTATCTCGATAGTTGAGACATCATAGGCGGGGCGGGCGACCGAGGCAGGCAGACGGTCAAGGGTTGCAAGGCTTAGTCTCGTCAAAGGGTGACGCCTGTCTTCCAGATCGCGATTTCACGTTCGCCATTCAGTTCCGCGCGGGTCGGACGGCCCGAGGCTGTAGCCAACACAAGGTCTAGAAAGGCGGCGCTGACCGTATCCCGCGGTTCATTCAGCAAACGGCCGGCGTCGAAATCAATCCAGCCCGCCTTGCGTTGCGCCAGCGCCGTGTTTGTGGCGATCTTCAGCGTCGGGGCCGGAAAGCCGAGCGGCGTACCCCGGCCCGTGGTGAACAGGATCAAGGTGGCGCCCGCTGCGGTGAGGGCGGTGGAGGAAACGGCGTCATTCCCCGGCGCCTCCAGGAGCGTCAATCCGCGCTTGCCGGGCGACAGGTCGACCCGCTCGCCGTACGCCAGAACCTGGCGCAGCGGCGCGTGTCCCGCCTTTTGCACGGCGCCCAGGCTCTTCTCTTCAAGGGTCGTAATACCGCCGGCTATATTTCCCGGCGACGGGTTTTCATAGACTGGCTGACCATGCTCCAGAAAGTACCGTTTGAAGCCGTTGACCACATCGACGGTGCGACCAAACACGGCCTCGTCCACCGCCCGCGCCATCAGCAGGCGCTCAGCCCCGAAGATTTCAGGAATTTCGGTCAGGATCGGCGCGCCGCCGGCCTCGGCCACGGCGTCGGCGATGCGTCCGACCAAGGGATTGGCCGTCAGACCTGAGAAGCCGTCAGATCCGCCACATTTCAGCCCCACGACCAAGTCGGCGAGAGGACGCGAGGTGCGTCGATCCCGACCGGCGCGTTCGACCAGGGCGTCTATAGCCGCCTCACCCTCCGCATCCTCGTCAGCGGACAGTTGGGCGTTAAAGGAGCGAACACGCGAGAGATCGAGATCCGGCGCCGCCGCCAAGAGGGCGTCCACCTGATTGTTCTCACACCCCAATCCGACCACCAAGACGCCTCCCGCATTGGGGTGGGCCGCCAGATTGGCCAGGATTTGACGTGTCGCGCTGAGATCATCGCCCAGTTGGGAGCAGCCGAACGGATGGGTGAGCGCATAGACGCCGTCGACGCCCCGACCGGCGTGGCGGATATGCGCCGCCGCCGCAATTCTCTGCGCCGTCCTGGCCACGCAGCCCACGGTGCAGATGACCCAGATCTCATTACGGGTGCCGACACGGCCATTCGCCCGCAAATACCCCTCAAAGGCGACGTCTGTGTCCGGCGCGGGCGTCGGCTGAACACCGGCGGGGGCGAAGCGGTATGAGTCTTCGCCGCTCAGCGCGGTGATGAGGTTATGCGTGTGGATGTGGTCGCCGGGCGCTATATCTTCGCGGGCGACGCCGATCGGCCAGCCGTATTTCGTGACCGTCTGACCCGCTTTGATCAGGCGTATCGCAACCTTGTGCCCCCGCGGGATCGCCACACGCACGCGTACGCCGCTCACTTGCTCGCCAGGCGCCAAATCGCTCAGAGCGACGCCCACATCATCGGCCGGATCAACAAGATGCAATCCGGCGGACTCATGCTGCGCTTGGTCTAAAACATCAGCCATCTGGATTAGTAACCGGTGTCAATTATGATTTCCAGAGCTAGCATTTGCGTCGACGGTGAATGTCAATACATCTGACAGCTTACATTCGGAGCCCGACCTTTGAAATCAGTTTCGACAGCGGAGCGCGAAGGGGGCGGCGCCGAGGAAGCGGTCGTCGCGCCCCGGGGGCGTCGACCGACGATCAACGATGTGGCCAGGCTTTCGGGCGTCTCGAAAAAGACGGTGTCGAGGGTTATTAATCGCTCGCCGCTTTTGAGCGAAGACACGCGCCGCAGGATCGAGGCGGTTATCGCTCAGCTTGGCTATTCACCCGATCCGCAAGCGCGCGGCTTGGCGTTTCGGCGCAGCTTTGTCGTCGGGTTCATCTATCACAATCCCAATCCCCAATATATCGTCAACGCTCAGCAGGGCATACTCGACGCGATCCGGGAGCTCGGTCTTGAGTTGATGGTCCGCCCCTGCGACCCTCAAAGCCCGACCTTCCTCAATGAGGTCCGAGGCTTTGTGGAACGCCAAAAACTTTTCGGCGTCATCATGTTTCCCAATGTTTCGGAGGATGAGTCCCTTGCGGCCCTGCTGACGCAATTGGAGTGCCCTTACATCCGCGTCGGTTGCGTGGCCTTGGATAAGCCGGGCAGCATCGTCGTCAGCCACGACGGCGAAGGGGCATCTCAGATGGCCCGGCACGTCGCTGATCTGGGCCATCGCAGAATCGCCCTGATTACGGGCCCAAAGACCTTTCGGTCCGCCTATGAGCGGAGACGTGGGTTTGAAGACGGCCTTGCGTCTCGCGGCCTGACGCTTGATCCCCAGTATGTGGCCGAAGGAGCCTATACCTTCGAATCAGGGGTGACGTCGGCGGAGGCTTTATTGCAAATAACCCCTCGTCCGACGGCGATCTGTGCGTTGAATGATGAGATGGCGGCCGGCGTTTATCGCGCGGCGCATGGTCTGGGCTTATCCATTCCGGGAGATTTATCGGTCATGGGGTTTGATGATGCGCCGATCGCCACGCGCCTGTGGCCGCCTTTGACAACCGTTCTATTGCCGATCCGTGAGATGGGACGGCGGGCGGCAGAGATTTTGACGAAGGACTTAACCGCCCTTGAGAGTCGCGCGACTTTAGCGGATCAGACGCGCGTGATCCCGACTCTCGTCGTGCGGGAGTCCACATCAGCCCCGGCTTGATCATATATAACCTCGTCCTTGCAGAGATAATTGACACCGGTTACCGATATTACGCCGCATTTAGTCCGGATTGGAAACGAACGATAATGCTAAAACCCCTCACCCTTCATCCCGACAGGCTGTTTCCGGCCGATCCCCAGACGCGGGCGATTGCGCGCGTGCTGTACGCCGAGGTGGCGGACCTGCCGATCATAAGCCCCCATGGACATACGGACCCAAGCTGGTTCGCCTATGACCAACCGTTCGAAAATGCGGCCGATCTTCTGCTGACGCCGGATCACTATCTGTTCCGCATGCTGTTCAGCCAGGGGATCAGCCTGGAGGCGGTAGGCGTTCCGGCGGCGGGCGAGACGACGCGGCCGGACCCGAGATCGGCCTGGCGCCTGTTGGCTGAAAACATGCACCTGTTCCGCGGCGCGCCCTCCGCCGTTTGGCTGAACCATGTGTTTGTCGAGGTGTTCGACCTGGACGTGGCCCTGAGCGCAGAGACGGCGGACCACTATTTCGACTACATCAATGCGGCCCTGGCGACGGAGGCCTTCCGTCCGCGCGCCCTGTTCAAGCGGTTTAATATCGAGCTTTTGGCTACGACGGAAAGTCCGTCCGATGATCTTGTCCACCATCGGGCCATTCGCGACAGCGGATGGGATGGGCGCGTCGTCACCGCCTATCGCCCCGATCCCGTGATCAATGTGGAGGATGATCGGTTCGGCGAGGCCATGGCTCGATTTGCTGAGCTGTCGGGGCAGGATGTTTACACCTGGTCCGGCTATCTGGAGGGCCATCGGGTGCGTCGCGCCGCCTTTCGCGAGCTGGGCGCCACCTCCACCGATCATGGGCATCCCACGGCTTTCACAGCCGATCTTACGCCGCTTGAGGCTGAGGCTCTGTTCCAGCGCGTGATCGGGGGCGTGGCGACGGCGGCGGAGGCGGAGTTGTTTCGCGGCCAGATGCTGACCGAAATGGCCAAGATGAGCGTGGAGGACGGCATGGTGATGCAACTGCATCCCGGCTCCTTCCGCAATCATAACGCCGGCCTGTTCGCGCGCTTCGGGCGGGACAAGGGGGCTGATATCCCGGTGGCGACGGAATATGTGCACGCCCTAAAGCCCCTGCTGGATCGGTTCGGCTCTGATCCACGCTTCAGCCTGATCGTCTTCACCTTGGACGAAAGCACCTATTCGCGCGAGCTGGCGCCGCTGGCCGGGCACTATCCGGCGCTCAAGCTGGGGCCATCCTGGTGGTTCCACGACAGTGTGGAGGGTATGCGCCGTTTCCGGGAACAGACCACGGAAACAGCCGGCTTCTACAATACGGTGGGCTTCAACGACGATACCCGCGCCTTCCTGTCTATTCCCGCCCGCCACGATGTGGCCCGGCGCATGGACTGCGGCTTTCTCGCCCGACTGGTCGCTGAGCACCGTTTGGACGAGGACGAGGCGCGCGAGGTCGTCATCGCCCTCGCCTATGACCTGCCCAAGCGCGCCTACAAGCTCGATACACCGCCCCTCCCGTCGGACGCCCATCGGTCGAAGGCAGCTTAAAGCGATAACGTCGGCGTTGACGTCTTGTCGGCAGGGCGTCTTTCCATGTCGGGTTGAGCGCTTTGATACCGGTTACCTTCGTGCTATCGCCATGGGCTCTAAGGCGTCTTACAGCCGATGAGACACGCGCCAAAACAACAAGGCGCGACTAAGATCACCGGGTGGAGGAAGGACATTCGCATGGCGGCCAGTGCGCCCAGCCCAGATCCGGTAATGTCGCCCGCAAAGGTGTTGGCTGAGCCCAAGCTTTCGGGCGGATTTCGCTGGGTCATCTGCGGGTTGCTGTTCGCCGCCACGGTCTGCAACTATATTGATCGGCAGATGATCGGCGTGTTGAAGCCTACCCTCCAGCACGACCTGGGATGGACCGAGGTCGCCTATGCCGACATCGTCTTCTGGTTTCAGGCGGCCTATGCGGTCAGCTATCTCGCTTTTGGCCGGTTCGTCGACAAGGTCGGGGCTAAGATCGGGTATGCCGTCGCCTTTGGAGTCTGGACCCTGGGGCACATGGGCCATGCCTTGGCCCGCACCGCCCTGCAATTCACCGTTGCGCGCATGGTGCTGGGCGTGGGCGAGGGCGGGTCTTTTCCGGCGGCGCTGAAGGCCGTGACGGAGTGGTTTCCAAAGCGTGAGCGCGCCATGGCCATCGGCCTTTTGAACGCTGGCTCCAATGTCGGGGCCGTGGCTACGCCGTTCATCGTTCCCTTGATTACGCTGACGCTCGGGTGGCGTTGGGCCTTTATTCTGACGGGACTGGGCTCCTTATTGTGGCTGGCGGCCTGGTTGCTGATTTATCGCCATCCCCAGCGGCATCCCTGGGTGAGCGCACAGGAAGTCGCCTATATTGAGAGCGACCCGCCCGATACCGGCAAGCCCGCGTCCTGGATCGGACTCCTCAAGGTCAGGGAGACGTGGGCCTATGCGATCGCTAAGTTCCTGATCGACCCCATTTGGTGGATGTTTCTGTTCTGGCTGCCGGATTTTTTCGTCAAACGTCACCACCTGGACCTGAAGACCTTTGGGCCGCCGCTGATGGTGGTCTATGTTGTGTCAGACTTGGGTAGTGTGGGCGGCGGATGGTTTTCATCCGCCTTGATGAAGCGGGGCTGGTCCGTTAACGCCGCGCGCAAGACCGCGATGCTGGTCGCCGCGCTTGCGGTTCTGCCGATTTCCTTCGCCGCCTATATCAACAGCCTATGGCTTGCGGTCGCGGTCGTCGCCCTGGCGGCGGCGGCGCACCAGTGGTTTTCCTGCAATTTGTTCGCCCTGCCGTCTGACGTGTTTCCAAGGCGGGCTGTGGCCTCCATTGCGGGCATAGGCGGTACGGCCGGCGCGATAGGCGGCATGGTGATGGCGCAGTATGTCGGGGCTATCCTGACCCACGTGCAGAACTACACGCCGATTTTCGCCATCGCCGCCGGCGTCTATCTGATGGCCTTGCTTTTGATCCAGGTTCTGACGCCCCGCTACGCCATGGCGCGGGTCTGATGCGAGAGGCTTGGGCCACGACAACGGCGCGACGCGTCTGCGGACTATAAGTTAGAGTCAAAGATCAAAGGGAAGGAAAGCGCCGCCATGGGTTCTGATCAGGCTTCGCGCCGAGATATTCTGAGGCTGACCGCCACAGCCGGGCTGGCGGCGGGCGCCGGCGTCGCCACCCACGCTGTGGCAGAGCCTCCGCCGCCGATCCGCCCCGTGCCATGCGCCCTCCTGCCGCAACAGACGCCGACGCGCAATCTGCTCGAACTCGCCGGGTTGTGGGACTTTCAGCTTGACCCGGACGGCGTGGGCGAGATGCTGGGATGGGAGTCGGCCCTGCCCAAGCCCCGCCTGATCGCCGTGCCCGGCAGTTGGAACGAGCAGTTTCAGGACACGCGGGATTACACCGGCGTCGCCTGGTATCAGTTGAAGACCTATATTCCCCAAAACTGGCGCGGTCGCAGGATCGTGCTCCGGGTCGGGTCGGCCGTCTATCAGGCCAAGGTCTGGATTGATGGGCGCCCCATTGGCGAGCACCTGGGCGGCCATCTTCCCTTCGCCTTCGAGATGACCGCCGCCGCCGTCTGGGATCAGCCCATCACCCTGACGATCAAGGTGGATAATCTCGCTAAGCCCACCCGCGTACCGCCGGCCGGCAACAGCGTTCCGGGCCACGCCGCAAACTTCCCGGACGTGAATTACGACTTTTTTCCCTATAGCGGCTTGCATCGGACCGTGACGCTCTGCGCCCTGCCCCGTACTCATCTCACGGATATTACAGTCGTTCCGGCGTTCGACGGGGCCGATGGCCTCTTGCATCTGCATGTGACGGCGTCGGACGGCTATCGCGGCGAGGGGCGAGCCGAAGCGGCCGGCCATGCGGTCAGCCTGACGTTTGCAAATGGCGAGGCCTGGGCGACCTTGCGTATCCCGGCCGTGCGCGCTTGGAGCCCGGCCGATCCTCATCTCTATGCTTTGAGCGTCCATCTGGGCGAAGCGGCGGCGCCCATCGACACCTATGGGCTGGAGGTCGGCGTTCGCACGATTGAGGTGAAGGGCGACCGACTCTTGCTGAACGGTCAGCCGATCCAGATTCGCGGCGCCGCGCGGCATGAGGAT
>Ga0116226_10002148_pt1 | contig 17095 bp, 12 predicted proteins | sample S1TSphfallax_FD_89692 | JGI IMG/M metagenome (GOLD analysis project Ga0116226, IMG submission 89692) | Host-associated microbial communities from peat moss isolated from Minnesota, USA - S1T2_Fa - Sphagnum fallax MG | ecosystem: Host-associated > Plants > Peat moss > Unclassified | place: USA... | reverse complement strand
GGGTTCGCGCCCAGCGCGCGCGCGCAGTCCTCGAGATTGGGCGGCAGATCGCGGCTGCCCAGTACGGCGGCTCGGCCAGCTCGAAAAATGCCGGCCTTTTCCACTGCGATGGCCTCGCGCGTGGGACCCAAGAACTCCTGATGATCCAATCCGATGCTGACGACCACGGCGACGCTGGGATCGACGGCGTTGACGGCATCCAAGCGGCCGCCCATGCCCACCTCGAGCACCCACGCGTCGACATTGGCGGCCTGGAACAATAGGAACGCGGCCAGTGCGTTGTATTCGAAGAACGTCAGTGAAATGTCGCTCGGCGACGTGCGAGCGGCTTCGATCAGTTCGAATGCCCACACCAGCTCCTGCGCCGTCGCCATGCGCCCGGCCAGCCGGATACGCTCGCGATAGTCGCGCAAATGCGGTGACGTGAACGTACCGACCCGCAGACCGGCGGCGGTCAGTATTGCAGTGCAGTAGGCGGTAACCGAGCCCTTACCGTTGGTGCCGGCCACGGTGATGACTGGCACGGCGGGCTGCCGCCAATCCAGCCGCTCGAGCACTTGACGCAGGCGCATAAGCCCCAAGTCGATGGCTTGAGGGTGTAGCTCCGACTGGTAGGCCAGCCAGTCCTCGAGACTCCGAGACGAAGCCATTCTCAGGCCGCTGCGGGCTCTTTGCCGGTCAATAACCGCAACATGGCGCCGATGCGATCCCGTAACTCGCGACGATCCACGATCATGTCGAGGGCGCCGTGCTCGAGCAGAAATTCGCTGCGCTGAAACCCCTCCGGCAAGGTCTCGCGCACAGTCTGTTGGATGACGCGCGGCCCGGCGAAGCCGATCAACGCTTTCGGCTCGCCGATATTGACGTCACCGAGCATGGCGAGGCTTGCGGAAACGCCGCCCGTGGTCGGATCGGTCATCACCGAAAAGAACGGCAAACGCGCCTCGGACAAGCGCTTCAGGGCGGCGCTGGTCTTGGCCATCTGTAGCAAAGAATATAGCGCCTCCTGCATTCGCGCCCCACCGCTCGCCGAGAAGCACACCAGCGGCAAGCGGTGTTCCAAGCAATGCTCGACCGCGCGCACGAATTTCTCGCCGACGACCGAACCCATGGAACCGCCGAGGAACCGGAATTCGAAAGCACACGCCACGATCTCCATGCCGGCGAGTTGGCCGGACATGACGATCAGCGCGTCGCGCTCGCCCGTGAGCTTTTGCGCCTGGACGATGCGATCACGGTAGCGCTTCGTGTCCTTGAACTTCAGCGGATCCTCGGACTCGACCTTGGCGGCAATTTCCTTGGTGGAGCCGGCATCGAGAAACTTCAGCAGGCGTTCGCGCCCATTGATGCGCATGTGATGGCTGCACTTGGGACAGACGTAAAGATTGCGCTCGATCTCGGCGCGATACAGCACCGCATCGCAGGCCGGGCATTTAGTCCATAACCCTTCTGGCACCGAGCGCGTACGGCGCTCAGTCTTGATGCGGGAGGGAACGATGCGCTCAAACCAGGACATGCCGTAGTTTACCAAAATCGGTCCGCAGGCGCTGGAATGGCATGAACGGCTGCGTATTCAACCCGCCACAAATATAAGCCGGCAGACGGCGCGGTCATGCCGGCCTGACTACGCTGCCGCAGATCCAGAATCCTGCGCAACGCCCCGGCTGGGTCGGTCTGCTCTTGAACCTCGACCAGCGTGCCCACGATGTTGCGCACCATGTGGTGCAAGTAGGCATTGGCTTCGATCTCGAGCCACACCATGTCTCCCACACGCCGTACATCGATCCGCTGAATGCGCCGCAGCGGCGTTTTCGACTGACACTCGATCGAGCGAAATGCGGAAAAATCATGTTCACCGATCAGCACCTGCGCGGCGCCGTGCATCGCCTCGGCATCGAGCGGCCGGTGGATCCAGGCCATGCGGTGCCGGTGCAAAGCGGACCGCGCGCTGCAATTCAAGATGTAGTACCGATACAGACGCCGGAGGGCCGCATGCCGGGCATGGAAGCCGGGGGCGACTTCGCCGGCCCATTGGAACGCGATCGACGCGGGCAGCCGGGTATTCGCGCCCAACACCCACGCGCGAGGGGTGCGGATGGCGGTGGTATCGAAGTGGATGACTTGGCCGGCGGCGTGGACGCCGGCATCGGTTCGACCCGCGCAAATGACTGTGACCGCATGACCCGCGACGAAGCTGATCGCTCGCTCGACGGCGTCCTGTAGCGAGACGGAATGGATCTGCGATTGCCAGCCCGCGAAGTCCGTCCCATCATACTCGATCACCGCCGCGACGCGACGGGGTGCGCCGCTGCGCACGGCGCCGCGCGGAGCGCCGCTGCCCAGCCCCTCCACGTCAGCCGGGCAGCGATTCTATGAGTCGCGACGCTTCCTGTTTCTGACTCGCCGATCCCTCCTGCACGACTTCCTCGAGAATGCTGCGCGCGCCCTCCGGATCACCCATATCCATGTAGGCGCGCGCGAGATCGAGCTTGGTGCCCACTTCGCTCATGGTGACCGGTTCGATTTCCGGCAGGCCGAGATCCACCGGCTTCAACTTGCCGGTCTGCGCTTGAAGCTTGTTGGTCGGCGAGTCGGAACTGACCAGCGCCTCACCGACGTCGAGGTCCACCAATTTGTTGCGTTGGGTTCCCTCGAACACCTCGCTCGAGAACAGATCCTCGGCGGCTCGCGGCTGATCGACCGTGTCGCCTGCGCCGAGCGCCGAAGCCAGTCGATCGAGATCGAGATCGATGTTGTCGGGGTTGAGCCCGCGCAATTTCGACGTGGACTCGGTGTCGTTGTCGTTGTCGTTGTCATTTACGACCTCGGTCTCGTCGAGCGCCGTGAATCTCGACGTCGCATTCTGATCGACGTCACGCGGCATCAACACGGTCGGCGACAACTCCGGCTTCAAGATCGCCGTCTTCATGTCATCGTGGTTCGTATCGAGATCCGCGATGAAAGAAGACTCGAGGTCGCGTTCGAGTTCGGTCAGATCACGGTCACGCGCGCTCTTCTCGGCATCGGCCATCATGCGGCGTGATCGCTCATCGAGCCCCGCCATCATCGTCGGCGCATCAGGCGGATGATCGGTGGCCGCCAGACTGGGGATGCTGATGGATGGCGTCCCGGTGGTTTCGAGCGAGTCCAAATCGAGTCCGAGATCGTCGATCGATACCTCGGCCGTCTGGTCGGCCTTGTTCGGCAGCTTGGACGCGAGGAAATCGTGTTTATCTCCGCCGCGCAGATGCGGCGTCTCGGCGGTCGGCGCATCGGCATCGCCATCGAGGAAATTGGCGTGGCCGAAGTTCATCAACTCCGACTCGACGGTAGGTTCATCGCGCGGCGGCATCTCCCGGGTCGGCGAGTCATCGGCGCCGCGCTCGGGCGCATCCAGCGTAAAATCGAGATCGGCGCCGGACCGTAATCCTGGCGACTCGCTGGTCGTCGAGGTGTGGTCGCTCTCTTTCTCGAAAGCATGATCCAGTGAACTGCGTTCACCCTCCGGATCGCCGAACAAATCGATGTCGACGCGGTTCTCGCCGCCCTCGAGGTTCAGATCGACGAGGGCACCCGCCCCGCGACCACTGCCGGCAGCGGCGCCGAACATGGGTTCGTCCGGGCAGATTTGCTTGCCCATGATGACGATCTTGTCCCATTCCCCGGCCGGTGCCCGGTCGCGCGTCGCCTCGAGTCCCTTCGCCGTTTGCAGGAACGCGTCCTTGTTACCCCAGACGAAATAAATCTCGAGCAATTTCAACCGCAGGTCGCGGCGCTCGGGCTCGCGTTCGAGGGCGATCCGCACCAAGTCGGCGGCCTGGTCGTACAAACCGTAGGCCATGTGGAAGTCGGCCTCGGCCAACGGATCGCCCTGATCGAGGTTGACCGCATTCTCGCTCGACAGCGTATCCTCGGGGGCACTTACCTCGGTCGGGTCGAAGCGAGCGGTTTCGGGGGTGAAGTCCGGCGCCGGGTGTTCACCCGACTCCTCCACCACGAACGATTCGTTGCCGCGGCGCAGCGCTTTCAATTTGGCCGTTGGATCGCGCGACTCTTCGTCGGTCTCTTCGGCCAAGGTGCCGAGGCCATCGCTCTCCTCGCGCCGGCGCCTGATCGCGGCGAACACGATGCCGGCGACCAGCGCCGCCAGAAGCGCCACCGGTGCCCACCAATTCTCGGTTACCCAATCTATCCAAGACCCAGTGTCGGTAGGTGTCGCCGGTTTTTTGGGCGCGGGCGCCACCGGCTTCGGTGCCACCGGTTTCGTCGCCGCGGGCGCCTCGGGTGTGACGGGCACGGGCGTGGGGACCACGGCCGGCGGCGGCGTGACCGGGGGTTTGGCTTTGGACACGGGCGCCGGCTGGGACGGAACAGCCGGAGACGTAGCGACCGGCGGGGCGGCCGTGGGCGGTGCCGCGGCCGGCGCAGGCTGCGCGGCCACCTTGTGCTGTAGGGCGCTGAGTTCGCTGCTGCGGAGTTCGATTAGCCGCTTGGACTCGGCGAGTTGCGCCTCGAGGTCCTTGACGCGTTCCTTGAGTGCCTGGGTCTCAGCAGAGTTCGGAGTCGGATTCGCGGCATCGGCGCGGCCCGTGCCGGTCGCAGAGCCGCCCGACACCGGGGTCACCAAGCGCAAGCGCCCCGCAGCCGCGCCCTCGCTGCTGCGCCACGCCTCGATCTGTCGATGGACTTCGCCCACAGCCTCTCTTTGGTTCAGCGCGGCAACTTGATCGGCATTGGGGACACGCAGTATGGCACCGCGACGCAAGATGTTGATGTTGCCGCCGAATGCATCGGGGTTCGAACGGTACATCGCGATCATCATCTGGTCGGCGGCGGCCGGAGACGCATCCGGATGTAGATTCCGGACGATGCGCGACAGCGTATCGCCCTGGCCCACCCGCACGCCGTTCGAGTCGGCGTAGGCCCCAGTCGCGGCAGCCGGCGTCGCAGCGGTCGGGGTTTGCGCCTCGGTAGGTGGGACGCTCGGCGACGCGGCGCGGCGCACCGGCGGCGTCGCATTCGACGATGAGGTGCCCGACGATGCGGAAGCCGGTGGTGCGCTCGCGAGTGGCGCGGCAATCGGCGCGGCGGCACTCGCCGGCTCGCCCGGCGTGTATACGGGCGGGTCGAGCAGCACGGTGTACTCGCGCATCAAACGGCCCCGTGACCAGTTGACCTCGACCAGGAAGGTGACGAACGGTTCGGGTATGGCATCGGTCGAGCGGACCAGCAGCGCGTCCCGTCCCTCTTTGCCCTTGCCGACCTTGAAGGTGAAAGTCGAGAGAAACGCCGGCTTGTCGATGCCGTAGCGAGTGAACGCCTCACGGCTCGCGAGCGTTGCGCGCAACGCCGTCAATTCGTCAGGAGCCGCCGCGATGAGATCGATCTCGGCATTCATCGGCTCGTTCAGCGCCGAGTTCAAATGAATCTCACCGAGGCCCAATGCCCGAGAGACGGAGGGGCCTAACGCGCTTAAGCATAGCAGGCACGCCAGCAGCATTACGCGAGGCATCGTCAATGACATTTTCTCTCCCAGAATTCCGGTGGGCAAGCGGATGAAGTCGATTTTAGCGATCAGGCGCTCTAGAAAGCGTGCTCACTTGCCTTTTACATAAGCCTTTGACATAACCCGATAACTATATCTTACAGCGCACTATTTACCAAAATCTGGGCCACCGAAACTGCGTTATGCGCCGCACATTTCCGAACATTATCAGCGACGACCCAGAAATTCATCGATTGATTCCGAGTTGGATCGGCTCTGACGCGACCCACATAGACGCGGTCCGGCGCCGTCGCCAATGTGGCGGGCGTTGGCAACTCGGCGCTCGACTCCGAACCCAACACGCTGATCCCACCGGCCGAGCGCAACGCCGACAGTGCATGTGCCACGGTCACGGGTCGCTCGAACGTCGCGTGAACGGCGAGGCTGTGCCCGAAGAAAACGGGTACCCGCACCGCCGTTGCATTGATCGCGAGTTGGGGCAATTCGAGCACACGACGGGTTTCTTCCCAGAGGCGCCGCTCCTCCTTCGTCACCCCATCGGCCTCCAGCGCGTCCACCTGCGGTATCACGTTGAACGCGATTTGGCGGCCGAACGCGCGGCCGCGCGCCTTTTTGCCGCTCAACATCGCGACCGTCTCTCCGGCGAGTTCATCCATGGCGGCGCGGCCGCTGCCGGATACCGCCTGGTAGGTCGCGACCTCCACCCGCTGCAAGCCCGCCAGCGCGTGCAACGGCGCGAGCGCCGTGGCCAGGGCGACGCTGGCACTGCCGGGCAGCGCAATCAAACCATGCCCGTCGGCCATGCGACCGGCCAGCGCTCGAGGATTGACGTCGGCCACCACCAGCGGCACATCACCGCGCTGACGGAACAGCGCCGAGCAGTCGATCACCCAGGCATGCGCAGCGGCCGCTTGCGCATAGCGCTCTGCGAGCATCGTGCGGCCGCAGAAGAAGACCAGGTCGGCATTCGCAAAATCGAATGCAGCGGCATCGGTCGCCGGCGGCGTCTTGGTACGCCCCTCGCCCTCCTCGTCGGCAATCGGTTTGCCCAGATCGCGCTCGTCGTCGAGAGTGTGCAATTGCGCATGCGCGACCTTTCTCGACCGCAATGCTTCGATGACGGCCGCGCCGATGAGGCTCGATACGCCGACGACGGCAATGCGTGGCGGCGAGCGGCCGGCCATCATGCTTGCGATCCGGGAACCGCGGTGATCACGGGCGTCGCGGCGGCGACGTCCGCGCACTGTGCGCGAAACCGCAGATAGTGGTCCATCAACACCAGCGCCATCATGGCTTCGGCGATGGGTGTGGCACGAATGCCGACACACGGATCGTGCCGACCGGTGGTCGAGACGTCGACGGCGTTGCCGTGCAGATCGATGGTGACTCCTGGAATCGTAATGCTCGAGGTCGGCTTCAACGCAATGCTGACCACGATGTCCTGGCCCGACGAGATCCCGCCGAGAATACCCCCGGCATGATTGCTCTTGAATCCCGAGGGCGTGAGTTCGTCACGATGTTCGGAGCCGCGCTGCGCGACCGACGCGAAGCCCGAACCCACCTCCACGCCCTTCACGGCATTGATGCCCATCATCGCGCTCGCGAGATCCGCATCGAGGCGTTCGAACACCGGTTCGCCGAGGCCCGGCGGCACCCCCGCCGCAACGATGGTAACGCGCGCGCCGATGGAATCGCCGGCTTCCCGCAATGACCAGATATAGTCCTCCAGTTCCTTGACCCGGCCGGGATCGGGACAGAAAAAAGGATTCTCGTACGCGGATGAAGGCGATTTCGGTTCCAGCACCAGCGCGCCCATCTGCGCCAGGTAACCGGTGATACGGATGTTCAAGCGTTCACGCAGGAACTTGCGTGCAATGGCGCCGGCGGCGACCCGCATGACGGTTTCGCGAGCCGACGAGCGGCCGCCGCCACGATAGTCGCGAAAACCGTATTTCTGTTGGTAGGTATAATCGGCGTGCCCCGGGCGAAAGCGATCCTTGATCTTGTCGTAGTCGCGCGAGCGCTGGTCCGTGTTCTCCACCATTAGCCCGATCGGCGTGCCCGTGGTCTTGCCTTCGAAAACGCCGGACAATATGCGTACCGCGTCCGGTTCGCGGCGCTGGCTCGTGAATTTCGACGTGCCCGACCGGCGCCGCTCGACGTCGGCTTGCAGGTCGGCCTCGGTCAGTTCGAGGCCGGGCGGGCAGCCGTCCACGACACAGCCCAGAGCCGGCCCATGACTTTCGCCGAAACTCGTCACCGTAAACACTCGCCCGAAGGTGTTACCCGCCACGCGTTAGATCCTCTGCTCGCAATATGAATACTCCGCCCCCGCCCATCTCGATTTCCGGCCAGATGAACGGCAGTTTGGGAAAGGAGCGCAGCAACGCCCGTTCGGTGTTCCCCACTTCCACGACCAAGATACCGTCATCTTCCAGGTGCTGCCGCGACGCCGAGAGGATGGCCCGTACCGAATCCAGGCCATCGGCCCCGGAGGCGAGCCCGAGCCTCGGTTCATGAGTGTACTCGCGCGGCAGTCTGCGCATCTCGGCGCGGCCGACGTAGGGCGGGTTGCTGACGATGATATCGTATCGGCGGCCTTGGACGGCGGCGAAATGATCCGACCGCAGTGCCCTCACCTGCCCTGCCAGACCCAGCCTGCGGATGTTGCGGCGACAAACGGTCAGCGCTTCGGCTGAAATATCGACCGCATCCACCTGTGCGCGCGGGAACGCCTTGGCGCAAGCCAACGCGATGGCGCCTGATCCCGTGCCGACATCGAGTATGCGCCGTACCGCACGCCGCGTGGCCCATGGCGCGAAGCGCCGCTGTATGAGCTCCGCCACAGGCGATCGCGGCACCAGCACGCGTTCGTCGACATAGAGTTCAAGGCCCGCGAAAAACGCCCGCGACGTGAGGTAAGCCAGCGGGATGCGCTCCTCGATTCGCCGCCGCAGCAGTGCCTCGATGCGCGCACGCCGGCGCGGGGTCAACACCCTGTCATAGACTCGGCTACCCGCGGCATGATCGAGGCCCGCGACGTAGAAGACCAGTTCGGCGGCCTCATCGCGGGCGTTATCGGTGCCATGGCCGAAATACACACGGCCCCGGCGCAGCGCCCGGGCACACCTCGTGATGGCGGCGCCGACCGTTTCAGCGCCCGCCGCTTCAGCGCCCACGGCCATGGCCGCCGTATGGGATAATCCACGCATGACACCTCGATTCAAATGGTTCAGCATCGTCTTCATCTGCATCGCCGGGATTGCGGGCGTCACGTCAGCGCTGTTTCTCAGGCACCCCGCCACACCGCCGGTGGAACTTCTCACCGGCACCTACGTCTCCCCCAATCGAAGACTCCCGGATTTTAGCCTGATCGATCAACATGGGCGGCCTTTTGGTTCCGGCAATCTGCTCGGTCACTGGACCATCCTATTTTTCGGCTACACCCACTGCCCGGACTTTTGTCCCACGACGTTGTCGACCCTGGCCGCGCTCGAGCAGCGCCTGCGCGCGGAGGCGGCGCCGGTGCGCCCGCAGGTGGTCTTCATGTCGGTGGACGCGAAGCGGGATACGCCGGAACAGCTGGCGAAATACGTACCCTACTTCGATCCGGAGTTCATCGGCATCACCGGAATCGATCAACCGGCGGCCGAAGCCGCTGCCGCCAAGCTGGGCGTGGGTGTCGTTCTGACGACCCAGGCCGACGGCACATACACCGTCGATCATTCGGCGGAGATCTTCGTGCTGAACCCGGCCGGCAAACTCGTCGCCATTCTCACCGGTCCGTTGACCGTGCCTGCGCTCGAAGCGGACTTTAAACGCATCGTTGCGGCACCGGTATGAGCGGGCTATTGGGACGATTGTTCGTCTCCCTCCAATACGTTCTGCCACAACATGGATTGTCGCGGCTGGTTCTCGCCGCGACCCGCGTCCGCACGCCGTGGTTCAAGAATGCGTTGACGCGCGGGTTCCTGAAATTGTTTGCGGTCGACATGAGCGACGCGGCCGAACCTGATCCGTATGGATATCCGAGTTTCAACGAATTCTTTACGCGGATGCTGCGCCCCGACGCGCGTCCGATCGACTCGAGATCGCATACGATCGCGAGCCCCGTCGACGGTGCCGTAAGCGAATGCGGCGTCATTCTCGGCAACCGGCTGCTGCAGGCCAAGGGCCGGGATTATACGTTGGATGACCTGCTCGCCGGTCAAGCGTGGGCCAAGAGTTTCGAGGGCGGTGCTTTCGCCACCATTTATTTGGCGCCGTTCAACTATCACCGCATTCACATGGCCGTGCGCGGCACGCTGCTCGACACCGTGTTCGTACCGGGACGCTTGTTCAGCGTCAACAGCGTGACCGCGCGGCTCGTGCCGCGGCTGTTTGCGCGCAATGAACGGGTGCTGACTTTGTTCGATACCGCATTCGGGCGGTTCGCGCTGGTCATGGTGGGTGCACTGAATGTCGGCAGCATGGCCACGGTCTGGGCCGGCGACATCACGCCGGCAGCACGGCGCACCGTGACGCGCATCGCGGGCCCGGCGCTGACGCTCGAAAAAGGCGCCGAACTAGGCCGGTTCAATATGGGATCCACCGTGATCCTGTTGTTCGAGCCGCGGCGGGTCGAGTGGGATCCCTCGCTTCACGCCGGGTCACGGGTGCGCTTGGGCGAGCCCATCGGCGCGAGCGCGTGAGCAGCCCGTTGTACGCCACCAACGCCAGGCGCCAGGACGCCCAGGGCGCGGACGCCAGGGGCGCCGCCGACCCGGCTTGGCGGCCCACGGCGTCGCTCGATGCCCTCCGGCATCGCGCCGCGATGCTCGCGCGCCTGCGCGAATTCTTCGCGGCGCGCCAGGTTCTAGAGGTGGAGACGCCGATCCTGAGCGCCGGCGCCGTCAGCGATCCTCAGATCGAATCGCTGACCACCCGCATTGCCGGCCTGCCGGGCTCGTATTACTTGAGCACGTCGCCCGAATACCCGATGAAACGGCTGCTGGCCGCGGGCAGTGGTGACATTTACCAGGTGTGCAAGGTGTTTCGAGATGAGGAACGCGGTCGCTGGCACAATCCCGAGTTCACACTGATCGAGTGGTACCGGCTGGGATTCGACGACGCCTCGTTGATGACCGAGGTCGAAACCCTGGTCGCGACCTTGCTCGAACCCCATCGCGCCTTGTTGCCCGCGGAACGGCTGGCCTACGCCGATGCGATGCGCCGCCATGCCGGCGTGGACCCTCACGTGGACAGCGATGCGGCGCTGGCGCACGCCGCCACCGACCGAGGTATCACCTGCCATGCCGCACTCGACCGTGACGGCTGGCTCGATCTATTGATGGGGTTGGCGGTGGGGCCCCAACTCGGCCGGGATCGGCCGTGCTTCGTGTGCGATTATCCCGCGTCGCAGGCATCCCTGGCGCGGCTCAAACCCGGCTCGCCGCCCGTGGCCGCTCGCTTCGAGCTCTATCTGGATGGCATCGAAGTGGCGAACGGCTTCCATGAGTTGGCGAGCGCAGAAGAACAGCGTTTGCGCTTCCAACAAGATCTTCGCGGGCGGCGCGCACGCGCGCAAATCGAACCCCCGCTCGACGAGCACCTGCTCGCGGCGCTCGCCGCCGGAATACCAGATTGCGCCGGAGTGGCGCTGGGCTTCGATCGGCTCGTGGCCATCGCGCTGGCCACGAGCCGGCTGTCGGAAGGCATGGCCTTCTGTATCGACAACGCCTGACCCCCTGAATCGGCCGGCGGCGCCGCGTTTAGTTCTTCCCGCGCGACAAATACTCGCCGGTGCGGGTATCGATGCGCAAAATCTCGCCCTCGTTGATGAACAGCGGCACCCGCACCATGGCCCCGGTCTCGAGCTTGGCGGGTTTCGAGCCACCGGTGGCCGTGTCGCCCCGCACGCCGGGGTCGGTCTCGATCACTTTCAACTCCATGTGGGCCGGCGGCACGACTTGCAGCGGCACCCCGTTCCACAGGGTCACCACGCAAATCGTGCCGTCCTTGAGCCATTGCGCACCGTCACCCACGGCCTCCTTGGACGCCGTCAGTTGTTCGAACGTGTCGGGCACCATGAAGTTGAAGAAGTCGCCGTCCCGATACAGGTACTGCATGTCGGTGTCGACCACGTCGGCGGCCTCGACGGTATCGCCGGATTTCCATGTCCGCTCGATGGTACGGCCCGTCTTGAGGTTCCGTACTCGGACGCGATTGAACGCCTGACCCTTGCCGGGCTTGACCATCTCGTTCTCGACGATCGCATACGGATCGCCGTCGATCAGAATCTTGAGACCGGCTTTGAATTCGTTCGTGCTGTAGTTCGCCATCGAAGGCCTCGCGGTGAAGGGCGCGTATGATAGCCGCAACCCGGTCTCGAGGCCAATTCGGCCGAAAAGAAGGCTGCGAGGCTGCCACGGCAAGACGCCGGTCCCAGATTCGCCGCGGACCAGGGTGTTACACTTTGCTTCCTTCGGCCGTTGTTTTGCGAGGACCTCAACCAGTGTCAGACCAGGGTGCAGTTCCGTTGATCGTAATGTCGAGGTCGCAAGACCACGTCGAGGCGATCAATAGCACGCTGCGCAAGGCGGGGCATCCGGTCCACTGCACCTGGCTCACCGACGCGCGGGATCTAGGGGATGCCCTCACACAGCTGAATCCGGAAATGCTCGTCGTTTTCATCGACGAACTCGACATCGATTTGGGTTCGATCATGAAGGTGAAGCAGACAGCCGCACCGGAGATGCCGGTGCTGGTGGCCCGTGAATCCATCGACGAGGCGACCATTGCGGACGCCATGAAGCTGGGCGCCCAGGATGTGGTCACCCTTGCCAACCGGGGCCGCCTGCAATCGGTCGCGACCCGTGAGCTGCGCGCCTTTCGTCTGGAACGCGCATTGTCGACGACGCTGTCGTCAGCGCGCGAATATCGAGAGCAACTGCAAAATTTCCTGGAAGGTTCGGCTGACGCGATCACGCACGTGCAGGAGGGCATCATCGTCGATGCCAACGGTGCGTGGCTGGAACTGTTCGGTTATTCCGGCAGCGACGCCCTGAACGGAACGCCTCTCATGGATCTCTTTGAGCAGGAAACCCATCCTGCCTTGAAGGGCGCGTTGGTGGCCTGTTTACAGGGCAAGTGGACGAACCACGGCCTGAAGGTCCAGGCGCTGCTGTCGGACGGCTCCAGCATGGCGCTCGAGCTCACGCTGAGCAAGGCGGATTACGAGAACGAACCGGCGACGCGCATCAGCATTCCGGCGCGGCACCGCACGAAGGTCGATTTGGAGGAGCGCCTGGCCGAAGCCGTCAAAAACGATGCGTCGACGCGGTTCCTGCAGCAGCGTTATCTGATCGCGGCGATCCGGGAACGCTGCGCCGTCTCCATCAAGGGCGGCGTGCGCCAATTCGCGCACATCAAACCGGATCGCTTTGCGGATATCCAGCATTCGATCGGCATGCTGGCGAGCGAGGATTTCATGGCGCAGCTCGCCGACCTGCTGCGAGTGCAGATCACGCCGACCGATGTCTGCGGCCGCTTCGGCGGCAACGGATTTTTGATCCTGTTGGAACGTGGCACCGCGCGCGACATGGAAATGTGGGCTGAAAACATCGTCAAGCGGGTCGGCGAGCACACGTTTTCCATCGAGGACAAGACGCTGTCCGCCACCGTGACGGTGGGATTGGGATTGCTGCCGCCCACGGCTCCCGACATCAACGCCGCGATCACCGACGCCATCAAGGCGACCCGGCGCGGGCGCGAACTCGGCGGAAATCAGGTCCATGCCGTGGACAAATCCGACACCGACACCCGTGTCCAGGCATACGACAAGATCTGGGTAAAGCACATCAAGAGCGCGTTGATGGAGAACCGCTTTCGCCTGGTACAGCAACCGATCGCGAGCCTGCTCGGCGAGGACAAGGGCATGTTCGACGTACTCGTGCGCATGCTGGACGAACAAGGCAACGAAGTGCTGCCGGCGGAATTCATCGCCGCGGCTGAACGCAATGATCTGATGAAGAACATCGATCGCTGGGTCATCGGCGCCTCGATGTCGTTCGCCGCCAATCGGAAGGCCTCGTGCATTTTCGTCCGCGTCTCACGCGACACGATCTTGGACAAGACCGTCCTGGCCTGGCTCGAGACGCAACTGAAATCGCTGAAGATCGAACCGAAGCGCCTGTGCGTCCAGGTCACCGAAGAACTGGCCACCCAGTATGTCCGACCGACCACAGAGTTTGCCGAGAACCTGCGCAAGCTGGGCTTCAGGTTCGCGCTGGAGCATTTCGGCACGGGTCGCGACCCATTGAAACTGCTCAACGATATCGGCATGAATTTCATCAAAGTCGACGGCTCGCTGATGCAGGGCCTGTCCACCAATCAATTGCAGCAGCAGCGGGTAAAGGGTCTCGTCGAAGCCGCGAAGCGTAAGGGCGTCGAAACCGTCGCCGAGCGCGTCGAGGATGCCAACACCATGGCCGTGCTCTGGCAGCTCGGTATCGAATTCATTCAGGGCTACTTCGTCAACGCGCCCGAAGACGTGACCATGTCCGGCGACCGCTGAAGAACTTACCTCCCGGCGCCCGGGTCGCCGGCGCTCATCCCGGCGACACGTCGAGCCTGTCGATCTGTTTGTAGGCCCGCGAGAAGCGCTGGCGCCGCTGGCCCTTCTTGTCCTGGAACTGTTTGAGTTCGTCGTATTTCAGCTTCATCGGGGCACTGTTGCCGCTATGGACGGTCAGCAGCTCGCCGGGTGCGACCACCGCCGCGGCAACCAGGTACTCGTCGCGGTCGGCCGACTTTTTCCCGGCGATGCCATACAGATTCTGGCCTTTGCCGGCGCTCATCTCTTCGATTTGTTTCACCGGCAACGCCAGCACCTCCCCGTCGGTGTTGACGAGTATGGCGAATGCGGCTTCGTGCGTGATCGGCTGAGCGGGCAGCACGCGCGCGTTCTCGGGCACCTTCAGCACCGACTTGCCCTTCCGGTTGCGCGCGTACAGCTCGCGCAACTTGACGGCGAAACCATACCCTGCGTCGCTCAAGACCAGCCAGGTATCGTCCGGTTCACCGATGAGCACGGCCGCAAACGTCGCGCCATCGGGCGGATCCACCGTGCCGGACAGCGGTTCACCATAACCGCGTGCCGCCGGCAGCTGGTGTGCGTCGAGACTGTAGGCGCGGCCGGTCGAATCGATGAACACCGCCTGCTGCAAATTGCGGCCGCGTGCCGCCGCCTGAAACTCATCGCCCGTCTTGTAACTCAAGGCGCGCGCGTCGATGTCATGCCCCTTCGCCGCGCGCACCCACCCGAGACGGGACAACACCACGGTTGTGGGCTCGCTGGTCAACAATTCGGTTTCCGAAATGGCCTGCGCCGCCTCGCGCTCGATGAGCTTGGTGCGCCGGTCGTCGCCGTACTCCGCGGCGTCGCTCGATAATTCGTCGCGTACCAGCCGGGTCAATCTGGCCTTACTCTTCAAGATCGCTTGAATCTCATCACGCTCGGCGGCGAGCTTCTTCTGCTCGTCCCGAATCTTCATCTCCTCGAGACGGGCTAGGTGGCGCAGCTTGGTTTCGAGTATGGCCTCGGCCTGCTCCTCCGACAGCGTGAAGCGCTTGATGAGCACGGGCTTGGGATGATCCTCGCTACGCACGATGCGGATCACTTCGTCGAGATTCAGGTACGCGATGAGCAGCCCATCGAGTATGTGCAGACGCGCGCTCAACTTGGCGAGCCGGTGCTGCAAGCGCCGCGTCACCGTGGATTTGCGAAACTCCAGCCACTCCAGCAACAATTCCTTCAAGCCCATGACGCGGGGACGACCGTCCAGCGCGATGACGTTGAGATTCACGCGGTAGTTGCGTTCCAGATCGGTGGTCGCGAACAGATGCGCCATCAGCGCCGCCGTGTCGACGCGATTGGATTTCGGCACGATGACCAGACGGGTGGGGTTCTCATGATCCGATTCGTCGCGCAGATCTTCGACCATGGGCAGCTTTTTCTGCTGCATCTGCGCGGCGATCTGTTCCTGGACCTTGGATCCCGACACCTGGAACGGCAGCGCGTCGATGACGATCTGGCCGTCCTCGATCCGGTAGGTCGCGCGCGCCTTGAAGCTGCCCGACCCGGTCTCGTACATCTGCACCAGATCTTCGCGCGGCGAGACGATCTCACCGCCGGTCGGCAGGTCAGGGCCCTTGATGCTCGCCATGATCTTGCGCGTGCTCAAATCCGGATCGTCGAGGAGCGCCACGCACGCTTTGACCACTTCGCGCAGGTTGTGCGGCGGAATGTCGGTGGCCATCCCGACGGCGATGCCCGAACCGCCGTTCAGTAACAGATTCGGCACCCGCGCGGGCAGCATGGTCGGCTCTTCCAAGGAGCCGTCGAAATTGGGCACCCAGTCGACGGTGCTCGACCCGAGTTCCTGTAGCAGCAGCGTCGCGTAACGCGTGAGGCGCGATTCGGTGTAGCGCATCGCCGCGAATGACTTCGGATCATCGGTCGAGCCCCAGTTTCCCTGCCCGTCGACGATGGGATATCGGTAGGCAAAATCCTGCGCCATGTGCACCATGGCTTCGTAACAGGCCGAATCCCCGTGCGGATGAAACTTGCCGATGACATCGCCCACCGTGCGCGCCGATTTCTTGTGTTTGGCGCCGGCGGCCAACCCGAGTTCGCTCATCGCGTAGACGATGCGGCGCTGCACCGGTTTCAAACCGTCGCCCAGGTGCGGCAGCGCCCGGTCGAGGATGACGTACATGGAATAATCGAGGTAGGCGCGCTCGGCGAACGTTTTCAGAGGCTCGCGCTCGATGCCGTCGAAGTTGAGTTCTTGATCCTTCATGGTATTCGGCGGCGCCTAGACTTGCGCCAGATTGCCCTTGTTCTCCAGCCACACCCGTCGATCGCCAGCGCGTTTTTTCGCGAGCAGCATGTCGAGCAGCGAGTCGGGACTGTCGTTCGCATCGATGGTCATTTGCACCAACCGCCGTGTTTGCGGTGCCATCGTGGTTTCGCGCAGCTGTATCGGGTTCATCTCGCCGAGGCCCTTGAAACGCGTGACCACCGGCTTCGCGCGCGGGTTCTCCTTTGCAATCCGCTCCAGCACGCTCGCGCGTTCGGCCTCGTCGAGCGCATAGACGACTTCCTTGCCGGCATCGATACGGAACAGCGGCGGCATGCAGACGTAGACATGCCCGGCGGCGACCAGCGGCCGATAGTGCCTGAGGAACAAGGCGCACAGCAACGTGGCGATATGCTGTCCGTCGCTGTCGGCATCGGCCAATATGCAGATCTTGTGATAGCGCAATCCGGACAGGTCCGTGGCCGCGGGCTCCACGCCGATCGCGATCGTGATGTTGTTGACCTCCTGGGATTGCAGCACTTCGCGCGTGTCCGCCTCCCAGGTGTTCAAGATCTTGCCGCGTAGCGGCATGATGGCCTGGGTCACCCGGTCACGCGCCTGCTTGGCCGATCCCCCCGCGGAATCGCCCTCCACCAGAAACAATTCGCCGCGCTTGGGATCTTGGCTCACGCAATCGGCGAGCTTGCCCGGCAAGGCAGGCCCTGCGACGATGCGCTTGCGCGCGATC
>Ga0116226_10002147_pt1 | contig 17098 bp, 16 predicted proteins | sample S1TSphfallax_FD_89692 | JGI IMG/M metagenome (GOLD analysis project Ga0116226, IMG submission 89692) | Host-associated microbial communities from peat moss isolated from Minnesota, USA - S1T2_Fa - Sphagnum fallax MG | ecosystem: Host-associated > Plants > Peat moss > Unclassified | place: USA... | reverse complement strand
CAAGATCGCCGCGACCATCGGTGGCATGAAGCCCGCGGATAACGTCGATGCAGCGCTCGCGGCCGTCACTCAGCTCTCGGCCGCCAAGAAGCCGCATGGGTGATTCGAACCGGGTGATTCGAACCGGGTGATTCGAACCGGGTGATTCGATCAGGTTGATTTGGCTGACTTGCGCGGGACCGATCGTCGCGATATTTTCAAACGCGAGCGGCAAGGACTAACCCGTGGGCTGACACACGCGGTGCCGTTCGCGCACGGGGCCCGACGAGCGATCGTCGGGCCTCTTCTTTTTTGGGGTGGTGATCTTGGCGCGCAATAAATCCCCCGATGATCCGGTCTCCCTACCAGCGGAGACCCTCGAATCGACCCTGGCGGCGCTGCGGCCAGAGCTGCTGAGGTTTGCCCAATGGCTGACGCGGGACCGTGCCTTGGCCGAGGATGTGGTGCAGGAAGCGCTCCTGCGGGCTTGGCGGTCACAGGCGGCTTTGCGCGACCCTGCCGCCGTGCGCGCTTGGGCGTTCACGATCGTGCGTCGAGAACATGCGCGGCTCTATGAAAGAAAGCGACTCGAGATGACTTCCCTCGACGAGGCAATCGACAATGACTCCGCGGAGCTGGCGGTCGACGGCGAAGCCGAGCTGATCGAGCTGCGGCTCGTCATCTACCGCCTTGCGAAGGAGTACCGCGAGCCGCTGGTGATGCAGGTGCTCGGGGGATTCTCGACCGCCGAGATCGCCGAAGAACTGGGGCTGTCGCTGCCGGCGGTCCTGACGCGGCTGTTCCGCGCGCGACAGCAGTTGCGGATGCTTTGCGGGGAGTTGCCCGAGTGAACTGCGAGGAGGCACAGCTCCATCTCGGCGGCGAGCCGGCGGCGCTTTCCGACGCGCTCGAACGACATCTCTCGGGATGCACGGCCTGTCAGACGTTCCGACGCGAGACGCAGCGCTTCGAGCGCGATCTGAAGCGCTCGTTCGAACTACCGGTTCCGGGACGACGCTCGGTGTCGGCGTCGATATCGATGATTCGTTCGCCCGTCGCCACGCCTCGCGGGGCCGGCCGCTCGGCCAGCCGCTTCACGCGCCGCTGGGCAATCGCCGCGAGCGTCGCGTTGGCGACAGCGCTTGGCGGGCTGCTCTGGACTTTCCATCCGACCGAGAGCCTCGCGGGCGACGTCGTCACGCACATGGAAGGGGAGCCTGACAGCTGGTCGGGCACTCGCGCGCTCCCGGCCGCAAGTGTTGCGGGGATCCTCGCCGCTTCCGGATGGCGGCTCGATCCAGGATCGGCGGACGTCGTCTACGCGCAGAGCTGCTGGTTCCGCGGACATTGGGTGCCGCATCTCGTGGTGCGCACGGATCACGGTCCGGTGACGGTTATGCCGCTGCGCGCCGAGCGCATGCCCGCTGCGGAGTCGGTCCACGCTCGCGGTTATGACGGAGAACTCATCCCCTTCGATGGGGGCAGCCTCGCCGTGATGGGGCGTGACCCGGGAGTGGTCACCCCCGCGGTCCTCGACCTGCTGCGCAGCGCGCTCCACCCGGTCGGTTAGCACTGCGCCATGCCGCAGCTTGCGACGAGTCTCAAGGGTCGCCGGGTACTGATCACCCAAAGCGAAGACTTCATGGGTCCGGCCCTCTGCCGCGTGTTCGCGGAGCACGGTGCGGAGGTCGTGGCCGATTCCGGCAGCCTCCGGGATTCGTCACGCCCGGCGGCGCTCATCGAGAGTGCGGGCCATATCGATGTGCTGGTCGCGAACCTTGCCTGCCCGGCGCCCTCGACCAGCGCCATCGAGGCGAGCGATCAAGAGTGGCACGACGTGTTCGAACAGCTGGTCGATCCCCTACCGCGGCTGTGCCGGGCGGTACTTCCGCAGATGCTCGCCCGCCAAGCGGGCAAGATTATCGTGATGGGAAGCGCCTCGGCGCTACGCGGTATGCGTCGCGCCTCGACCTATAGCGCCGCGCGCGGCGCTCAGCTCGCGTATGTCCGGGCGCTAGGTATCGAAGTGGCCGCGCAGAATATCCAGGTCAATGCCATCGCACAGAATTTCGTCGACAACCCCACCTACTTTCCGCCACAGGTCCAGGCGCTCGAGAAATTCCAGCGACGGCTGGCCGCGGAGGTCCCGGTGGGCCGGCTCGGCACGGCCGACGAGGATGCGATGCTCGCCGTGTGTCTGGCCTGTGATGAGGTGCGCTTCATGGTGGGACAAGCTATTCCGTTCGCCGGCGGCTGGGTGACCTGAGCGCGCCGCAAACGCGCCCATCGAATACTCAGCGTCGGATCGCTAGCAGCAGCACGCCTGCGGTGACGAGGCCAATGCCGCTCCACTCCCGCAAGCTCGGACGTTCGCCGAGAAACGCAACCGCGAATACCGCGACCAGCACCACACTCAGCTTGTCCACCGGCGCGACCTGCGAGGCCTGCCCCAGCTTCAGTGCCCGGAAGTAACACACCCAGGACGCGCCCGTGGCGAGCCCGGAGAGGCCGAGGAAAGTCCAGGTGCGCGCTGAGATGCCGAACGGGTTCGACCACTTCCCCGTGAGCACGAGGAACGCACACAGCACGCAGAAAATCACCACCGTACGAATCAAGGTGGCGACGTCCGAATCCACGCCCTGCACCCCGAGCTTGGCGAGCACCGCGGTGAGCGCCGCAAACAGCGCAGACAGAAGCGCCCAATGAAACCAGCCCCCCGACGGGTTCACCACGTCGGCAGGTTCAACTGCCCGCAGGTACGCAGAGCTGCAGGCCCCCGCCGCTCGTGTTGACGGTCGTGAGCTTCACCGGCCGACGCCAGACCCGGTGGATGTATTCGAGGACCCGAGTCGCGCGCTCGGGGTCGAGGCCGCGGCCATCGGTCTGGTGGTCGTGGAGCAGTTCGAGCGTCCCATCGACATGGATCCGCGTCGCGGCGATGCTCGGCGCACCGAAGTTGTACTTCGGCGCGAGCAGCGCATCGTGCAGCTTGGGCAGATCCGAATCGAGCACGCTCACGCTGCCGTCGCGCTCCGCCCCAAAGCGGAATAGCTGCAGTTCCGTGGCGAGCTCCGGCGTCAGATGATTTCGGATGAAGCTGAAATCGTCGTCCTCGCGCATGATCCGGCGGGCGCCCTCCAATCCGTCGCGCTCCACGATCTTCTCCCACATGCTGAATCCGACGTGGTACGGATTCACGGCGAGCGCGACCTGCTCCCCAGTCGCGAGCGGCCGCACCACATCCGAGTGGCACTTGATGGCGTCCACGTACGCTTCCGAGGGTAGAAAGCTCGCCTCGCGCAGCAACCGCGCGTGCCAATACGAGGCCCAGCCCTCGTTCATGATCTGGGTGGCGAACACCGGATAGAAGTAGAACGACTCCTCGCGCACCGCGAGGAACACGTCCCGTTCCCAGCCCTCGAGATCCGGCGCGTAGTTAGCGATGAACCAGAGCAGATCCCGCTCCGGATGCGGCGGGACGCGAGGTCGCTGCGGCTCTGCCGCGGCCTCGCGGGGCGGATCGGGATCGAGGGCGGCAAAGCGGCGCCGAAATTCGTCAGGGGGTCCGGGCTTCTTGGGCGCCGTCTCGGGATACCGCGGCCGGCGCACCCGTTGGTTGACGTCGATGTGTTGCTCGAGCGCGAGCGCGGCATCGAGCACAGCCTCGACCCGCTTCGCGCCGTGTTCCTCGATCGCCATGGCGATCTGATGCGCATGAGTCGCCGCCCGCTCGACGATGTTCGGGCCGACCTGGGACTGGCTGCTGCGAAACAGCATGTTATTACTGGAGAAATCCGCGTGTCCCAACACATGCGCGGTCACCAGCACGTTCTCGGCGAGGCTATTGCCCGCCGCGAGGTAGGCGTGGCCTGGATTACCCGGAAACACCACTTCGAATAGTTTCGAGTGACCCATCCGATGCTGGATGAGGCGGCTGATATAGCGCACCCCGAAAGACCAGTGCGGCATACGGACCGGGAGGCCGTAGACCGAGATCTCCATCATGAACGTCTCGGGTACCGATTCGAAATCCACTGGGTCGTAGCGCAGGCCCGTCGCTTGAGCGAGCTGCTCGATCTGTGGCACGAGGGCCCGCCAGGTGTCCGCCGCGGCCGGCGAACCGCTCATCCGACCGCCTTGGCTTGATGTTGAAAGAAGTGGCGCACGGCGTCCCAGATCTCCTCGAGCTTGCGCACGGCGAAGGAGGCCGTCGGTCGGCCCGCGCGCGCAAGCCGCTGGAAGAGCTCGCCCGTCTCGGTCGCGAGCGCGCGCGACGTCGAGGCCGTGACCTCGAGGTAGCCGAGATAATTGGAATATGCCGCGATCTCGGTGAGACCGCGTTCCGCGTCAGGACGATCGGAGGTCGCGTTATCGCCATCCGAGGCATAGAACAGATAGACGTTGTAGCGGCTCGGATCGAATCGCTCGGCCACGATTTCACGCACCTTCGCGAACCCGGTAGACGCCACGGTGCCACCGCTTCCCCGGACCTCGAAGAACTGGGCCTCGTCGAACTCCCAGGCTTCGGTCGTATGCGCAACGAACACCGTGTCGAGATGGCGGTACTGTCGGCGCAGTCCCTGCACCGCCCAGAAAAAGAACGACTTGGCGAGTTTGCGATCGTCGTCCGTCATGCTCCCTGACACATCCATCACCAGAAACACCACCGCCTGGGTGGCGGGCTGTTCGCGGCGCGTGAGCTGTCGAAAGCGAAGATCTTCGTCGGTAAAGGCCGGGCCATCGGGCTGACTGCCGCGTCGCTTGATCGACTCGCGGAACGAGCGGCGTCGATCGAGCCGCGAGCGGGCACCGCGGCGATCCCAGCCCTCGCGCATCCAGTCGGTCTCTTCCGCCTTACCCACCCGCGCCTGCAGGTTCGGGAGTTTCATCTCCTCCCACAGCCAATCGACGATGTCATCGACTTGGAACTCGAGCATGAATTCCAACCCGCCCTGGTCGCGACCGCCTTCGCCCTTGCCGGGCTTGCGGCCGGCATCGGGGGGTCCGATCCGGTCGCCGGGTTGCGCATCGCCCTCGCCCACGCCCTCCCGGCGTTCGGGCGAGCGCAGCTGGAAGTGATAGTGTTCCAGGAAGCGAACGGGTACACGAACCGTCCGCGCGCCCCCCGAGAGAACATCCGCGCCCGCCACGATCTCAGGCAGGCTCTTGCGGACGGACTCCGCGACTTTTTCATTGTGCCTGAGCCAGTCCCGCGCCCCGCGCGAGAAGAGGTCGTACCATCCACTCAACGCGCTGCCTTGGGAATTGGCCATGGGCTCCCTTTACTCCTGCGCCAGAAGGGTGGTTACGTAGCTGAGTGCTTCCTTGGCACTGTGATCGTCGTATCCGTACTCATCCACCAGGCGCCGCTGCACGGCCGAGATCTTCTGGCGGGTGTCGTCGTCGGGCCGGGCACTCGAGGTCACCAGTCGCAACACGTCGCGGCGCTCCGCGAACAGGTACTGCTCGATGGCCTCGTTCATCCGCGAGTGGCTGGAGAGAGTGAACTTTTCCCCCGACTTGAACGCAACCATGGCCTTGCGCACGACTTCCTGACGGAAGGACTGCTTGCCGGAGTCTGAGACCTTGATCTTCTCCTCCACCGAACGCAGGAATCGTTCATCCGCCGGTCGGGTCTCGCCCGTGATCGGATCAGTGACTTCCCGATGATCGAGCGAGGCCTCCACCTCATCGAGATACTTCTCTAGGAGCTGCTGAGCTTCCGCCTCGAACGAGGCAAACAGCGCGCGATGCACGTCCTCCTTGACCCAACGGTTGTAGAAGTCCTTGCGGGCAGTGACGAGGAAATCGATCCAGAGCTTCTTCTGCTTGTTGTCCATGCGCGCATCGCTGTCGATCGAGTCCTTCAAGGCGAGCAGCAGCTCCATGCAGGTCAAGCTCTTCGCGTCGCTGCGGGTGATCGCGTTAGAAATCGCATTCACGATGAACCGCGGGCTGACGCCCGAGAGTCCCTCGTCCGAGGTCTCCGCGTGCAGGCGCGCCGCATCGTTCTCCGCAAAGCCTTCCACCTGCTCGCCGGCATACAGGCGCAGCTTCTTCGACAAGTCGATCCCCTCGCGCTCCGGACGACTGAGCCGCGTCAGGATGGCGAACACGGAAGCGAGATTGAGGACGTGCGGATCGAGGTGCACATCGCGGAACGCCGGCGCGCCGCTCACGAGCTTGCCGTAAATCCTCGCCTCGTCCTTGTAGGACAGGGCATAGGGCACCTTGATGATGACCATGCGGTCGAGGAGCGCCTCGTTCTCCTTTTCCTGGAGGAACTTGTGGAACTCCGCGAGATTGGTATGCGCGAGGATCGTCTCGTCCAGATGGATGAGCGGAAAGCGCGAGACCTTGACGTTCTTTTCCTGGGTCAGGGTCAGAAGGAGGTAGAGAAACTCCCGCTTGACCTTGAGGATCTCGATCATCTCGAGCACGCCGCGGCTGGCCGCGTACACGGCCCCGGACCAGCTCCAGGCCCTGGGATCCCCCTCGTCGCCGACCGCCGCGACCTTGGAGAGATCGACCGAACCCACGAGGTCGGCAATATCCGCGGTGGTCGGATCATGGGGTGCGTAGGTGCCGATCCCTACCCGCGAGGCTTCATTCAGGAAAATACGATGCACCGGCACCCGCAGATAGTCGCCTTCGAATTCCCGCTCGAGCCGCTCGCGCGAGATCGGTGACAGTTCGCCGTTGAGCTCGACGCCGTAGGAATCGCGAAAGGCGGCGCGCAGGCTCACCGGAATGAGATTGAGGGGAGACTCGTGCATCGGCGAGCCCTTGATGGCGTAGAGCGCGCCTTCGTCGGTATGGCTGTATTCCTCCAGACCGCGCTTGAGGAGGATCGCGAGCGTCGACTTGCCACCGGAGGGAGGGCCGAGCAGCAGCAGCAGTCGGCGCCCCACATCGCTGCCAGCGGCCGATGCCTTGAAATAGTCGACGATTCGCGACAACGGTTCGTCCACGCCGAACAGCTCACGCCGAAACAGGGCGGTGGCGCGCGAGGGGCCGTCCTTCTCGTCGTGCACGTCGTTGCGGCCGTACCAGCGCAGCATGTCCCAGATGTACTGGTGACTGGTGCGCGCAAACGCTGCGGGACTCGCGGGAACGATCTGGGTCAGAAAGTCGCCAAAACTACCTTCCCAGAACTGGGAGCGATGCTGGCGGCTGAAGGCACTCAGGGACTCGACGAAGCTCGATCGGCGGGCCGAAATGGATTCGACACTCTCAGACGGCATTTCGAAACTCCTGCTACGACTCCGAATTTTCTCTCCGGAGAAGATGTGACGACTGCTTGGATTCCTTACGCTCGTGCTCAGTAACTCTCTATAAAACTAATACGGCATCAGACAAGACTTAATAAAGCACAGTTCCGATGCTCACGTCACAAATGCATGAGCTATCCACCATGCCCGTCCTCGGGGACTCGCTCGGGGACTCGAGCGTCAACATCGGCTTGCGCCAAAATGAGCGCCCGCTGCACCGTGGAAGTGCGTGGCATTTTTCCCGCTGGACACGCGACCCAAGCATCGACGACCTCTGGCGACGCCGCCTTACAACGCAGTGCATTAACGCAGCGCTCGCAGTTCTTCTCTGTCGCTTCGAATTTGCGACCAGTCTGTCAGCATGTCAAATGACAGATTCGCCTGGAGGTATGCGGAACGCATGCGCGAGCATCGACACTGCGCTCCTGCGATGTTTTTTCGCCACGCAAATCGCGTGCCGCATTTCGCGCCGTAGCGCTTCGCTTACAGCTCGGTGTACTTACGGCTCGAGCCACGAGCTTTGGCGACCGGATACCGCAGCGCATTGGATTCCAGCTTCGCACGCGCCGCGTCTGCAAGATCGACATTGAGCTTGTCGGCGAGCCGGATGAGGTAGAGCAGCACGTCGGCCAACTCCTGGCGCACGTGGCGCAGAGTTTCCGGCGGCAACGTCGCGGATTGGGCTTCGCTCAGCCACTGAAAGGGTTCCAGCAGTTCCGCCGCCTCGACGCTGAGCGCACACGCGAGGCTCTTCGGTGTATGAAACGGGTCCCAGTCGCGCTCGAGCGCGAAACGACGCAGTGCATCGCGCAGCTCACGCAGCGCATCGGGTGCCGACGAGGATTCCCCCGAAGTCGGCGTGGTCGAAGGCGGCGCGGTCATTGTAGCGACGTTACCAGAGCGGGCTGGTCATGCGTCAAGCGACGTCACCGGGCACGACGGAAGGTGAGATTGAAGCGCAGCGCGAGCGCATTCGCGGCCGGCGCGGTGGCGGAGGCGACAACCGTGCGCACGGCGTGGTAGCCGGCGCGCGCGGCGCCACCCCACACCAGGACATCGCCGTCCTCGAGCGATACCGGTAGCCCGCTGCCGCGGCGCGAGTCGCCAAACCAGACAAAGGTCGCGGGCAATCCGATCGACACCGAGACGATCGGCTGGCGGAAGTCCCGCTCGTCGAAATCGCGATGCGTCCCCATGCGCGCGCCGACGGCATAGCGGTTGACCAGGCAGGCATCCGGATCGAATCCTGCGAACCCCGCCCGTGCCGCGGCTTCGATCGCGAGCGCGCGAAACGGCAGCGGCATCGATGGCCAGCGCGCGCCGCTCTCGGGATCGCGATCCACGTAACGGTAACCACGCGCGTCGCTATGCCAGCCCCAGTCGCCACAGTTCGTCATCGCCACCGACATCGCACCGCCGCGGGTCATGAGGTGGCGGAAGGGGGCGGCAGCGGCCACCTCGAGGATGCCGACCTTCAGCGCCTTGCTATCCGCGAGACCGCGGAACAAGGTCACCTCCGGCGCGATCGTCAGCGTCGACGGAAGTGGGAACAACGTGCCGGTGAGCGGCATGCGCTGCCGATCAGTCGCTCGCGCGATCCGCGCGCGCCGCGGTATCCAGATGCGCCGCCAGCGTCATGAGCCGCCGGTCACGCCACTGCACCCGCGCCGCGCGCGCGGCCTCCGGAAGCAGCGCCCGCCGCGCGGCGTTGAGCGAGGTCGTGGCGGCGGGAGCGAGATCCAGTACCCGCTCGCGACGCGATACGTCGATCGCCTCGATGGTCTCGCGAAAGCGCTGCAGATAATCCTCGAGGCCGCCGGGCGCGTTGAGATCTCCCACCTCGAACGGGCCCATGAACGCCCAGCGGCGACCGAGTCCGTCGCGCACCGCGCGGTCGATGTCCTCGACCGACGCCACCCCGTCAGCCACCAACCGGCACGCCTCGGCGAGCAGCGTCCACTGCAGGCGGTTCAACACGAACCCGCGCACCTCGACCCGTACACGAATCGGCGACATGGCGACCGATTCCAGCAGTTCGAGGGTCCTTACCACCACCGACTCAGCGGTGAACGGCGCACCGCAGACCTCGACGAAGGGAATGAGGTACGGTGGATTGACCGGGTGCGCGACGAGGCAGCGCGCGCGACCCGCGAGCGACGCGGCGAACGCCGAGGTCGCGAACGCCGAGGTCGAGCTCGCGAGAATGGCAGACGGCGGAGCGAGCCGGTCGAGCTCGGCAAAGACCGACCGCTTGGCGTCGAGCGACTCGCCGATCGACTCCTGCACATAGCCCGCGTCCGCCAACGCGCGTTCGAGCCGGGGCTCGAAGCTGAGCCGCGCGAGCACGCGTTCCGCCGGTTCGGTGGCGAGTCCGGCGCGCGCGAGATCCTCGAGGCTCGCCGCGATGCGCTCGCCGGTCGCGCCGAGCTGGGCCGGATCCGCGTCATGCAGCACCACGGAATGACCCGCGCGCGCGAACACGATCGCCCACGCCCTGCCCACCAGGCCCACACCCACCAGCACAATCTTGTCCACGACAGGGAAGTCTCCAACTCTGGTGTAAAATGTAGCACGCTCGATCACAAGCCCTGTATCGGGTCCCTAAATGGCTTCGGAGACCGGTGCCTCATGAGTTCGTCATTGCGCGAGCAGTTGCTCAAGGCTGGCCTCGTCACCGAGGCCGACGTTCGGCGTGCGAATCAGCCCCCGCCGCGCCCCCCGAAGCGCAAGCCCGCCCCCACCCCGGAAGCCACCCGCGCGGCGCGCGAGTCCCAGGCCGCCAAAACGGCCCGTGATCAGGAATTGAACCGCCGCCAGAAAGAGAAAGCGGACCGCAGGGCCCGCATTGCTGAAATCGAACAGTGGGTCGAGCAGCACCGGCTACCGCCGGTCGAGGGCGAGGACTTCTATAGCTTCGTCGATCACCAGCGCATTGCGCGCATTATCGTGAACCCGGCGATGCGCGCCGGTCTCAGTCGCGGCGAGCTCGCGATCGTACGCCACCAGCGACACTACGCCGTCGTCCCGGCGGCGGCGGCCACGCGCATCAGAGAGCGAGATGCCACGCGTATCGTGGCGCAGCAATCAGCCGCCCACGCGGCTCCTGACGGGGCCGGAGTTCCCGCACCCCCCGATGCCGAAGATCCATATAAGGACTTTCCCGTACCCGACGATCTCATTTGGTGATCGGCGGGGCATCGGCGGGGGAGCCGCCGGATGTGGGTACTCGATAGCGGGTACATGAATACCGGATAAAGATCACGCTGCCCCCGCGCCCCACGCGTACACTGCTTTCCGGGGTGTAATTATATTCTGGCGTATTATTTCAGAGTGCGCCGGGGGTGGGGTTTATTTGAAGACTGCTTCTCAGGGCCGTCACGGGCTGCTGTGTTCGTTTGAGCGCGCGGCTGTTATTTGGCCCGTGTTGCTGTTTGCCGGCGACCTCGCGCTGTTCGCGGGCGGCTCGGCCGTCGCTCTGCTGGCGCCTGACCTTGGCCTCAAGTGTCTCGGCACGCTGGTGATCGCCGCGGCCATCGTCCGACTGTTCCTGATCGGCCACGACGCTTGCCATGACAGCTTCCTGGGGCATCCGCTGGCAAACCGGATCCTCGGACGCATCGCGTTCCTACCTTCGATGACGCCCTTCAGTCTCTGGGACATCGGGCACAACGTGGCACATCACGGCTTCAACAATCTCAAAGGGCGCGACCAAGTCTGGACGCCCTTCTCCAAGCAGGAATTCGATGCGCTTCCGAGCCGACGCCGGCTGCTGGAAAGACTGTACCGATCGGGGTTCGGCTATGGGGCGTACTACCTGCTCGAACTCTGGTGGAAGAAGCTCTATTTTCCCACCCGGCGCGAGATCGGCTCAGCGCGTATCCGCTATCGCCTCGACAGCGCCCTCGTCACGATCGGCGCCCTGCTTTGGCTCGTCGGCGTCCAGCTCGTCGCGAGCGATACCCACCAGTCGTTCCTGCTACTGACATGCTTCGCGGTCATCGGTCCATTCCTCATCTGGAACGCGATCATGGGATTCGTGGTCTTCGTCCATCACACCCATCCTCAGATCGCGTGGTTCCGCAAGCGGCAGGAGTGGCAGCGTTCGCGCGCTTATCTCATGTCGACGGCCAACGTCCGGCTGCCTTTCGGACTCGATCGTCTGCTGCATAACATCATGGAGCACAACGCTCATCACGTGAATCCGCGGATTCCGCTGTTTCGACTGCGCGCCGCCCAGCGACTGCTGCGCGAGCGTCATGAGGGCGAGATCCAGAACTACCGTCTTGGCTGGGCGAGCTATTGGGACTGCGTGCGCCGCTGCAAGCTCTACGACTTCCACGCGCATTGCTGGCTCGATTTCAGTGGCAACGTGACTTCTCGAGTTGCGATGTCGGCCGCCCCGCAAGCCGCGGCGGCCTAGCGCTCTGCGGCAGCCACCCGGCTTCATGACACACGCGGACGCCCACAGGCTCTCTGCCCGCACGGTCCGCGACAACCACGCGGATCTCTTTACCTACCTTCAAGGCGATCTGGAGGCCTCGGCCGACGCCTGTCGCGGTCCCGAGGAGGGCTGCGCAGCGAGTCTTGTCTATGCGAGCGACGCCGAGCAACTCGCCGCCGCGGCACGAACCCACGCGGCGATCGTCATCGTCGAACGTGGTCTGGCGGCGGCGGTGACGGGATATGGTGATGCGCTCGGCTGCTGCTTCGCGGTCAAGTCGGTGCCCATGGCGATGGCGGCCCTGTTGCCTTACTTCGATCTGAAGGCCGAACGTTTCCTGCAATGGGGTGAGCGCCATCCCACCGCGCTCGTGCATCCGACGGCCAGCCTCGGGGCCGACGTCAAGCTGGGACCGTACTGCGTGATTGGCGCGCGCACGGTGCTCGGCGAGGGCTGCGTCGTCGGCGCTCAATCCGTGATCGAGAACGACGTGCGGATCGGCGCGCGCACACTGCTCCATCCCCAGGTGTTCGTCGGCGCGCGCTGCGAGATCGGCGCGGACTGCGAGATCCACCCTCACACGAGTATCGGTAGCGACGGCTTCGGCTACGCTCCCGACGCCGAGCGACACCCTCAAAAGATCCCGCACCTCGGCAATGTCGTCATCGGCGACCGGGTCGAGATCGGCAGCAACTGTGCGATCGATCGGGCGAAGCTCGCCTCCACCCACATCCGCGCCGGGGCGAAGCTCGACAACCTCTGCCACATCGCCCATAACTGCGACCTCGGCGAGGATGGGCTCTACACCGCAGGCTTCATGATGGCCGGCTCGACGACAATCGGAAAGCGGTTCATGACGGGCGGTAACTCGGTCGTCACCTCTCACCTCACGCTCGCCGACGACGTCGTGCTCGCGGGCCGCTCGACGGTCACGAATGACATCGTCAAAGGCGGAGCCTATGGCGGTTACCCGCTGCAACCGCTGAAGCTTGCGCTCAAGACCCTCGTGTCGCTCGGCCAGCTCGACGAAATGCGGCGCAACCTGCAGCGGGTGATGAAACATCTCGGGATGTGAGTCGCCGGTCGCCTGTGGCGACGACGCGGCGGGAGCGAGTATTCTCGAGGCTGCGCCGCTCACGGCGAAGCCTGAGGCCTTCAGCATGTCGGACCCGAATCGCCCCGCACTCTCGCGACGCGACTTCACCGCTCTATCTCTTTCCGTAGGGGCGCTCGCCGCCGGCGGAGCCATGGCCGCCGCCCCGCCACGGGTCAGCGAGATCGCAATCCCCACCCCCGCGGGGACCTGCGATGCGGCGCTGGTGCACCCGCCGGGTAATCGACCGCGTCCGGCCGCGATCCTATTCACGGATATTTTCGGGCTGCGGCCGGTGATGGTCGAGATGGCCCAGCGTCTGGCATCGAACGGCTATGCGGTGCTCGTACCCAACCCGTACTACCGCTCGACCAAAGCCCCGGGTATCAGCCTCGATTTCGATTTCGGGAGCCAGACGGATCGGGCGCGTCTCGGCGCCTTGCGGGCGCCGCTCACCACGGCCGCAGTGATGCAGGACGCGGCCGCCTATGTCGCTTATCTCGATACTCAGCCCTTCGTGGACCGACATGCCCCGGTCGGCGTGTTCGGTTACTGCATGGGCGGCCCCATGACTGTGCAGGCTGCGGCCGGTGTGCCGGCCCGAATTCGCGCAGGCGCCTCGTTCCACGGGGGTGGACTCGTGAACGACAGCGCCGACAGCCCGCATCTGCTCGCTTCGAAAATCGAGGCGCGGTTCTACTTTGCGATCGCGGCGAGCGACGACGCCCGTCAGCCGGATGCGAAATCGAAGCTCGATGCGGCGTTTAAATCGGCGGGGAAAACGGCGACGATCGAGGTCTACGCCGGGACTCAACATGGCTGGTGCGTGAAGGACATGCCGGTCGAGAATGGCAAACCCATCTACGACGAAGCGCAGGCTGCGCGCGCCTGGAACGATCTGCTGCAGCTCTACCAGACGGCCCTCGCGACCGCCTGAAGGATCCGAAACGGTTCAGGCGAGATTCGAGCGCAGCACGTCGGCGAACTCGCTGCTCCGTAACCGTTCGCGCTCGAATTCGCGTGTACAAAGAAGCGCGAGCACGCTAGAAAGGCTGAGCGCGACGCTGCCCACGATCGCCATCGAGCGAGCGACCGCATGCGGATCGTGGAACACGTTCTGTGTGAGCGCTGCGACCGCAATCGGGCCGAGCGTCGAGCCGATCATCGACATCACGAAGGCATACAGCGCAATGGCAAGTCCCTTCATGCCGACCGGCATCATCTCCGTCGTCGTCGAGAGCATCGTCGGACCGAAGATCGCGCTCACGAACATGACCATCGAAAGCAGGGAGACGGCGATCCACGGTTGCGCCGCGATCCCCGCCAATGTCGCCGGAATAGCGACCGCGGGCAGAAGCGCGGCGAAGGCGATCTTGCCCCGCGTCTGTGCCCGGAGGACGACGCGATCAACCACCAGACTCGCGACGGCGGCCCCCGCAAGCGACGCGATGATCTGCGCGAGCCCGAGCCCCTTCCCGGCGGTCGCAGGGTCGAAGCCATAGTTACGCATCAGCAGCACCGCTCCCCAGGCCGCTACGACCGAGATGCCGAAGGCGTAGCTCGTGAGCACTCCGTAAAAAGGCAGCAGCACCCGCCAGTGGGCCCCGAACCAGTCGCGCGCCTGACGCAGACCGAGACCCTGACGCCCGCCGAGCACGACACCGCGGCGACGCGGCTCACGTAAGGCGCCGACGAGGGCCGCGGCCAGACAGCCCGAGACGCCGAGTACGACAAAGCTGATCCGCCAAGGAGGAAGCCCGGCGAGGAGCGGCACCGCCGAGAACGCGCCGCGCGGCGCCGCGGCGAGGATCCAACCACTCACGACTGAACCCAAGCCTTGGGAGACGATGCTGCCGAGCGCATACACCGCCATCGGTCCGCCACGACGCGCCGGCGGAAACAGGTCGCCCAGCAGGGTCACCACGCAGGGTGCGAGCGCCGCCTCGCCAAACCCCACAAAGAGCCGTGCTGCGAACAACTCGCCGAAATTTCGGGCGAAGCCACAGCCAACCGTCGCCGCGCTCCAGAGCAGGATGCCGGCCATGAGCAGGCGGCGGCGACTGACGAGATCTGCCATCAGTCCGAGCGGCAGTCCCACCGCGGTATAGAACACGGCGAATGCGAGCCCCTGCAGCAACGAGATCTGCAGGTCGCTGATGCCGAGGTCGGCGCGGATCGGATCGATGACGAGCGCGAGCAGTCCCCGATCCATGATCGCGACCACGGTCGCCAGAAAGAACACCCCCACGGCGACCCAAGCGCGCAACGCGGAGGGGTACGGATCGACGGCGGGGAGCCTGAGGCTATCGAGCTGTGCCCGTTCCACGCTTAAGACCTCTAGAATGAGCACGGCGCCGTTTGAAGATAGCACGCAGTCCGCGTACGCCATCCACGTGTGCCGAGGAGTCCCCATGGCGCGCTTCGATCTCGTTATTCGCGGCGGTACCCTCGCCGATGGCAGCGGCGCGCCCGTATTTGAGGCCGACATCGGCGTGCAAGCCGGTCGGATCGCAGCGATCGGGCCGCGGCTTGCGGCCGGAGCCGAGGAGATCGACGCTCGCGACCGGCTGGTCACGCCGGGCTTTGTCGATCTGCATACTCACTACGACGGCCAGGCTACCTGGGACCAGCATTTCGCTCCCTCCACCAACCATGGCGTCACCACGGTGCTCATGGGGAACTGCGGGGTGGGCTTCGCACCCTGCCGTCCTGCTGAGCGCGAGAAGATGATCGACGTCATGGAAGGGGTGGAGGAGATCCCGGGCATCGTGATGGCCGAGGGTCTGCCGTGGAACTGGGAAACCTTCCCGGAATTCCTGGACGCGCTCTCGAAGCGCCAGCTCGATGCGGACTTCGGCGTCGCGGTGCCGCACATCCCAGTACGGGTCTACGTGATGGGTGAGCGTGCCATTCGACGCGAGCCGGCACGCAGCGACGACATTCGCCAGATGGCAGCCTTGGTACGAGAGGGCATGGAGGCGGGCGCGTTCGGCTTTTCCACCTCGCGGGTGATCGGGCATCGGACCGCCGGCGGTGAGCAATTGCCGGTTACGACCGCGAGCGAAGACGAGCTCCTCGCCATCGCACTCGCCATGCGCAGCGTCGGGAAGGGCCTGTTCATGTCGGCGTCCGAGTTCGACACCGCCAACGGCTACTCGGCGGAGTTCCGTATGTTGCAGAGGATCGCCGAGCACTCCGGCCAGACCGTGACGTTTCCTCTACTGCAGTACAACGAGGCGCCAGGCCGCTGGCGCGAGATCGCCGATGCCTGCGCCGCAGCCCGTCGTGGCGGCGCCGACATGTATGGCCAGGTGGTCGGCAGACCAGTCGGCGTACTGCTTGGCCTCGAACTCAGCCGACACCCCTTCCTCGGCTGCCCGACTTATGAGGCGCTGGCCTCGCTGCCGCTTGCCGCCCGGGTCGCGGCGATGCGTAATGACGCGACCCGAGAGGCGATCCTCGCGGAAGTCGAACTGCCGCCGCCGACGCCGATGGCTGCCTTTACGCGCCAGTTTCACCTCTTCTACCCACTCGGTGCGGTGCCCGACTACACGCCGCCCGCATCCGATAGACTGGACGAGATCGCACGGCGCCGCGGCATCAGCCCGGCCGAAGTTGCCTACGAGGCCCTGCTCGCACACGACGGTCACGGCATTCTCTATTTTCCAGCGCGTAACTACAGCGAGTACCACCTCGACGCCGTCTACGAGATGCTGCAACGCGAAGATACCGTGCTCGGGCTCGGCGATGGCGGCGCCCACGTCGGGAGCATCTGCGATGCGAGCATGCAGACCTATCTACTCAGTTACTGGACCCGCGATCGCGTCGGACCGAAGCTCGACATCCCGCAGGCGGTACACGCCATGACGGGGCGCACCGCGACTATCGCGGGCTTCCGCGACCGCGGGCTGCTCCGTACCGGCTACAAGGCCGACCTCAACGTCATCGACTATGGCCGCCTGGGCCTGCATGCGCCACATCCCACCTACGATCTTCCGGCGGGCGGGCGGCGCCTGTCACAGACCGCCGAGGGCTACGTCGCGACGATCGTATCGGGCAGCGTGACCTTCCGCGAGGGACGGCCGACCGGAGCGCTGCCTGGCCGGCTGGTGCGCGGAGCGCAACCTACTCCCGCGTGACCCCTCCCCAAGAGGGCCACGACAACCTGGGTCATTGCCTGATTCGACTGAATGTCCTTTCGGACACATAGGTAACACTTCATTCCGGGCACATAGGTAACACTTTGCGGCTTTGCGGGAGACGCAAATGCCGTGGCAGGAGTGTTCCAAGATGGACGAACGCATGCGCTTCATT
>Ga0116226_10002146_pt1 | contig 17105 bp, 15 predicted proteins | sample S1TSphfallax_FD_89692 | JGI IMG/M metagenome (GOLD analysis project Ga0116226, IMG submission 89692) | Host-associated microbial communities from peat moss isolated from Minnesota, USA - S1T2_Fa - Sphagnum fallax MG | ecosystem: Host-associated > Plants > Peat moss > Unclassified | place: USA... | reverse complement strand
GTGCTGGATGCAGCCCACATTGGCGGACACGATGCACGACGGCTTCGACGCGGACAATGCCTCTAACTTACGTGTGCGCAATTGATTCGCGAGCACGGGCTGCAACACCGAATAAGTACCCGCCGATCCGCAGCACAAGTGACTGTCGCGCAGCGCCGGCGTGACCACAAAGCCGAGCGCCCCGAGATGGGTTTCGACGGTGCCACGCAATCGTTGTCCATGTTGCAATGTGCACGGCGCATGATACGCGAGGCGGCCGGTCCCCGCGGCGGCGAGCTTGCCGTTGAGCAGCGGCACGAGGTCGGGCAGCAGTTCGGACAGGTCATGCGCCAATTCACTGACTCGGGCCGCCTTCTGCGCGTATCGACCATCGAGCCGCAGCGCCTCACCATATTGCTTTACCGCCAATCCGCACGCCGACGCGTTCATGACGATGGCCTCGACCGTTCCGGATTCGACCAGCGGCCACCAGGCATCGATGTTCTTGCGCGCGTTTTCGAGCCCACCGGCGTGGTCGCTCAAATGATCCCGCAAGGCACCACAACATCCGGCACCGTCGGCAATCAACGTCTCAATCCCTGCCGCGTCGAGCACACGCGCCGTCGCGCTGTTGACATTCGGCATCATGGCCGGCTGCACGCAGCCCGCAAGCAGCAGCACCTTGCGCTCGTGCCGACGGGTCGGCCACACCGCCGCACGCGGGCCGGCCGCTTTCGGCACTTTTTGTCGAATAGCCGTGGGCAAGAGGCGTCGCATCCGCTGCGCCACCTTCAACAGGGGCGCGAACAGAGCTGAGGTCAGGCCTTCCTTGAGCAACCAACGCAGCGTCTTTTCCGATGCAGGTCGCGGCACACGTTCATCGACCAGCTCCCGGCCGATGGCCACCAGTTTTCCATACTGGACCCCGCTGGGGCAGGTGGTCTCGCAGTTGAGGCAAGTCAGACAGCGGTCCAGATGCACCTGCGTGCTGCGGCCGGCCTCACGACCCTCGAGCATTTCCTTGATGAGATAGATGCGCCCGCGCGGCCCATCCAGTTCATCGCCCAGCAGCTGATAGGTCGGACACGTGGCATTGCAAAAACCGCAATGCACGCAGCTGCGCAGAATCGCGTCGGCGGCGTTTCCTCGCGCGGAGTCCTTGAATTCGGGGCTGAGCTTGGTCTGCATGCGATCGTTACAACTCTGCGTATAGGCGTCCGGGATTGAAAATGCCCGCCGGATCGAAGGCTTGTTTCAGGCGCCGATGAATCGCCATTGCGGCCGGCGGCAGGGTCGTGAAAACCCCGGCTGATTTATCGCGTGAGCGGAACAGCGTCGCGTGCCCACCGGCGGCTGCCGCTGCTGCGCGGATCTGCGCCACGGGCGCTGCGCTGCGCAGCCAGCGCAGCGCCCCACCCCATTCGAGGAACTGCTCGCCGGGCAAAGACAGCGGAGGAGTGGTATCGGGTACCGCCAATCTCCATAACACTTCTTCGGGCTCACGACCGACTTCCCCATGGAAGAACGCATGGCGATGATCGCGCACCGCACGCCACCAGGCGTCGGCCGTCGGCGGATCGAGCTCCGTGCCGCCCAACCGCTGACGCACGCTGCCGACCGCGGCCTGCGCGCCCGCCAACCGGACGTATAGCTCGTTCCGATGCCAGGCCGTCGCGCTGAGCGGCAACGGCGAGCCTGCCCACCGGCGCAGTTGCTCGAGTGCCGCGGGCTCGTCCATCTCGAACCGCAGCGTCGCGACAGCCGCAGGCACGGGCATGACCTTGAGGGACACATCGCAGAGAACACCCAATATGCCCATCGAACCCGCCAGCACGCGCGATACGTCGTAGCCAGCGACGTTCTTCATGACCTGCCCGCCGAACGTCAGGGTCTCGCCGGCACCGTTCAAAAGCGTCACCCCCAATACATAATCCCGCAGGGCTCCGGCGCTGAAGCGCGCCGGCCCCGCAAGGCCCGCTGCCACCATGCCGCCCACGGTGCCACCCTCCGCAAAATGCGGCGGTTCGAACGGCAGGCACTGACCACGGCTGGCCAGTGTCTCTTCGATCTCGCTAAGTCGTGTGCCCGCGAGCGCGGTCACCACCAGTTCGGTGGGCTCATAACTCGTGATGCCGCTGAGGTCGTTCATATCGAGCGGGGCGCCGCGGGGCGCACCGCCGTAGAATTGCTTGGTACGCCCGCCGCGAATGTCGAGCGGCGACCCGGACTGGCTTGCGAGCACCACTTGCTCGGTCAAGCGGCGCAATGCCGCGGTCCGCGCATCCATCAGAACCGGGCCAGATCCGGAAATTTGAGTGCGCCGCGACTAACATGCATTTTTCCGTATTCGGCGCAGCGCTGCAGACTCGGAATCACCTTACCCGGATTGAGGAGCCCTGCCGGATCGAAGGCGCTCTTGACCGCGAACATCAGCGCCCGCTCCGCCGCCGAGAACTGCACGCACATGGAATTCAGCTTCTCGACGCCGACGCCATGTTCGCCGGTCACCGTGCCCCCGAGACCGATGCTCGCCTCCAGAATCTCCGCACCGAACAATTCACAGCGATGCAGCTCGGTGGGATCGTTCGCATCGAACAAAATCAACGGATGGAGATTCCCATCTCCTGCATGGAAGACGTTGACACAGCGCAATCCATACTTGCTTTCCATGCCCTCGATGGCGCGCAGCATCTCCGCGAGCCGCTTGCGCGGGATGGTCGAGTCCATACACATGTAGTCCGGGCTCATGCGTCCCGACGCCGGAAAGGCGTTCTTGCGACCGCTCCAGAATTTCAGCCGCTGGCGCTCATCTCGGCTGATCTCGATTTGCGTGGCGCCATTGGCTTTCAGCACCTCGATCGAGCGCTCGATCTCCTCGGTCACTTCCTCCTCGGTGCCGTCGCTTTCGCACAGCAGGATGGCCGCGGCATCCAGATCGTAGCCGGCATGCACGAAATCCTCCACGGCCGCGGTCATGCGCTTGTCCATCAACTCGAGACCGGCCGGAATGATACCCGCCGCGATCACCGCCGCCACGGCCGCGCCCGCCGACTCCACCGTCGCGAAGCTCGCCATCACGCAGCGCGCGGCCTGCGGTCGCGGCAAGAGTTTCACCGTGACCTCGACTGTCACGGCCAACATCCCCTCGCTGCCGACGACGAGCGGCAAGAGATCAAGACCGGCACAATCCGGAGCCGCCGACCCGAAGTCGATCGGTTCACCCGCGGCCGTGAACCCGCGCACGCGCAACACATTATGCAATGTCAATCCATATTTGAGGCAATGCACGCCGCCGGAATTTTCGGCCACGTTGCCGCCGATGGTGCAGGCGATTTGGCTGGATGGATCGGGCGCGTAATACAGACCGAAGGGCGCCGCGGCCTCGCTGATGGCCAGGTTGCGCACGCCGCTTTGCACGGTGGCCGTGCGGGCATCGACATCGATGTTGACGATGTTGTTGAACTTGGCCAGCGACAGAATCACTCCCATGGAATGCGGCAAGGCCCCCCCCGAGAGTCCCGTGCCCGCGCCGCGGGCGACGACGGGTACGCCCAAGTCGTGGCATACCTTAAGCGAGGCGGCCACCTGCGCCTCGGTTTCGGGTAAGACGACCAGCAGCGGAACCTCCCGATAGGCGGTCAGCGCGTCGCATTCGTACGCCACAGTTTCCTCGTCACGCACTAAAATGCACTGGCTCGGCAGAGCCGCGGCCAACGCCGATGCCACCTGGGCTTGGCGCACAGTGCGGTCGTGCTCGCGAGACATGGCGGTCGGAGAGAGTGTGGCGCTCATCGGAATATCATAGAGTAAATCGGAAGATGACAGTTCGGTCATGAACCTTAGGTTCAAAGCGCACGAACTTCGCGGATGCGCGACACTCTAATTCTCGCTTGGGTCTTGGAGAGTACGACTGCCGCCATGCTGATGCGATACACGAAATTGCTCATTTCGGCGGTTTTCCTGGCCGGCGTGGTCCATGCCGCCCCGGCCCCCTTTGACTTGGCCGGGCCGGTGCTCGATGTTACGGTCACGCGCGGTTCCACGACTTTACCCGCGGCCGAGGTGCCCAACCTCGCGCCGGGGGACCGCATTTGGTTGAAAGCGGATCTACCGCCGACTCAATCGGCGCATTACCTGCTGGTCGCCGCTTTTCTGCGGGGCTCGACCAACCCGCCGCCGGAGAATTGGTTTTTTCCGTGCAAGACGTGGACGGGCAAGTGTGCCGCCGACGGCTTGACCGTCACGGTCCCGCCCGATGCACAACAAGTGTTGATCTTCCTTGCTCCGCAGACGGGAGGTGATTTCAAGACCCTGGTGAGCGCGGTGCGCGGTCGACCCGGTGCGTTCGTGCGCACCTCGCAGGATCTGAACCAAGCCGCTCTTGATCGCTCGCGTCTCGAGCGCTACCTCACGACCATTCGGAATCTGAACGACTCCGATCCCGCCAAAATCACGCAGGTCGCGCCGCTGCTCGCGCGCAGTCTCGCCATCAAGGTCGATGAGAAGTGTTTGGATCGCCTGCCGGAACTGCAGGCGCCCTGCTTGATGATGGGTCAGGAGTCCCTGATTCTGAATGACGGCCACAGCACTTCAATCGTCGAGGCCCTGACGTCCGGCCCTGGCAGCGATCTTGCGATGGAGGCCAGCTACACGCCGCAGCTGAGCTACGGCTACTACAGCCCCTACATTGCGTCGGTGCTCGACATTGCTCGAATATTCGACTCGTTCGGGACGGCGCAGTACCAATACATTCCGGCCCTGGCCTCGCAGCGCGGCGACCGCATGGCACTTACCTTGAACACCGCTCCTTCTTTCCATAATCCGAAATCGGTGCTGGTGGCTGCATTGCCCGCCGTCGAGCAGGCGCAGCTGCCGCCGTTGCATGCCGTGGACCCGAAGGAGATCTACTGCGCGCGTCGCACGTCTTTGGTGCTGCCGGTCGAGGGAGCGCCATTGGTGTTCTCCACCGTCTTCGCGCATGACGTCACTCTGAGCTTGACCGGCACCGATGGTAAGAGCTTGGAGCTTCCCGCCACCGCCGATGCGACGCAGGGAGGCTATGTTGTCGACACGGCCGCGCTTGGGTCCATGACGTTGGGCGACAGCGTACAGGCCTCGCTCCATGGCCGTTGGGGGTTCGATCCCTACCAAGGTCCGCGCTTTTTATTGATGAATGCCCATGCCAGACCGTGGCAGCTCGCGACGGGCGATGAATCCTCGTTGATCGTCGGGCGCCAGGACACCGTGCATTTGCGCGCCGACAACGTCAGCTGCGTCGATGGCATCATGTTGCGCGATCCGGCGGGCAAGGAGCTGAAGGCGGACTGGAAGCCGGTGAAGCAGAATGAAGTGGAGATCAAGCTGCCGCTCGAGGATGCCAAGGCCGGCGCGATGACACTGCTGGTCAAGCAGTATGGCGTGGCTGATCCGCAGCCCGTGCCGCTGCGAATCTTTTCGGAGGCGGGCCGCTTTGATGGCTTCACCATGCATGCGGGTGAATCCCAGGGCTCACTCAAAGGCAGCCGGCTCGATGAAGTTGCGAGCCTGACCGTCAAGAACGTGACGTTCGTTCCCGGCGATCCCGCATCGCGCACCGGCACCGACGAACTGCCCATGGTCGCGCAGGACGCCGAGGCTGCGGAGGCTTTGAAACCCGACCGCGCCATCGCAGCGAAAGTTTCGTTGCTGGACGGGCGATCGGTCCCGGTGACTGCCGCTGTCGATGCTCCGCGCCCGCGCGTCGCTTTGCTCGGAAAGAATGTACAACCGTCTCCGAGCGTCACCGACGCCAACATCGAGCTCACCGATGCCGGCGAGTTGCCGCAGGATGCGACCTTGATATTTTCGATAAGATCGATCTCACCTGGGGCATTTGCGCGCGATGAGAGCGTCGAGGTGGCGACCGCGGATGAGTCCTTCGCCACCACGTTGAATCTCACCAATGGCGGCCTGACCCTCGAAAACACCCACGTGGCCGTCGCCACGCTCGATCCCGCCAAGGCATTTGGTGGATCAGCCTTCGGGCCCCTGAAATTCCGGGTGAGCACCAAGGGCGTCAACAGCGATTGGGCACCCCTCGCCAACCTCGTCCGCCTGCCGCTACTGAAAGCGTTATCTTGTCCGCAGACGCCGGAACTCGCCTGCAAGCTCGTCGGCAACAATCTGTTTCTGCTGGACGCCGTATCCGGGGATGCTAATTTCGCCCATCCGGTTGTCGTACCCGACGGATTTCTCGGCTCGGCACTGCCGGTCCCCCATCCGAGCGCCGGCCCGCTCTACGTCAAGCTGCGCGACAACCCGCAAGTCATCAATCCCACGACGCTCACGGTGCAGCAACTGGTGACGCCGGCCGCCGAATCTGACCGGTCAGCCGCGCGTCATTCCGCTCTCGACGCGGCCACGGAGCCCCCGGCCGCACCCGCCCCGACTCCGCCCGTTGCAGTTTCAGCCGTCCCATCGTCGGTCCCGGCTACGGCGGCTTCTGCGGCTACGGCTACGGCTACGGCAGCCCCTGCGACGACGTCCGCTCAAGCGGCCCCACCTGCGTCGGCTCCCGCTCCAGTCGCGTCAGCTCCTTAACGGCCCGCCGGCCCGGGACCTGATGCCTTGACAATTGTTGCCGAGGCAACTAATATTCGGCCATGCGCGCTCTTGTCAGTGTCGTCGATAAGCATGAAGCGAAGTCATCTGGGATTCAGACCGACCTTGCACCGCTGATCATGCACCTCCGACTCGCCATCATCAGCGGTCTCGACAAGGAGTTTTTGGGCGATGAGGAAGTAGCGCCACTTGAAGTGACGACGGCGCAGTTTGCGATTTTGAAGAATGTGTTGCGTGGCAGCGCGAAGTCCGCCTGTGATCTGTGCAAAGCGATGGACTACGATCGTGGGGCGATGAGTCGCATGATCGATCGACTCGAGCATAAACGACTGATTAGACGCGTCGCGCTGCCGCACACACGGCGGTCCGTGGCACTCGAGGTGACGGATGCCGGCCGTGCCGCATTCCCGAAGATGGAGGCGTGCTTGGACCGTGTGGTCAATCGCCTGTTGAAGGGCGTGACGCAGTCCCAGGTGCGTGAGGTCGAGTCAGTACTGAAGCGGATGCTGGCGAACGCGTGACGCTAATTAGAATTTTTTTAGCTTATCGATTGCCCAGGCATCAGTTGTTTGGGCATCGGAGATGACGATGAATCAAGAGATGAAAGGTCAGATGAGGGATCAGATTGAATCCTATGCGGGACGTATCGTCGCACGCATCCAGAACGTGGGTGCCGAAGTCGACCCGGAAATCTGGCAATTACCCGGCGGCAGCGTCATCGGCACTCTGTTGTGGCTGTACAGCAAAGGTTCGATCGTCTTTCGCAAGCATTGATGCCGTGCTTTCAATAGATCCCCAGTGCCGTGCCGGCCGCCAGAGCCGCGCCCAAGTCTTCACACTGTTGCAGACTGGAATCGGGGATTTGCTTGGCGCGCAGGATGTCCTCCGGCGCCTGGGAACGAGTGCATACGATCAACGGCGGCGCCACCGCCCGTAGACGCCAACCGGTGGCAATGCGTTCGATCTGCTGCGCGGCGTTGCGACCATCGGAGCCTGCGCACACCAGCGTCGCGTACGGACGTCCGTTGAGCCGCTCGAGCGCCCCATAATACGTTCGATCGAAGAAATCTTTCATGAGGCCGGACATGGCCGCGAGGTTCTCCGGCGTCGCAAAGAGATAAGCACTGGCTGCCAGCACCTCGGGAACCCCCGCATCTCGCGCCGGCAGCAGCGAGACGTGCATGTTCGGTTCGGTACGGGCTCCGCGGGCTGCCGCGTCCGCCATCTGCAAAGTGCCGCCCGTCATGGAGTGATACACGATCAGCAGGGTTTTCATGGGCGTACGCAGGCTCTTAGGTCAAAGGAAGTGCTACGTCGGCTGCAGCACACCGCAATGATAGTCTCTGCCGGGCCAGCCGTCGGGGTATGTCCTACGCTCCACCTGGCGGCGCACCGACTGTGCTTTATGGAACGACCATGGAGACTAGGTCCCACGATCAACCACACTTATTTAGCATACAGGTGACCTCATGCTTCACTACGCAGTTGTCTTTTTCATCATCGCGTTGGTAGCCGCTTTTTTTGGGTTTGGCGGGATTGCCGCAGGCGCGGCGGGCATCGCCAAGATTCTCTTTGTCGTATTCTTGATCGGTGCCATCATCAGTTTCCTGATGAGCATGGGTCGGCGCGTTTGACTCGACCGCGGTTTTAATATTTGCAAATTGGAGAAAAGCGATGGCTTCGACTTTGGATAATGGTTTGGTCCGCGACGCAAGGGAATATGCAGACGGGAAGATCAACAGCTTCATCGAGAACGTGGAAGATCTCACGCATGCGTTGAAGGATGTCGACACGCCGGAAATAGCCAAAGTGAAGGCGAAAGTAAAGATCGCACTCGCCGCGGCCAAGAGCGCCTTGGCCGACAGTGCCGCCCAGGTGAAGGAACAGGCGCGGCAGGCCACCAAGACCACCGACGCGTATGTGCGTGACAATCCTTGGCAGGTCGTGGGAATCGCCGCCGTCATCGGTATCGTGGTGGGAGTGCTCGCAACCCGCCGCTCGGATTGACGGCCGCCCGGGCGGGTCAGGCTCTGCGCCACCCGGTTGACCCGCCCGGCTTGTCCTCGATGAGAACGCCGCCGGCCGACAGACTGTCGCGTATGCGGTCCGACTCGGGAAAATCCTTGATCGCCCGGGCAGCCGCGCGACGCTTCAAGAGCTCCTCGATTTGCGCGTCCGAAAATGTTTGCTGGCCTACGGCGCGCTTCAAATACTCCGCTGGCTCCTGTTGCAGAAGCCCGAGCACGCGGCCCATCGCGCGCAGCGTCGCAGCTGATTGCGCCGCGTCGTGAGCTCGTCCTTGCGCCTTGGCGGTATTGAGCTCACGCGCTACTCCCTGCATCACGGCGAATGCTTCGGGCGTGTTGAAATCGTCCGACATGGCCGATTGGAATTGCGTCCAAGTGGCCGCGCCCGGCGGTTCATCGCTCGATTCCACGTCGTTGAGCGCGCGATAGAGTCCCAGCAGCGTTTCGTCCGCCTGGGCGAGTTGGGCCACGGAATAGTTGATCGGTCCCATGTAATGGCTGCCCAGCAGGAAGAACCGCAGCACTTCGGGATCGCGTAGACTCTTTAGGGTGTCGCGTACGGTAAAGAAATTGCCGAGAGACTTCGACATCTTTTCATCGTTGATGCGAACGAAGCCGTTATGCATCCAGAGGCGCACGAAGGGCGTATCGCAGGCGGCGCACGACTGGGCGATTTCGTTCTCGTGATGGGGAAACTTAAGATCCATGCCGCCGCCATGAAGATCGAAATAGTTGCCCAGCAGCGCAGTCGACATCGCTGAACACTCGATGTGCCAGCCGGGGCGCCCCGCGCCCCAGGGAGACTCCCATGACGGCTCGCCCGGCTTCGCGTGCTTCCACAGCACGAAATCCAGCGGATCGAGTTTGGAGTCGTCCACCTGCACGCGCGAGCCGGCCCGCAAGTCGTCGATCTTCTTGCCCGATAAGCACCCGTAGGCGTCGAACTTGCGCACCGAATACATGACATCGCCATTCACGGCAACGTACGCGTATCCCTTGTCGATGAGGGTTTGCGTCATCGCGATGATCGGTCCTATGAAATCGGTTGCGCGCGGCTCCAGATCCGGTGGCTCGAGGCCGAGCGTCGCGCAGTCCTCCTGCATCGCCGCGGTGAAGCGCCGCGCGAGCGCCGACCACTCTTCGCCGTTTTCCGCCGCTCGCTGAATGATCTTGTCGTCGATGTCCGTGACGTTGCGCACGTAGGTCACCCGAAATCCCAGCGATCGCAGGTAACGCTGAACCAGATCGAACACCACGAGCATGCGCGCGTGACCGATGTGGATGTAGTCGTAAACCGTGATGCCGCAGACATACATGCGGACTTCGTTCGCGCGCAGTGGCGCGAATTCCTCCTTCGCTCCGGTCAGCGAGTTATGGATTCGAAGCATGGGGGACGCGCGCCGCGGGATACTTTTCGCGTGGGATTCGAGCCGGCGCAGTGCCGTCCCCGGCGCCATCAGCTTGAGCAGCGCCGCGAGCTCGGGTCCATGCGCTCGCCCGGTCAACGCGACCCGTAAGGGCATGTAGAGGTCGGCACCTTTGCGTCCGGTACGCTCCTTCAACAGTTTCGTCAGCGGTGCAAGATCCGCACCCGATTCACGAAACGCGTCCGCCGCGGCGGCAAAGAACGCAGGTCCGGCCGCGGTAATCACCTCGAGTTCGTGCCCGCCCAATGGCGGCAACTCACCTTGCAACACCGCGTACCAAGGCAGCGCGTCGGCCGGCAGCACCACGTTGTGCCGGATCATCTCGAAGAACGCCGCGGATTGATCCGATCCCAGCCACCCGCCGATCTCGGCCGCGGACATGCGCTGCAAAGTCTCTTTCTGCCAGTGCACCAATTGCGCCTCGTCGAAGTGCGCCGGCGCCCGCCCCAGGTGTTCGGGTCGGAAATGAGCGGGCATGTCGGTCGGCGCCAGCCACCCCTCCACATCGCTGGTGTGTCCCAGACGCAGCAGATGATTGAGCAAGGCTGCGCTCAAGAACCCCCGTTCGCGAAATTCGCCGACGCTGGTGCTGCCATGCCGCTTCGACAGCTTCGCGCCATCGGCGCCGACCAGCAAACCCACGTGCCCATACTCGGGTCGCCGCAACTGCAGCGCATCGAGCAACATCAGTTGCCGCGGCGTGTTGGTCAGATGATCATCGCCCCGCAGCACGTGCGTCACGCCCATGACCGAATCATCCACCGCGTTGCTGAAGAAGAAGGCACTCGTGCCATCCTCGCGCCGGATGATGAAATCGCCGATGTCGCCCGACGCATACTTTTGTGGTCCATGGACCACGTCGATGAATTCGATGACGGCATCGGCGGGCACGGCGAAGCGCAACGTGGGCGCAAGGCCGCGCGCCTCGCGCTCCGCGCGCTGCATCGACGACAGATGGCGGCAGGTTCCCGCGTACCGCGGCGGCTTTCCCGACATGCGCTGCAGCTTGCGGGACAGCTCGAGTTCCGCGGCCGTGCAATAGCAGGGATAAACGTGTCCGCCGGCCTGAAGACGCGCGAACAGTTCATCATAAAAGGCGCCGCGCTCCGACTGCGCATACGGCGCCGACCGGCCGCCCACGTCAGGACCTTCGTCCCAGTCAAGGCCGAGCCAGCGCAGATCGGACATCAGTTGGTCGCGATGGCGCGCCTCGCTGCGCTCGAGGTCCGTGTCCTCGATGCGCAGAATGAACCGTCCTTGCGACCTGCGAGCCCATAAATGACTGAAAAATGCCGTGCGAGCATTGCCCAGATGCAGGGATCCCGTCGGACTCGGTGCGAACCGCGTGATGACAGACGGCGTGATGACTGATGAGGACATAGCTCAAGATTGTACCTATTCGAGTAGAATCTCGAAGCATGAAACAGATACTTCTCGTGCTCGGACTCCTTTCGACGATGGCCTGGCAGGCGAGCGTGGCGGCCGATCCGCCGGCGGCCGCTGAACCCGCCCCGGCCAAGCCGGCAGCGAGCGGTCCCGTTCAGGTGCAGGTGGTCACTTCCATGGGAAATTTCACGATCGAATTGCTGCCCGACCGCGCGCCGCTGACGGTGGCCCATTTCCTCAAATACGTGGATGAAGGTCACTATACCCAGACCTTATTCCACCGCGTGATTCCGAACTTCGTGATCCAGGGAGGCGGTTTCGACACGGATTTCAAGTTGAAGCCGGCGCCCGCCAAGATCGTCAATGAATCCGGTAATGGGTTGACCAATTTGCGCGGCACTGTCGGTCTTGCCCGGCCCGCCGAGCCGCACGCGGGCGATAGCCAGTTCTATATCAATCTTTACGACAACGCGGCCCTCGATCCGAATCAGACGCGGTGGGGCTACGCCGTATTCGGCAAGGTTGTACAGGGCATGGATGTCGTCGACCGTATCGGTAATGTTCAAACGGGCGCGAAGGGACCCTTCAAGGAGGATTCACCGGTGCAGCCGGTGGTAATCGAGCGCATCCAACGCGTGCCTGCACCCTAAGGCGCCAAGCGCGTTGCCCGCCGCTTGACCACGCTGTTCATCTCGGATCTACACATCGACTCGAACAGCGGGGCAATTACCGATCAATTCCTGGCCCTGCTCGGCAGCGCGGCACGCGAGGCCGAGGCTCTATACATTCTGGGTGACCTCTTCGAATCGTGGGTCGGCGATGATGCCGCCGACCGCGCCCAGATCGCGGCGATCGCCGGCCTCAAAGCATTGACGGACAGCGGCGTGCCCTGCTTCGTGATGCACGGCAACCGCGATTTTCTACTGGGCGCCCAGTTCTGCGCCATGACCGGCGCGCGTCTGCTACCGGACCCCTTGATCATCACGCTGCACGGCGAACCCATTCTCGTGATGCATGGTGATGCCCTGTGTACGGATGACCGGGCGTACCAACGTTTGCGCGCTACGGTTCGTGACCCCGCCTGGCAGCGCCAATTCCTGGCCTTGTCCGTCACCGCGCGGCGGGCGTTGGCCGGCGCTGCGCGGGTTGGAAGCCAAGCGCATACGGCCGGTCTTGACTACGCGATCAGCGATGTCAATCCGTCGAGCGTCGCGCTCGCCCTGCGTTCGGCGGCCGTCTCCACCTTGTTGCACGGGCACACCCACCGTCCCGGCATTCACCCGCTCGACGTGGATGGACGGGCCTGCACGCGCATCGTTCTCGGCGACTGGCATGCGCGCGGCAGCGTGCTACGGTGGGATCGGGGCGGCCCGGAGCTGGCATTTCTGCCGCGCTAGCCGGGTACTCCCGAATGAAACCGAAAGACATCGTCCCGACCAGTAATGAGTTCGGCCTCGGTGGCGGCGAACGCGGCGACCCGCGGCGCCATATCGATGCCGCTGCGCACGGCCGCGCGACTCGCGAGTTCCAAGTAGACCCGATGGTGCCGGGCTTCCGCGGCATGCAAACTCTGGAACAGCGCTCCGGGCGCACCGCCGATGGCCGGCGCCAACGCGGCGAAACGCTCGCACGAACGCGCCTCGATGAAGGCGCCGCATACGAATAGGTCCACCTCGCGCTGCGGTTCTGTTTTGGCAACTCCGCGCCGCATGCCGTCGGCATACCGGCCCGGACCCAATCGCCGCGGCACGATGTGCAAGGCCTTGATGAGTTTTGCCACCTGTTCGTAGTGGCGCAGCTCCTCGCGTGCAAGCCGCGACATGCGAACCGCGAGGTCGAGATCCTCGGCATATGCGAACATCAGCGCGAGCGCGGTCGACGCCGCCTTTTTTTCACAGTTGGCGTGATCGAGGAGGAGAACGTCGGGGGCCGCGCATGCCGCCTCGATCCACAGGCAAGGGGTTGCCGCCAGCAGCAACGGATGCGTGAAACCGCCTTTTCCGTACGCCTCTGCATTTCCGTGCGCTACCACATTTGCGTGCGCCACCGCATTCATGCGGGAACCTTCAATTCGGCGATGTTCTGCAACAGCTCGCGCGCCGACTGAAAGCGATCGTCCGGCGATTTCGCGAGCAACCGGCGCATGATGCCTTCATAGGCCGAGAACTCCGGCGCGAGTTCCGGCATCTCGGTGCGCTTGTGCTTATAAATGACTTCCATGGCCGTCGTCCCGGTGAACGGCTTGCGACCGGTCAGCATCTCGTAGTACACCACACCCAGACTATAGAGATCACTGCGCGCATCGATCACTTCCGCGTGACCCTGTTCCGGGCTCATGTAGTAAGGCGTGCCGAAGATCTCACGCGTACCAGTCAGTTCCACGCCCAACTCGTTCGCCTTGGCCAGCCCAAAATCAATGAGGCATAGCGAGCCGTCGGTGCGCAGCATGACGTTCGCCGGCTTGAGGTCCCGGTGCAGCACGCCCACTTCGTGGATGGCGTCGAGTGCGCTCGCCATCTGTTCCAGGAAGTGCAGCGCCACGGCCGGCGACAGAGGTGCCTTCATGCGTTGACGCAGGTCGCCGGCCGGGAAATGCTCCATCGCGATGTAGGCATGATCGTCCGCAACGCCCAAATCGTAGATCCGCACGATGTTCCGATGCTTGAGCCCGGCGACGATTTCGTATTCCTGGAGAAATCGATCGAAACCAATGATGCGTTCGGACACATCCGGAACCTGGTTGAACACCTTGAGCACGACCAGCGTGCCGGCACGCTCGCTTTCCGCGAGAAAGATCTTGCACATGCCGCCGCTGCCCACTTGCCTGATGCAGCGATGGCCTCGGATCATGACGCTGCCGAACCGATAGCGTTTCTCGAACTCCGGATTCGAACGCATCAGTGCCAAACTCTGGCGATGTTCGAGGGACGCCTTCTCGAGAACGTGAATGAGGCGCTCGCGATCGAGCTTCCGGCCGTACAAGACCTGCAACCCCCGCGCCGTCCTCGGCAGGGGCGGCGGGTTGCGTAATAACACCAGCACGATGGGTGCGAATTCGGGTCTTGTCAGCAATTCCTGCGCGAGCCGCTCGGCCTCGTCCGTCGGTGGCGCACCGACGATGATGGCCGCGTCGAAACCGGCGGCGGCGAATGCCGCATCGAACGGGTTATCCTCGCCCGGACAATGCTCCACCACGTTCACGTCCGGCCATGCGATCTCGACGTGAAGCCTCACCAGGCGCCGGTACTCGGCCCGCTCTCCAATCAACAACAGACGCAGCGACAACCGCGGACTCGGCGGCTACAGAACTCGAACCGACTTGAGCCCGCGGCCGGCGCCCTCGCGCCGCAGCTGCTTGGCCTCGTCGGATCGATCTCCCTGCAGGCGCTTCAAGTACTCGGGCGTGACGTCGCCCGTCACGTACTCTCCAGAAAAGCACGAGGTGTCGAAATCCGTGATCTTCGCATGATCGTGGCGCACCGCATGCTCAAGATCTTCGAGATCCTGATAGATCAGCCAGTCGGCCCCGATGATGTCGCGTACCTCCTCGTCCGTATGCCCCGCTGCCACGAGCTCGGACGTGTCGGGCATGTCGATGCCGTACACGTTCGGATACCGTACGGGCGGCGCCGCGGAAGCGAAATAAACTTTTTTGGCGCCCGCCTCGCGCGCCATGTCGATGATTTGGGCGGACGTCGTGCCGCGCACGATCGAATCGTCGACCAACAGCACCGTCTTGCCGCGAAATTCCAAATCGATCGCGTTCAGCTTGCTACGCACCGATTTCGATCGCTGCTCCTGACCCGGCATGATGAAAGTTCGACCGATGTAGCGATTCTTGATGAAGCCCTCGCGGTACTTGACGCCGAGGAGCTGGGCGACCTGCACGGCGGCCGTGCGGCTGGTGTCCGGGATCGGGATGACCACGTCGATGTCGTGATCCGGCCGGGCACGCTTGATTTTTTCGGCGAGCCGTTCGCCCATGCGCAATCGCGCCTTGTAAACCGAAATATTGTCGATGATCGAGTCCGGCCGCGCAAAGTAGACGTACTCGAAGATGCACGGTGTGTGGCGGGCCGTCGCCACGCATTGCTGAGCATAGAAGCGGCCCAACTCATCGATGAACACGGCTTCGCCCGGAGCGACGTCGCGAACCATCTTGAAACCCGACATGTCCAGTGCGACGCTTTCGGAAGCGAGCATCCACTCCGTTCCCTTGTTGGTATCACGGCTGCCGACCACCAGTGGACGAATGCCGTTCGGATCACGAAATCCGAGAATCCCGTGACCGATGACCATGGCAACCACCGCATAACCACCGCGACATCGCCGGTATACGGCACTGGCGGCGGCGAAGATATCAGCCGGCGTGACGCGCGGCGTACCCACCCGTTCCAGCTCCGAGGCCAGCACGTTCAAGAGGACTTCGGAATCCGAACCCGTGTTGAGGTGGCGGCGGTCTTCGCGAACCAACACCTCGGTGAGTTCGCGCGCGTTGGTCAGATTGCCATTGTGGCCGAGACAGATGCCATAGGGTGAATTCACATAGAACGGCTGCGCGTCATTCGCGCTGTCCGATCCGGCCGTTGGATAGCGCACGTGCCCTATCCCCACGTTACCCTTGAGCTTGACCATGTGCTTCTGCTGAAACACGTCGCGCACCAGGCCCGAGTCCTTGCGCATGAACAGTTCGCCGGCTTCCGCCGTCATCATGCCCGCGGCGTCCTGACCGCGGTGCTGAAGCACGGTCAGCGCGTCATAAATGCGCTGGTTGACAGCGCTGAATCCCACCATCCCGACGATTCCACACATGACTGACCTCCGGTATCTCGCTATTTCGCTCGAACCTTGACTCCGGTCAGGCGCTCGAGCTTGGCCCAAGGTTCGCCTCTCTCGCCGACCATGGCGCGCAGCCAGTCACCGGCGGTCTCACCGTAGGGAATCAGCTTCGATCGATTCCACCACTCCTCGTGATTCAAATGCAAGAGTTCGGCGCCGATGATCATGAGTCCCACCAGCACCATGCCACGCACGATACCGAAGAGCAGACCGATGACTCGATCCAAAGGACCCAATCCCATGCTGCGCGTGAAGAAACCGAGCAGCATGCTCACCATCCAGCCCAACAACAACACCAGAACCAACACCACCAGGCGCCCGACCCAGGGCGCGACTTTCGGATCGGCGAGTAGACCACCCAGATGCGGCTCCACCAGCGGACCGAATTTCCACGCCGCCCATATGGCGACGATCCAGAAAACCAGCGAAACCGCCTCACGAACGAATCCGCGCAGCAGTCCGATCAAGGTGGAGCCCAACAAAAGCACCAGAATCAAGACGTCGGCTCCGGTCAAACGATCACCCTTGTTTTATCCGTTGATATTGTACCGGACGGCGGGACGCCGCGCCGTGAAACGATCTGCACAAACGCGCGGCGCTATCCAGACGGAACGACACTGGCCGGATGCCCCGCTCTTTTCAATTTGGCGACCAGCCGCTCGGCCGACAAGCGATCGCCAATTGGGCCGACCCGGACCCGATAGCGCGCCGCCAGACCCACGCCGCTTGCCGATAACGATGCAGCAAACCCCTGCGCTCGCAACTCCCGGTCGAGCTTTTCGGCATTCGCACGGGCAGAGAAGCTGCCGAGCTGCGCAGTCCACCCGGCATGCACGCCGTGCGTCTC
>Ga0116226_10002145_pt1 | contig 17111 bp, 10 predicted proteins | sample S1TSphfallax_FD_89692 | JGI IMG/M metagenome (GOLD analysis project Ga0116226, IMG submission 89692) | Host-associated microbial communities from peat moss isolated from Minnesota, USA - S1T2_Fa - Sphagnum fallax MG | ecosystem: Host-associated > Plants > Peat moss > Unclassified | place: USA... | reverse complement strand
TTGCGCCCGTTTTGGGAGGATCTCGCCGTCGGGCTGAGCGGCGTCGCCGTCAAGATGGGATACCAACGGGGATGGGCCGAAGATGCCCCCTTGCTCGACGCGCTGGCTCAAGCGGAGCGCCGGGATCGGGACCGCGGCACGACGTCGTGCGGGCCCCACCGGGCCGAGGTGAGCCTTCGAGTAGACGGTCGGGCTGCCCGGGACGTCCTCTCGCGAGGACAACAGAAGCTCATCGCGATCGCTCTCGTCCTTGCGCAACTAGAGGTCTTGAGCGTCGAGGTGGGCTTGCGAACCACGCTGCTGCTCGATGATCCCCAGGCGGAACTCGACGGTGACCGCGTTCGAGAGTTTCTAGCCCGAGTTCGACGGATTCCGTGTCAGCTCATCGTCACCTCCCTGCTCCCAGACTTCGGCCTGCTCGGGCGCGTGGAGAGGGTGTTCCACGTGGAACGAGGACGGGTCGAACAGCAGTAAAAACGCTATACTGACGCGTCAAAATTCAGGCTTAGCGCATGGCCGACAACGACGTCTACGATTCCAGTAAAATCAAGGTCTTAAAGGGTCTCGACGCCGTCCGAAAAAGACCGGGCATGTACATCGGCGACACCGACGATGGAACCGGCCTTCACCACATGGTTTTCGAGGTCGTCGATAACTCCATCGACGAGTCTCTGGCCGGTCATTGCGACCGCATCGTCGTCACGATTCATGCCGATGAATCGGTCACGGTCTCGGACAACGGCCGCGGCATTCCCGTCGATATGCACCCCGAGGAAGGGGTGTCCGCCGCCGAAGTGATCATGACCGTGCTCCACGCGGGCGGTAAGTTCGACGATAGCTCCTACAAGGTCTCCGGGGGACTTCATGGCGTCGGCGTCTCGGTCGTCAACGCGCTGTCCGATTATCTGCTGCTCAGCATCTCCCGCGACGGCAAGCTGCACCGCCAGGAGTATCACTTGGGCTTCCCCAAGGCTCCCCTCGCTGTCGTCGGCGAAGCCACCGAGCGTGGCACCACGGTGCGCTTCAAGCCGAGCTCGCAGATCTTCACCCACATCCAGTTCAACTACGAAATCCTCGCCAAACGTCTGCGCGAACTGTCCTTCCTGAACTCCGGCGTCCGGATCGAACTCATCGACGAGCGTGAGGATAAGCGCGACGTCTTCGAACATCAGGGCGGTCTCCAGGCCTTCGTCCAGTATTTGAATCGCACCCGCACACCCGTGCACGAGCGCGTGTTCTGGTTCCGCACCCAGGACGGGCCGATGACCGTCGAGGTGGCGATGCAGTGGAATGACTCCTACCAGGAGAGCATGTACTGCTACACCAACAACATCCCGCAGAAAGATGGCGGTACCCATCTGTCCGGCTTCCGCGCGGCGCTGACGCGCACGCTGAACGATTACATCGAGAAGGAAGCCTCGGCGAAGAAAGAAAAAATCGCCACCACCGGGGATGACGCGCGCGAGGGCCTCACTGCGATTCTCTCGGTGAAGATGCCGGATCCGAAGTTCTCCTCCCAGACCAAGGACAAGCTCGTCTCTTCGGAAGTGAAGGGCGTCGTCGAGTCCGCCGTCGCGGCGAAACTCGCTGAGTTCCTGCTCGAGCGACCGCTCGAAGCGAAGGCGATCGTTCAGAAAATTCTCGAGGCGGCGCGAGCCCGTGAGGCGGCGCGCAAAGCGCGTGAGATGACCCGTCGCAAGGGCGCGCTCGATATCGCCGGCTTGCCCGGCAAACTCGCCGACTGCCAGGAGAAGGATCCCGCCCTCTCGGAAATCTTCATCGTCGAGGGCGACAGCGCCGGTGGCTCCGCCAAGCAGGGCCGCGACCGCCGAACCCAGGCCATTCTCCCGCTCAAGGGCAAGATCCTGAACGTCGAGCGCGCCCGCTTCGACAAGATGCTGTCCTCGGCCGAAGTCGGCACGCTGATCACCGCGCTCGGTTGCGGAATCGGGCGGGATGAGTTTGATATCAACAAGTTACGATATCATCGCATCATTATAATGAGCGTCGATGGCCTGGAGCATGTGTTCGTCCGTGATGACGAACACGGTGTGCGCATGACGCGCATCGGTGAGTTCATCGACGATGCCCTCGCCATGCATCCGCACGAAGCGTCCCCTCTTACGCCCCCCGAGCGTGAAGCCGCGGCGGTCGAGAAGCTCGTCGGCGTCCCGCTCGGCGACGTCCTGTGCTTCGGCAGTGACACACGTGAAATCCGGTTCCGCCCGATCAAAGCGGTCATCCGCCATCCACTCGAAGACCGCATGTTCGCAGTGCGTACCGCCTACGGACGCTCGGTCCGCGTCACGTCTAGCCACAGCGTGTTCGTGCACGAAGCGGGTTCGATCCGCCTCAAGCGTGGCGATGAACTCCGCGTGCACGATAACCTGGTCGCTCCGATCCGTCTGCGGTTACCCGCTGGCGCTCCCGCGAAGATCGACCTCATGCGTTCACTTTCGAAGGAACCCGCCGCGGCAGAACAGATCTGGGTTCGGGGTCCCGCCGTCGAGGCTTGGTGCAAGGCCAGGCTGCTCGAACGTCACGGAGACACTTCCGAACTCACCGCCCCGCGGCAGGTCACAATCGGGCCGAGCCGGCTCGAGCGGATCTGGGAAGAGCAATACACGAACTCGGGCGCCAACGTCGTTCGGGACTACGTTCGGCTGTCGGCTCTCGACGAGGACGATCTCGATTGGTTTGCCGACCGCGAGGATCTCGAGCTCACGCCGGAGCACTATGGCAGCAAGGGAATCCGCCGCTTCATCGCGGTGAACGACGATCTCCTTTCGCTACTTGGCTTCTATCTCGCTGAAGGTTCTTGCTCCGACCGTGGTGGAATCCGGTTCGCGATTGGCAAATCAAATCAGCGCTTCGCCGGCGAAATGATGCAGCGTCTAACGCGCGTCTTCGGTCTTTCGCCGCTGTTCTACGAGACCGAGAACCGCTGTGCGGAACTCAAGCTCGTCAATCGGGTTGCCGCTCTCGCCTGGCAACATCTCTTCGGTTTTCAGGACGTCGATTCCATCACCAAGCGAATTCCCGATCTCGTCTTCAACGTCACCGAAGCGCTTCGACTCGCGTTCCTGCGTGGTTACCTCCTCGGCGACGGGACGGCCTCGAGCGGGCGCATCGCGTTTGGCACCTCGTCCTACGACATCGCCAGTGGAATTCTCTATTGCTTGAGCAGTTTTGGGGTCGTTGCATCTTTGTCTGAACACCGGCCTGACGGAGTCCGTCGCGAGATCCGTGGCGGCGTCTGCGAGACGCGGCACACTCATTGGAGCATCACGGTGTGCGCGAAGGAGGATCTCCAGAAGCTCGAGGCGGTCTGGACAGATCACGCGGGTGCGGATTCGATCCGGGACTCGCTTTCCTCTTCGAGCGCGAACCCTAACCGGCGATTCGAACGCATCGGCGGTGACCTGATGGCCCTACCGATCACCTCGATCGAGGAGGTGCCCGCGAGTAACGGCTATGTCTACGATTTCTCGGTCGAGACCGACGAGAATTTCGTGGCGGGAATGGGCGGACTCTGCTGCCACAACACTGACGCCGACGTCGATGGATCGCACATCCGCACGCTGCTGCTCACGTTCTTCTATCGCCAGATCCCCATGCTGATCGAGCGCGGCCACATCTACATCGCGCAGCCGCCGCTCTACAAGGTGAAGCGCGGCAAGCAAGAACAGTACGTCAAGGACGACACTGAACTCGACGCGATGCTGCTCAACTCCGCGCTCGAAGACACGGCACTGCACGTGAACGCTGCCGCCCCGCCGCTCAAGGGGGCCGGCCTCGAGATGCTCGCGCGCAAGTACATGGAGGTCCAGGCCATCATCAAGCGCTGGTCGCGTCGCTACGACGAGCGCCTGCTCGAGCAGCTCGTCTACATGCCCGAGGTGACCCTCGCCGACTTCGATCGCAGCGACTGGCTCGCGGCCTGGGTGAAGGACCTAGCCGAGCGCCTGAACGCGCTCGCGGATGGCGCGCGGGTGTACCGAATCTCCCTGTCACGCCCGTCCGAAGATCATGCGCCGCGCATCCTCGTTCATCGCACCGAACATGGCAGTGGCAACGATCGCGTGCTACCGCGTGAGTTCTTCGAGAGCGCCGAGTACCAGCGCATCGCCGATCTCGCGAAGACCCTGGCGGGCCTCATTGGCGATGGCGCCTACGTCGCGCGCGGCAACGACCGCGAGGACATTGCCTCGTTCAAAGAGGTGGTGAAGTGGATGTTCGAGCAGGCCAAGAAGGGCCAGACCATCCAGCGCTACAAGGGCCTCGGTGAGATGAACCCGGAGCAGCTCTGGGACACGACCATCAACCCCGAGACCCGCCGGCTCACCCAGGTGCGAATCGAGGACGCCGTCGCCGCCGACGACATCTTCACCACTCTGATGGGCGACCAGGTCGAACCGCGGCGTGAATTCATCGAGAAGAACGCGCTCAGCGTCGCGAACCTCGACGTCTGACCGGGCGCGCGACGGCCCGCGTTAGGTCCTCGCCCCTGCGCCGACCCTGGCGGCTTCCGCCCAGCGACCGGCTGTGACGCGCATCACGGAAATCCGCGACCCCGTTTAACCTATTATTTCCGCTACGAAAATCCTCTATCCATTCTGTGACGGACCCGCTATCTTCAGACGCTAAGGCTGATCCGAGCATCGCGCGCCTGGGTCGTCCTCCCATGGGTCGTTCCGGAACGACCGCGTCGACTTCATAACAACGAGGGTACCGCCATGTCCAAGATCGTAGCCGCCAGCCTCTTCCTGCTCGCCTCCGTCGCCGTCGCCCAGGCGACCATTCCGGTTATTGGCCCGACCAGCGCTCCGGAAATCGATCCGGCCGGCGCCGTCAGCGCGCTCACGCTGCTCGCCGGCGGCCTCGCGGTCGTTCGCTCGCGCTTCTCCAAGAAGAGCAAGTAACGACTCAGTCGGTACCCCGCCGCTCGCCGGCTTCTCTGGCCGGGGCGGCGGGCGAACCGAAGCGATGCTTGTGGCCGATCACCTGTCTCCCGGGTGGTCGGCCGAAATCTCTCCCCGACCTCACCATCGTCGCGGCCGCGATCATCCCTCGGTGACGCCGCCCGTCCCCGCTACGCTCCCCCGCGGCACTGCTGTACTCTCCAGCCTCATCTTTTTCTCGAGGACTGTGCATGGCGGCCAGCGACCGGATTTGGGATGTCATCGTCATCGGAGCGGGCTCCGCGGGTCTGCCGCTCGCCATTCGGGCCGCCGAGCGCGGCGCGCGTGTCCTGCAGCTCGAAGCCGACTACCGCGTCGGTGGGACGCTCTACTGGTCCTCGGGTCAGATCAGCGCCGCCGGCACCCGCCAGCAGAAGGCTCAGGGCATCGAAGATAGCCCCGACGCGCACTACCGGGACGCCCAGAAAATCGCTCATGGCCGAATCGACCCAACGGTCCTGCGCCTGATGGTGGATCACTCCGCCGCCACCATCGACTGGCTGGTGGATCTCGGATTCAAACCAGCCGCTGGAACGCCCGTGGCCGGTGAGGCCCATGAAGCCTACGACACCCGCCGTTATCTGTACGGGGACAACAAGGGCATTTCGATTCTCGACACGCTGAAGCCCGTGCATGAGCGGCTCGTCAAAGCCGGCAAGATCGATCTGCGTCTGCAGCACCGGCTCGTGCGCTTGCTGACCGATGCGCGCGGTGCCGTCATCGGCGTCCGGGCGAGTACGCCCAATGGCGAACTCGACTTCCACGGCACCAACGTCGTCCTCGCTTCCGGCGGCTATGCCGCGAACCCGGACCTGTGGTCGGAGCTCACGCCGAAAGTCCCGCTCTGCTCCTACGTGAACCCCTATTCTCGCGGCGACGGCATCATCGCGGCGCGTGAACTCGGCGCGCCGGTCGACGGTAGCGATAAATTTCTCTGCACCTTCGCCGGCGTGCTCGACGACCCCAAAGATCCCCGCTCCGGCTCGTTCCTGACGCTGTCGCCTGGCGCGCGCAAAGTCTGGGAGATCTTCGTCAATTCGGACGGTCGACGTTTCATGCAGGAGGACCACCCGAGTATCGACTACCGCGAGCGCGCGCTTCTGAAGCAGCGCGGCATGCAGATGTTCGCCATCCTCGACGACGGAATTCTGCAGAACGCGTCCTCGATGACCATCGAGCCTGCCCCGGTCTATCGAGCGAAGTTCGGCAAACACCCCGCCTTCGTCAAAGCCAAGACCCTCGCCGCGCTCGCCAAAGAACTCGGGATTCCCTCCGCGACCCTCAAGCGCACGGTGGCCGACTACAACCGCTCCGTCGACGCGGGCGTCGATAAGAAATGGGGCAAGCAGTTCCTCATCCGCCGCATCGAGAAGCCGCCCTTCTACGGCATCCGCGCCACCGGTATCACGGTCCTCAGCCCTGCCGGACTCAAGGTCGATAAGCAGCTACGCGTGGTGGGCGAGAGCGGCCGCCCGATTCGTAACCTTTATGCCGCCGGCGAAGTCCTCGGCTTCGGGCGCACCTCGGGCGATGCTTTTGTCGGCGGACTGTCGCTCACGCCCGCCTTGACGTTCGGGCGACTGCTCGGGGAACAGATCCTCCAGTGGTGACGGGCGAGCGGTGAACCGCGAGCGCTGAATCGCGGTTCGCCCGCCTCGACGGTCTGTATCATCGCGCGATCATGAAGACTCCCGCCGGACTCCAGGAGTTGATCGACGACGGCGTCATCGACGAAGTGCTTCGGGCGCTCAAGAGCGGCAAAGAAGCGACCGTCTACCTGGTGCGTAGCGGTAACGAGCGCCGCTGCGCCAAGGTCTATCGCGACATGGGGCAGCGCAGCTTCCAGAAGCGCGCCCAGTACCAGGAAGGTCGCAAGGTCCGTGGCAGTCGCCAGGCGCGCGCCATGGCCAAGAGCACGCGCTTCGGACGACGGGAACAGGAAGCCTCCTGGAAAAACGCCGAAGTCGATGCGCTGTACCAGCTCGTGGCCGCGGGCGTGCGGGTGCCGAAGCCGTTTGGCTATTTCAACGATGTGCTGGTCATGGAGCTCGTGACCGATGCGGCGGGCGATCCGGCGCCCCGCCTCGGCGAAGTCGATCTCAGCCCCGAGGTAGCGCGCGAATACCACCGCTTTCTCGTCGAGCAGGTGGTGCGCATGCTCTGCCTGGGTCTGATCCACGGCGACTTGTCTGAATTCAACGTGCTCGTCGGCGCCGACGGTCCGGTGATCATCGACCTACCCCAAGTCGTCAATGCCGCGGGCAACAACGGCGCGCTCGCCATGCTCGAGCGCGACGTCAACAACCTGCGTAACACGCTCGGGCGCTTCGCCCCGGAGCTCCTCACCACCGAGTACGCGCGCGAGATGTGGTCGCTGTTTCAGCAGGGCGAGCTGCGCCCCGATAGCCCGCTCACCGGCCGCTTCGCCCGAGACGATTCCGCGACCGACCCGGCCGGGGTGATGCTCGTGATCGAGGATGCGCGCGAAGAAGCCATCCGCCGCGAGCTCGGTAAAACGGTCACGCCCCGCGACGATTAGCACTTGGCGACCAGCCCATGAAGACTGGCCCATGACGACTGGCGCCTGAAGACTGGGGCCAGCCGATGTCTCAGGCCGCCTCGCGCTCCCGTACCCAAACGGGTGGGAACAATACCGCCGGCGGCGGTTCGCCCTCGCGCATCCGAGCGTCCCCGTGCAGGGGCTCGATGCGATAACTATAAGCATCCGGGGCCCAAATCGCGTCGTCGCCCAGCCAGCGGGTGCTGAACGACACGCGACGCCCGGGCTTCGACGACCGGCGCGGCTCCGAGCAGTGAATGATCTTCGAGTGCATCAGCAGCGCGTCCCCGGCACGCACCGTCCAGGTATCGCAAATCTCACCCGGCTTGGTCGGTCGCGCGAGCAGCTCTTCCCAGGCGTGGTATTCATCGGTGACCTTGAGTCCCGGCGGCGACATCGGAGAGTAATAACGCCAGGGATCGGTATGCGAGCCGCGCACCGTCACGAGCGGCGCGTCTTCCGGCCCCACGTCCGTGAGCGCAATCCACAGAATAGGTAGCTGTTCGCCACGGAACGGCCAGGTGCAATAGTCGTTGTGCCAGGGCGTGCCGTCATCGGCGCCGCTGCCGTTCTTGATGAAGATCGCGTCCTGCCAGTAGCGGATCACCCGGGAGTCGGTGAGCTCGCCCGCGAGCGCCGCAGCGGGGGACTCGTGGACCCAGCGCTCGAGCACGGGGTCATGCGGCACGGCATGCAATGCCATCGTGCCACCGACCGTAACGCCGCCGGCACCGCCGGCGACCTTCAGCGGACTCTGCGGTGCGAATCGAAATGGCTTCTGCAATGAATAACCAGGCTCGCGCGAACGCGCCACGACCCGGTCGATGGCGGACAGCAACGGATCTACCCATTCCGCGAAGGCTCCCGGAAGGTGCACGATGCCGTCGCGCCGATAGCGCTCACGTTGCTCAGCAGAAACCATGGTTTTCGACTCCTCTAAATGCCACGCCCGCACCGGGCCAATTCACCGCTCGCATGCTGCCACGGGCCGGTATCCGGTGCACGACTCGCTCGACCTATAACCTAGAGGCCAAAGGTGTAGACGACACGAATCGGCCAAACTCCGTGTTACCTTTTGACTAAATATTCAGACTCGAGTGGGGGAACGGCGAATGAAAGCATGGGGTTGGCTGGTCGGGTTAGTCGTGCTCACCGTGCTGGGAGTCGGTGCGTGGATCGGCTGGCGAGTGCTCGGCTTCGGCAATCTGTCGCGGGCCGAGCTTCAAGCGCGTTATGCCCTGCCCGAGTCGCATTTCGTCGATATCGACGGTACGCGGGTCCACTATATCGACCAGGGCAAGGGCCCAACCGTGCTGATCCTGCCCGCCTCGTTCATGAACTCCCGCAGTTGGGACGGGGTAGCGGCGAAGCTCGTCCCGGACTACCGGGTCATTCGCATGGACGTGCTGCCGATCGGCCTCACCGGCCCGGAGCCCCACGGTGACTACAGCATCGACCGTAACGTGGCCCTGGTGCGGGGTCTGATGGAGAAGCTGGATCTGCATGACCTCCGAGTGATCGCGACGTCCTCCGGTGCGATCTACGCTTACCACTACGCGGCGACCTATCCCGACGACGTAAAGCGACTGGTGCTCATCAATGCCGCGGGAATGCCGCGCACGGCGGCCACCGACCCCAATCGGGCGCGAGGCAGTGCACTCGAGCGCTGGCTCTTGTCCTGGTACAAGCCGCGCAGTTATTGGCTAGACACGGAACGCCCGCAGTTCGCGGGTACCGGTCAGCAACCGCCGGCCTGGTTCGTGGATCTTCTCTACGACCTCAACCGCCGGGAGGGAGTGCGCGAGGAAGGCGCCAAACAGCTCGAGCAGTTCCACATCGGCGACCCGGAGGCGATCCTGGCGAAGGTGAAAGCGCCCACGCTCATTCTCTGGGGACTCGCCAACCTCACCGTGTCTCACCTCGAAGCGAACGTCTTCGAGCTCTGGCTCACCGGCGCGCCATCGCTCGTCAAGAAGTACCCCAAGGCCGGGCACTATCCCTATATCGAGATAGAGCCCGAGGTCTCGGCGGACATCCGCGACTTCTTCGCCGGCAAACTCGACTCGCAGCTGCGCCAGACCGCCAGGCTACCCGTCGCGATCCCGGCCCCCTAGTCAGCTGACGCCGTAACCTCGACCCTGCAGACAGGCGTTCATGGCGCGTTGATAGTCAGATCGGCTGCCCGGCCCTTCGCCGGGTACGGCAGCGCCACCGGGCTGAGTCGGATCAAAGCCCGTCTGACCCACGGCCCAGCGATGGCACTCGTATTTGTCCTGGGCCTGCTGCGCTTCGGTCTGGCCGTTCTTCGGGTAGAGGAATACGTCCGCGCTCGGCGGCGCGGCGGTCGACAGTTGACTCGCGTCCGCCGGCGGCGCCACGACCTCGTAGCCCTGGTCCGGACCGCTGTAGGTGTAGTAGGTGTCATTGGCGTAGTAGTACGGAACTCCGCCCCACCAGAGCGTCGTGTAATACGGCGGCAGGATCGGTACGAAGGCGCCGAACGGGGGTCCGACGACCACGAATCCTGCGCCGTACGGGCGATACCAGACGCCGCCCGCGTAGAAGTAGTGGCCGCCGTGGAAATCGACCGTCACCCCGCCACGCGGCACTGCGCCGACGAACGCGCCGCGTCCCGGGTAGTACTGGTTGTGCTGAAAGCGTCCGTCGAGGTGCGCGCGCGGCATGCCGGCGTGGTCGCCCCCGCCGTGGAATCCGCCACCGCGCTCCACGCCCGGTCCTCGCTCGCCGCCGTGGTCCTGCGCCGACGCGCCGGTGGCATTGAGCATCAAACCGAACGCGAGTAGTGCCGCGGTGGCGCCCGCGAACCGGGTAGGGGAAGTACGAACGGAGCGAATCTTGGAAATTAGTGTCATGTCATTTTCATCCCGGCGATCGTTCATCGCACCGTGTAACCGCGTCCATCGAGACAGGCGGTGAGCGCACGTCGATAGCTGACGGCATGCCGTTCCATGTCGAGGTACGCGGGGTTGTTCTGATAGACCGTAGTGGTCTGCTGCTGCTGTGAGCCCGCGGCGGCACCGAGCGCGCCGCCCGCGATCGCACCGACGATGGCGCCCAGACCCGCATTGCGGGGATTCGACACCGCGGCACCAATAATCGCGCCGGTGAAAGCGCCCGCGGCCGTGGTGGCGCCTTGATTCGGGCCACCCTGGCGCACGACGACGATCCGCTGCTCCGGCGGCACGTTCGGCCCGCTCGGGTCGAATCCGGACTGCTGCACCGCCCACAGATGACACTCGTAGCGATCGCGATCCAGCTGCTCATCGCTTTGCCCGTTGCGCGGGTACGCATAGACATGGACGTCCACCCGGGGCACCTCGGTCACCGGGGGGGGCGGCGGTGGAGGCGGCGGCGCCGTCACGCAGGCGGCGAGCGTACTCGTCGCGAGCAGGGCGGAAATCAGCAGACGGGTGTTACGCATGTTCATAGGTGCTTCATCGATGTTCGTGGATGGAATATCGGACGGCCAAGCCTGGTATGGAGTTCGCCTCCAGGATGTAAAGTCTTGTCAACCTTACAAAAATTTCAGGCCGTGCCCTCGAAACCACTGTCTCTAACGCAGTAATCGTACCCGCGTTGACGCGGCGCATTCTGTGACCGCTTAGCCCCCTTACAGATCCTCCCAGCCCCCGCCGAGGGCCGTTACCAAGGTCACGGCGTTGGTCTGACACGCGAGACGGGCCTCCGCCAGGGCCTGACGGGCCGACAAGGCCGCGGTCTGAAGTACGACCACATCGGTATAGCTAATGGTGCCGGCCTTGTACTGATTCAAGGCGAGCTGCTCGGCGACATCGGCCGCGGTGGAGGCGCGCTGGCGGGCTTCGAACTCGCGCGCCAACAGCGTCGCGGAAACCAGGCCGTCTTCTACGGCGCGAAATGCATCCAACACAGCCTGGCGGTAAGTCGCGACCGATTGGTCATAAGCGGCCCGAGCGGCGGCCACCTGCGCCGAGCGCGCACCGGCGTCGAACAGCGGATCGGTGGCTGAGGCCGCCCCCGACCAGGATCGGCTCGCTGACTTGAAGAGACTGCCCACCGCGCTGGCGGCAAACCCATAGCCACCGGTCAGGGTGAGGTCGGGGAAATAGGCGGCGGTCTGCACCCCGATGGTGGCGTTGGCCGCGGCGACCCGCCGCTCGGCGGCCACGATATCGGGGCGGCGTTTGACGAGCGCGGAGGGCAATCCAGCCGGGACGACCGGCACTTCGGCGCGCCACTCCGCCGTCGGGGGAAGCGTGAACTCCGCCGGCGTGGTGCCCAACAGATCGGCAATCGCATGCTCGTACTGCGCTCGCTGCAACTGGAGTTGGACATCGGTGGCCTGGGCATTGGCGAGCTGGGTCTCGGCCTGCACGACGTCGCTGCGAGCCGCTGTGCCGACGGCGTAGCGATTGCGGGTGATCACGAGCGCACGGTCATAAGCCTTCACGGTCTCGGCGACGATCCCCTCCTCGAAATCCGCCTCGCGCAGTTCGAGGTAAGTGGTCGCGAGCGTCCCCTGCGTCGAAAGCCGCGCCGCGCGCAGGTCAGCTTCGCTCGCCGCGGCGCTGTCACGGGCGTTTTCCAGCGCGCGCCGCAGCTTTCCCCAGAGGTCGATTTCCCAGCTCGCGCTCGCCTGAACCTGGAATAGATTGGTCGCCCCGCCGCCGGTGGCGAACGTCGCACTGCCGGTGGTCGAGGTATTGCTGAAGCCACCGCCGCTCTGACTGCGCTGCGCGGTGCCGGTAAGTCCCAAGCTGGGGAACAGTGCGGCGCGCTGTTCACGGACCACGGCCTGGGCCTCGCGCCAGGCGGCTTCCGACTCCGCCAGCGTCTGATTCGAGACGATGACCCTCGCCTCGAGCTCGTTCAGCGTCTCATCGTGGAACAGCAGCCACCAATTACCCTGGGGCGAGGATCCGGTCGAGGCCGGCGGGGCCGGCGTTGCGGTGGTGGGCGCGGCTTCTTTGAAATGGTCCGGCTGCGCGGCGGTGGGACGCCGGTAGTCAGGGCCGACCGCGCAGCCACTCAAGAGTAGGGCGATGCCGATGGCGAGGGACGAGGCCGGAATGGCGCGTTGGGGGATCGGCAGCACGAGCATGGCTCTCCAGCGTAGTTCTAGACGGACTCGCCGGCCGGCGCGAGCAGGGGCAGCGACGGGCGTCGGGCGGGGTCGAGCCAGCGGCGCAGCCGATCGAGATAGAGATAGACCACCGGCGTCGTCACGAGCGTCAGCAGCTGACTCACGATCAGCCCGCCGACCACCGAGACGCCGAGCGGACGACGCAGGTCGGCGCCGAGGCCGAACCCGATGGCGAGTGGCAGGGCACCGAGCGCCGCGGCCAGGGTCGTCATGAGGATCGGCCGGAAGCGCAGCAGCGCCGCCTCCCGCACGGCGGCACGGGCATCGAGACCGCGAGTGCGCTCGGCCTCGAGGGCGAAGTCGATGATGAGGATGGCGTTCTTCTTCACGATGCCGATCAGCAGGAACACGCCAATCAGCGCAATGAGCGAGAACTCGAGATTACAGAGCAGCAGCGCGATCAACGCACCGAGGCTCGCCGAAGGCAGCGTCGACAGCACGGTCAGCGGATGCACGTAACTCTCGTAGAGCACGCCCAGCACGAGATAGATCGCGACCAGGGCTGCGACGATGAGCAGCGGCTCCGAGCTCAGCGAGGCTTGAAAGGCTTTGGCCGTACCGGCAAAGGAGCCGCGGACATTCGAGGGCATGCCGATGTCCGCGGACGCCTCGCTGATGGCTTTGGCCGCTTCGCTCAGCGAGTGGCCGGGGACGAGATTGAAGGAGATCGTCGTGGCAATCGCCGTGTCCTGGTGGTTGATGGTGGTCGCGGTCGCGTTCTCCTCGATGGTCGCGAGCGCCGGCAGCGGCACCATGCTGTGAGTCGCCGCGCCGTCGATCGCCGAGCCGGTGGATGCATCCCGGGTCGGCAGCGCCGGCGCCGCGGTCGCGGCACCACTCGTGGCGGCCACTGCGGTACTGGTGAGAGCGCCACTGCCTTGCGCGGGTAGGTAGACGTCGTTGAGCCCGAGCGGTGATTTGTTCCAGGCCGGACCGACTTCCATGATCACGTGGTACTGGTTGAGGTTGGTGTAGATGGTCGCGACCTGACGCTGGCCGAACGCGTCGTACAGCGTGTTGTCGACGTCGAGCGAAGCGATACCGAAACGCGAGGCGGTGTCCCGATCGAGGGTCACGAAGCTCTGCACGCCGCTGTCCTGCTGGTCGGAGTCGATGTCGGTGAGAATCGGCACCGACTTCAAGCGCCGCGCGAGGCTCGCCGACCAGCGGCGCAGGTCCCCGAGGTTGTCGCTCTGCAGCGTGTACTGATATTGCGCATTGCCGGTACGGCCACCGATTTGCAGGTCCTGCACCGGATTCAGGAACAGCGCGGCTCCTGGAACCTGAGCGAGCTTCGGTCGCAGTCGCGTGACGACGGCCGAGGCGCTGTCCTTACGTTCGCCCGCCGGCTTCAGGATGGCGAACAGGAACCCACCGCCGGCGCGGATCCCCCCAGTGAAGCCGATGACGTTCTGCACTGCCGGGTCCGCATCGATGATGTCGATGAGCTGCTTGAGCTTGCCCTGCATGGCCTGGAAGGAAATGCTCTGATCGGCGCGGATACCACCGTTCAGCCCACCGCCGTCCTGCTGCGGCAGGAAGCCCTTGGGAATGATGATGAAGAACCAGATGTTGAGGATGAAGAGGCCTACGAAGAGGAGCGCCGTCACCCGCGTGTGACCGAGGGACCAGTCGAGCACCCGGGCGTAGGCGCGAAGCAGTTTCGCCGAGAGCTCGTCGCCGAGCCTCCCGAGCCGGCTCGACGTCGCCTCCCCGGGTCGATGCGGCCGCAGCAGGAATGCGCACAGCATCGGGGTGGTGGTGAGAGAGATCACGAGCGAGATCATCACCGCGACCGAGAGGGTCACCGCGAACTCGCGGAAAAGTCGCCCGGGAATTCCTCCCATGAAAAGGAGCGGCACGAACACCGCGACGAGCGACACGCTGATCGAGAGCACGGTGAACCCGACCTCGCGCGCGCCAAGGAGCGCGGCGGCAAAGCGGTCCATACCGGCTTCGAGGTGCCGGCTCGTATTCTCGAGCACTACGATCGCATCGTCGACCACGAAGCCGGTCGCGATGGTGAGCGCCATGAGCGAGAGATTGTTGAGGCTGAAGCCAGCGAGATACATCACGCCGAGCGTGCCGAGGAGCGACACCAGAATCGCAATCGTCGGGATCACGGTGGCCCGCAGGCTGCCCAGGAACAGGCTCACCACCAGCACCACCAGCAGCATCGAAATGAGCAGCGTCACCTCGACTTCGTGCAGCGAAGAGCGGATCGAGGTGGTGCGGTCCGAGATCACCTCGAGCGAGACGTCCGGCGGCAGCTCAGCGCGCAGCTCGGGCAGAATCGCGCGGATCGCGTCCACGGTCGCGATGATGTTGGCGTTAGGCTGACGGGTGACGTTGACCACGATCGACGGCTCGCCGTTCACGAGGCCGAGGGTGTGGACGTCCTCGACGCCCTCCACCACGTCGGCGACGTCCCGCAGCCGAACCGCCGCACCATTGCGCCAGGCGACGACCATCGGGGCGTAGTCGGCCGCGGCATGCCCCGGATCACCGGTGTAGACCTGGAAGCGTCGCGGGCCCACCTCGAACACGCCCTTGGGTCGGTTCGCGTTGGCTGCCTGGAGCGCGGCGCGCACGTCCTCGAGGCTGATGCCTTCGCGCGTGAGCGCGAACGGATTGACCTCGACGCGTACCGCCGGGAGCGAGCCGCCGCCGAGTTCCACGTCGCCGACGCCGGACACCTGGAGCAGCCGCTGCTGCACGATGTTCGAGACCGCATCGTAGATCTGGCCGCGGCTGCGGAGCGAGGAGCGCAGCGCCAGGATCATGACAGGGAAGTCGGCGGGGTTGAGTTTCTGGTAGGTTGGATTGGTGCGCAGCGTCGCCGGCAGGTCGGCACGCGCCGCATTGATAGCGGCCTGCACATCGCGCGCGGCGCCGTTGATGTCGCGGTCGAGGTTGAACTGCAGCACGATCTGCGTCCGCCCGACCGTGCTCGAGGAGGTGAGCTCCGAGACGTCGGCAATCACGCCGAGATGGCGCTCGAGCGGCGTCGCGACGCTGGTCGCCATGGTTTCCGGACTGCCGCCGGGCAGCGAGGCCGTCACCGCGATGGTGGGTAGATCGACCTGCGGCAGCGGCGCCACCGGCAGCACGAAAAAGGCGCCGATCCCGGCGATTGCGAGCCCGATGGTGAGGAGCGCGGTGCCGATGGGCCGCCGGATGAACGGTGCCGAGAGATTCATGCGATCGGCTCGATCGGGGCCACGAGTTCCGCGCGCCGCGCCGATCCGCCCTGCAGGCGGTCGAACGCGAGATAGATGACCGGTGTCGTGAACAGCGTCAGCAGCTGACTCATGATGAGCCCGCCGAAGATGGCGATGCCGAGGGGCCGGCGCAGCTCCGAACCTTCACCGAAGCCGAGCATCAGTGGTACCGCGGCGAACAGAGCCGCAAAAGTCGTCATCAGGATCGGCCGGAAGCGAAGCAGCGCCGCTTCGCGGATCGCGGCGCGCGCGTGAAGTCCACGCTCGCGTTCGGCCTCGATGGCGAAGTCGATCATCATGATCGCGTTCTTCTTGACGATGCCGATCAACAGGATGATTCCAATGATGCCGATCACGCCGAGGTCGTTGCCGCTCAGCATCAGCGCGAGCAGCGCACCGACTCCCGCCGAGGGCAGCGTGGAGAGGATCGTGAGCGGGTGGATATAGCTCTCATAGAGCACACCCAGCACGATGTAGACACAGACCACCGCCGCGAGGATCAGCCACAGCTCGTTGCCGAGCGACGCCTCGAAGGCGTTGGCCGCGCCGAGGAAGGTCGTCTTGACGCTCGCCGGCACAGCGATCTTCGCCTCCTCCTCACGGATAGCCGCGACGGCCTGGCCGAGCGACACGCCGGGCGCGGCGTCGAAGCCTACGGTGGACGCCGGGAACTGGGCCACCCGGTCGATCTGCAGCGGCGCGGGACGTAGTGCGATCGAAGCGAAGGAGGACAGCGGCGTGGGGCGTCCCGCGGCGGTCTGCACCTGGATCTGGTCGAGGTCGTGCGGCTCGGTCACGATCCCCGGCCGTACCTCGAGAATCACCCGGTACTGCGTGGTCTCGGTAAAGATCGTCGAGATGATGCGCTGGCCGAACGCACTGTACAGCGCATCGTCGACCGTCGCGGCCGAGATCCCGAGTCGCGCGGCGCTGTCACGGTCGATATCGACCTCGGCGGCGAGTCCCTGGTCGACCGATTCCGAGGTGACATCGCGCAGTTGCGGAACGGTACGCAGCCCATCGACCACGCGCGTGGTCCAATCGCCGACCAGCGCCGGATCCGCGCCCTCGAGCGAGAGTCGATACTGCGTCGGGCCGGTCTCAGCGTCGATGGTGAGATCCTGGACCGGTTGCAGGTACAACTGGACGCCCGCAACCTCGGCCGCCAGAGCGTGCAGTCGCTCGAGGATCGTCGCGAGGGAGTCACGATCCGCATGCGGCTTGAG
>Ga0116226_10002144_pt1 | contig 17111 bp, 13 predicted proteins | sample S1TSphfallax_FD_89692 | JGI IMG/M metagenome (GOLD analysis project Ga0116226, IMG submission 89692) | Host-associated microbial communities from peat moss isolated from Minnesota, USA - S1T2_Fa - Sphagnum fallax MG | ecosystem: Host-associated > Plants > Peat moss > Unclassified | place: USA... | reverse complement strand
GCAGTTGTGACCACGAATGGTGGCCCGCTGTATGTGCTGCGGAATGAGACCGTGGCGGCCAATCACTGGTTGTCGCTCAAACTCGTAGGCCACACGAGCAACCGCGATGCGATCGGTGCGGAGATTACAATGACGACCAGCGCCGGGATTGAATTCGCGACTGTCTCGACAGCCTGCAGCTATCTTTCGGCGTGCGATAAGCGTGTACACTTTGGCATGGGCAGCGAGATGGCAGCGAAGCAGATTGTAATTCGCTGGCCGAGCGGCATCCGGCAGACGCTCAAGGATGTGCGCGGCGACCGCCAAATTGTGGTCGAGGAACCGGGTTCGTTTGAGCCAGTCGGCGGAAACTCCCGTTAAGCTCCGCCGATCGACTCTCAATCGGGCCTGTGGGGATGATCTACGCCGTATTTCTTCTTGCCTATGATCAAGGCGAAGAGACGTTGGAGGAGTTGGCGGGGCGCTTGCTGGTCAGTGTTGGCTGGGCGAAGAAGGTTTCGGCTCAGCGCAATCGGACAGGAAAAGCCGAGCGGGTGCCTCACCAGCCCGGGCGCAAGCCCGTGTGGGTCCACGGTTGCATCCAAAGGTGCTGGTGATGAACAACCTGAGTCCGCACAAGGTCGCAGGCGTCCGGCAATGCATCGAAAGCGCTGCAGCGGAACTGCTCTGCCTGCCGCCCCATTCTCCCGATATGAACCCCATTCGAAAAAGCATGGGCAAAGCTCAAACAATGCCTCCGATCCGCAAAAGCCAGAACTAAAAAGGCTCTCCTAGAAAGCCATCACTGAAGCACTCCATCTCATCTCGCCGGAGAACGCGAAGGCATGGTTCAGACTGGCTATCGATGGTCTACGGTAAATCCTAAAATGCGCTAATATCCTGCTAGAGCGAGGCTGTGTACTCGGTTGTGACTCCCAGCGGCGCTGAAAGGTCAGCAGAGGAGTACTTCGTCGTGACGCCACAGCTGGTAGATCACCGGATCGCTCGGCTCAGGCCAAGGAACGTCGCCTGGCCGCTCCGGGTCAAAGAGATGAATGCGCGCATCAAGCATACGCATTGCGCCAGGCACGGCTGCCGCGAGACCATGGCTCGAAACCCAATCCGCACCCGCAGCCGCTGCGAGTTTTAGAACATCCCGGCGGTCCATGCAAACTCCAGCACCAACAAGGACAACCGAGGAGATACACCTGGCTCAGAGCACTGAGAGCAGAACAACACCTGCGCCGGGCAGAGTCAACCGACCCTCTTCAATACCAGCCGCATCGGACGCGAGCAGCAATTCGACTCCTTCTTCGAGTTCAGCCGAGTAGCCCTCTTCATCAAGCGTGAATAGAAGCACGACCCCGCCCCGCTGCATCGTGAACCAGCGCTCCTCTTCATCGAAATCAATATCAACCTGGGTCAGATCGCCGTCACTCAACTCAGGCCGTGACTTACGCAGCGCGATGAGCTTCTTATACCAGTCGAGCATCTCGGCGTGTTTACTTTCAGTAATTTCATCCCACCTGAGTTTTGAATTTTCAACGGTGGATGGGTCCTGCGGATCGGGAATATCTTCAGGATCCCATCCGAATGCGGCAAACTCCTTCTTGCGGCCTTCAGAGACAAGCTTCGCAAGTTCCTTGTCTTCATGATGGGTGAAGTATTGAAAGGGTGTCGACGCAGCCCACTCCTCGCCCTGAAAGAGCAGGGGCAGAAACGGCGCAGTGAGCGTAAGTGCGGCTGCTATTTTTGCACGCGCAACATCGGTCAGATGCTCAAGGCGCTCGCCCTTGGCGCGGTTTCCAACCTGGTCGTGATTCTGCGAGTAGCCGAGAAAGCGCCAGCCCGGCAATCCATGCGCAGGGCGTCCGTGGGCGCGCTCACGATACTCCGAGTACTGGCCGTCATAGACAAACGCTTGAGTCAGTGCCTTGGCCAAATCTGCGAAATCCCCGAAGTCCGCGTAATATCCACTGCGGTCGCCTGTAAGCAGCGCGACAAGCGAGTGATGGAAATCATCACTCCACTGCGCATCGAGCCCGTACCCGTTGGCCTCGCGTGGCGTAATCACGCGCGGGTCATTCAAATCGCTCTCCGCAATGAGCACATAGTGGTGGCCGGTCCGGGCTTCGAGCGTGCGCACTTCCGCTGACAACTGTTCCATGAAATTCATTGCCGAACGATCCATGTACGCATGCACCGCATCGAGCCTTAGTCCATCGATATGATAATCGCGCAGCCACATCAGCGCGTTGTCGCAAAAGAGCCGGCGCACCTCGAAACTGCCCGCGTCCTCAAGGTTGACCGCATCGCCCCAGGGTGTTTTATGCGCATCGGTGAAGTAGGGACCGAAGTTGCCGACATAATTGCCCGATGGTCCGAAGTGGTTGTAGACCACGTCCATAATGACTGCGAGTCCAGCGGCGTGACACGTATCGACAAAGCGCTTGAGCGCGTCAGGACCGCCATATGCGGCGTGCGGCGCGAATAGATCCACACCGTCATATCCCCAACCGTTCTTTCCGGGAAACTCCGCGAACGGTAGTAGCTCAACGTGCGTGATGCCTAACTCCTTGAGGTAGCCGATCTTAGCAGCGGCAGCATCGCAGGTACCCTCCGGAGTAAATGTGCCGATATGCAACTCGTAAATGATCGCACTCTGCAGCGCGCCTGCGCGCCACGACGCATCCGTCCAGGCAAAGCTTGCGTGATCGACGATTTGCGAAGGTCCGTTGACGCCGTGAGGCTGATAGGCCGAACGCGGATCAGGAAGCGGTTGGTCCTTTCCGTCAAGCAGAAACACATAATTAGTTCCGGGCCCGGCGTTGTCGACTTGCGCCTCCCACCAGCCACCTTCTGATTCCGCCAGAGCGTGCTTTGTTTCCCCAAGTCTTACGTCGACACGCTGAGCCTTCGGCGCCCAGACCTCGAACACGTGCATGAATGACTAACCTTTCTCGTTGTAAGTCCCGGCAGGATGCGGGTCAAGTTCACTTGTGCCCGAAGCGTTCTCGTGTGCGGGGAGCGGCTTATGCTGCATTGCGCCGCGATGACGACGGTGCCGGGCCTTCGGCTGCTCCAATTCAAACGCCGCATTGACCAGGGCGATATGAGAGAATGCCTGCGGAAAATTCCCTACCTGGCGCTTCTTGTCAACGTCGTATTCCTCAGCCAGGAGACCGACATCATTTCGTAATGCGAGCAGCCGCTCGAATAAATTCCGCGCGTCGTTATCGCGGCCAATCATCTTCAGGCAGGTGACCATCCAGAAGCTGCATGCTAGAAACGCACCCTCGCCCGGGGGCAGCCCGTCTGCGGACTCACTCGTGTTGTAGCGCAGCAGTAATCCATCCCGCATCAGATTCTTTTCGATTGCTTCGATCGTTCCCAGCACACGCGGGTCGGTCGCCGGCAGAAACTCGACCGCTGGCATCAGAAGCAGCGAAGAGTCGAGCGCATCTGAGCCATAAATCTGCGTGAAGGCCCCTAGTTTTTTGTTATAAGCCTTCGCACAGATATCATCGTGAATCTTCTGACGAGTGACGCGCCATGCGTCGACAGGCGCATCTTTCGCAGCCTCCCCGAGCGCCTCTGCGATCTGAATAGCGCGGTCAAACGCGACCCACACCATCATCTTCGAATAGGTAAACTGCTGCGCCCCGGATCGAGACTCCCAGATACCCTGGTCCGGCTGCTGCCATACCTCGCTCAAGTGTTCGACCAGTGCGCGCTGCAAATAAAAATCCTGTGGGCGCTGCTTCCTGATTCCGTGAAACGAGTGGAGAAATGCATCCATGACTTCGCCGTAAATATCAAGCTGCAGTTGTTCGGCAGCCGCGTTTCCGATGCGCACCGGACTCGAGTTTTCATAACCCGCGAGCCATGGGACTTCCCATTCCATCAGGTGGCGTTCGCCGCGAATGCCATACATGATCTGCACTTGCTCAGGGCTGCCGGCAATCGCGCGCAGCAACCAATCGCCCCAGGCCTCGGCCTCTTTGAAATAGCCGCCGTTCATCATGGCAAGCAGTGTAAAAGTAGAATCGCGAAGCCAGCAGTAACGATAATCCCAGTTGCGCGGACCGCCGAGAGCCTCCGGCAAAGAAGTAGTTACCGCCGCGACTACGCCGCCGGTGGGTCGAAAACTCATCGCCTTGAGAGTAATCATGGAGCGGCGCACGGCCTCGGTGTACTTGCCTGCGCTGGTTGCTTTTGATGCCCAGTGGGACCAGATGCTGCAGGTATGTTCGAGCGCCTTATGCACGTCGATGGCGACAGGTTCTGGACCCGCAGAGGGACCGTAGCTCAGGGTAAATGCCTTTGTCTCACCGGACTTCATTTGAAAAGTCGCGACGGTCTTGTGACCCTCGCCGTGCGTGTCGACGGGGCTGCGCAGCACGACCATATCCGGGCCGCCGATGCAGCGCACGCCGCCATCCTGATTGTGGGTCACCCAGGGAATAATGCGGCCGTAGCCAAAGCGCACTGCGAGTTCCATACGCAAGGCAACGCTGCCACCCAGGCACTCGATCAAGCGCACCAGATGCGAGTGGCCAGAGCGCACGGGCATAAAATCGGAGATGACGACAGCGTCTTCGCCGCGCGCGAAGGTTGTTTCGAGCACCAGCGAGTCCTGGTGATAGCGGCGTGTGATCGTCCACGCATTCTCTGCCGCAAAATTATCGCCATCGGCCGGTGCGATGCGCCAGAACCCGTTATTTTCATCGCCAAGCAGGGCAGCGAAACATGCGTCCGAAGCGAAGGTCGGCCAGCACAGCCAATCAATCGAACCATTGCGGCCGACGAGCGCAGCTGTCTCGCAATCGCCGATAACAGCATAATCTTCGATGCGCAGATTCATTTTATTGCTCGTGATAATTGCGGGAAAGTCCGCCATCGACGGTAAAGGTTGCGCCATTTACGTAGGCGGCTTCGTCCGAGGCGAGAAAGGCAACTACGTTGGCGACGTCGAGGGTGGTGCCCAGGCGGCCGAGCGGGATCTTACTGGTAAGTTCAGCCAACTTATCTTTCTCGGTCATCAGTCTCGCGTTGATGGGCGTAACGATCGCACCGGGTGCGACATTATTTACCGTGATGCCGAGCGGGCCGAGTTCTACGGCAAGGTCGCGCATCAGCATACGCACCCCGCCTTTACTCACGCAGTAACTTGCAAACGTGGGAAAAGCCATATCTTCATGCACGGAGCTGATATTGATCACGCGCCCCGGTTTCTTGGCGTCGCGTAGTTTACGCACAAATGCCTGGGTCAGAAAAAATACGCCCTTCAGATTTACGTCGAGCACCAGGTCGTAGTCCGCTTCAGTCACATCCCAGAAGTCAGCCTTGCGCTCGAGGCCGGCATTATTCACGAGAATATCGGCGCTGCCGAACTCGGACCACGCCTTATCGATCAATGCGGCTACGTCAGACGGCTTGGTGACATCCGCCTCGAAGATAATTCCCTTGGAGCCGGCGGCGTGCACCTTGTCGAGCGCCGCCTGCGCTCCATCCGGCGAGCCCACATAATCGATAACGACGCTTGCGCCTTCCTGCGCCAGAAGTTCCGCAATCTCCTGGCCGATACCGGAGCCGGCCCCGGTCACCACTGCTACACGCCCTTCAAAACGCCCCATGCCACTCTCCCAATCGAGCAGCGCCACCCGCGCTCGACCACGTCGAGAGAGAGTGCGCACTCTTCAACAGGTGAGATGCGCGCCAGCGGCGGATTCAGGCATAAGTAGCTCATTTCTTTCTGCTGTAACCTGCCGGCGCGGCAGTCTACTCCCACTCGATCGTGCCGGGCGGCTTGGAGGTAATGTCGTAGACGACTCGATTGATGCCGCGAACCTCATTCACGATGCGGCTCGAGATACGCTTGAGCACCTCGTAGGGCAGCGGCACCCAGTCCGCCGTCATACCGTCTTCAGAGTGCACGGCGCGGATTGCGCAGGTGGCTGCATAGGTGCGCTGGTCGCCCATCACGCCGACACTCTTGACCGGCAACAGGACGGCAAACGACTGCCATATCTGTTGATAGAGCCCGGCCGCTTTGATCTCGGAGACGACAATATCGTCCGCCTCCTGAAGAATTGCGACACGCTCGGCCGTCACTTCACCGAGAATGCGGACTGCGAGCCCCGGGCCGGGAAATGGCTGGCGCTGCAGGATATCCTCGGGCATCTCCAGCTCGCGGCCGATGCGCCGGACCTCGTCCTTGAATAAGTCGCGCAGCGGCTCGATAAGCTTCATGCGCATCGTCTCCGGCAGGCCGCCGACGTTGTGGTGACTCTTGATCGTCTGCGAGGGACCTTTGACAGAAGATGACTCGATAACATCAGGGTAGAGCGTGCCCTGCACCAGCCAGTCGACGCCACCGGTTTGGTCGAGAATCCGATGCGCCTCGTCATCAAAGACCTCGATAAATTCGCGACCGATGATCTTGCGCTTGGTCTCCGGGTCAGTGACTCCGGCGAGTTTATAGAGAAACCTCCGCGTTGCATCGACAGCAACCAGGTTGAGGCCGAGTTTGCCGCGCAGATTGTCCTGGACTTTGCGGAACTCGTTCTTGCGCAGCACGCCGTTATCGACAAACACGCAGGTTAGCTGCGCGCCGATGGCCTTATGCACGAGCACCGCGGCCACCGAGGAATCGACGCCGCCCGAGATCGCGCAGAGCGCGTGACCGCTGCCGACTTTGGCCTTGATCGACGCAATCGTTTCCGTGATGAAGTGTTCCGGCGTCCAGTCACGCGTTGCGCCGCAGATGCGGAAGACGAAATTAGCCAGCAGATCGGAGCCAAAGGTAGTGTGGCGCACCTCGGGGTGAAACTGCACAGCCCAGATCCGGGTCGATTCGTTGGCGATGGCGGCCAGAGCATTCGGCGTGCGGGCAGTCGCGTGAAAGCCGATCGGCAGCTCCAGCGCCTCATCGCCATGCGACATCCATGCGGGAAACATATCCGGCAGGCCGGCAAAGAGCACCGAGGGAGCATGCGACGAAGCGAGCCCGCGCTCCTCGACGAGCGTGACGTTGGCGTGTCCATACTCGCGCTTGTCGGCCGGGCGCACCTTGCCGCCCAGGTGGTGCACGATGAACTGCAGCCCGTAACAGATGCCGAGCGTGGGCAGATCGAGCGCGAGGATGGCGGGGTCAGCCGCGGGTGCATCGGCATCGTAGACCGATGACGGACCGCCGGAGAGGATGAGGCCCTTCGGCTTCAACGCGAGGATCTCGGCCGGGCTGGCCGTGCAGGGCAGGACGACCGAAAAGACATGCTGCTCGCGAATGCGGCGGGCGATCAACTGCGTGTACTGCGAGCCGAAGTCGAGGATGACGATCGAGGAGGTATCCACAGAAGTAAGTCTAAAGCCAGCAACTAAAACCCGCGGCGCGAGGCTCAACTACTCGCGAAACGCCATCAGCCTGGCCGGGGCATTATCCGTAGCGCGATCGTGGCCGCAGTGCACGCAGTAAAGGTCGCTCGGACGCACGCTGTGGAAGCATCGTCCGCAGGCTGCGGTAATTTGAAAGGCGCACTGCGGGCAGAAGTGATAGTCGTTCTGCACGTGCGTGCCGCACGAGGGGCAGGATGAGATAAGCGGTGGACGTAGAAGAAAATAGAGCACTGCGCCGATCCCTCCGGGAAGCACCAGGCAGACGACGATCCAGACACGCGCCTGCATGCCGCGCCGCTTGGTGTCCTCAGAGACATAGCCGATCATCAGCATGTAGAGCGCAGCCAGCGCGGACCAGGAGAGAGCAAGATACAGGCGCAGCCCGAAAGGTGGCGGCTCATGGTGGCGATGTTCCGGCATCACGATCCAGAAGATGTACTGCATCGCGGCAAAGGCGAAGACCGCAGCCGCCACCGACCAGCGGGGAATCAGCCGCACCTCTTCTGAGAATGAGGACGTGCCGGGCGCGGCTTGATTAGGCGAGGGCATAGCTGTTTTGCCTTGGGATCAGATGCTCTATCCGCCCCTGAATCGCTCGGGTGTCCATAAACACAGTCCTAGCGGCGCGACTGCCGCAGGCTGCCTCGGCCTTGACCACCTACCAGAAAAAGAACCGCCGCCACCGCGGCGAAGACGGTAAATGCCGTCGCCGTCACCAGACCGGGCAGATCGAGCAGGAAGTCGCCACCCAGCATCTCGTCGACGCTGTTCCAGATCGCCGGGCTGAGCAGCATCAGGAATGCGGCGAGCGTGAGCAGAGCGATGCCGGTGCTGCGCCGCCCGAGCTGACGCCCCTGCTGAAGGTTCGCCGCGGCATTATGCACCGAGCGACGAGTACGGTTGGCGAGCGCCATTTCACGGTTGGCATCGAGCCCATTGATCGCCGAGATTAGCTCGTCTACCCTGCTCCCGCCAGGATCGGCCGTCAAGCTGGACTGGACTGGTCTTGAATCTCCTGTCATCGAGCCTCCTGTGCGCGCTCTGCGGTGCGCTCGGTGATGCGCGGCCGCAGCGCCGCCATTCCACGATACAACCGCGACTTGACGGTGGAAAGAGGGGCGCAGGTAACCGAAGCAATCTCCTCCAGCGCCATCTCTTCGTGGAAACGCAGCACCAGCACCTCGCGGTGCAGGGGGTCGAGCGTCAGCAGGGCCTCGGCCACGATCTGGCCATTTTGCCGGGTCAAACACTGATCGAACGGAGTGGGCGCGCTGCTGGCGATCTCAAACGGGCGCTCTTCGTCGCCGCGCTCGGCCAGCTCTTCGAGGCTCGCCATGGTGCGGCGGCGGCGGTAGTCGATGACCAGGTTGCGCGCGATGGTGAACAACCATGTGTCGAAGCGCGAGTCACCCTTGAACTGCGAGCCGCGCAGGAGCACCCGCATCCAGGTCTCCTGGAAGAGGTCTTCGGCGAGTTCGCGATTGCTGGTCAGGTAGAGCAGGTAGCGCAGGAGCCGGTGCTGATACTCGACGATGAGGCTGTCGAGCAGGGTGGGGTCCTGACGCTTGAGCCGCTGGGCGATAGAGGCGCTCTCAGCCCGGGCCGCGGCAGCGGATGCGATGCGATCGGAGGTCAGCTCTGCGGTAGCCATGATCATCTAGTCAGACGCCGAACGTGCCGGGAAAGACGCAATCCTTAAGTAACATCCTGCGTCGGGGCCCGTTTTGGTTGCGTGCGTTCCGGATCCGGGCGTCGCAGTCCACAGCTTGAGCAGCTGCGGCAGGCCCGGGCGGAGCGGCCACGTAAACTGAATGCGATGGAGATTCTTTACGGACTGCACCCGGTCGAAGAGGCGCTGCGAGCGGGCGGCCGCCGGTTCGATCACGTCTGCATTGCGCGTGACCGGCATGACGACCGCCTGCAGAGGGTGATCGACCTGTGCCGGGAGCTAGGAGTGCGGCTGCGCTTTGAGCCCCGCGACCAGCTTACGCAGCTGGCCAAGAGCCCCGGGCACCAGGGCATAGTGGCGGTGGTGCGGGCCAAGGCGGTGCTCGACCTCGAAGACCTTTTCGCGCCGCCGGCGTCGAAAGGGCAGGCGCTGGCGGGACAGGGCCTGGCCGCGCGCCTGCTGTTGGCGCTCGATGGCGTCGAAGACCCGCAAAATTTAGGAGCGCTGCTGCGGACAGCCGACGGCGCCGGGGTGGATGGGGTGATCCTGACCGAGCGGCGCGCAGCCCCCCTGAGCGCGGTCGCGGTCAAGGCGTCGGCTGGGGCGTCGGAGCATGTGCGGATCGCGCGGGTAGTGAATATGACGCGGTCGCTCGAACAGCTCAAGGCGCGCGGGATCTGGTGTATCGGGCTCGATGAGCGGGGAACGATGGACTACGACGCGTTCGATTACACCGGCTCCTGCGTGCTGGTGCTGGGGCGCGAGGGCGCGGGGCTGCATGACCTGGTGCGGCGTACCTGCGACCAGCTGTTGAGGATTCCGATGGCCGGCGCGGTGAGTTCGTTGAATGTGTCGGTGGCGGGCGCGGTGGTTCTCTACGAGGCCGCCCGGCAGCGCCGCGCGGCAGCCGCGCGGGTTGCGGCGCAGGTTGCGGGTCAGGTTGCGGTCCAGACCGTGCCTGCGGCAGAGCCCGCGCCACGCAGGGTCAAAGGGCTGGGATCGCTGGCCGGGGCGGCTGCGCTTGAGGGAGCAAAGGCATTCTGGGGCACTGCTGCTCCCGAGGAACTTCTCGACGGCGATGCAGAGGTCGAATCCGCTGGCGAGTCAGTCCGCCCGCCCGCCTTGGACCCAAAGCGAGTGCGCGCTCCCGAGCGGGTCGCCAGGCCGAAGTCTTCGCGAGCCAAGAAATGAGCAGCTGTTGGGCCGGGCGATGCAATCTGACACGACCCGGGGTTACGATGAGCATTCTGCGGCATGCGATCCGCGTAGCCCCGCTGGTGGCCCTGGCTGGCGCGGCACTGCTTTGCTCCGGCCAGACGACGTCCCCACCGCCCGCACCGAACCCACCGCAGGTGCTCTTTGAGCGCTCGACCGACGCCGCTTCCGCCAAAACCGCGTCTCCCGCCAAAGCGGAGCCTGCCTCCTCAAGCCACGAGGTCACCGACGAGATGCGCGCCGCACCCATCTTCACCGCGTACGACCTCGAAGTGCACCTCGCACCCGCCCAGGCTTCTATCTCCGTCCAGGCACGCCTGACCATCCGGAACGGCGGCTCCGCACCGCTCGCTCTGCTGCCGCTGCAGCTCTCCTCAAGCCTGCACATGGAGCGGGTCTCGCTCGCGGGCGTCCGCCTGCAGCTCGTGCAGCGGCAGATCGAGAGCGACGCCGACCACACCGGCAAGCTCGAAGAGACTGCCGTCGCGCTGCCGCAGCCGCTCGCGCCCGGCGCAAGCCTCACTCTTTCAGCAGGATACAGCGGTACTATCGAGCCCAACGCCGCCCGTCTGGACAAGCTCGAGACGCCAGCCGAGATCGCCGCCAGCTCCGACTGGGACCGGATCAGCGACAGCTTTACCGGGCTGCGCGGCTTTGGCGATGTGGTCTGGTACCCGGTCTGCTCAGTGCCCGCCACGCTCGGCGATGGGGCCAAGCTCTTTACCGAGATCGGCCGCCAGCGAGGGCGCAACCAGGACGCAACCATCGCGATGCATGTGACCGATGAGTTCACCGGATCCGCGCCTGCGGTCGTCGTCGCGGCCGGGCGCGCGCTTGATCCCGGCACGCCCCAGGCGATGCCGGCGGGAGCGTTTCCCGGTGTGCTTCGTTTCGACCTGCCTGCGACCCGGCTCGGGTTTCGCACACCCAGCCTCTTTCTCGCGGACCGGAGTGTGACCGGGACGAGCACGGACCCCCTGCGCATCTACAGCACCCCGGACGAGGCGGCAGACGCGCGCGGCTACCTGACCGCGGCCACGCTGGTGCAGCCGCTGCTGACGCAGTGGCTGGGCGCAGCGCACGACGCGAGGCAGCTGGCCGTCATCGGACTGCCGGTGCCCGGTGCGCAGCCGAGTGAACAGGGCGACGCCGTGTTGGTCAGCCTCATCGCAGCCGAGCCGGCTCAGATTGCTCCGCTGCTTGCTCAGGAGCTCGCGCATACCCGCTTTCACTCGCCCCGCGTCTGGCTCGATGAGGGTGTGCCCGCGCTGCTCGCCCTGCTCTATCGCGAGCAGACCGAGGGCCACACCGCAGCGCTCGAGCAGCTGGCCGGCAGCCGCAACGCGCTCGCGTTCATTGAACCGGCGAGCCCCGGCGCGGGCTCCGGGGAAGACCTGATCCACGCCCAGGATGCGATCTACTACCGCGCCAAGGCCCTCGACGTGCTCTGGATGCTCCGCGACCTGGCCGGAGACAAGCCGCTGAGCGCGGCGCTGCGAGCCTACGATCCCGCTGCGGATACGGAGCCGGGCTACTTCGAGAAGCTGGTCGAGCAGGCCAGCGGCGCGGATCTGAAGTGGTTCTTCGACGCCTGGGTCTATCAGGACCTCGGCCTGCCCGATCTTTCGATCACCAACGTGTTCTTCAGCCGGGCCGGGGGCGGTCCGGACCACGCAGACCAATGGCTCGTCTCGGTCGACATCTCGAACGATGGCTACGCCGAGGCCGAGGTCCCGGTCACCGTCCACTCGGCCACGCACGCCGTCACCGAACGAGTGCGCATCGCCGGGCGAGCGAAAATCTCGCACCGAATGTTGCTGGACGGCCAGCCGGTCTCTGCCGACGTCAACGACGGCGGTGTGCCCGAGGTGCAGGCGAGCGTGCATCAGCGGCTGATTCAGTAGAGCGGTTTCTCTGTCGACAGTGGTACCCGGCCTGCTGCCGGGCCCCGGTCGCCGAGCAGGTTCTGACTCGCGGATAAAATGGGTGGGCACTGTCAATCCATCTTCGAGCCAGGTCCAATCTATGCACCGTGTTGTTGCTCTCGCTCTTTGCCTTATGATCTGGGCCGCCAGCCCAACGGCCTCTGAAGCCCAGGCGCCGGAGCAGGTCGCCATTGACACGCACGCCAAGGGAAAGCCCTTCCCGCACTTCTGGGAGCAGATGTTCGGCTCCGGCCGAGCCGTGCTCGCGCTGCGCGACGACTACCGCAAAGACCTTCGCACCGTCGAGCAGGCCACCGGTTTCCGCTACATCCGCTTTCACGCCATTCTCGATGACGATGTAGGCGTGTACAGCGAAGATGCGCAGGGCAAGCCGGTCTACAACTGGTCCTATGTCGACCAGATTTATGACGGGCTGCTCGCCGACGGCGTCAAGCCCTTTGTCGAGATCAGCTTCATGCCGAAGAAACTCGCGCTGCGTCCTGACTACCATGCGTTCTGGTATAAGCAGATAGTCTCGCCGCCGGCCGATTATGCGAAGTGGGATGCGCTCATTACCGCCTTTGCCGCGCACCTGGTTGCACGATACGGCATTGACGAGGTAGCGAGCTGGTATTTTGAAGTGTGGAACGAGCCGAATATCGACTTCTGGACCGGCCGTCCTGCGCAGCAGACTTATTTTGAGTTATACGACCACACCGCGCGTGCTGTGAAGGCGGTAAGTCCGCGTCTGCGCATCGGCGGCCCGGCGACTGCGCAGGCCGCGTGGGTGGACGCGATGATTGCGCATGCGTACGCCAATCATGTGCCGCTCGACTTTGTTTCCACACACGTCTACGGCAACGATGCCTCACCGGACGTCTTCCCCGACAAGCGGCCCGTGCCGCCGCACCAGATGGTTGCCGCTGCTGTCGCGAATGTGCATAAGCAGATTCTCGCCTCGGCGATGCCGCAGATTCCGCTGCTGTGGAGTGAGTTCAATGCGACCTACGCGAACGAGTCCGAAATTACTGACTCGATCTACGAAGGGCCCTGGATGGCCGACACCATCCGCCAGTGCGATGGACTTACGCAGATGATGTCGTACTGGGATTTCTCAGACGTATTCGAGGAGCAGGGCGTCGTCAAGAAACCTTTCTATGGCGGTTACGGACTGATCGCCGAGCGCGATATTCCCAAACCCGCGCTGCTGGCCTTCAGCCTCTTTCACACCCTCGGAGACACACGTCTGCCTGCGGATTCGCAGGATGTGCTCGCCACCCGGCGCAGCGATGGAACGATCGTGCTGGCTGCGTGGAACCTGGTCGAGCCTCCTGTCGAAGCCAGCACGGTAGAGAAGACAATCTCGATCGAGCTAACCGGGTTGCGCGCAGGAGCGACAGCTACAATGCGCCGCGTCGACGCGCAACATGGCGACACGCTGGGCGCGTGGAAGGCGATGGGCTCGCCCGATTATCCGAGTCTCGCGCAGATCGCGAAACTCAAGCAGGTCGGCACGCTCGGGCCGCCCGAGCCAGCCATGCTCGCGGGCGGCACGCTGACGATCAAGCTGCCGCCGAGCGGCCTCGCAGTGGTCGAGATTCACTGATCGGGAGCCTATGCTGATTAAGTGACTCCCTCCGGACAGCCTGCCCGCGCCAGCTTCGACGCGATCGTACTCGGCGCGGGTGCGGCGGGCTTGTTCTGCGCGGCGCTCGCGGGCGAACGCGGCCGGCGTGTGCTGATCCTCGATCACGCGCCACGCGCCGGCCGCAAGATTCTCATCTCGGGCGGCGGCCGCGCCAACTTCACCAATTTGAACTCCGGGATCGAAAACTTTCTCTCCGAGAATCCGTTATTTGCGAGTTCCGCGCTCGCCCGATACCCTCCGCAGGCCTTCGTCGGCCTCGTCGAGCAGTATGGAATCGCATATCACGAGAAGGGCCCCGGTCAGCTCTTCTGCGATGGCTCGGCCGCGCAGATTGTCGAGATGCTGCTCGATCTTGGCGCGCGGGCCCAAGTCGAGTTGCGGCTGCATGCCTCGATACGTGAGGTCGATTACGAGGGCGTCTATCGCGTCCGGTGCACCCTGCCCGGCGGAGTCGAAAGCACCTTCACCGCGCCTGCGCTGGTCATCGCGACCGGCGGCCTTTCGATCCCCAAGCTCGGCGCAACCGGCCTCGGCTATGAGTTGGCCCGGCAGTTCGGGCTGCAGGTGGTCGAGCCGCGGCCGGCGCTCGTGCCGCTGCTCTTCAATCGCGAAGATCGCACCCGCTTTGAAGGCCTGAGCGGGGTTGCTGCTGAGGTCGTCGCCGAGGCGGGCAGCGGCGTCTTTCGCGACAAGATGCTGATCACCCATCGCGGCCTGAGCGGCCCGGCGATCCTCCAGGTCTCGTCCTACTGGCGGCCCGGCATGGCGCTTATGCTCGACCTCGCGCCCGGCCGCGAGGTTGTCGCGCCGCTGCTCGCGCAGGGGGCCCGGCGCGATGCCTCCACTCTCGCGATGGCGTGGCAGGCGGTGCTGCCCCGGCGGCTCGCCGAGCGGCTGCTGGCGGTCGCGCCGCCTGAGAGTCTGCGCACCGCCGCCCTGCAGGCGGCCGAGCACACGCTGCACCACTGGCGCTTGACCCCCTCCGGCGACGAGGGCTACGAGAAGGCCGAGGTGACCGCCGGAGGCGTCTCGACCGAGGACCTGTCAGCCCGCACGATGGAGGCTCGCCGGCAGCCCGGGCTTTATTTCATCGGGGAGGTCGTGGACGTGACCGGCCAGCTGGGCGGACACAACTTCCAGTGGGCCTGGGCCTCCGCCTCGGCTGCAGCAGAGGCACTGTAAGCCGGGCTCAGGCAGGCGCCGAGGTAAGCTCTATCGCTTGCCGCGCTCCCGCTGCAGCTCGCGATACGCTTCGCTCTTGCCGAGGCCGCGCTCGCGGGCTACCCGCTTGAGCGCGTCTTTCTCGTCGAGTCCCTCGGCGGCGGCCAGCTCCGCCACGCGCGCGCCAATCGTCAGAGCCTTTTCAGCGACAGGCTGCCGTCCCGGCTCGACCAGCACGACCATCTCCCCGCGTACCCGGTCCCGGCCAGCCAACTCCGCTGCGACCGCAGCAGCGGTGCCGCGCAAAAACTCCTCATGCAGCTTGGTCAACTCGCGCGCCACGACCACTCGGGCCTGGGGCCACACCGCGGCGAGGTCAGCGAGAGTCTCGAGGATCCGGTGCGGCGCTTCGTAGAAGATCAGCGTCGATGGCCCACCCGCGGCGGAGGCCAGCCGCTCAATTTCCGTCCGGCGCGCGCCCGCTTTCTCTGGAAGAAACCCATGGAAGGCGAACCGCTCCGTCCCCAGCCCCGAGGCGACCAGCGCGCTGAGCGCGGCGTTCGCGCCCGGTACTGGGTAGACGGCGACCCCGGCCCGGCTCGCCGCAGCAGCCAGGTGCATGCCGGGGTCCGAAATACCGGGCGTGCCCGCATCCGAGATGACCGCGAGCCGGCCGCCACCGGTCAACAGCGCCAGCAGCTCCGGCGTGCGCTCGCCCTCGTTATGAGCGTGGCAGCTCACCGTGGGCGTCGATATGCCGTAGTAGTTGAGCAGCTTTTGCGACTGGCGGGTGTCCTCGCAGGCGATCCGGTCGACCGAGCGCAGCACCCGCAGCGCACGCAGGGTGATGTCCTCAAGGTTACCGATGGGCGTTGCGACCAGGTAGAGGCCCGGAGCAAGCGGCCGGTCTGGCGCGCTTAGCTTAGATGGGGCCTGATCGAGCGCCACGGGATCTAGCGCGTCAGGATCAGGCACGTCAGCTCTCCGGGCGGAGCTTGCGCTGCTCAGAGAGCGGGCCCATGCTGTGCATCAGGTTCTGCAGCGTCACCACCCCGACCACCCTATCGCCCTCCGCAACCGGCACCAGCGCCATCCGCCCCCGGCGCATCCTGCGGATGATCGTGCCCAGCGAATCATCGGGCATCGCGACCTGGAAGGCACGCGACATGACCCCCTGCACGTAGCCGTTGCCGTCGCCCCTCAGCGCTTCGAGAATACTCTGGCGCGAGACGACGCCGACGATGCGGGTCCCGCGCACGACCGGGAAGTCGTCCTGCAGGCTGTGGATGCTCTTGTGCAGCGCGTCCTCGAGCGTGTCCGACGGGTTCATGGTGGCGAAGTCGGTCAGCATCACGTCCTTCATGCGGACCGTATCGACGACCGACTGGTAGAGCACGCCCTGGTCCTCAAGCTGCGCGCCGATAGCGATAAAGAAGCCGCCGGCGATCAGCCATGGGCTGAGCGCGGACGAGAGCGCGGGCAGCGGCAGGGCGAGCAGGGCCAGTCCCGCGACCATCGCGCCGACCCCGAAGATGCGTCCCCAGCCCGAAGCAGCCCGCTTGGCCTCGGCCGCGCCCCGCCCGCGCGCAAATCCGCCCTGCAGCAGACGTCCGGCGTCGAGCGGGTACGCCGGGAAGAAGTTGAGCAGCCCGAGCGCCAGGTTGAGCCATATGGCCGAGCGCATCAGGTGAGTGGGGCTGATCCAGGGGCGACCGAGCAGGTCGACGGCGGGGCTGGCCCCGTGCACAAGACCGGCGATCAGGGCCGCCAGGATGAAGCTGGCCAGCGGCCCCGCTGCGGCGATCGCAAGATGGCCCGGGGAGGCGGCGGCGCGCTCTTGGCTCTCCGGATCAAGATAGGAGAAGAGACCGCCGATGGGCAGCAGCAGGATGCTGCGCAGACTGACCCGGTGATAGGCGGCGGCGATGGTCCGCGCGACCTCGCGCCAGGCGACCGCGCCGAGCAGCACCAGCCACATCGCAACCCCGCGCCACCCGGCGACATTCCCCGCGCTGGTCGAGAACAGGCAGAACGCCAGCAGGATGAGGAAGAATGCGTGGATGCGCAGGTCAACCCCGAACCAACGCCCCAACGGAAATGACCAGCCGCGCATCGT
>Ga0116226_10002143_pt1 | contig 17113 bp, 7 predicted proteins | sample S1TSphfallax_FD_89692 | JGI IMG/M metagenome (GOLD analysis project Ga0116226, IMG submission 89692) | Host-associated microbial communities from peat moss isolated from Minnesota, USA - S1T2_Fa - Sphagnum fallax MG | ecosystem: Host-associated > Plants > Peat moss > Unclassified | place: USA... | reverse complement strand
TTTCCCATATGGATCCCCTCACATGATATGGAAGCATGCAAGTTCAAAAAAACCTCAACACACAAATTATGCCTATGAAAACACTTCTTTTGCTTTTTAAAAAACGTGATATTGAGAAGATTCATTTGAAAGTAACTCATTGGATTGCATAGCTTCCTCTACTTGGGGAAGGAGGTACAGAGAAGATGGCAAACCTTTTGGTATGTTATCTATGATGGATTGCAACCTTGGGCTACGTCATGCACAACAAAAAAATAATTCATAAACGTAGAAAAGGAACAATGGAAAAATAATACAAACTATGCAAAATTGAATTTCATCTATTGGCAACTTATACAAAGCTGAAATCTAATTTTTAATATATAATATTAAAAATTATGCAATGCTAAATTTCTTCTTTTGTTAACTTACCCAAATCTGAAATTTCATTTGTAATACATAATATTACAAATTATGCAATGCTGAATTTCTTCTTTCTATAACTTATCCAAATCTGAAATTTGAGTAGTAAGATTTTAATAGTACAATGTTGAATTCCTTCTTTTGCCAACTTATCCAAATCTCAAATTTGATTTTTAATATATAATTTATAAGCTATGCAATGTTGAATTTCCCTTTTTGCCAACTTATCCAAATATGAAATCTAATTTGAAATTTGTAGTTAAACAAATTATGCAACATTGAATTGTAACAAGTAAAGGCCTTTATTTATGTACTATGACATTGATGGAAGTTGGAACTTGCGAATTTTTGCATCATTGTTGTTGTCTCCATTGGTAAAGTCATGCATTTGTGTAGGCATAGGTTCCTTGGACTTTTGTAGCATGGTTAAACATTTTTGCAAAAAATCCACATCACCTTCCAAACCAAAAACATGTTGCCTAGACTTCATAGCCAAAAGGATAGTAGAACATAAAAAACATAACACAAGAGGATTGTAAAGTCTAAAAAATCCATGAGAATTTTTTTTTTTAAACCAACAAATTTTTTTAATTCAAATTTTTTTCATCTATGTGGCTAAAAAGATTAAAAGTCATACCAATGTCCACATTAAGGTCAAGAACATGTGATTTAGGTGGTGGACAAGTCTCAAGGATGATTTGCATGAATGCAAGACTCTTATTTTGTGCCCCTATCCATGCTTGAAATGGGGATTACTTTGGAAGAATATCATCTTTAAGAAGCTACTCCAGATCACATCGGTTTCATATGGGTCTACAAGCAAATCAACTTGCTTGCCCATATTAAAGAAATTGAACTTTGATGTTTATTTGACATAGACAAAAATATTAAACACCAAGCTCTACAAAAGTAAAGTAACATGTTAGATTAAAACATTTGGGATAAATGAAACAAAATGAAGTTCATGCATCAAACATGGTATGATCATGGAGGTTAGATTCTCACTTTTCCCTTTTTTGTATGCAATGGAATGGAATTGATGCATTGGAATTTCTTATTCAATTCAAAACTAAAACTTCCTTTGGCACAAACGTTTAATTGCCCCATAAAATTGCATTTGTTCCTTGAATAAAAATTATACAACCATTTTCTTCAAGTAGGGAATCTACAAATCCAAATGTATAATTCCAGTATTCTAGCTTGAAAATATTCCATTGGTTGCAATCACAATCAAATGAGTCAATGGTGACAAAAGACTCAACCACAAATGGGCCCTTTGTGGTCATCTTGATTTTTTCATAGAAAGGATTTTTTTTTGTAACATGTTCTTTAAAATGTTTACAATTCCCCCAATAAATCACATGAATTGTGTTAACTCTTTTTTAATAAATATGAATTGTCTAAAAGTTACCAAATTTTACATTTTGTTTTGAAAAATGATCATAATTTCAAATCATCCTAAAATATGTTAACTACTTTAAGCTTTATTTTTTGTATCATAAGCCACAACTTTGATTGTATGTCATACACATTATGACCCATTTATATCTAGCAAATGATTCTTGAAATTTGAACATTTTGAAATTATATTTTGAATTTTTAAAATTTTCAAGTACCACAATTTTAAAATTATTAGTGTTTTTTGAATGTTGGATGGTAACTTACCATCATTTCTTCTTTTTTTCCATAATTTTTTATTATTAAAAGAGTCCTTATCCTAGTGCTTTATTAAATCAATTTTTCATTGTAGAAGTTCAAAATTCTTTTACTAAAATTAAAAATTAATTTATTAAATTAATTTATAAGAAAAACAATTCAACACTCGTATAAATCATTCAACAAAAATTTCCTTAATCAACATGACATTAAAGTGGCATTACATAAATATGTTTGACAAAATTAATAGTTTTTTTGTCATTTGACATGGTTTTTGGCTCTTTTGACTATGATCACATTCCATTCTAAAATATTTTGGGAATTAAGGCAACCAATATGTCAATTGCCATCAGGGCAAACGATCAATATCATATCAATTGCATGGTTTTACCTCTTCCATTGACAAGGTTAAAATGTTAATGGAAACCTACACATTAAAAAATTTCTGTGAACATTTAATGCAACAAAAAATGATAACAAAAAAAATAAAACCCATGTTGAAATTAATTCAATAAAGAAATAAGATAGTTCCTTGAAATATGATGAAAATTTTCCTTTCTTCCCATCAATATCATCAAGCATCTTGATGAAATGGATAGGGAGAACCTTCATTTCAAATGACGAACTTATATCATGATATAAAGTGGAACAATAGCATATGGGTAATCTTGTGCTTGCATGCTCACATGAACTTTGGTTGGTTGAAAGCCCATTTGGGAAGGGGTTAAGGAAGGTGGAACAAAAGAAATACACATTATTCCAAAGGCTTGATGGTAGCCTTGTTTCCTATTTTGTTTCTTTTATTCCCGCCTTTGGCCTTAGGTTTTGTAACTTGAAATACCACAACATATGGGCTACTTGTTTAGAATCACAAAGCTCCTCAATGGGTAAATCAACTTGAGTACCAACTTACAATTGCAATGCCAAGGCTAGACAAACTCAATATTACTCTGATTCATAATGATGAATAATTTGTTTAAGAAGGCCAAAAGTACCATTCTTTTCCATCCAAATGGTCATGAACATGATCTAATATTATGGAACAAATGTATATGGAAACATTAGAAAATAATTTCCATGCCATGAAAAAAAAGGATCTTTTTTCACACGACCTTACAACATAAAACAAATTTGATGTATCTTTAAGAGAAAAAAAAACATTTAGTGTAATGAATGTTATCAATTTACATGCTAATGGAAAGGGGTTAATCAAATAAATGAGCATATAACATATCCACAAACACTAACCTAAAGATGATTAGTTTTGTGACTTCTGCACTTCCTAGTTGATCATCCCATTCATTACCACAATAAGGAGGATTTTCTTTGTCATTGTATTCTTGGAAAAGTACATTGTGAAAATGGGCAAACTTTCATTTGTCAGTACTCCCAAATGATCTCTGATGTTTTATCTTCTATAGTCTTTTCATAATCTCTAATGTGGATCATTATGTGTGGCCTCCATAATCTTATGTTACATACAACAAACATGTGAGATGACCAATTCAAAACATCACAGTTTTTTTGTGAATTGACATTAAAAAAATATGTATGAAAAAATAATATTTTGAACAAGATTTCAACAAAGGCCGATTGTGTCAAATAATAATAAGTACACCTTTCATCCTTATTCATTGAATGTACATATTACTTCTATCATGACATTTTTGAATTCCTTGTGATTTGTCATCCCTATCATGTTGACCTTAAAATTGTGTGAACAAACTTTTAGGTCACATGAATTATTTCTAATGCTTCCCGATATACACAGATGAAGGCCTATGGAGATCACTATAGGGTCATTGGAAAAACCAATGTTAACATAATGACAACCTATGATTGTGGAGTGTGTGCACTTGGGCCCATGTAGTATGTGGGAATTCTATAGGATATAATATTATTTGATTATGGGCCACTATCAATCCCAATAGTTTTGCTTAAATGTGACTAGGTGAAGAATGAGGTTGATACGTGAGGTCATCCAACTTATAAACGTGATGAAAATGGCTTCTACTTGCAAATTTTAATGCACTAAAGGCAAATGACGATGAACCATTCATGTTTCCAACTCAAGTGTATCATGTGTTTTACTCTAAAGAGCTAAACTAGCCATGGTGGAAGGTTGTGCTACATAAGGAACCTTGCTCCAAGTGTGTGGTAACAGAAGCAAGGGAAGAACAACCCGTGATACAAGATAATGTGATAGACATTGAAGTGCCTCTAGAAATACCAAATGTGCCTCACAACATGGCAATGGTTGGTGCCATTGAGCTGTGTGGCACAAAAGCAATCATGTCATCTACAAAGTTGTAAATGCCAAGTGAGGATGATGATGCATGATATGTAAACAAACTGAGCGTAGGGAGGAACAAACATCCAATTGGTATATGGAGATTGATCTACATGAAAGGTTGTTTGATTCAAAGTTGTACACATAGGTGGAGGCACTGAGTATATCCACTGGTTAGGTTGACCAACCATCAACTAATAACAGAAACCATGTAAGAGGAGAGTGTATTGGTAGGAGCCCTTAATTGCATTTTAAAGTTAGACACCCAATGTGGCTAATCCAAACCCAATTGTCATGAAGTCCATTAGCATTTGAGGTTGCAACAATCATGGAAAAATGGGCAACATAATTTGCAAGTTGTTACATAGAATTTTCATGGCCCTAGGCGGAATTGTTGTGCCCATGGGGGAGGTGAAGTAATTAGATGTATTAACAATGGTGCTACTACCTACATTAACCCGTTGCAGGGGATTGCCATGGGAATATGAATGAATTGGCCCATGGAAGTCATGAAAGCATTATTAGGCTTAATGGAGTTGCTGGGATTCTTCGAAATCTTTGATATTTAGTGGATGATGTAAAAAATAGTCTTTATGGCCAAGGGAGCTTTTGCAGGAACTATCTGGGTAGTTATTGGGGAAAATTCAACACCATGTTTTGCACCAATTGCCGTGCAATTTAAACCCACTGGAATTTTTTCAAATGTGCCATGATGTAAAGAGAAAGGAAGCAACCCTCTGAATTTGCAAAATGTATAATGCAATTCAAAGGAGATTCATGACATGTCCTCAAATGTGGATTGAAGAGAGATGGGAGTCAATCCACAAAAATAACAATAATTAGCAAACGTGGAGAAAGTTTATTTTGACTTGTAGGTGGTATTTGAAAGGTTCAATCAACAATCACAATGGAGATCCAGAGGCAAATCAGTGAGCAAAATTTTATTGGTTATGCACATAGATCAAGTGTAGTTCATGCAACTAATTTGTAGAACACATCTAGTTAACCCTAATCTAGATTTGGTATGACATAGGTAGCCTATACAACAAGTCTTGTGGGTTTTTAACATTTTATTGAGATTGAGATAGTTTTGCCTGTAAATGCTTGCATGCTATGATTGTCAAGTTGGTTTGTTCTCATATAAATCCAAATACAATTGAAAATGTGGATTACATGCAGTACAACCTATTACCCTAACTCGTAGATTTGTACATATGCACATGAATTGTTATATGGGATAGGTACCCTCTACAACAACTAAGACAATATTTTTAAAAGTTTAAATGGAGATGGAGTCAACTATAACTAGAAATGTTTGGATGTTAGAATTAGGTGTACAAGTCATTTAGTATAAAAATAGCCCCAATTGTAACGGTCAATTACAAGCATTGAACCTAGCCTAATGCCTTGATTGGTGGTTTCATGACTATGCACACGAGGTACTAGGCAATTAACATACTAAAGTTGATTATGCTTAACGAATACTTATTATATATGTGTGTAGGTCCTATGAAGAACAATCTAAACTAGATCTTTGTAGTTAATTGGGATGGAACTAGTTTGGATTATAAATGCTTACATGTTAGGGCCATGCATTATGCTTGATACCAAGGTTAAACCCAATCTTGTTGGTAAGGTGAACTGCAGGCATTGAACCCTAATGCTTTTATTTTTGTTTGCCCAAGTATGTACAAAGGCTGCCTATGCAATAATCCATGACACTCATTTGCAGTTGACATCTTCTTATGCCAAAATTGGAATTGGTATGGTCTTAGTATCCTAAACAATAATTGAGTTGGTATTTTTAAAGTTTCAATGGAGATGGAAACATTTTTGACCAAAAATACCTACATGATAAAAACATGTAACTTGTCCTATAATATAAGCCCAAACCCAATTGTACAAGTGAACTACACACATTCAAGTTAGCCTAATGCCATGATTGGTGGTTCTAAAACTATGCATATGGGTTGCACAATTTTTATAGGTTGCAGTTGGTTATGCCTAACCAATACTTGTTATATTTGCATGCATGTACCCTAAAGAATAATCTAGATGAAGAGTTATTTAGATCAATTCCAAGACTATGAGTGTGAAGACTTGAAATCCCAAGAGGATGTAAAGCACCTGAAGCAAATGCTCAAGAAGGTGGAAGAAAATATTGCAAAGGTTATTTCCTTCCTACATCTATGTGAAATGTAACAATTCCTATTTGGATGAATCTTCATCAATTCGAGTGCCATCTCAATCCAAATATATGGTGTGTTGAGATAAAAATATTGCAAAAATTTAGGAGGTGGAAAAGGAAACTAAAGAGGCCACAATAGTGATACCCAAGATGGGGACAAAAATCATCAAGCCCACAAAGAAACTTGGGGAGGAAGAGAGAATGTTTGCAGTAATACAAGAGAACTACAAAGGTGCAAACCTGCTAAACTTATTTTCCCAAACTTAATATAGCTACTTATTTCATGTGAAGTTGAGCATTGGATTCTCAACCTTTGTGTTTGATTTTTTTTGTTGTGAACGGCAGATTCTTAAACATTAGACTAATTCCATGTGAAGTTTGATGAACAAAACAAATTGTTTCTAGCTGAGATTTTCAAGTTCCATGAGCAACTTGCGATAGTGTGCACTGAGCTTGAGCCTTGGGAAAAGCACACCATTGACTGTGAGGGGAAGATTAATGTTGCCAAATAAAAAAACAAGTTGTTCAGAGGAAAGGTTGGCCCTATTTTCATTGTTCACATGCCTACCATTATGTTTTTGGAATTATCAACTTTTTGAGACTCTTGTATTGGGATAGTTGGTGAGTAAGAATAATATTGTGATAGTGTTATTCAATAATATGCATAAAACAAGCCCATAAAAAAAACTGCAATCAAATTTAGGTACAAGGATCTTCTTGAGGTCAATCTTGACATCATTTGTTAAGTCTGTGGACAAGGGGAAAAATCATTTTTTCATAATTTTGCTTCAGTACCATACTGTAACATTACTACAATATGTAGAAAATTATTTTCAAACATTATTTTATAGTTTTCCTATGCATAATGTATAGCTACCAACTTGCTGCTAAGTTTATTCAAAAGAAACACAAATGGGTGTTTTGTGGTGATCACATAGGTTGTGTTTTTTCTCACCTAGCAAGGCAACTATATGATACCTTTACCCCCAATGTTTTGGGTTCTTTCCAATGTGCAAAACTAACGTTTGTTTTGTTGGAGGCGAAGGGTGCAGTGGATGTAGTGAGTGTCGGGCTTGGAACTATTGTTGTTAAGGAAGAAACAATTCTGAAGAGGAGGAGAAAAAGGTAAGGAATTTTGGCCAATTTTGTTTGACAAAATCTCTTTATAAAAAAAATATTTTAAAACCATTGCATGTGTACTCTCATTCATCCCATTAGTTATCAGATTGAGTATTGTGTTGTAACAACAACATGGCTAAGTTCCATTCAATGGTTATAGAACCAAGTTAGTTTTGTAATCGGTCCTTGATTGGCTAGTTATATGATGAGTCTTGTGACATAATTAGCAGCATGGTGACTCATTATTTAGATTTAAAAATTGAGTAAAATTCTAGAAGTTTCTATGCATGGATAAAGAAGTTTGACCTTGTTATTTTTTCTTAATAATGAGAATGAAGTTTTTTCAATTCTTATGAGAGATATTTGTCCAATGTGTAGAGTAAGAATGTTAATACTAACTACATAGTTGCAATACATTCATGACTGTCATTTAAAATAGTTAATGGTTGTTTAAAACCTTATCATTGGAAAATTGATTTAGACCCCAACATGTGATGTGATCTCATTAAATCATTAATAAAATGTGGCGATGACTCTTCATGCATGTTTGTGCGAACTACAACAAATTCCAAGTGAACTACCTAGTGCTAGAAGTAGAAAGCTATAGCCATGACTATTTTGTGCAAAAAAATTGTTTGTAGTTGGGCAACTTGGGGTGTGATGTGTTGTAGGACTTGACCCATAAACACATCAGAGCTTATGGACATGTAGTAGAGGTGCTTTCATCATGACATGGTACCACAACTTTATAACATCCATAAGACCAGGTAGTCCCAAGCCTGAAGTTTGTTTAATGATGGGTGAGATTTGGCATGGTAGGTCTGTCATGTAAAATGGGTTTTATTTTTGATCTTGTGGCATAATTTGTATTTGTATTTAGCTAAAACCATCATGGAGTTGCACACAGTGACACATGTTATGATGGGACACACGTTATGATGGGACACCTAGAAAGAGTAGCCCTACTGCAAAGTTAGCATTTAAATTTAGTCACTGAATGGGTTGACTATTTACTTCCTATAGATTTGTATTGAGCAAATTCTTTCAATGTTGGGCCCAAACATGTAATTTGTGGCAATTTGCATAGGAATGGACGATGGCACTAAACCCTAGTTGGTTTGTTTGATGTTAAGCAACAAGAATGATGTTTGGAATATTGTTGATCATGGTAAGAATGGTGCAAGTTGAGGAGCATTTGGAGGCAACAAGAGGACCCATGAGGGTGTGGATGTGGTTGAAGTCGAATGTAGTAGTCTAAACGCTACCAGGTTTTGAATATATTTATTTAAATTGGAAGATGTGGGCTAAGATTGGGTTGTTACATTAAGGACCTTGCAAGTAGAAAGGTGAACTCAATGTTATGTACGTTCAATTTTTTCCCAGTAAACTCATGTGGGCTATTCAAATGCTTGGAATAGTTCACATGTAATCAGACTATTGAGTGCAAGAACTTGTAACCCATTGCCATAGTAATAATTTCTAGCTTGGTTTTGGTGGGAGGCCAAGCAAATTGGCATGTCAAGCCTAAACTACCAAGTTCTTATGTAATTTTACCTTGGATGCTTAATTTTTTGGGATTGTAAGCAATTTATAAATGCTCTTACCATTGGGTTTCAAAATTCAACTAAAGTATCCACCATGTTTTTTATAAATGTTAGGCAAAACAATAAACACCTAGGATCTACTATGTGCAACATGGGATTGGATGATAGAAAAAATCATGCATTATTTGTAAATAAATACATTATTTAAAACTAAAGTCTAAAAACTAGTCGTGATGTTTCCATGTGTCATAATCCAACGATGGATCACACATTGCACAAGACTAGGCAATTCCATACCTACAATAGACATGTGGCAACTTGCAACTTAAATTCTACATGTACAAATCAAAATGATCGTAATGGAGGGTTCATGTTATTTTAATAATTAAAAATCCATAAATAATATTGCATATTATCTTGCCACGTGTCATAATTTGGTTAATTGAACCTCATGCTAGATCACACACAAGATGAAAATATGGAGGACCCACAAATTACCACATGGCGTCCATCCATTGCATGTTGGGATGCCATATGCCATAATTGTTATTAGTAAAATCAAACAATCCATATATATTATAATTATTTAGTAATATAGTAAATACAATATTAAAGGCCACGTGTCATAATTTAGTGCTTGAATCGGACGGGTAGTATTATTAGATGTCATGAAGAATTTTTAAACCAAATATCCAATATTCCATGTGGCATTTGTGCATTAGTGGAAAATAATAACCCAAATAATTGTTGAAAACTTGTAACACATAAGTATACTCGTATTTTTTCATGAACTAGTATTTGTATGTTGAATAATTTCCATCCAACCCCATTGTCGCATGTGACTTGTCCAACGTGACCACACAACTTTTAATTGCAGATGTTGCCTATGACTAGAAAATAGTCACATGGACTAGTTGAAAAAGTCTATTTTTCTTCTAGTGTACCACTATGAGAAATTGTGTCCACGGCAACTAAACTACTCTACAATTAGAGTTCCAGAACAACTAATATACAATTACATTGTAATTGTCCCATGGAAATACGACAAATTAATAAATAAAATGTCATGTCAAAAAATCAAGGAGTGGTATTGTAATTACAAATTAGTTGCAAGATGGATATTTATATAATATAATGTACGCACTATATATATAGTTGTAGTCAACCATGTTTAACTTTGTTGACAAGTTGCACTTTAGTTACATGTAACAACTACATCACAACTAGGATAAATTTAGTTACTAATCAACGACTATTTTGCAATGAATGTATGGCCTTGAGTAACACATATGATCATGCCACGTGCATACATTTCCACCACCCAATATATATGACATTTTACCTTGTTTGCAATTACTATATAACCGTATTTCAATTTAATATTTGAAATTTAAAAATATGAAATTTGGGCAAAAAACATTTAAACAAGTGACACATGGAAGTATATTAACAAATCTGCCCTAATGCATCAACAACCTTCATGCACTTATGTTTATTGTCAAGGACTTCAAGATGAATTTTTTTAAAAATCTTTCTATTCAAACATTTTGTGTATTTCCTAGTCTTTTGGTGATGTAATTTCATATCATGTGTTATAACTAAGATTATTTTTGTTTATTTAATTTAGAACTAAAAATAAAAGGTTGTTATAAGTTACATTATTTATTTAAATAACTTGGATATTGAAGGTCTTTGTTTTTTATTTTGGAGGTTGAAGGTTTTTGTTCTTGTTATTTGAAAGGTTGAAAGCTTTTGTTTTTTCTCTTGAAGGTTGAAGGTTCTTATTCTTACTTTTAAAGAGGTTGAAGGTTCTTGTTCTTACTTTTAAAGAGGTTGAAGGTTTTTTTTTTTTTCTTAGAGGTTGAAGGCTCTTGTTCTTATTCTTAAAAAGGTTGAAGGCTTTTGTTTTTGTTCTTAGAGGTTGAAGGTTCTTGTTCTTGCTCTTAGAAAGATTGAAGGTTTTTGTTTTTATTTTTAGAGGTTGAAGGTTCTTATATTTACTCTTAGAGAGGTTGAAGGTGTTTGATTTTGCTTTTGAATGTTGAAGGTTTTTGTTGTTTCTTTTGAATGTTGGAGGTTCTTGCTCATACTTTTGGATGTTGAAGGTTTTTACTTTTAATTTTTGATGTTAAAGGTTATTGCTTTTACTCTTGGATGTTGAAAGTTTTTACTCTTATTCTTAAATATTGAATGTTCTTATTTTTGTTATTGGATGTTGAAGGTTCTTGTTTTTATTCTTAAATGTTAAAGGTATTTGCTTTTGGATGTACATCAAAATTATGTATACAAGGTAAGATTTTTTCAAAAGTACCTAAAATCGTAATTCAATTTACCTGAATTGTAAACACAATATTTTATTTTATTTGCAAGTGTGCAAATTATAGTTTAGTTTATATCAATGTTTTATACGTTGCATTTTAGTGACAAAATAAGTTACATGTTAGTGGTAGTATAGTTGTAAACTAATTTTATTCAAGTTGAAGGGATTATTTACATTTTTGGACATTACAATATTATGATATGCTACTAATTTCATTTCACATGTGGAACTAAATGTCATAACATGACAAATTTCAAGCAGATAAGGTGCATTGAAGAAATTGCACGGCTGAAGCTCTATTTCAACAAAAATAGAAGAAAACATTCATTTATGAAACATAATGCTCTAATGACAATATTTGATTGTTGTGGGTCATCTTTTTTATGATATGACATTTTGTTTAAATAAAGAAAAAGGTTTGTTATATATAACTTGGGCATTATGTTTAAATTCATAATTAAATTATTAGAAACATTTTACAAATTTTTTGTAATGTATTTTTCAACATGGAATGTAAAGGTATTTAAAGTTTGAAATCCATTTCATGTTTATAAATAATGATGTCCAATGCAATTCAACATTATCTATTATAATTAAGAAAACATGATAATGGTTGTGTGAAGTCTGGATAATTGCATTATAAGTTACAATTTAGTTATTTAATATTACTAAAATCAACTACCATACAATTGTTTTGAAACCCAAATTTAAACACCTAGTTACAAATTAGTCATTAAATCCTTTATTTTCATTTCATTTTTAGTTGTAAATAAGTTGCAAAGGATAGGAACAAAATTCATTACTCAAATGGATGAATGAAATAATTATAAAATATATTTGTTAAACTAATTATAAAATAATTGTAAATAAGTTGCAAAACAAAATTCATTGCTCAAATGGATGAATGAAATAATATAAAATATATTTGTTAAACTAATTATAAAATAATTGTAAATAAGTTGCAAAGGATTGGGATAGAATCCATTCACATTAAATGGATGAATGAAATAATGAAAAAATATATTTGTTGAACTAATTGTAAAATAGTTGTAGATAAATTATAAAATATAAGAATAAAATTCATTCATCAAATGGATGAATGAAATAATTAAAAATGATATTTGTCAAACTAGTTGTAAAATAGTTGTAAATAAGTTGCAAAAGGTATTAACATACATCATTTGTTGACAAATGGATGAAATGCCACGTTGGCATTTCATTTGCCACATTGGAATGTGTGTGGGAATCTAACGTGGAAATTAGTTGCAAAGAAGTTACATATAGTTGCATATGAGTTGCACCATATATACAATATTGTATACAACATAAAGCGTCGACTGTAAATGTTGTAACTTGTTTGATAACACTTAAGGTTATATAAATACCATGAGTTGCAATGATTCATTGCAAGTAGAAATCCTAGTTGCAAGCCTAGTTGTGGAGCTTTATATTTCTCGTAATGTATCGGGTTTTGGAAAAAAAAAAAAAAACACATAAAAAAATCTTATTTCTTTCCTTAGGTAAGCAAAAAGCTTCAACAAAAAGGGGATTGTCCAATCTCAATAGGGTAGCTTTATAACCTTTCTACAAAAACAAACTTGAAACAAACATGTAAGAAAAAATATTCACATACAAAAAGTTAGAATACTCTAAACATACGAAGGAAAAAATTACACATAGAACTTTACGTACAAAAGCATGGTAGGAAAAAGTAATTTTACTTCAGAAAATATTCTCCTATATAGTCCACAAAGGGATAGAGCCTTAAATACCTCAAAAAAAGAAATAAAAAATGTGGAACAAGCAGTTAGCCTAATCCCCAAAAAAATCAGTCCTAAATATACACAATTTAACGAGTAGTAAAATCAATTTGGGTGAAAAGGTTATTGGTAGAGGAAATTTGATTTTGAAAAAAAAACTTCGATTTTGGTAAACATCTAGTAAAAATTTGGTTTAAGTAAAATTTACCTTCAACAAAGATAAACAACAAAATGCTTATGGTTTTATGGGAGAAACCCCATGTCAACTACACATTTGACAAGAAAACATTAACCTAAATATAAAATTGCAAGCAAAACTTGATGTAGAAAATATTATATCTTGCATGTGGAAGTTTAGAAAAAAACATTGACCTAAATTTCACTTGTGAAATTAGATGTAAAACAGATGGTTTCACAAATGAAACTTCAAGATAAGAAACGAAAGTAAGTATTGCAAGTGAAATTGTATGCAATACATATTTTTACTTTGAATGGAACCTTTCAAAAAACAAATTAAATCCAATTTTGCTTACAAAAAACTAAATACAAGAAATTCAACCTTCAAAATCTAAAACCATAAAATAGAAATAGTAGTTTTGTAGTTTTGTAAACAAAACCATAGTTGAATGGTGCATGAAAAGAAAAAAAAAGGAAAAGCAAGTTTTGGTAAATGTGTCGAACTACACTATTAGGAGCCACACATGCCCCCTTAAACCATTGCTTTATTATTTGAATCTTTTTTATACGTCTTTCAAAAAAACATTAAAAATATTTAACTTTTTTTTAATACTATTATGTAAAGGTATATATTTTTAAAATCCAAAAATATGTCATTAAAAAATATTTTCAAATTGTGTTTTTAATGTCAAAACTACTTTTAAACTGCTTTTATGCAACTTTTAAGCAGTGGTCACAAGAGGTTAAAAGTCCTTACATGTATTTTTCACTCATTAGATTGATTCCAATTTTTTATGACATGTACATTATGTATTCACAATGAAATTTTATTAAAAAAATCTATTTATTATTATTATTATTTTAATAATCCAAAGTTCAAAAAATTAAGCAGTGGTTATGACTGCTAATGGTACGTGTTAGTATGACTCCACCCACCTTGAACTTTATTCTTCAAAAGGTAGAAACACTCTTTAGAAACATCTTCACTCTTCGCCTTTGTTTTAAAATTATGAAATACAACATTTCTCGATATTTTCATTACTTTTTTGGGGTATCCAAAGTTTCACAACGGTGTTGTGGTTAAAAAAGAAGTGTTTAGATTTGAAAAGTTGATGAAAAAGGTTAGATGATAAGAGTTCCCTCTTTCACCAACTTATCGACATCTAAAATTTGATTTATGCCCACTCCTTTGCCAACTTATCCAAATTTTAAATTTGTAAATTTTGAACTTTTTGGCAACTTATTCAAATATGCAATTTGTTTTTTTCCCTTTTTTGCACCAACTTAATTTTAGAATTTTGATGGTCCATGGCCATATAAGTAATTTTTTCTAAAAAAATTGAAACTTAATTTCACAAATTCCAACAATCAATCATTAAACTTCTAATATGATCTTTTCCTTTATTTAGAAAAATACTTTAAAAATTTGAACCCTCCATTATAAATACTATGATTTGATTTTTTTGTTGGGTTGGCAATTTATTTTGGCAATTAGTGTAGTCTACTATGATATATCTTTTAAATTATTTTTTCCCTTTATGTTTTCTGGTTGCTTTCACAAATCTAACCATCCATGGCCAAATTTGAACTTTGGTTTTCCAACCTTATTTTGAAAATTTTGCATAAATATCATATGAAAAATGTGAATGATCCATTTAAAAGTGCTATATTTTTATTGGTTTGTTTCAATATATTTATAATTCATTAATACGAAAGGAAAAGTGGATTTGTGCATTAAACAATAACAATTTGTCAAAAGGATGGCTATAACATTTTTCTAGTGACACATTAAATATATTTTGTTGATATTCATACATGCACCACTAGGGTAGGGTTTTAATTCATTAATTTGATAAATTAAAAAATATGTCATCATTTAACATTGAATTCACAATCCCTTTTGCATTAATGTGTAAATCAAATATACAATTTGTCCATTTGTGGAAATCAATTCACCTTTGAAATTTTCACTTCTAAAATTTCAAGGATTAGTTTATAGACATATAATTATGGCCACGTTTTTGACAACATTTTGATTTTTTTTTTAAAAATTTATTTTGAAGCCAAGTTCCAAGATTCATGGATAATTTCCATTTTTTAACATCAACATTGTCACTTGAATACCATTTTAAAATCTAAACTTCATAAATTCCAATATAGTTGTTGCCAAAAAAACAACCCTTTTAATCAATTGCTTATTTTTTATGATAATGTATGTTATGCATTATTTAGCGATGCTTGAACAAAGGGTGCCAATATGATTATTCTTTTTATCAACTAATTTTGGTCGTGTGTTATACACATCCACTAAACATGAATTGATGTGTATGGACTTTTTCTTAATGTGTGCATGAATTAATGGGGTGAACATCCTTTTTTAATGTGAATTAGCTTTGTGCACACTTGTCTTGTCTATTTGAGTCAATACTTCTTGCATTAGTTTTATAATCTCTTATGTTCCATGTTTTTCATTAAACAAAGTGGCAAATTCAATGAATGTTGAAATCTCTTTTCCAAAATGGGTTGATCTTATGTGTGAAGGTTGTTGTCAAGACCCCTTTTCAACCAAGTTTGAATTTCACATTAATTCCATTTTCCTTGAAAAAATAGTAATGGATTTTATGGGGAAAACGAGCCACCTTGAAGAAGCCCTTTCAAAATTCTACATGAGAGATGTGGCAACTTTCACCAGGAAAACACCAAGTTCTTGAAGAAGGGAGGAATAAATTTCAATGTGAGTTGGAGGTATTAAAATTTTCCAATGTCAAAATTGAAACATTAATACTTGAATTGAGTGATTCTAGAGATGATGTACAAAAGGTTTTTAATCTTGTTTTGATGTCCTTCCAATTATCACATCAAATTCTTCCATAATTGGATATTGATATTCAAAAGATCTTAAACATCATTGGGTGTTTGAAAAGATTAGCATTTGTAAATTTTGTAAAAAACAAATTGCAACATATCAACTATGATACCATTTCCAAGAAGACAATGTAATATTTGCATTCCATGTTTGATCCAAATGTCATGTTTGAATTGCCATAGACAAAACAAATAGGGGGTTTGGCAAATCTAATGCAAGGCATGGACAAGAGACATGATGGTTACCCTTGGTGTGAAATAAAGATTATGAACATCAAGAATGGCGATGGTTTGACATTCACAAGTTCACCATGTATCAGCCACTAACATGTATTTTGCAAAAATTTCAATGGGATAACTATATGAGGAACAATGGCTATAATGAAATTAATTGGGAAGGAGTTGCTAAAAATGCACTGTAAGAAAAAAAGTTGCAAGTTGGTACAAACTTTGTGTGTAGACATTGTAAATTTCCACCAATTTGCATTGCAAGGTGTTTGGCTAGAATCTATTAGGTTTTGCATTGTTCCAAGACCATGAGACAACTTGCTCTTGCATCCACTTTAAGACCCATGAACATTTAGTTGCTACTAGCATTTCTAAAAAGAACAAGGAGATGGCACATAATTTAATAAGGCAAAAGTATAAGGAAACACCCACTACCACCCTTTCAACATTGCCATGTCAGCTAGTAAGGTATTTGCTTTAAGATTATTAGGCATGGTGATGAATCACAACCAAGTTGCAAGGGGAGGAATTTGATTTGTTGTTGGAAAAATATTCCCTTTGAAC
>Ga0116226_10002142_pt1 | contig 17115 bp, 16 predicted proteins | sample S1TSphfallax_FD_89692 | JGI IMG/M metagenome (GOLD analysis project Ga0116226, IMG submission 89692) | Host-associated microbial communities from peat moss isolated from Minnesota, USA - S1T2_Fa - Sphagnum fallax MG | ecosystem: Host-associated > Plants > Peat moss > Unclassified | place: USA... | reverse complement strand
GATAGAGACCGGCGATGATGAAGATGTCGGTCTTGGCCTCGCCCGGCGCATCGGCGGCCTTCCAATGCCATTGCAGCCAGCGCGCCGAATTGACCAGCGAGCCGGATTCCTCGGCAAAGCAGGTACAGGGCAGCTGGAACACTTCGGTCTGGATGCTCTCGGGGTCGGCCGGATTCTGCGGACCGTAATCCTGCCAGAAATTGGCCGTCTCGGTGTCGAGCGGATCGACCACCACCAGATATTTCAGCTTGGACAGGGACCGCCTGATCTTGCCCCGGTCGGGGAAGGCCTGCATCGGGTTGAAGCCCTGGCAGATATAGCCGTTCATCTTGCCCTGATCCATCATCTCGAAGGCGCGCAGGATGTCGTAATCCGGCACGTCGAGCTTGGGCAGCCAGTCATAGGCCCAATTATTCTCGGCCGTCGCAGCACTGCCATAGACCGCCTTCATCAGGCTGACGAAGAACTTCTTATAGTTCTGCCAATAGCTCATCTGGTTGGGCCGCAGCGGCTTGAACTGGCGGCTCGACATATAGGCGTCGAACGTGCTCTCGGCATCCTTGGGCATGGTCAGATAGCCCGGCATCAGCGACGACAGCAGACCGATATCGGTGAGACCCTGAATGTTGGAATGGCCGCGCAATGCATTCATGCCGCCGCCCGCCACGCCGATATTGCCCAGCAGCAGCTGGACCATCGCCATCGCCCGGATGTTCTGCGATCCGACCGAATGCTGGGTCCAGCCCAGCGCGAACAGGCTGGTCAGAGCCCGCTCGGGGCTCGAGGTGCTGGCGATCAGCTCGCACACCTTGAGGAACTTGTCCTGCGGCGTGCCGCAGATGCGCGACACCGTCTCGGGCGTATAGCGTTCGAGATGCTTGTTCAGCAGGGTCATCACGCAGCGCGGATGCTGCCAGCTATCGTCGATCTTGGCGAAGCCCTGTTCGTCGAGTTCATAGTCCCAGCTCGCTTTATCGTAGCTGCGCTTGTCCTCGTCATAGCCGGAGAACAGCCCGTCTTCGAAGGCAAACCCCTCCTTCACGATCAGGCTGGCATTGGTGTAGGCCCGCACATACTCATGCTGGATCTTGTCGTTCTGCAGCAGATAGCGCATCACGCCGGACAGGAAGGCGATGTCGGTGCCCGGACGGATCGGCGCATAGAGATCGGCGACCGAAGCCGTGCGGGTGAAGCGCGGATCGACCACGACCAGCTTGGCCTTGTTCTCGATCTTGGCCTCGATCACCCACTTGAAGCCGCAGGGATGCGCTTCAGCAGCATTGCCGCCCATCACCAGAACGACGTCGGCGTTCTTGATGTCCTGCCAGGTGTTGGTCATCGCACCGCGACCGAATGTTGGGGCCAAACTGGCCACCGTCGGTCCGTGTCAGACGCGCGCCTGATTGTCGAACACCACCATGCCCAGAGAGCGGGCCCATTTCCAGGTCAGGTAGGAGGTTTCCGACGAGGAGGCCGAGGCCGCCAGCATGCCGGTACTGGTCCAGCGATTGACCGTGGCGCCTGCCGCGTTCTTGGCGATGAAATTGGCGTCGCGGTCTTCCTTCATCAGCTTGGCGATGCGATCCAGGGCGAAGTCCCAGCTGACTTCCTTCCATTCGCGCGAGCCGGCCGGGCGGTATTTCGGCTTGGTCAGCCGTCCCGGCGCATGGACGATGTCGAGAAGTCCCGCACCCTTGGGACAGAGCGTGCCGCGATTGACCGGATGATCCGGATCACCCTCGATATGGATCACAGCCTGCTTGACGTTCTTGGCGCGATCGCCCTGGCTGTAAATGAGGATACCGCAGGCCACCGAGCAATAGGTGCAGGTGTTGCGGGTTTCGTTGGCGGCGGTCAATTTGAAGGCGCGTACCGCAGCCGCTTGCGCAGCGCCGGCAAAGCCGAAACCGAGCGCCCCGAGGGAGGTGGCGGCGAGGCCTGCGCCGGTCAATTTGATGAAGCCGCGACGTGTCAGTTGCATGGTCACGTTCGCTCCGATAATCGGCGCCGCTGATCGGTCGGCGCGATGAAATCTGATAAAGAAAATCTATCGATTCAATCCTTGTTTGTCAAGGAAACCAAGGGTTACAGGGCTTGCTAGCTCTGGCAAATTCTTGCGCCATCGGCTCGCCATGAGCGGGCGTCGCACAGGGTCTTACCCATGAGGCAAACGCCTGGACCGATCGCTCGATCCTAAACACACGAAGATCACACAGGGAAAATCCGCTTCAAAGCGACTGTACGGATGTACAGTCGAAGGCAACGCCATCAGGCCGTCAGGAAACGCCATGACCAGCAGCCCCACTGCAAAATCCTCCGGCACCTTCAGAATCGGCGGACAGATCGAAATCAACCGCCTCGGCTTCGGCGCCATGCGGATTACCGGCAAGGGCGTGTGGGGACCGCCGTCCGACCGGGCCGAGGCGCTGACGACGCTGAAACGGGTGCCCGAACTCGGCATCAATTTTATCGACACCGCCGATTCCTATGGCCCCGATATCTCGGAAGAGCTGATCCGCGAGGCCTTGCACCCCTATAATGGGCTGCTGATCGCCACCAAGGGAGGCCTGACCCGTCCCGGCCCCGATCATTGGGTACCGAACGGCAGACCCGATTATCTGATCAACCAGGCCAAGAAAAGCCTCAGGAAGCTCGGGGTGGAGCGGATCGATCTGTGGCAGTTGCACCGCATCGACAGCCAGGTGCCCCGCGACGAACAGTTCGGTGCGGTGACGCAAATGCTCGATGAGGGGCTGATCGCCCAGGCGGGTCTGAGCGAGGTCTCGGTCGCCGACATCGAGGCCGCCTCGAAGCATTTCCCGGTCGCCACCGTGCAGAACCGCTACAATCTGACCGACCGCGGCAGCGAGGATGTGCTGGCTTATTGCGAGACCAGGGGGATCGGCTTCATTCCCTGGTATCCGCTGGCCGCCGGCAGCCTGGCGCGGCCGGGCGGCAAACTCGACGCGATGGCCAAGACGCTCGGCGCGACGCCCGGCCAGATCGCCCTGGCCTGGGCTCTCAAGCGCAGCCCAGTGATCCTCCCGATCCCGGGAACCTCGAAAGTCACGCATCTCGAGGAGAATGTCGCGGCCGCCGAATTGGTCCTGTCCGATGCGGATTTCACCGCCTTGTCGACCCTCAAGGCCTGACCGCCGGATTACACCGGATGGTCATCCCGCTGCCGGCCGCCCAGGGCGGCAGCGGCGGCGGCGGTGAAGGCACCGATCAGCATCGAGAAGGCGCCGAACAGCGCAAAGGCAGTTGCCGACTTGCGCGCCTTGTCGGCGGTATCCTTGACCTGGTCAACGATCTGCCCGACACGCTTTTGCGCCTCGTCCTGGGACAGGCCGGTGCGGGCCGCCACCAGATGCACCAGATAATCGCGATCCTCGGCCGGCATCTGACCCATCGCGGCGTCTCTGCTCAGGATATGCAATACCTCGCCACGCATGTCCTCGCCGCCATTGACGCCGGTCTCGGGTGACGTAGGGCGCAGCAGCAAGTCCGCGTCATAGGGCTGGACGGTTTCGGCGGCGGCTTTCACCGCGCCGCCTGCCAAGCGCGCACCCGATCCGAGCGCGGATGCGCCCGCCGCCACCAGCATCCCAGCGCCGACCACCGCTGCAAGCGCCCAGGCGACCAGACCATGGGCGGTGTCGCGAAAGAACACCTCGTCGCTGTGCACGCCGACCCAGCGGGTTCGCAGGCGGCCGGCAACATAACCGCCGACCCCGGCCGATAGCCATTGGGTAATGATCAGCCATATGCCCGCGACGATCGCGAAGCTGGTTGCCGACGGCCCCCCCGTCCAGGGCGACGCCGACGCGAAGCCTACCCCGGCGCCGATACCGATCAGGACCAGGGTCAGCGCGGCGGCAACGACGGCGCCGGCAAAGATCGCCGGCCAGGACACCGCCGAGCCCGAGACCGGCGGCGCAATCGAAGCGTTTGGCAGATGAGTGGGAGTAATCGTCATGGCGCCCTCCTCCTTCAGTGCCAGATCAGGGCGAGCAATAGAATGATCGGAAGGGGTACACCCAACAGCCAAAGCAGAATTCCGCGACCCATGATTGCCTCCATCGGCAGTTACCGTGTCCTGGCAAAACAGGCTGCCGAGCAAGGCGGTTGCGAGTCGGAGCGGTGTCATTTTTGGAGCTTGTCACCCGGGTCAACGGGCCCCGAGACACTCCCGCAAAGCAAGGCTCGACAGAGCATATACACTTATTGCGTGAAATTTAACCACAGTGCGCTACACTGAAAATCCTCAGAAAAGAGGAGCGATCGATGGTTAAATTCCAGAATATCGCCATCATTTCCAAGATCGCCATTCCTGCGACCATCATCGCCCTGGTCGCCATAGCCATTGTCTCATACGCATCCTATGCCGTTGCCCACCTGTCTGACACGGCCTCTACTTTGGTCGACAGGAACGCAGCCCGCGTCGAATATTCGTTGAAGGCCGAGAGCTTCTTCAACAGTGCCGCAGTCAGCGAGAAGAATGTCATGCTGTCGGCGCGTGACGAGAAGACGGCCCGCGACAATATCGCGCTCTATGACAAGGCCTCGCAATCCACCCTCGACGCCATTGACCGCTGCGAGTCCGTGACCGACGCCGCCGACCAGCGCGCGCTGATCGAGGCCTTCCGCGCCGCCGTCACCAGCCGCCGCCAAGCCAGCGCGCACGTCTTCGAATTGGCGCTGGCCGGCAAGAGCGACGAAGCCTTCGCCTATTCGCGCACCGTCGCCGCAGACTATCGCCGCCAGGCAGCACAAGCCGCCTCCAAGCTGATCGCGCTCAATATCGAGGCGATGCGGAGCGCGCGCGACGAGAGCGTTTCGATGGCCAATCATACCCGTGCCGGGCTGATCGTCGGCGCCGTCGGCGGCCTTGTCGTCGCCTACACGCTTCTCGGCTGGATCGCGCTGCAGCAAATCAGCAAACCGCTGGCCCGCATGACCGGTGAGATGACCAAGCTGGCCGGCGGGGATCTCGGCATCACGGTCGATGGGACGACGCGCAGCGACGAAATCGGCGCGCTGGCGCGCTCGCTCGAAATATTCCGCGAGCATGCGCTCACCGCGCATCGCCTGGAGGCCCGCCAGCATGACGACCACCGTCTGAAGGAAGAACGCCACGCCCGGATGGAGAGCTATATCACCGAATTCGACGATCAGGTGCGCGAGGCGCTGCGCGCCCTGAGCGGAGCCTCGACCGAGTTGCACGCCACCGCCCAAAGCATGTCGACCAATGCCAGGGAGACGACCCGGCAGGCGTCAGCGGTTGCCGCCACAGCCGATGAGACATCGAACAATGTGCAGACCGTGGCGGCTGCCACCGAAGAACTGCACAGCTCGATCAGCGAGATCTCGCGCCAGGTCTCGCAATCGGCGGCAATCGCCGGCCAGGCGGTCAGCGAGGCCGACCGCACCAACGGCACCATCGAGGGACTGGCCCTCACCGCGCAACGGATAGGCGACGTGATCAGTCTGATCCAGGACATCGCCAGCCAGACCAATCTGCTGGCGCTCAACGCCACCATCGAAGCGGCCCGCGCCGGCGAGGCGGGCAAGGGGTTCGCGGTGGTGGCCGGCGAGGTCAAGACCCTGGCCAGCCAAACCGCCCGCGCCACCGAGGAAATCTCGACCCAGGTCAACGCGATCCAGAGCGAAACCGGCCTGGCCGTCAGCGCCATTAAGGGGATCGGCGGGACCATCCGGCAGATGAACGAGATCACCACCGTGATCGCAGCCGCGGTCGAGCAACAGGGGGCTGCGACCCAGGACATCGCCCTGAATATTCAGGAAGTGGCGCGGGGCACCACCGAGATGTCGTCCAACATCACCAATGTCAACCAGGCCGCCGACGAGACCGGGGCCGCCGCCAATCAGGTGCTGGCCGCGGCCGACGCTCTCGGTCGCCAGGCCGAGGATCTGCGTCGCAACGTCAGTTCGTTCTTCGAACGCATGCGCTCGGCGTAAAAAACAGCGGCGCAGCCTTGGTGACCCTACTCTATTGCTTCTCGCTCTCACGGCGGGTGTAAGACTCCGCGTAAGCCCCTGCTCTATATTGCAGAATTTGATCATCGGGTGCGGAATCGATGCCGGCGCTGACGACGTTGGGATCGTAATTGATGTCCTCGCAGCTGCCTTTGGCATCCTCGCCGCCCTTGGTCAGGGTCAAGGTGCCGAGCTTGACCTCCTTGCGGCCGGCCGGCCAGGGCGAGGACGGGTCCGTGATCGAGTCGCCCTTGTCAGGCTGGCCGATCGTGGCGATCCAGGTGAACTTGACCGGGCCCTTTCTGGTGCGCTCGGTCAGGCGCTGGTCGAGGAAATCATGCGGCGCCGCCTTGATCTCGTCCTCGGTCAGGAATTTCTCGCCATCGACCGGCTCGAAACGCCAGCGTACCCAGGTGACGGCCTTGCCATTGGTGAATTTATAGGCCGAAAGACTGCGATAGATCGTTTCGGTATAAGCGGGCGGCGCGGTGTGCGAGCCCATATAGTCGAGAAAGGGCTTGGCTTGCGGATGAGTGGCGACGAACTGCTTGCCCTTCTCGGGGTCGGGCTTGCCGGTGGCGGGATCGGGCAGATTGATCAGCAGCGATTCGTAAAATCCCTCCGGGGTCGATACCGGGAAGATCGGCACATTGATCATCGCCGTCTGCTGCAGTTCGTCCTGCGGCAGCTTGAACTGCAGGCCGAGGCCGCGCGGACCGTTCGCCGCGTCGGGCTGGTCGGGATTGGGGCCGGCCACCGAGAAGCGCGCAATGACCGGCACGTCCTTGCCCGAGAAAAGCGATGAGTAACTGAGCTTCTTGGCCTCGGCGGTGCCGACGAAGCTGCCAACCGCGCAGGACCCCCGGGCGTGATTGCGCCGCAGGCCCTTATGGACACCGCCCAGCTTTTCCAATGTATCGACCAGCTTGGCCGGATCAGGCGCTTCCTGCGCCGCGGCTGCCAAGGAAAGGCCAAGCCCGGCCAGCACGGCCAGGGATGGGTAAAGCCGCTTGTTCATGAAAGCCCCCTGCGAGAGTTCGACGCTCCCGACATTGGGCTATTTCCCCGTCTTTTCAAGGCTCTTGCACCATCGGCGCGACTTTGCGCGCCGAGGAGGTGCTGCCGAACGAGGCGACCATCACGCAGCCAATGGCGAATTGCTGGCGCAGGGTCAGCCCCTCGCCCAGCAGGATCAGACCGGACAAGGCCGCCACCGCCGGCTCGAGGCTCATCATGATGCCGAACGTGCGGGCCGGCACACGGCGCAGCGCCACCATATCCATCGAATAGGGAATCGCCGACGAGAACAGCGCCACGCCCAGCGCCACCGCCAGGCTCGACCAGGCGAACATCGCGCTGCCGGCATGGGCCAGTCCGAGCGGCACGGTGATCAGCGAGCCGATGGTGATGCCGATCGAGGTGACATGGCCGCCCGGCAGGATACGCGACGCCCTCTGGCCGAACACGATATAGAGGGCCCACAGCGCGCCGGCGCCGAGCGCAAGGGCGATGCCTTTGGGATCGGCGGCGAGCGGCCCGTCACCCCACGGCAGCAACAGCGCCAATCCGGCCACGGCCAGCGCCAGCCACAGAAAATCCGTCGCCCGACGCGAGGAGATCAGGGCCAGCGTGAAGGGACCGATGAATTCGATGGCGACCGCGAGGCCGAGCGGCAAATACTGCAACGAGCAATAGAACAGCAGATTCATCAGGCCGAGGCAGCCGCCATACAGCGCCACCGCCTTCCACTGTTTCAGGGTCAGGCGCCCGCTGCGCCAGGGGCGCCAGAAAGCCAACAGCATCAGAGCGCCATAGCCGTTCCTGAGCGCGGTGGTGCCTTCGGGTCCGATCGTGGCGAACAGGCTCTTGGCCAAGGCGGCGCCGCCGGTGACGCAAATCATGGAAAAGACCACCGCCACCACCGCGACCAGGGTCTGGCGCAGCGTGGGCGCGTTATGGGCATGCGACACGGTAAAGGTCCTCTTGCTCTCGTTTCCCCGATCGGCTTGACCGATCCCCAGCCATAAAGCATTCTCCGCCTCGTGCTGGTTCCCCGGTTCGCGCCGGGGAGGCAAGAGGGAACGCGGCGAGATCGACAAGATCGCATCCGCGGCTGCCCCCGCAACTGTAAGCGGCGAGCCCGCATCCGACAAGGCCACTGGGAAACCGGGAAGGCCGGATGCAATGGGCGATGACCCGCAAGCCAGGAGACCTGCCAGCACAGTCACCCAACCAGCGGGCGGAGGGTCCGATTGGTGCGGTCTGCGTAGCGGTGACGCGCATTGCCGATGTGCGGGCCCACGGTCCGTGCATCGGTGTGGCTATCCGTTTGCAAAGGACCGACGCGTGACGAAAAATACTGCCGATTTATATATTGCGGGCCTGCTGGCGGCGCTGGCCGGATTCCCGGCCGCAGCCGACATGATCGACGAGTCCGCCCCGCAGCAGATACAGGTGACCACCAGCCGTTTGGGCGACGGTCTGGCCGGTACCTCGATCACCTACATCACTGCCGAAGACCTCGCCCGTGATCCGGCCGCCGACCTGCCTTCCATCCTGGCGCGCGAGGCCGGTGTGCAGATGTTCGGTCTGTTCGGCGGCGTCGACGGGGCGCAGACGTCGGTCGGTCTGCGCGGCTTTGGCGCGACAGCGACCGAGAATACGCTGGTGCTGGTCAATGGGCGGCGCGTCAATGATCCCGACCAGTCCAATGTCGATTTCGCCGCCATTCCGCAATCCTCGATCGAACGCATCGAGATCGTGCGCGGCAATGCCGGGGCCGTGCTCTATGGCGACGGCGCCGTGGGCGGCGTCATCAATATCGTCACCAAAAACGGCGACAATGCCCCCACCGGCACCACGCTGGGCGGCTCGTTCGGCACCGAGCGCTATCGCGAGGCCGATCTGTCGACCAACCAGCGCATCGGCGATACGAGCGTATCCTTTTTCGGCACCGATCTGGTCTCGAACGGCTATCGCGACGGCAATGCGATCCGTGAGCGCAATTTCGACGGCGAGATCCGCCATCCGCTCGGCACTGGCGAACTCTATCTGACTGTGCGCGGCGACGATCAATATCTCGGTCTGCCGGGTGCCATTCCGCTGGCCAGCTGGAAGGCCGCGCCGAAGACGAACGCGACGCCCGGCAATTACGGCGCGCTGCAGAGCTTGAACACCACACTGGGCGTCACCCAGACCCTGGCCGACGGCGTCGAGCTGGTGATCGATACCGGCCTGCGCGACAAGCAGGAACCGACCCAATACGGCTTCTTCAGCGATTTCTATAAGATCGATCTGACCACCTGGTCGCTGACCCCCCGCCTGCTGATCGACCTGCCCTTGTTCGGTCTGGGACAGAAAATCACCACCGGCTTCGATCTCTATCAGAATTTCTATCGCTCGACCTATTCCGAGGCCGGCGGACTTGCCGGCTACGACACGCACAAACTCGACCAGCGCACCTTGTCGGTCTATGCCGAGGACAGCCTCTCGCTGACCGAGACCACCACCCTGTCGGCCGGACTCCGCCTGCAACGCGCCGACATCGCCGCGAGGGAGACCGTCAACCCCGCAGCACCGGGCTATTATGGCGGCGTGCCGGGCACGCCGCTTACCCAGACCGACGACGAATATGCCGCCAATCTCGGGATCGACCAGCGCCTCGACCCGCATTGGTCGCTGTTCGCCGGCCTCTCACATGCGATGCGCCTGCCCAATCTCGACGACCGCAATTATGTGATCGTCAGCCCGACCAATTTTCTGCTCAAGACCCAGACGTCGTGGGAGGCCGACCTCGGCACCTCCTTCAGCTGGGATCGCTTCGGCGGCCAGGTCAGCCTGTTTGGCATGACCCTGCATAATGAGATCGATTTCGACCCGGGCGCCAATTTCGGCCTCGGCGCCAACGTCAATCTCGATCCGACGCGGCGTTATGGCGCCGAGACAGAACTTCATTGGGCGCTAACCGATGCGGTGCGCCTGCATGGCACCCTGACCCTGACCAAGGCCGAGTTCCGCGCCGGCCCCTATAAGGGTCATGCGGTGCCGGAGGTCTCGCTGCTGACCGGCGATATCGGCGCGACCTGGGATATCTTGCAAGACTATCTGTCGCTGTCGGGCGATGTGCGCGAAACCGGCCCGCGCAATCTCGGCGACGATTATCTCGGCCAATATGCCGCAGCGCCCTCGATCACCGATCTCGAGGCCAAGCTCTATGGCAAGATCGATCTGGTCGGCTGGTCGCTGTCCGGCCAGAACCTGCTCGGCACCAAGAGCTACGATCTCGGCTATGCCAGCGCCTATAGCGGGGTGTCGGTCTATCCCCTGCCCGGCCGCACAGTGATCGGGCGCCTGACGGTGAGCTTCTGATGCGCAAAGCCGCGGCCCTGCTGATGTTCCTCGCGGCGGCCGCGGCGGGCGCAGAACAGCCGCAGCGTATCGTCTCGGCCAATCTGTGCGCCGACCGCCTGGTGATGGCGCTGGCCGATCGATCCTCGATCGTCTCGCTCAGCAAATTCGCCACCGATCCGGCTTTGTCGACGGTGGCCGAGCAGGCGCGCGGCATTCCCCTCAACCATGCCGATGCCGAAGAGATCGCAAGCCTGCACCCCGATCTGGTGATCTTCGGGCAATATACCCAGAAGGCCTCCTCCGAGATGCTGAAAAGCCTGGGTTATCCGGTCTATATGCTGCCCCATCCGCGCGATCTCGCCGCCATGCGCAAGACCATCCGCGACCTGGCCGCCCGCCTGGGCGTGCCCGAGCGCGGCGAGGCGCTGGTGGCCGAGATCGATGCCGGACTGGCCGCCCTGCCCGCCCACAAACCCTCCCGCGCGCTGTTCTATGCCGCCGGCGGCTGGACCTCGGGCAAGCCGTCACTGGCTGACGATCTGCTGAACCATTTCGGCGCCACCAACATCGCCACCGAGGCCGGGCTGGGGACCAACGGCACCCTGCCGCTGGAAAAGCTGGTCGCCGCCGGGCCCGACCTGATCATCGTCGAGTCGGTCGGCGACACCAGGCAGATCTCGCTGGCCGAACAGCTGCTCGATCACCCGGCCCTGGCCGAACACAGCGTGCGGCGCCTCTCCATGCCGATGAAACTGTGGGATTGCGTCGACGGCGCCCTGGTCGATGCCGCCCGCCTGATCGACGGGGCCCTGCCATGAAAATCCTCGCCGCGATGCTGGCGCTGCTGATCGCCCTCATCCTGCTGTCCAGCGGCATCGGCGCCAGCCATCTGTCGCCCTCCGCCTTGTTGTCCAACAATCACGCGGTGGCCGAACTGGCCCGCCAGGTGGTGGTCGATATCCGCCTGCCGCGCACCGTGCTGGCGATCCTGACCGGCGCCTCGCTGGGGTTGGCCGGCGCCGTGCTGCAAGGATTGCTGCGCAACCCGCTGGCCGATCCCGGCATCATGGGCATCTCCTCGACCGCGGCGCTGGGCGCGGTGCTGGCCTTCTATTTCGGCTTTCACCTGATCGTTGCCGGCGGTATTGCCGGCGGCCTGGCGGCGGTGGTGATCCTGGTCGTGCTGGCCGGGCGGCGGACCGGAACCTTGACCTTGCTGCTGGCCAGCGTCGCCCTGTCCACATTGGCCGTGGCGCTGACCTCGCTGGCCCTCAATCTGGCACCGAGTCCGATGGCCAGCTATGAGATCCTGTTCTGGCTGCTCGGGTCGGTGGCGGACCGTTCCTGGACCCATGTCTATCAGGCGCTGCCCTTGATCCTGGCCGGCTGGGTGGTGCTGGCCACCACCGGCCGCGGCCTCGACGCGCTGGCGCTGGGCGAAGACGTCGCCCATTCGCTGGGCGTCAATCTGGTGCGCTTGCGCTGGAGCGCCGTGATCGGCACGGCGATGGCGGTCGGCGCCGCCGTCTCGGTCACCGGGGCGATCGGCTTCATCGGGCTGGTCGTGCCGCATCTGATGCGCCCGCTGGTCGGTCATCGCTCGGCCCGCCTGCTGCCGGCCTGCGCGCTGGGCGGGGCGATTTTGCTGTTGGCCGCCGATATCGGCATCAGGCTAGTATCGCTGACGGTCGAGCTGAAACTGGGCGTCGCCACCTCGCTGCTGGGGGCGCCCTTCTTCCTGATCAAGGTTTTGCGGATGAGGGAACGAGAATGAGCCGGCTCGCCTGGAACGGAGTAAGCCTGGCGCGCCAGGGCAATCTGGTGCTGGACGGCGTATCGCTGTCGCTGGCCAAGGGCGAGATGATCGGCCTGATCGGCCCCAACGGCGCTGGCAAGACCGCGCTTTTGCGCCTCGCCGTCGGCTTCGAGAAGCCGGATAGCGGCGAGGTCCGCCTCGATGACGGCCTGCTCTCGGTGCTGCCCGCCGCCGAGCGCGCCCGCCGCCTGGCCTATCTGCCGCAGCAGCCCGAAACCGCCTGGCCCATCACGGTGAAACAAGCCGTGGCCTTGGGCCGCCTGCCGCATGGCGACCACGACGCGGGCGCCGTCGCCCGCGCGTTGGAAGCCGTCGGCATGAGCGACTTCGCGGACCGTCCACTGACCCGTCTGTCGGGCGGCGAACGCGCGCTGGTCCTGCTGGCCCGCGCCCTGGCGGTCGAGGCCGGCCTGCTGCTGCTCGACGAGCCGACCGCCAATCTTGATCCAGCCCATCAGCTTCGCGTCATGGAGGTGCTGCGCCGCCGCGCCGATCAGGGCGACGCCGTGGTGGTGGTGATGCATGATCTCAGCCTCGCCACCCGCAGTTGCGACCGCCTGGCCGTCCTGCATCGCGGCCGCATCGCCGCCGACGGCGCGCCGGATGTGATCCTCGACGATCCGCTGCTGCGCGAAGTGTTCTCGATCACCGTCGAGCGCGGCCAGATGCAAGGGCGTTCTTTCCTGGTACCGTCGCGCTGGGTAGCCTGAGATGGGCCTGGTCTCACCGCGGGTGACGTTGACCGCACCCTGGCTGGAAATGGATCTCGGCCATCGCCATCAGGTGGCGGGCTGGCCGATCGTCGGTCCCGCCTGGGGCAAGGCGGCGACCATCGCCTGGCTGCAGGTCAAGGATGCCGACCTGCCGGCGGATGTGGCGCCCGAAACCTATTTCCGCGAGCGCGCGCGGGCCGACCGGGTCGAGGCCGAAATCGGCCTGATGACCGCCGCCGATATTTCGCTCTATGCCTGCGAACGGGCCAGCAATGCAGCGATGGAGGTGACGTCTCTGGTCACCGCCGGTCTGTCCAATGGCGAGAGCGTACAGCCCTCGGCGGCAAGTCCGCCGTCCGAGCGCTGGCATGCCGGCACCGTCAATATCGTCATGCACACCGCCGTGCCGCTGACCCAGGCCGCCATGTTCGAGGCGATCTCGATCGTGGCGCAGGCCCGCACCGCCGCCATCATGGATCTCGGTATATCATTGATCGACGGACGCAAGCTGACCGGCACCGGCACGGACTGTATCGTCGTCGCGGCACCTGCCGGGCCGCATGCGCTGAACCATTGCGGACTTCACACCGCGCTCGGCCGTCTGATCGGCGAGACTACCTATAGTGCTGCGCGGCGGGCGATCGTCAGCCGGGGGTGAGCAGACTCAGCAGACCGTGACGCCCCCCCTCACAGATTGAATGCGGTGAGTGCGCCAAGATCCTTGACCCTGATCTGGCGCACCGAGGGCAGCTCGATGACCTCATCGCGCTCCAGCTGCGACAGGGTGCGCGATACGGTCTCGATGGTCAGACCGAGATAGTCGCCGATATCGAGTCGCGTCATGGCCAGTGCGATGGTGCCGGTGCAGGCCGATTGGCGCGCCCAGCCGAGCAGAAAAGCGGCTACCTTCTCGACCGCGCTGCGGCGCCCGAGCAGCACGGCGTGTTCCTGGGCCCGTTCGAAATTGCGCAGCAGATGGGTCACCAATTGCTGGGACCCCGATACAGTCCCGGCCTTGTCGAAGGGAAGACGGCGATAGGAGATGATGCGGCAATCGCTGACCGCTTCGGCGGTCAGGCTGCGCTGCGGCCCGGCTTCGATGCCGAACACGTCGCCCGCGACATGGAAGGCGTCGATCTGGCGGCGGCCGTCGCTCATGAAACGGCAGGTGCGGACCACGCCGGAAACCACTTTGTAGTAGCTGGCCGCCTCCTCTCCTTCGCCATAGATCTCGCAATCCTGCTCGAAACGCAGAGAGGGCGCGCCGATATCCTCCGCGTCGCACACCGGTTCGGTCCAGGGAAGACTGCCCGACCGCGAGACGTCGGGAGCAACGGACGAGATAGCGAGCTGTACGGTCATCGGTACCCCCCAGGGCTGAAAAGCATGCCCTTTTTTAGCCGGAAGAGAGAGAGTCCGATATTCGGTTAGGTCCTACGGAGCAACGCTTAGTAGAACTACTTAATACCGCCTTAGGCCCATTGGGTGTATTGCACGATGCTGAATGCTGCGGAGCCCGCTGATGATTTCTTCGTTTGATGAAGACGACGCACGCAGCCGCCTGGCGGCGATCGTCGAATCGTCGGACGACGCCATCGTCGGCAAGACCCTGGACGGCATCGTCACCGATTGGAACCGCGGCGCCGAAGCGATTTTCGGTTTTCGCGCCGACGAGATCATCGGCCAGCCCATCGCCCTCATCGTGCCGCCGGAGCGCCGGCAGGAAAGCGCCGATATCCTCGATCGCATCCGCAACGGCCAGCGTATCGACCATTTCGAAACCCAGCGATGCCGCAAGGACGGCGCGGTGATCGACGTCTCGGTCACGATCTCGCCGGTTTACGACAGCAAGGGCCGGCTGCGCGGCGCTTCGAAAGTGGCGCGCGACATAACCGAGAGCAAACGGGCCGCAATCGCGCTGGCCGAACGCGAGGCGCATCTGCGCTCGGTGCTCGAAACCGTACCCGACGCCATGGTCGTGATCGACCGCGACGGCATCATGCAATCCTTCAGCACCGCGGCTGTGCGCCTGTTCGGCTATTCGCCCGAGGAGGTGATCGGCCGCAATGTCAGCCTGCTGATGCCCGAACCCTATCGCGCGCAGCATGACGGCTATATGCACCGCTACGCCCATACCGGCGAACGGCGCGTCATCGGCACCGGCCGGGTGGTCGTGGCGCGGCGCAAGGACGGGACGACCTTTCCGATGGAATTGTCGGTCGGCGAGATGAGCTCGGGCGAGCGCCGCTTCTTCACCGGCTTCATCCGCGACCTCACCGAGCGCCAGCAGTCGCAGCAGCGGCTGCAGGAACTGCAGGCTGAGCTCATTCATATGTCGCGCTTCACCGCGCTCGGCGAAATGGCATCGACCCTGGCGCACGAGCTCAACCAGCCGCTGACGGCGGTGGCAAGCTATCTCAAGGGCGCCGGACGTCTGCTCGACGCCGGCGAAAGCAGCGGTGTGGCGATGGCCAGAGACGCGATCGAGCGCGCCGCCCAGCAGGCCCTGAGAGCCGGCCAGATCATCCGGCGCTTGCGCGACTTCGTGGCGCGCGGCGAAAGCGACCGCCAGGCCGAGAACCTGGCCAAGCTGATCGAGGAGGCCTGCGCCCTGGCTCTGGTCGGGGCGCGGCAGAGCGGGGTGCAGGTTTCGGTGGAATTCGACAGCACCTCGACCCATGTCCTGGCCGATAAGATCCAGGTCCAGCAGGTCCTGCTCAATCTGGTGCGCAATGCCCTCGAGGCGATGCAGGAGGTCGACCGCCGCGTCTTGACCCTCTCGACCCAACAGCTCGACGACGATACGGTGCGCATCGACGTCGCCGACAGCGGACCCGGCATCGCCCCCGAAATCGCCGATCAGCTGTTTCAGCCCTTCATCACCACCAAACAGTCGGGCATGGGCGTTGGGCTGTCGATCTCGCGCACCATCATCGAGGCGCATGGCGGCAGGATTTGGGTTGACCGCAACCCTGAAGGCGGCGTGATATTCCACGTGACGTTGAGAACCATCGACGTCGAGGAATTGGTCCATGGATAACAGCGCGGTCATACATTTGATCGACGATGACGAGGCTGTGCGCCAGGCGCTTGCCTTCCTGCTCGCCACGGCGGGCCATGCGGTGCGCGTCTATGAGTCGGGCGAGGCCTTTCTCAGCGCGGCCGGCACCGTGCAGCCGGGCTGCATCGTCAGCGATGTGCGCATGCCCGGCATAGACGGACTGGCCCTGCAGCGCCGCCTCAAGGAAATCGGGGTCACCCTGCCGGTCGTGATCATGACCGGCCATGCCGACGTCCCCTTGGCGGTCGAGGCGATGAAGGCAGGCGCTGTCGATTTCATCGAAAAGCCGTTCGACGACGAGGTGCTGCTCTCGGCGATCCGCGTCGCGCTCACCCGTCAGGACGAAACGAGCAGGCTAAGCGCCGAAAGCGAGGCGGTCCGCAGCAAGATCGAACTCCTCTCCGAGCGTGAACGCCAGGTCCTCGATGGGCTGGTCGCCGGACATCCCAACAAGACGATCGCCTATGACTTAGCACTCAGCCCGCGCACCGTCGAAGTGCACCGCGCCAACCTGATGCTGAAAATGGGCGCCAATAGCCTGTCGGATCTGGTGCGCATGGCCATGATGGCAGGAATACCGCAGCGCTAAGTCGCCCCATTTGCGCCAGATCAAGAAACCCGCCGCGCCAATATTTAGAATAGGGCCTCGAGTTCATGCGAAAGGCCTGCCCCGTGGTTGCTTCAAAATCCCCGAGTTCCGCCCCGCTGCAGGATCTGGTCCTTGTCGTCGATGATGACCAGGCGGTTCGCGACGCGTTGAAATTCGCCCTCGAACTGGACGGGCTGTCGGTGGATACCTGCGATAGCGGCGCCGAATTGCTCCGCCATCCGAGGCTGTCCAGCGCCCGGTGCCTGGTTCTCGACCATCAGATGCCCGAGATGAACGGTTTCGCCGTGCTGAAGGAATTGAAACGCCGCAATGTCACCTTGCCCGTCATCCTGATCACCACGCCGCTCAGCCGCGATGTCGAGCAGCGCGCCCTGTCGGCCGGCGTTGCCGGTGTGCTCGAAAAGCCGCTGCTCGAAAATATCCTGATCGACAAGATCCGCCACGTCCTGTAAGCGCAGCCGCTTGTTTCGAACGGTTCGTTTGTTGACCGAAATCAAGGTCCTGGCTTCACCCCTTTCTATCCTGTCGGCATACCCCAATCACGGGGACAGGTCAGGGAGGACGG
>Ga0116226_10002140_pt1 | contig 17134 bp, 16 predicted proteins | sample S1TSphfallax_FD_89692 | JGI IMG/M metagenome (GOLD analysis project Ga0116226, IMG submission 89692) | Host-associated microbial communities from peat moss isolated from Minnesota, USA - S1T2_Fa - Sphagnum fallax MG | ecosystem: Host-associated > Plants > Peat moss > Unclassified | place: USA... | reverse complement strand
TTTTTATACCTCGACCCCTCCCATACTGGCCTGTTTTGGCAAAGTTTTCTGTTCCTCCCCACAATCTTGCTCGCCGTCCTTGAACGAACTGGTCTCACCGCCCCCAGGAGCAAAAGTTTTTTGCGGAGCTTTTTTTCAAAAAAGCGACCTCTTTCTAACCCCCTGGAGTTGCCTCGATGAACACCATCCTCAAAGACCCGCGCCGCTATTTTGAAGCGGTGCAGACACAGCGCACGGAAACCGCGGCGCCGCCGGTCTGCCTATATCTGGAGGTGACAAACCGCTGCAACCTGCTTTGCGAGACTTGCCCGCGCACCTTTGAAGAGCTGGAACCGCCGGCGGATATGTCCTGGGAGCTGTTCACCTCCATCGTGGACCAGGTGCCGAATATTGCGCGCGTGGTGATGCATGGCGTGGGCGAGCCGATGCTGGTGAAAAACCTGCCGGACATGATCCGTTATTTGAAAGCCCGTGGCACGTACACGCTGTTCAACACCAACGGCACGCTGCTCACCCCGCGCAAGCAGCGCGAATTGATCGAGACCGGGCTGGATGAATTGCGCGTCTCGCTGGATGCGGCCGATGCGAAGACGTTTCTGGCCGTGCGGGGTAAGGATTTTTTCAACCGCATCGTCAAAAACATCTTTGGGTTCACAACATTGCAGCGCCAGTTGGGGGCTGAGACACCGCTGGTCTCAATATGGCTCACCGGCCTGAAAGAGACCATCGGCCAATTGCCGGATTTTGTCCGCCTGGCCGCTGACATCGGCGTGAGAGAAGTACATTTGCAGCGGCTGGTGTTTGACGAGACTGGTTTTGGCATGGCACGCGCCGACCAAGCCCTATTTGAGCAGAACCTCGCCGAGGAAGAAGCCGCCATCGCCACCGCGCATGAGCTCGCAAAATCGCTCGGGATACGCCTGAACGCCTCCGGCGGCACCGAGCCTGGGCTGAGCCTCAAAAACCTGGAGGAAGAGAAACCTTGGTCCACCTGCCGGCGCCCGTGGTCCCTCATGTATTTCACGGCGCATGGCCGCGCTCTGCCCTGCTGCATCGCGCCCTTCTCGGCCCGTGGCTATGAAAATTACACGCTGGGGGATGCCACCCAGCAGACATTGCAGGACATCTGGAACAGCCCCGAATATCGCGGTTTCAGGACCTCGCTGCTCGGCGACACCCCGCCCAAACCCTGCCAGAATTGCGGCCTGCGCTGGAGCCTGTAATGCGCGCCGCCGTGATCATCCCCACGCTTAACGAGGTGGACGCCATCGCCGGCGTGATCCGCGAAATCCCGGTGGGGACCAGAATCATCGTGGCTGATAGCGGCAGCACGGACGGCACCCAGGATGCGGCCCGCTTAGCCGGAGCAGAAGTACTGGACGTGACGGAACGCGGCTATGGCCGCGCCTGCGCCGCCGGCGCCGCCCACGCCGCCGATTGCGATATCCTCGTCTTCATGGATGGCGACGGCGCCGACCGCGCCGATCTGCTGCCCACCTTACTTGCCCCCATTATCGCCGGCACGCATGATTTTGTCCTGGCCGCCCGCGTGGCCAAATGGCGGGAGCCGGGCTCCATGAGCCTGCACCAGGTCCTCGCCGGCCATGTATTGGGTTTCTGCATAGGCGCGCTCTCCGGCACCTACTACACCGATATGTGCGCCTTCCGCGCCATTCGGCGCGATGCTTATGAAAACCTGCATATGCGCGAGATGACCTATGGCTGGAACATCGAAATGCAGATGAAGGCCGCCCTTGCCAAACTGCGCATCCAAGAAATTCCGCTGCCCTATCGCTGCCGAGCGGGGGGTGAGTCGAAGGTGGCGGGCTCATTGAAGGGCACAATCCGCGCGTCATGGCGGATTGTTACAACGTTTTTGCGGGTGGCGCTGGCGAGAAGGATAGGGGCTTCGCCCCTATGACCCCACCAGGGGCTCCGCCCCTGGACCAAGCTGGGGCCGCAGGCCCCAGACCCCATTCGTTTACTCGGCCGGCCCTAATACCTCAGCGCGCATCACAGGTGCTTCGGCAACCACGGCTTTTTTGTTACCCGAGACCACCATATAAACCGCCGGCACCACGAATAGCGTAAACATCGTGCCAATCGACAGCCCGCTCGCAATCACCACGCCCATATTGACGCGCGCGGCAGCACCAGCCCCACTGGCAATGATCAGCGGGATCACGCCCAGCACCATCGCCGCCGTGGTCATCAAAATCGGGCGGAGTCGAATACTAGCGGCATATTCAATGGCGTTTCGCTTGGCCATGCCATGCTCGCGCGCCTCATTGGCGACTTCCACCATCAGAATGCCATGCTTGGAGACCAGCCCCATCAATGTCACCAGCCCGACCTCGGTATAGATGTTCAGCGTCACACCTCCGAAGCCGAGATAGATAAAAATCATCGCCCCAAAAATCGACATCGGCACGGAGACCAGAATGATCAGCGGGTCGCGGAATGAATTAAACAATGCGGCCAGAGCCAAGAAGATAATCACCACCGCGAAGCCGAAGGTGACAATAAAACTCGCACTCTCCTGCACATATTGCCGCAACCCCCCGCCGTAATCCACAGCATAGCCGGCAGGGAGCATCTGTGCCGCCAGCCCCTGCAATGTCTTCATTGCATCCGCCTGGCTTACCCCCGGGGCCGCAACACCCTGGATGCTGGCAGAATTCTGTTGCTGGAAATGATTAATCGATTCCGGGATCACGCTGGTCTTTATGTTCGCAATCGCCGAGAGCGGGACGGTAATACCGTTCACCGAGGTAACGGCATAATTATTCAAATCTGCCACATTCAACCGCGCCTTGCGTACCACCTGCGGAATGACCTTATAAGAGCGGCCATCCAGGCTGAAATAGTTTACATAGCCGCCGCCCAAAGCTTCCGACAATGCCGCACCGACATCGCTCATGTTCAGCCCCAATTCAGAGGCTTTTGAGCGGTCAATCACCACGCTGGCCTGCGGCTGATCGAGTTTCAGATCGCTATCCAGAAAAATGAATTTTCCGGTTTTTAACGCCGCTTGCAGAAAGGCCTCGCTGACCGGGTAGAGCTGCGAGAAATCCGACGTGGTTTTCAGTACAAAATCAATTGGCAGGCCCGTTGAACCTGGCAGCGGCGGCAATTGGAACGCGACCGCCTGCTGGCCGGCATCCTGCACCGCCGCCATGTTTTGCAGCGTATTCATGACAGCATCCGAGTTTGGCCGCTCGCCCCAGGGTTTTAACACAGCACCGAGAATATCCTGCCCCGGCACGTCGATCTGGAAGGTGTGATCTACCGATTCTTTATGCGCCAGCACCAGATCATTGAGATGCTCGTCCCACATGGCGGATTGGTTGGTGGTGGCATTTGGTGCCGAGGTCAAAATCATCAGCACCGCCCCCTGGTCTTCATTGGGCGCCAGTTCGCTACTCGCACCACGCACCAGAAATACGATGCTGAACAGCACAATGGCGGCAAAAATCAGCGTCACCGGCACGGTATTCAGGCTGGCGCGCAGAATCCGCACATAGGCCCGATGCACCACGCCGAAAATCGCGTCGATCCGTTCCACGATCCGGTCTTCCCAATTCGGGTTCACCGGATCAGCGGGTTTTAAAAACCGCGAGGTCATCATCGGTGTCAGCGTGAGCGCGATGATGGCGGAAATCGTCACAGCGCCCGCCAGTGTAAAGGCGAATTCGGTGAACAGTGCACCGGTCAAACCGCTCTGAAAACCGATCGGCACATAGACCGCGATAAGGACCACCGTCATGGCGATGATCGGGCCGCCCAGTTCCCCAGCGGCGATTTTGGCGGCGTTGAACGGCGTCTCACCCATGGCCAGATGGCGGTTGACATTCTCCACCACGATGATGGCGTCATCAACCACCAGCCCAATCGCCAGCACCAGCGCCAGCAAGGTGAGCAGATTGATCGAGAATCCGAGGAAACCCATCATCGCGAAAGCGCCGATGAGCGAGAGCGGGATGGCAATGACAGGGATCAACACCGAGCGCGGCGAGCCCAGGAAAGCGAACACAACCAAAGTCACGATCACCAGGGCTTCGAGCAAGGTGGCCACTACGTCGAAAATCGAAGCGGTCACAAATTTCGTCGAATCATAGGCAATCGTGCCCTGAATCCCCGCCGGCAGATCGGCTTGAATGCCCGGAAATACTTTTTTGATGCCGTTGATCACGCTGATCAGATTGGCATCAGGGGCGGCCTGAATGCCGATGAACACGCCGCTTTTGTTATCAAAGGCAACGTGCTGGTCATAATCATCCGCGCCGAGCTTGACGATGGCGACATCTTTCAACCGGATGATGGCCCCATTTTGCTGTTTGATGATCAGATTGCCAAACGCCTCTGGGCTGCTCAAGCCCGTCGTCGCGGTCAGTGTCACCTGCGTCATTGTGCCCTTGGTGTTACCAAGCGCTGCGATAAAATCATTGTTTTGCAGGGCCGCGTAGACATCCGACGAGGTTAACCCGTAGGCTGCCAGCTTGTCCGGCTGCATCCAAATGCGCATCGCAAAATTCTGCTGTCCCAGAATTTCCGCTGTCTGCACGCCGGGGACCGATTGCAGTTGCGGCTGCACCACGCGCACCACGTAATCGGTGATCTGGTTGCCGGTCAGGTCTTTGGACCGGAAGGCGATGTACATCGCATCAATCGTCTGGCCGACCTGCAAAACGATGGAGGGCTGCTCAGCACCGGTTGGCAACTGGCTGAGCACGGATTGCACTTTCGCGCTAATCTCGGACAGTGCCGCATCCGGGTTGTGGTTCAAAATCAAGTTGACGGTGATGGTGCTGGTGCTGGTCTGGCTGCTCGACGTCAAATAGTCGATGCCATTTACCTGGGCGACTGCATTCTCAATCGGCGTGGTAACAAACCCCGCCACCACATCCGGCGAGGCGCCAGGATAGGTGGTGGTGATGGTGATGGTGGCGTTTTCAGTCTGCGGATATTCCAGCACGGGCAGCGAGCCCACCGCGCGCAGGCCGAGCACCAGGATCAGCGTGCTGACAACCAGGGCCAACACCGGCCGTTCGATAAAGAGATCGGTGAATTTTTTCATCGCCCTTACTCGTTCGGCGGGTTCGGGTTGGCGTCATTGGGTGGCTGAACGTCGTTATTTATAGCCACCAGCGAGCCATTGCGCAGTTTGAGCTGCCCTGCGGTTACCACCTGGTCACCGGGACTGATACCTTTCAGAATCGCCACCTGGTCGCCGCGCGTATCTCCCACCGTGACAAAAAGTTGGGTTGCGACCAGATCCGGCTTGCCATCAGCCCCCGTGCCAGATTTTACGATATAGACCGTGTCACCATAGGGGTTATAGCTGATCGCTGTTTGCGGCAGCGTGACCAGGGTTTGCGGCGCGCCATCCGGCACGCTCACGCTCGCGAACATGCCAGGGCGGAGGAGCAATTTATCGTTCGGAAGCGTCGCCCGCACTTCCACGTTGCGGGTCGAAGCGTCGATATTATTATCAATGGCGGAAATTTGTCCGGCAAAAACCTGGCCCGGATAGGCATCGATGCTCACCGACACAGGCTGCCCAACCGACAGGCTGGAGAGCGCCTGCTGAGGCAGATAAAAATCCACGAAGAGCGGATTGATCTGTTGCAGTGAAACGATGGCCGTGCCGGCGGTGAGATACTGGCCAAGATTGATCTGGCGGATGCCGAGCGTGCCGGCAAAGGGCGCCTTCACTATTTTTTCCGCCATCAGTGCCTGCTGCGCCGTCACCTGCGCCTGGGCGGCCAACAGCGTGGCTTTATCAGTATCGACCTGCGCTTGGGAGATGGCATTGGCGGCCGCCTCGCGCTGATCACGCCGGTAGGTCACCTCATCCAGCGCCGCGGTTGCCTGCAACTGCGCCAGCACGGCCGGGTCGTTGTTGCTCCGCAAGGTCAGCAGCACGTCGCCAGCCTTCACGGTCTGCCCGGATTCAAAGTTCAGCGTATCGACAATGCCGGAAACTTCGGCGGAGAGATTGGCGCCATTGACCGGCGCCAGCGTACCAACCGCGCTCATCGCCGGCTGCCAAGAGGAAGTGGCCGCCGGAGCCGTCGCCACCGTCTGCACCTGGTTGGCAAAACCCGACAAAAATTTCGCGACCATGACGCTCCGGAACGCCCCGAACCCAAACACCCCGCCCAGCACAATAACCAGTACCAGGAGGAGCAAAACCAACCGTTTGATCATCGAATCTGCCTCATGGGATTATGCCGCAACATTTTTGGGTTACATCATTCCGGTGCCACCAGCCGCCGCCCATCGCCTGATAAAGGGCGGCGGTATCGGTCAGCCTTGCGGCTACCGCTTTCACCTGCGTGATGGCGGTATTTTGGTAGGTCACCTGCGCGGTCAACACCGCCGTAAAAGGCTGCGCGCCATCGCGGTACTGCGCCTGCGTCACCTGCAAACTTTGCCACGCCGCATCGCGCGCCGCCTGGGCTGCCTGCAAGGTGGCCGCATCATATTGCAGCGCCTGCAGCGTGTCCGAAACATTTTGGAACGCCGCCAGCACGGTGGTCTCGTATTGCGCGGCGGATTGGCGCATTTGCGCGATCGCGATTTTGCGTTTAGCGGCCAGCTGGCCACCCTCAAAAATAGGCTGTGTGACGCCGGCGACCAGACTCCAGACCAGGGTTTGCGGGGTAAACAGGCTGCCCGTGGTTAATGCGTCATGGCCGATATTACCGGTGAGCGAAATCTGCGGCAACATATTGGCATCCGCCACGCCGACCGCGGCGGTTTCCTCATGCAACTGCGCCGCCGCCGCCGCGATGTCCGGCCGTTGCGCCACCAAAGCGGAGGGCACGCTGACGGGCAGCGTTTCGGGCAGATGCAACCCGCCCAGGGTAAAATCCGCCTGGTGGAAATCGGCCGGGAAGGCGCCGACATAATCCGCGAGCTGGTCGCGCGTCTGCGCCAGTTGCGCTTGCAGCGGCGGCAATTCCGCTTTCGCCTGCGCCAATGTTGCTTCCTCGCTCAGCACATTAGCGGAGGAAACGCCTCCCAATTTGTATTGAATTTGCAAAATTTTAAGCTGTTGGGCCTCGTCACCGATAATCTCGTTGGTGGCATCAATCTGCGCCTGCAGACTGGCCTCCGTGACCGCCGCCGTGACGATATTGGCGGTGAGCGACAAATACGCCGCCTCCAGCTCATCACGCTGATAAACCGCCGCCGCCTGCTCTTGCTCGATGCCGCGCTGGGCCAGGCCGAACAGGCTGGGGGCGTAGGAAACGCTGAGCGAGGCGTTATAAAGTGTATAAGGTGCAATGGAAAAATTATTCGGCACATTCTGGCCGCTGCCGGCCAGTTGCGCGGGCGAGACCTGGTCGCGCTCAGCCTGGAAACTGCCCGAAACGGTCGGAAATAGCCCGCCTTGCGCCTCCCGCACGGTTTCCTGTGCGGCGATCAGGCTCTGCTGGGACGCTTGCAGGTTAGGGTTATGAGCGAGGGCGGCGCTGATTAACGCACTCAGTTCAGGACTGTGATACAGTGTCCACCAATCGCCCGGAATATCGGCGGCAGGCGCAAATTGTTGCGGCTTTCCATCCGCCGCGGCGGTGGCAGCCGGCAGCACGGAGGGCGTGTAGCCGCTCACCACCGGGGCCGCGGGCGCATGAAAATTTGGCCCGGCGGCACAGCCGTCCAGAAGGGCGCATAACGTCAAAGGGGCAAAGACAATCCCAAATGGGAAACCCGTTGGTTTCATAATTGCGTCGGTAACCGGCTTTTCATGCGGCGTCAAGAATGGCTGATCACAAATATTTTTTGCAAAGGAAACTTGCAAGTTTCCATCATGCGCCTAAGATGGCCTCAAATGGGGGAGCCCGCAACCATTCGCCGCGCCGCCAAGGCGCCCACCAAACCAGCGCTTGCGGCGCCGCCTTTGTTGCGTCTGATTGAAGCCGCGGAGGATATTTTCCTCGCCAAAGGTTACCATAGCGCGACCATGGCCGATGTTGCCAAAGCCGCCGGCATGTCGAAAAAAACCGTTTATACGCTCATCACCTCGAAGGCCGAGTTGTTTGGCGTGCTACTGGCGCATCACCAGTCACTCCTTAACTTCCCAGAAACCAAGCCGGGCTGGAGCGTCCATGATATTCTGGCCGAAAACTTGATTTTTCTGGCGAAATTTTTGCTGGCACCGGAGCAGATTTCTATCCTGCGGCTGATCATGGCGGAATACACCCATAGCCCTGATCTCGGCCGGCTATTTCACAAAAAGCGCGTCATGAAGGCAAAGACCCGGCTGGAGAGTTGTATCAAAGACATCGGCACCGCGCGCGGTGTGGCGATGCCGGATGTGGCGGACATGTCAGCCATGCTGTTTGGTATGGCGCTCGGCGAATTTCATATCAGCGTATTGGTTGGCTACCGGCCGCCGCCCAGCAAGGCCGCGCTGGAGGCACGAATCCATCGCGCGGTGGATATTTTCCTGGCCGGCGTGGGCTGCACCTGAAAACAGGCCGACGCCCGCCCCCTTTTATTACTCAGCAATTCATGGCACGTTAAGATTGTCATGACTCATAAAAACACAACCAAAGGTTTTGCTGACGCCACACTGCTAGACAGTCTGGCGCCCGATATCCGCCCCCCCGAACCGGCGTTTGGCGTGGAGGGGCATCGAGCCCGGCTGCGGGCGCGGTTTCTGGCCGGCGGTGCCGAGGCCATCGCCGAGCATGAGCTGATCGAGATGGTGCTATTTTTAGCCCTGCCACGGCGCGACACCAAGCCGGTGGCGCGGGCTTTGCTCACCAAATTCGGCACTTATAGCAACGCCATTTGCGCGCCGCTGAACGAATTGCTGGCCGTTGACGGCCTGGGCGAGGCGGGTGCCACGGCGCTGAAAATCGTGCAGGCCGCCGCCCAGCGGCTGGCCAAAGCGGAGGTGCTGTACAAACCGGTGCTCAGCAATTGGGAGCGGCTGATGGAATATTTGCAAGCCGTGCTCGGGCGCGAAAAAACCGAGCAGTTCCGCCTGCTATTTCTCGACAACCGTAATCGTCTCCTGGCCGATGAGCCGCAGGCGAAAGGCACCATCGACCACACGCCGGTTTATCCGCGCGAGGTGGTGAAGCGCGCGCTTGAGCTGCATGCCACCGCCATCATCCTGGTGCATAACCACCCGAGCGGCGATCCGTCTCCCAGCCAGGATGACATTGCGATGACCAAGGAGATCAAAATGGCGGCGAATGTGCTCTCCATCGTGCTGCACGACCATATTATTGTGGGCAACGGTCAGTGGCTAAGTTTTCGGAAAATGGGATTGCTGTGAGTGTGACGGCGCCGGTGCCACACGGCGCGAAGCGGACCAAAAGTTTTTTTGGTTCTTTTTTTCCAAAAAAAGAACTTCTTTCTTCCTTCACCCCCACCCTGTCATGATCGCCATCCGGAGCAAAACCTCACACCGGCCGTCCTTTTGCGGCAAGGCGGCGAGTGCGGCGGGGAACATCCCACGATGCGGGATGGTTTTTCGCCGCGCGATCACCGCGTTGGTTTCTCCGGCGGCCCTTAAATCATGCAACAGCGCCAGGGGATTGGCGTATAGGAGCAAAATATCCTCAACATCGGCCACCGGGACGGCAAATCCAGCGCGTTGCAGCAGCCCGGCGCAGTCCCGCAGATCGGGAAAGGGCGAAATTCTGGGGCTGACGGCGCCTGTCAGCGCGTCTTCGGCCGCCAGCAGCGCATCTGCCAAACGGCCAAGCGTACCCAGCACCGGCAGGGAGGCCAAAAACAGCCCGCCGGGTTTGAGCGCGCGGCGGAGTTGGATGAGCGCGCCGGGGAGGTCGTTGATCCAATGGAGCGAAAAGCTCGCCACCACCAGGTCAAATTTTTGTTCACCGAAAGGCAGCGTTTCGGCCCCCACGCAGACCGGCGAGCCACCGGCTTGTCCCGCCATCTGGGGTGAAACATCAGCGGAGATGACCGTCATGCCGCGCGCTTGCAGCATTGGCGCCACGCTGCCACGGCCGCCGAGGTCCAGTGCGATATCAAACGAGCGCTGCATATCATCCAGCCGGTCCAGCAGCCGGGCCGAAAGATCGTCCAGCACTGGCCGCACGCTTTCTATAAGCCGGGCGGCGCGGTCGCGGTGCTGGCGCACCGGACCGGAATCAAAAATCTCGTTCAAACGATGTCCTTCATAAGATCACTGCGTCATGCGGTGCTGAATACGCTGCTGCCGCCCGCCTGTCTTGCCTGCGACACGCCGGTGGATGCGGATGGTCAGTTTTGCCTCACCTGTTTTAAGCGCGCCAATTTTGTGTCTTCTCCTTTTTGCCAGCTTTGCGGCGTACCGCTGCCTTACGCTAGCGGCGCCGGGCGGACTGGCGCCTGCATTAAATGCGAAGCGGCCCCGCCCCCTTACGGCACCGCCCGCGCGGCGTTGCGCTATGATGATGTGGCGCAGGCATTGATCCTGCCGTTCAAATACGCCGACCGCACCGAGCTCGCCCGTGGCCTGGCCCTGCTGATGGCCCGCGCCGGGGCGGATTTGCTGGCAGGCGCAAACATTTTGGTCCCGGTGCCGCTGCACATCACCAGGCTAAGGGCGCGGCGCTATAACCAATCCGCCCTCCTCGCCAACGCACTTAGCCGCATCACCGGGCTGCCGGTGGCGCCAGATGTGCTAATACGCGTCAAAGCCACCGCACCGCTCGCCAAGATGGGCTTGGCCGCCCGCCAGGCCGAATTGCAAGACGCGATTCTGGTCCGCCCCAACCGGGAGAGTCTCGTTTTCGGCAAAACCGTGCTGCTGATCGACGACGTGATGACCTCTGGCACCACCGCCGAAGCCTGCGCCGCCGCCCTTCTGGCCGCCGGCGCGCGGCGCGTAAATGTGCTTACAGCGGCGCGGGTGGCTGATCCAAGATATGAGTAAAATGCTGAAAAAACTGCATGTCATGGAGAGCTGAGCCATGCCCACCATCTCCGTGTTTTACGGAATCCTCATCACGATGTACGTGAATGACCACCCGCCACCCCATTTCCATGCAGCCTATGGAGAATTTGAAGCGCTTATCGAGATCGAGACGGGGAGACTGATCTTAGGAGAACTTCCTCGCCCCCAGCTTGCCAATGTGCAACAATGGCGCCAGCTTCACGCCGCCGCGTTGATGGAGAATTGGACGCTATGCCGAATGAAACAACCACCGAAGCGGATAGCCCCGCTAGCCTGACTTATCCCATGCCTGTCTTTAATCATTCATACCAGGTGCAGAGTGTTATTGCCCTGCCAGCCTATCGCCTCGCGCTACGCTTTTTTGACGGCACAACCGGCATTGTGGACATGAAAACCATGATCGAAGGCGAAAATGCCGGGGTATTCGCTGCCCTGCGCGACCCTGCTTTGTTCAACGCCGTCACCATTGACATCGGCACGGTGACCTGGCCGAATGGCGCTGACCTCGCCCCGGACGCCATGCACGCCGAGCTCACAGCGCATGGCGAATGGCGCCTGGACTGAACGGCAAATGCACGGGCGATGATTGAGAAGAGGCGCCATGCCCAAATCGCTCTTGCGCGCGAGGTAGCCTTCGATAAGTAAGCATCATGCCCAAGATAGAAATCTACACCCAGCCCTTCTGCCCCTATTGCGCCAAAGCGCTTTCGCTCCTCCGCAAAAAAGGCGTGGAATTCCAGGAAATCGATGCTCCGTCCGGCTCCGCCGCGCGGGCCGAGGCAGCCAAGCGGGCCGGCGGCAAAACCTCCGTGCCGCAGATTTTCATCGATGGCACGCTGATCGGCGGCTGCGATGATCTGCTGGACCTGGAGCGCGCCCAGAAACTGGATGCGCTGCTGCACATATGATCCATTACCAGCTCTGCTGCGGGCAGGGCCATGAGTTTGACGGCTGGTTCGCCGGCAGCGCGGCGTTCGAGGCGCAAGCCGAAGACGGCCTGATCTCCTGCCCGGTCTGCGCCGGCACGGATGTCACACGCGCCCTGATGGCCCCGCGGCTCGCCCGCAAGGGCCGCGACATCGCGATCATCCCAGACGAACCAAAGCCGCCAGTCAAAACCGCCGCCGCCCTGCCAGACGGCGTGCGCGCCGCGCTGCAAAAACTGCGCGCCGAAATCGAGACGCATTGCGACTATGTCGGCGAAAATTTTGCCGCAGAGGCCCGCAAAATCCATGAGGGCGAGGCGGAACCGCGCGGCATATATGGCGAGAGCACGCCTGAAGAGGTGGAAGCCCTGGCCGATGACGGCATCGAGATCGCCCAGATCCCCTGGCTGCCCCGCACCGATGCCTAAAAACCGCCGCGCCAGCTAAAAACTGGCGCGGCGCTGCGTTTTAGTGGCTTAAGGCGTTGGCGATGATGCCCGCGACGATCCCGCTGCTGATCGCGATCAGGACATAATCATTGCCATTCTGTACCCATTCATAGCCAGAAGGCGGCTGGCGCAGATGGTGCGCCCGCCAATCCACCTGGTGGCGGGCGCCATTATAACGGTCGCCATTATGCCATTGGTGCTGGCCTTGATAGGAAGGCTGCACATGAGTCTCCCGGTTTTGCACCTCATGCTGCGGCGCCATCTGGTGCGCCGGGGCCATGTGGCTCTCTGGATGATTTTGCTCCGGCGCGCTATGCGCAGGAGCTGCGTGTGCCTGCTCATGCGCCGGGGCTGCGTGCTGGTCCTTACTGTGGTCATCCTGCTGGGCGTAGGCGAGCGGCCCGGCGGCCAGAAAAACCAGCGCCATGCCAGCCATTAAACTGCGTTTCATGTTCATAACCCCTTAAAAAACCACGACATCGCGGATCCAGCCATCAGAAATCTTAATCAACAGGAACTGGTGGCCTTCCCGCACCCATTCAAACCCGTACGGCGGCGGATAAAGATGAAAATGGTCCCAGTGATACACAACATCCGGGCGGCCATAAAAATGGTCGCCATGGTGCCAATGGTGGTGCTCATGCCAGCCAGGCGGCGGCGGGAAAAAAGGCTGTGCAACAGCGGGCGCTGCCGTCAGGACCGCAAAAGCAAAACCGGTGGCGGCCAAAAATGTCGTCTTTAGCTTCATGTGAGGGTCTCCTTTTCTTATAAACCCCACATAGGCACGCGGCGTGGCGAATTCATGGCGCAGGCTGCCCCGATTGTAATGTATTTTTGCACATAATGGCGCCGATGATCTCACCCATGTCATGCGCAGGCGGGCTTGGGATGGCAGAAACGGCGCCTGCCCTCGATGCGGGCATTACAATCGGGTTACTTACCCGCCCGCTTGGTTGCGCGCAAACCTGTCTCAGCTACATAGAGCCACATTACCAGGGAATGAAACCTAATGGATTCCAATTTTATCGACACCGGCGACACAGACACCCTGCCCGCGCCAGCGCCGGGCACGCGCATCGACCCGCGCCGGATCAAAATCCACCCGGACCATTGGTACCCGGTCGCCTGGTCGCCGGAGCTGAAAACCGGCAAACCGCTGGCCGTGCACTTCGCCGGCGACCCCATTGTGCTGGTCCGCCCCAAAGAGGGTGCCGTATTCGCGCTGGAAAACCGCTGTGCGCACCGGCAGGTGCCGCTTGATGCCGGGGTGGTGGAAGGCTGCGCGATCCGCTGCGGCTATCATGGCTGGACCTATGACGCCTCCGGCGCCTGCACCGATGTGCCCTATATCGGCAAGGGCAAGCTGCCCAACGGCGTCAAATCCTACCCTTGCCGGGAAGAAGCCGGCATGATTTTCGTCTTCCCCGGCGATCCTTCCAAATCCGGCAATTTTCCCGCTTTGGGCTCGGCCGCAAACCCAAAATACAAGACCCGCCGCTTCGGCCGTGAAGTCGCCTGCCACTACTCCTTCATGCACGAAAATCTGATGGATATGAACCACCAGTTCCTGCACCGCCGCCCCATGGGCTCAATTGTGGCGCGCTATCTCGGCCGCCGCGGCGGGGATGACTGGATCGAGGCGCAATACACCTTTGCGCGTACCGCCGGGAAACAACCCTGGGGCGAGCGTCTCGTCTTCGGCGGCAAGCGCACGGCAGATGTCAATTTTAAAGACGTCATGACGATCAGGACAGAATATCCCTACCAAACCCTGCGCATCATGCCCGCCAATGGCGATCCTAACCCGGTGATGGATCTGTGGATCGTCTACACCCCGCTAGATGCGGCCCAGAAAACCATCCGCACCTTCGGGCTGCTCTCGGTCCATAAGCCCGGCGGCAAACTCGGGCGCCTGGCGCTGAACGCCGGCTGGCCCTTCCTGATCGGATTTACCGAATGGATTTTTAAGGAAGACCGCCACATCGTGGAAGCCGAACAAGCGGCCCATGACGCCCAGAACGGTGACCGCAACCAGGAAGTGTTTCCCGTGATCAGGGAGCTGACGGCGCTATTGACGCGAAATGGGCTCCCTCCGGCGCCATAAAGCAGGCAAGAACGTCCCCAGTTTAGGCCTGGGGAAGCAAAAAACTTTGCGCCCCTTCGGGTCTTGTGGCACCGGCGCGGCCAGGGCTTCACAAAAAGGAGACATTTCCTCCTAAATCGGGGCCAAAATTAATTTTTTACCCGGCTGGTACTGGTTTAGGTTGACGGCACCTTATGTCACAAGGCAAAGGTTGGTCTGGAATTTTTCACGGCAACCATGGCGCCATAGACTGGCGCTGGAGCTGACTATGATGTTGACGCCCGTCTCACCGATCCCGCAAGCGGCCAGCGCTGACTCAGCCTGCCAGCGACGGATGCACGTCATGCGCATGGGAGCTGCATAGTCATGGGCACCGAGATCGTCATCTCCGGCAAAACCAGCGGCAGCACCACCTCCGTTACATCCATCGGCACCGGTGCAACCAATAGCGCTGTCACTGTTTCCTCCGGCGGCATACTACTCAATACGGATCTTATCCCCGGTGGCGTAGGCACCATTCTGCATGGCGGCACTGCCAGCACGGTCATGGTCGCTGTCGGCGGCGTGTTGTCGGTTGGCGGCTATGCCTCCGGCATCACCGTCACCGGCACCGTCAACAACTCCACGGGAGTTATCAACGGGTCCGGCCTGGTCGTGGTAGCCGCTGGCGGCGTGGTCAGCAATGTCACGCTCAACGGCGCCCCCACGGCCAATACCAACCAGCAAAATAATCCAGAGCTGGTCGTCTCTTCGGGCGGACTTGCCATCGGCGTCACCATGAACTGGTCTGGCGACTATGATGTGCTCACCGTTTTATCTGGCGGCGTGGTCTCCAGCGCCAACTTGCTGGCAGGCAACGCCGTGGTTTCCAATGGCGGCACCATCGGCCTCGCCTCTGTCAACACCGCCGGGCTGGAGGTCTATTCAGGCGGCGTGGTGGATGGCGCCACGGTCAATGTTTACGGCCATTTGGACGTTTTTTCCGGCGGCTACACCAGCGGCGTGGTCATCACTGATGCCGGCAAGGAAAATATCTCGGGCGGCAGTGCCTATGCGACCACCGTCAGCAGCGGCGGCGCAATTTTCGTCAGCAGCGGCACCACCACCTCCACCTATGTCAGTTCCGGCGGCGCAGAAGTGCTCTCTGGCACTGGCGCCATCGGCTCAGGCAGCGTCATCGGGCCGGGCGGCGGCGAATACCTCGCTTCCGGCGGTACCGAATATGGCGGCACGATCAGTGCTGGCGGCAGCCAAACCATTTTCATCGGCGGCACAACCTCCGGCCAGACCATCCTCAGCGGCGGCACGCAGACAGTTGCCGCAGGGGCGACAGCTTCTGGCACCGTGCTCAGCGCCGGCGGGACGGAAACGGTCCTCAATGGCGGCACCCTGGTGGGCACGCAGATCAAATCCGGCGCGGCACTCTCAGCCGGCGCCGGTGTCACCATTAGTAACACCACCGTCAGCAGCGGCGGCACGCTGGTTCTGGGCAGCGGCTCCACCGATGGCGGCCTCACCGTACAATCCGGCGCCATCCTCACCGTCTCCTCCGGGGCGGCGGCCAGCAACATCGTGGTCAGTTCCGGTGCCACCATCAATTTGCTGAGCGGCGGCACGCTCTCCAACGTGACCCTCGCTAACGGCGCCGCCATCGGCGCGCAGGTCTACCTGTCCTCAGGGAATTTCATCTCGTCACTCGGCAGCGCCACCTCAGGCTATACCGTGCCAGCCGGCTTTGCCGAGGTGGTCAATGCCGGCGGCACCACCACCAGCAGCCTGCTGCGCAACACCACCTCTGAAGTTGTACAAGGCGGCGCCGCGAGTGCCACCACGGTTTCCTCCGGCGCCACCCTCATCACCTCCTCTGGCGGCACTGCCAGCGCCAGCTTCATCTCCTCAGGCGGCAAAGACATCGTCGGGGCTGGCGGGACGGAAACCGGCGGCACCCTGATCGCCGCCTCGCAAACCGTACTATCCGGCGGCGTTGCCGTTAGCGAAACCATCAAATCCAGCGGCAGCCTGACCGTCTCCGCCGGCGGCTCGGCCCTGGCGGCGCTGACCTCAGCTGGCCGGGTCTATGATTACGGCTACGTCTCCGGCGGCACCATGAGCGCCTCGGGCACGGTCTTCGGCCAGCTGGTGGTTGAGAGCGGCGGCTTCGCCTCCGGCGTCAAGGTTTCGGGCGCGCTGGCCGGCACCGGCCTCGTCGTCTCCTCCGGCGGTGTCGCCGTCGGCATGGCGATTGGCGTGGGCGGCACAGGTGCGGCCTCTGGCGGCATCATTTATGGCCTGTTGAGCACCAGCAACGAAAATTATGGCGATGTAGAAATTCTCTCCGGCGGCCAGGCGATCAACAACACCGTCAATAATGCCGGGCTGGAAGTGCTCGCCGGTGGGATCGCCAGCAACGTTACCGCCCTCAATAGCGGCCATGTGGATGTTGCCTCAGGCGGCACCGCCAGCGCCGTCGCCGTGTCTTCCACCACCACCCTCAACATCTCGGCTGGCGGCTCAGCCCTGGCGGCGGCCGCCTCCGGCGGCACGATCTATGATTACGGCTACCTCTCCGGCGGCACCATCTACACATCCGGCGCCATTGCCGGCGAGCTGGTGGTGGAATCCGGCGGGGCGGCGTCCGGCTTAAAACTGACCGGCACCACCAATACAGCACTCGTGGTCTCCTCCGGCGGCGTCGCCACTGGCATCGAAATCGGCGTCTCTTTCGGGGGGCCGGCCGCGATCATTTACG
>Ga0116226_10002139_pt1 | contig 17138 bp, 12 predicted proteins | sample S1TSphfallax_FD_89692 | JGI IMG/M metagenome (GOLD analysis project Ga0116226, IMG submission 89692) | Host-associated microbial communities from peat moss isolated from Minnesota, USA - S1T2_Fa - Sphagnum fallax MG | ecosystem: Host-associated > Plants > Peat moss > Unclassified | place: USA... | reverse complement strand
GTATCGGGAAAGAATTGCATCCGTGGCTAAATCGGGCGCGACACAAGGCTCGCAATCGCCGCCAGTAAAAAGTTCCTCCAGCACTACATGGGTTGAAGGGGAGGGAACGGGTGGTTCCGCAGCCCCGTTCACCGAATTTACAAAGCTCTTGGCGTAGATATCGTGCAGCACCTTTTCGTAATCGGACTGGGTGCTCCCGGGATGTGCCTTGGTGTATGCATCCTTCGCTTTCTGGATCATCGTAGGCGTTAGTTTTCCTGTCAAATACGCCTCGGTAAACATCTGGCTCGCACCGATGAGATTGCCTTCCGCTTCGTCGATCTCCGCAAGGCCAATATAAGCGTCCCTGTTAGCGTGCTTTGCGATTGCAGCCTGGAAGGACGCTTTAGCGCCCCCAGTATTGCCAGCCTTGGCCTGGATCGTACCCAAAAGGGCATAGCGCGATGCGATCTCTTGCGAACATAGCTGCTCGCCATCCTCGGGGTGGTAGGTGAAGGGTAAAGCGTGGTGAGCCTGATTTTCCAGGGCGACTTCATGCACCTCCTCGCTGTACCGAGCTTGTTCTAAGCAAAACGCTTGATCGTAGAGTGAGACGCCCGACCCGGCGAGCGATGCAGCAAGCGTTGGGAAATCGTCATGCTCCGAAAGAGTTCTCGCGAGGTCGCTATCGAACATGCCCTGAAAAAATGGTGACACCACCTTCGATAACGCGTCCTGAACTGGCGTCAGCGTATCGCTGAACGCATCGGAGGTCGGTGAGTATTTCTTGATGTATCGTTGAAAGACGCTAGCATAGTTATAGATGCCACCCTTTGTGGCTGTGAACGCGGGATGCTGCAAGATGAGTTGCGGCAGCTTGTTCAGGACTGCCACAATGTCGTCAGTGTCCTGAGCTTTATTATTCTCCTTGAGTTCCTTAAGCTCTCGGTCATGCAAAGCTACAATTCCGGCATGATCTGTGGGATAAGTTGTGATGACCTGCGCGCGGGAGGATGAGGCGATCGCGCCAACAAAAGTCAGCGCGATCGTAAAGGTTGGCAGTCTTCGTGGCATCATGTTTGCTCCATTTCAAGGCACGACCTACTCAGAATTCAATTCGCAACGCAAGTTGCACAGCGCGAGGGCCGCCGACCTGGAACAGGGGATTGAAGCCGCCGACGTTACTGCCGCCGCCTAAGCCAGAGGCCAGACTGCTGGCTGTCTCTCCAAAACCCAAGGTATTGCCGAGCCCGTCTGCTCCCGGAGCTGCGGTACCAACGAAATCGCCATTCTGAGTGGTCGTGGGGTTTGAGAAGTTAGGGTGGTTGAAGATGTTGAAGGCCTCTGCGCGGAACTGGACCTTCACCGAATCAGTAATGGGGAAGGCGCGATGGACACCAAAGTCAAGCTGCCAAAAGCCGAAACCGCGTAGGTAGTTTCTTCCGGAGTCTCCCTGAAGCGCTGTAGAACTAGGGTCAGAAAATGCGTTCGGATTGACATATTTTCCGCCGGGGATTGGGAAACCGGCCGAGCTATCCTTGGCATGAATCCAAACCGGTTGACCCGGCACGGTGTCCGCTCTTTCGGTGTAGTTAAGTCCCAATGCGCCGGCCACGTAATCCTCTGAGTATATGTTGAACGGCGGTGACGAGTGCGCACCGAAGATGCTGTTGAGAGACCAATTGTTGAGCAGTGACTTGACAATTTTTGCTCCCCCATAGGAGGGCAGGTTGTAGGTAAACGCGGCCGAAACGCTGTTTCTGGTATCAAAGTCCGATGGTCCTCGGTCGGCTCGGGGATCGGTAGAATTTGGCGTCGTATCGCTCGATCCGTTGTCAATCGAATGAGACCAGGTGTACGCGAGTTGCACTTCGAGCTTCTTGGCGATGTGCGACTGCACCTGCGCCTGAAGGCTGTTGTAGTTCGATGCACCTGAGTTATCGATGACAGACAACTCCGAAAAGTTGTTGCTGAAAGGGAGGCCGTCACCTTCGTTGAAGATATATTGCTCGTGATGCTGCAAGGCATGCCCGCTGGACGCTACGTAGGCGAGGGAGGCGACTGACTCCGGTCCAATCGACTGCTGCAGGGTGAGGTTCCACTGGTACACGCGAGGCAGCTTGTAGCCGGGCACGGTTACCGACACGCTGGCCTGATTGCTGAGGCTGGGCGTGAAGCTCACGGCCGGCTCGTTGGCATACGCAGCGGCAACGGGAAGGCCGAACGCGGGATATGTGCCAACGCTGTTCGCTGCGCCGTACAGGAAATAAAACTGGTCGTAGGGGAACGAGATAGCTCCAATACCACCTTGGCCCGTGTCATAAAAGATGCCCCCCCCGCCACGCAAAACGGTATTGAATTTACTTGAGGGCATTACCACATAGGAAAATCCGAACCGAGGGGCAAAGGCGGTATGGCTCGTCTTGTAAATCGGCGTTCCTAGCGGTGCCAACGTCAAGTAGTTGAAGTCGATGGTATCCAAGTTGAGGCTGGTCACCGTCAAAGGAGATTTGCCATTCTTGCCGCTAGGTGCCGGGTCAAGCTCCCAGCGTGTGCCATACGTAAGGACCAGGCGTGGGGTTATCTTCCATGAGTCCTGCGCGTATGCCGAGAAAGATTTAATCGCCAGAGCGTATCCCTGCGAATACGAGACGAGTCCAAATTCCGTGGTGTTGTTGTAGACACTCTGGACGCCGTCGTAATACACGCCGCCAAGATAGGCAGGCGCGTCGATCACAGGGGACAGATAACGATAGTCCGCACCAAACTTGAGCTGATGTCCGCGCGTCTCCCACGACACGTTGTCCACTCCATTGATTTGGCGATTTTTTGAGGAAGAATTACCGCCGAAGTAATTCTGTGTGTAGAGAGTCCCCGTAGAGCCTGTTGATAGTCCATCGATGGCAACTGTACCGCCGCACGAGCTGCTGCAACCTGACGGAATTAGCAAGGATTCATCCATGGGTACTGAGCCGAGGAAAGTATCCTGAGACTCACCGCTATAGATGGTCTGGGAGCTTCCGTTGATCGTGAACTGATTGACCAGTTTAGAAGTGATGGTTTGGGTAGTCCCGATGGTCAGGGTGTTGGTATTGGTGCCGCTGATGTCATCGTTGGCATAATCACTCAAGCTTTTCGACGAGGAAAAGCTGCGGGCCCGGTTGTAGCGGACAAAGAACGTGTACTTATCGCGGAAGCTCTGATCGAAACGCAGACTGGCTACGTTGCTGTGGGAAGGATTCGACCAGCCGGCGTTGATGAACTGGCCGCCCGTCGCAATGCAAGTGGGATCGCTTCCAGGTTCGCAGGCATTGCCGTCGGCATCGGCATAAATGACCGACCCGTTGGGTAGCGGGAAGGCATCGAGGATGGATGACGCCGTTGCGTTCGGCGCAGCCTGACGGCTCGCTTTGGAGGGAACGATTCCCTGCGTCGCAGGTTGAGGCAGAAGGAAGCGATTGGCTTCATACGAGAAGAAGAAATAGGTGCTCTTCTTCTTGCCATCGTATTTGGGCAGCATGATCGGTCCACCAAAGGTGCCCCCAAAATCGTTATACCTGAGAGCCTGTTTGCCTGACTGGAAGTAGTCGGAGAACCAATCAGCGGCATCCAGCGCATCGTTGCGGAAGTACTCAAAGAGTGAGCCGTGAAATTTGTTTCCGCCAGAGCGGGTAACGAGAGAGACCTGGGCTCCGGGATTGCGGCCAAATTCAGGTGCGAAGCTCGATGTCTGAATCTGAAACTCTTGAAGGTCGTCAATGGATGCAAGATTGAAGAAGGAGCCGTTCACATCGGTGGCGGGAGTTCCGCCCGCGGTAGCGGCGTCGATGGACCCGTTGCCACCTGGCGCAGACGCTGCAAAGTTGGCGCTTACACCATCAACCGTGAAGTAGTTCATGTCGGAGCGAATGCCATTCACACTGAACTGGCCAGGATTGCCGCCGCTTGGATCGACCGGCACAGCCTGCACTCCGGGACTGAGCGTGATGAGCGTTTGAATGCTACGCCCGTCGAGAGGAAGATCATCGATGAGTTGCTTGTCGATGGTGTTCGAGACTGCTCCCGATGTATTTACCAGCGTAGACTCGCCCGTCACATTCACATACTCACCGGCGCTGCCAATCTGCAATTTCACAGCAATCGACCGCGTGTCGTTTGCGTTGAGCGTAATCCGATGGATTACTTGCGTCTTAAAGCCTACGTGGGAGACTGTCAAAACATAATTACCGGGCTGGAGATTGGTGATACTGAAATATCCTTTGCCGTCAGAGACTTGAGTCGATCTGACTGTCTGGTCAGAGCTTGCGGCAACAACTGTCGAGCCGGGAAGCAAAGCTCCCGTTGGGTCTGTGATCGTGCCGCTCAAATCAGCGGACGTCGACTGGGCGAGCGCGGGCAGCCCGATCAAGAGGATCGCCAGCAGCGCCATACCGCCACGCAGCCAGACTCGCCGCAGCCGCGACTGCATGGCTGCGGCCTGCGACGAGGCACAAGGAGAGAGAGAAGCACGCTCGGAATTCGTGAGGGAATAGTCCATCATCTGCATCGTCAGGTCCTTATCAATAATTGATTGTGTGAAATCTGGTACCTGTAGCTTTGACTTATGGAAGAACTCTGCCATCGGTATCGAGCAATTGCACGGGCCCAAGATCCAACTGCTTCGGGCCGTCTTCGATCATCGTCATGCGCATCGGCGGGAATTCATGGCGTTCAGCCAGAACTACCGTCTTCCCTGGAACCTCATCCGCCGATCCGGCGTGATACCAAATATCGACCGCAACGACCGGAGCTTTGTGATCCTCGTGGACAACGACCGTCAGATCTCTCGGTAGGACGAATCGTTCGCACTTAAGCTTCGGCTCCTGTGATCCACACAGGTTCGCGGAGATCGAACACACAATTAAAAGTGCTGCGGATCCTATCGACTTTAGGGAAAGAAGTGGCGACGTAATCATAGGCTCGCAAGCATTGAGGCCGGATGTTTATGACGAATTGCTGCTGATTGAGTCCAGAATATACCTATGGCCGACTTGCGCAACAAGGAGATATCGACGGAAAGTGATATATATTTCCGTCGATTTTTAGGAAAACGGCCGCCATGACCTAAGGCATTATGGCGCCGGATGGCCTCCTACGAGGGCACAACAACGTCTGGGTGAGTCCATGAAACTGATTGGAGAAGGCTCGCTAGCGTTTACGCTTGGCTTCCCGTATCTCGGGTATCATGGGATTCCAGCGAACGGGAACGTCGAGGACGATCGACGTGTTGGTCGACACATAGGGCATCATTTGATCGATGACCATTTGCAGATGGGCCGTATCGCGTACAGCCACCAGCACCAGAAAAGACTCTGCACCTGTGATGCGATAACACTCGAGCACCTCTTCGATTTTCTTAACCGTTTGGGCAAACCTCAAGAGCTTATCGCCTGCGACGCTGACCTTAACAAAAGCTTCTACAGACCTGCCAACCGCTGACGGACTGACCTGCGCATGGTAGCCCAGAATGACGCCGCTCTCTTCGAGCCGCTTTACCCGTTCGATCACGGCGGGCGTCGAAAGCGAGACTTTTCTGCTAAGGTCCGCAAAGCTTATACGAGCATTCGCTTGCAATTCGGCAAGAAGCTTACAGTCAATGCTGTCAAGTTCCGATGGGGTGATCATCCCATTGATTTTATAGACTGGGAGCATGCTGGGGTTATCGGAATTGCAGGAAACCAGGCCCGGCTGCATCTGGAGCGTTGCAGCAGTTTCGGGGCGGATGCGTGGGTGGTTTAATATGTCTTCCGGGCTGGTGGGCTCCTCCATCCACCAGGTTGTACTTCGGTGAGCTACAGGGTGCGTCGGATCGCTTCATCGACATGCTCGAACCAGTCACATAAATACCCGAGGGCTGTGATCTGTTGCATGCTGGAGCTGTGGCCGAATCCCATCCTTCTCGAATCGTGGCGGTCGGACGAGGGAGATGGGCGCCAAAGGAGCCTACCGCTTTGTTGGGGACACAAAATTCCCGGATGATGACGAACGTCCCTGAAAGCATGTAGTTAATGTCGAGTGGGAGTACGATCACCTTGACATCCGATATCCCGATCCTTGGGCTGCGCAACTCGCGGTTCTAGTGCACCTGTGCCGGGTCGGAGACGCGTTCGCTCCAGCAGCATCCGTTCCCGCCTCCGCGCTTGGCGCGGTAGAGCGCCACGTCCGCGACCTTGTAGAGTGCGTCCTGGGTGTTTCCGTCGAACGGATAGAGTGCGATGCCGATACTGGGCGCCGTCTTCAGCAGGAGCCCTTCGAAGAGCACGGGCGTGGTAAAGCTCTCGATGACCTTGCGGCAGACCATCTCGGTGCCCTCGAGGTCCTGCGACTCGCCAAGGAGCAGGCCGAACTCGTCACCGCCGAGACGCGCCAGGCAGTCCGACTCGCGGACCAGCGCCGCCATACGCCGCGACATCTCCGTCAGCACGGCGTCCCCAGCATCGTGGCCGTAGGTGTCATTGATGATCTTGAAGTCGTCGAAGTCCATCAACATCAGAGAGAAGTAACCCTCTTGGCGACGTTTCAGTGCGATCAGGCTCTTGAACTTTTCGGTGAACATTCGGCGGTTCGGCAGGCCCGTCAGGCTGTCGGTGTATGCCATATGTTCAAGCTTCTGCTGGCTCTCGCGCAGCTCCACGGTCATCTGGCGCAATTCTGCGGTGCGCCGCACGACCTGCCGTTCGAGTTCGTGCTGCTGGCGGCGGAGGTACGCGGTAACGAGCAGGATGATTCCATAAAGCAGCACCAGGCCGGACAGCACGGCGATGATGCGAAACCAGAGCGTCTGGAACCACGCTGGAAGGACCCTGATTTTCACCTGCCGGGTGGGGGCCCAGACGCCATCGCGGTTCGAGCCGCGTAGCTCCAGCAGATAGTCGCCCGGAGGCAGGTTTGTGTACCGGGCGAGCCGGCGCATTGCATCCGCGGGAATCCACTCCTTATCGAAGCCGTCGAGCTTGTACTCGTAGCGGTTACGGTCAGGGGCGGTGTAGTCGAGCGCTGTGAATCCAACCGTAAGGTTATTCTCGCCGGCCGGAATCCAGATGGGATACGAGTCGAGGCCGCTGTTGAAGCGGCTCGGGGGAATCTCATTGGCACCGATGCGGGCGTTCGTGACGACGACCGGCGGCTGGTAAGTCCAGGGCTTCACCATCTCCGGCCGCACGACGGTGACGCCCCCGATCCCGCCAAAGAGCAACTCCCCCTGCGGCGTGACCGCGCCGGAACCGTTCCAGTACGCCGGAAGCACAGCACCCTCGGCCCGGCCGACCACCTGAACGGCGAAGGTCTCCGCGTCGATGACCGCAAGACCGCCGTCGGTGCTGGCCCAGATCTTTCCATCGCGGGCTTCGAGCAGCATGTCGATGTTTTGGTTGGGAAGTCCATCTATAATGCGCTGGAATCGGAACTTGCCGTCCGCGCCGCGGCCTTCGAGCACATCAACGCCGCCGGAGAACGTGCCGACCCATAGCCTTCCCTTGCGGTCGGTGAGCAGCGACGAGATGTAGCCTCCGCCGAGCGCGGTGGGATCGGGTGGGTTGGGAAGCATCGCGTCCACCGCTCCCGTGGCGAGATCCAGCCGGTTCAGACCGTTCTGCGTGCCGATCCAGAGTGCGCCTGAGAGTTCTCTACCCTCGGCATTGCCGGTCTCGGAGCCCTCGCGATGCAGCACGGTAACCCGCTGGTCGGTCAGAGGATGCTGCATCGGAGGGTGCCTGACTGCACCGTCCGGTCCGAGTCTCCAGATTCCCGACTTCCCGCCGATCCATAGCGCAGCTCCGTCGGGGAGTACCCGGGTCACGCCGTCGGTCGCCTCGGATCCTGCCAGCACCTGAGTGAGGCCGATCGCGCCGGAGGCACGAGCCGGACCAGACCGGTAGAGACCCTGCTGGGTGCAGAGATATACGGTGCCATCGCCGGCATCGGTCAATCCCGTCACCGCGCCCTGCGGAAGCGCGGTCCTGGATTCTCGGCTTGCGGCGTTGCCCTCGGCGGAGGTGCTGATCTCCCCGGTCTTGTGTCCGCTGCTATCGAGGATCGCCACACCCTGCCGGCTCAGCGCCAGCCAGACGCTTCCGTCGGCTCGCGCAAGGACCGAGTAGATATTGGAGTCGCGGATCAAAGAACTCCTGCCCGCGCCTGCGAGCAGCGTGAAGACGCTCATCGGCGTGGTGTCCAGGTAGCTGATGCCGTTGCGCGTCCCCGCCCACATGATCCCGGAGCGGCCGAGGTAGAGTCCCTGCACCATGTCGTCGGCGATGCTCGCCGGGAGCGCTGGGTCGTGACCGATATGGCGGACCTCACCCGTTGTCGGGGTCACAGCGAGCACGCCTTCGTCTTGCGTTCCCAGCCAGATCTCACCCCGGCTGGTCTCGGCGATGCTCAGGTAGCGCTGCGTCGCGAGCAGCTCGCTCCCCGGTCCAGTTCCGGTGACCGCTTGGGCAACGATCGCGGAGGATGACTCGCCCGGTCGATCGATCATGAACGCTCCATGCGGCGTCCCTATCCATATCCGCCCGCCGCTGTCGCCAAAGAGTGACAGGACCTCGCTGGTCCCCCCCTTCGCAACGGGCAGTGCAACACGCTCGAAGGCGCTCTTGCCGGGATCGGCGGAATCCAGCCGGACGCTGCGTTCCAGCCCGCGGTCGGTGCCGACCCAAAGCGTCCCATCCGGCGAACGAAGTACCGCGGAGGCGCGCCGGGCGGGCGGCTGGCGGGCGTCGCCGGGAGCGAGATTCTGGTGCGTAAAGGCACCGGTGACGATGTCGAGGTGGTCCAGCCCGGTGTCGGAGCCAATCCACAGGCCCTGTGCGCCGTCTCCGGTAATCGAGAAGACGTCCACCCGGTTCAGGTCGTTGGGGTTCAGCCGGTAGCGAACAAACCTGTCCTCCGCGCGGTCGTATCTCGCAAGACCGCCAGAGCTCGTGCCGATCCACAGTCTGCCCCGCGTGTCTGTGTACAGCGCCTGCACGAGGTTGTCAGGGATCGAAGTGTCCACGCCCAGGGCGGTCTTGTAGCTCCAGAAGCGGTAGCCGTCCCAACGCTGTAGGCCGCTCTGTGATCCCACCCAGAGAAAGCCGTCGCCGTCCTCGGCAAACGCCGAGACGACCGGATTGGCGAGACCATTGCTTTCATCAAGATGCCTGAAGATGATATCCGCGGTTGTGCCCTGGAAGCCGGGCCGAGCCGACATCCTGCCGTCTCCGGCGCGCTGGTGCGGTGCGGGGCGGCCGGCTGGCAACGCGGCGGTGTTGCGCTGAGCCGCGCAGACCACCCCGAAACCGGACCCGGCGATCCCGAAGCCCAGCCCGTACGCCAGTGCGAATGCCGCGATGCACGCCATCGTGAACGTCCGGAGTAACGCGATCTGCAAGGACCTCCTGCCCTTCCGAATGACCCGTCGCCCGGGCTGCCCATCTGGAGGCAATTCGGCGACGCCGAGGCGAGCGCCCGAGAAAGCTCCGCGCCGCTTGATGAAGGCCCGCGGGACCAACTCCTGCGTCACAACCTCCGGCGATCCCGACAACTTGCGCGATTCCACCACATCAGTTCCCTTCAGGCGACTTCGTCCTGCATACAGACGGCCCCATGCGCGGTCCGAGTGGCTCCCAGCGACAACTAACTACAAACAGTTCTCAGGCGGCAGGAACAGGAGGCATTCGCGAACTACCGCCCGGCCCCGCGGCTGGCCGAATCATCTTCATGCACAGGGTCGGACGCCTCGCCCCCCATACAGACCACGCAGGGCGCGAAAAACATCAGAGCAAAGCTTGCGACGAGAATGAGCGAATGCATGGGTTCCTCCAGTGGCGCGGTCGCCTCAGACAGCGATGCACTCCTGCGTCCGATCGGGCCGGCTTCGACTGAGACCAAGCATCGTTCCTGGAGGAGCTTTTCGCTATGCCACCCCCGTGCGGCAATAGAGGACAAAGGTGTTAGCCCGTGTAACACCTTCGGGGTATGCCCAAGGCGGCCAGTCTTCCGGGGCGGCGCGTTTGCAATGCGTTCGGCAGCACATGATCGTTGCTGGCATTTACGAGAACCGCCTCAAGACGGAGGTCGCCCAGGGAACTATCTGTTGAACCCACCGCGGATGCCGTCTCAGGAAACCGCTCTCAGTAAATTCGGGAAATCGCCGATATGACTCGTGAAGTCTTCTGATTCCGAGGATCGGGCTAGGAGGCACGATCATGGCGTTCAGCGGCATCTCCCCTATCGCAAATACCGGGCAAGGACTATTGGTCCTGAACCCGGCGGCAACGGCCTCTGCATCTTCCACGAAAGCTGTGACCTCAGTCGCAGCGGTGGCTCCGGTAGCAGCGGCGACTCCCGCCCCGGCACACGCTACCTCCGCTCCGGCAGCGAAGCCAACGGCGTCGCGCGGCGGCGGAGGAGGTGCCAGCAGCAGCACGACGCAGCAACTCATCACCGACACCTACACCACGACTGTGGGCGGCAAGAGCTACTCCGGAAGCGTCCAGGAGCAGCCCGGAGGTGGATACGTCGCCTCCATTCCCAACCTTCCGGGCGCAACCGCCAGCGGCTCCAGCGTCCTGGCTGCCGAGGCCAATCTCGGCAGCATCATCGACGCCCTCGCCTGAGCCCTTGTGCCCCCCGTCTCACCTTTGATCCGTGGGGGGACCTCAGACGCCCGTGCTTCCAAAACCCCCTGCTCCCCGCGGAGCCTCAGCCAGCTCTTCCGCCTCTTCGAAGCTCGCCTCGATCCGGCGCACTAGCCGCATCTGAGCGATCCGGTCCCCGATGGCAATCGCGATGGCGGCCGCGCCCAGGTTCGTCAAGACCACTTCTATCTCGCCGCGATAGCCGGGATCGATGACCCCGGCGAGCGTGGTGACACCGCGTACCGCCAGGCCCGAGCGGTCTTCGATCAGAGCGCCGTATTCAGAAGGGAACTCGACCGCTATGCCCGTGCTCACCCGCGCGGTCTCGGCAGGCTGCATCGTCACCGCGACAGCCGCGTAAAGATCGGCCGCGAGATCGCCCCACGGACCCATGTGCGCATACTTCGGCAGCCTTGCGGCAACGCTCAGCCGCTTTACTTTGATCGAAACCACATCTTCCATTCCTCAAGTCTACCGGGCCCTTGTCTCCTCTTCGACCTCCCTGAACCTCCTTCATCCTGAGCGAATTTTGCGACGCAATCGTGCCAAACGCAGTCGAACGACCCCGATGGTGCTCGTCTCACCCGACCCCGTGGGCCTTCCACCTACGCAAACCCGCCCTCCGCCGCCGAACCCGCTAGAATCGATAGAGACCAAATGACCAGAAAAATCCTTATCACTGGCGGCTCCGGCTTCTTCGGAGGCATTCTCAAGCGCCGCCTCCTCGCCCAGGGGCACACCGTCCACAACATCGACCTCGTCGCCGACCCCGACTCCCATCCGAATCTCGGCACTACCCAGGGTGACATCCGCGACTCCGCCCTCCTGCGCTACCTCTTTCAGCACGGAAACTTCGACGCCGTCTTCCACTGCGCCGCCCAGCTCGCCCACGACACCATCGACGAGACGATGCTCTGGACCTCGAACGTCGACGGCACGCGCAACATCGCCGAGGCCTGCCGCGAGTTCTCCGTCCCCAAGCTCATCAACATCTCGACCAACTGCCTCTGGGCCTCGAACCTCGGCCGCGAGGTCGTCGAAGGCGAGCCGCCCGCGCCCGTCGAGATCTACGGCAAATCCAAACTCGCGGCCGAAGAGCTGCTCAAAGAGTACGAATCGCCCACCCTCCAGATCGTCACCATCCGCTGCCCGACGATCATCGACAGTGGTCGGCTCGGCCTGCTCGCCATCCTCTTCGAGTTCATTCAGGACAATCGCAAGGTCTGGGTGGTCGGCTCGGGCTCGAACCGCTACCAGTTCATCTACGCGCAGGACCTCGCCACCGCCTGCCTCCTTGCGCTCGACCACCCGCACTCCGACCTATTCCACATCGGCAGCGAGAACGTCGTCTCCCTCGGCCAGGTCTATCAGTCGGTCATCGACGCCGCCGGCACCCGTGCCCGCGTCGCCTGCCTGCCCAAAGCTCCAACCATCTTCGCCATGAAGCTCGCCCACAAACTCGGCGTCTCGCCGCTCGGCCCCTACCACTACCGCATGATCGCCGAAGACTTCATCTTCTCCACCGCGCGAATCCGCGAACGACTCGGCTGGCGGCCCACTCTGACGAACGAGCAGATGATGATCGAGGCCTACAACTACTACGCCGCCCAGCGGGCAGAGATCCAGGCCCGGAAAGATGTCTCTGCGCACTCGAAGGCTGCGCCAATGGGGATCATCCGGCTGCTCAAGTGGATTTCGTGAGTCTTGTTGTTGATCCCCGTGGCAAATGGCTGATCCCGAATCTCAAACACCAGCCGCTTCCCCAGCACATTCGTCGCACACGGCATCGTCTCTTCCAACGACCCTTTGACCGGCGCGTCGCGGCCTAATTGGAATCATCATCTGTTGCTCTGCTCAAAATTCGCAGGCACCCGTGCCCACATCCGGTAGATGAAGAGCATTCCGATTCGACCTCGCGTTTGCACTGCCCCCTGCTAAACTTCTCTCATCGCCACCGCCATGAGAGCCCATGCCCATCGTTGAACTCCAGCAGGTCCGCAAGGCCTACGACACCAAGATCGCCGTCCACGGCCTCTCCCTCAAGATCGAGCCCGGCACCATGTTCGGTCTGCTCGGCCCCAACGGATCGGGAAAGACCTCGTCTATCCGGATGATGATCGGCATCACCGTGCCGGACTCCGGCTCGGTTACGCTCTTCGGGCAGCCCTTCGACCGCAGGAACCTCACCCGCGTCGGATACCTGCCGGAGGAGCGCGGCCTCTACAAGAAGATGAACGTCCTCGACCAGCTCGTCTTCCTCGGTCAGCTCCACGGCCTCGACGCAGCGACCGCGAAGAAGCGCTCCCTGATCTGGTGCGAGCGGATGGACATTTCGGAAGCCATCCCCAAGAAGACCGAGGAGCTCTCGAAGGGGATGCAGCAGAAGATCCAGTTCATCGCCTCCCTGCTGCATGAACCCGAACTCATCATCATGGACGAGCCCTTCAGCGGCCTCGATCCGGTGAACGCGACACTCCTGCAGGACACTCTCGTCGACCTCCGCCGGGAGGGCAAAGCCGTCCTGTTCTCCACCCATCGCATGGACCAGGTGGAGAAGCTCTGCGACGAGATCGCGCTCATCGCCAACGGTCACCTGCTGCTTTCGGGATCGATGCGCGAGGTCAAATCGACCTACCCGCGCAACCGCATCCAGATCGTCTTCGAGGGCTCGGACGGCTTCCTCAAGCATCCTGCCATCGCCGAGGCAAAGAACTACAGCGGCCAGGCCGAGATCAAGCTTTCGCCCGCCGCCGACCTTGCAGGCGCCGCGAACGCTATCCTCGCCGAGGCCCTGTCCATGGCCCGCATCTCGCGCTTCGAGGTGGTCGAGCCGACGCTTGAGGAGATCTTCATCGAGCGCGTCACCGCGCAAACCCCAGCAACCGTGAATGGAGTCCTGACCCATGCATAACGTCTGGCTGATCGCAAAGCGCGAGTACATCGAGCGCATCCGCGCCCGCAGCTTCATGGTGATGACCATCCTGATCCCGACGCTGATGGGCGGCCTCCTCTGGGGCGTCGGCCTGACGACCGGCAAGAGCCGCTCCAACGTCAGCATCGCAATCGTCACGCAGGACTCGCAGTTCGGCCTCGACCTCCAGCAAGAGTTGGCCACGCACAAGCACCCGGTGATCGGCGCGACCGTCATCTCGCCACCCAACGCCGGCACGCGCGCCGAGCTTGAGGCGGATATGAACCATAAGGGCCTCGATGGATTCCTCTGGGTCACGCCGCCCGCGCCCGGCCACGCCAGCCCAACCTTCGAGTGGAAGCCCAAGTCCAAGAACTACCTCAACACGCAGAACGAGCTTGGCGAATCCATCCGCACCGTGCTCACCAAGGAGGGCCTCGCCCATGCCGGCATGGGCACGGCGGATGTAGACCTGCTGATGCAGCCCATCGACCTCGACGCGACAGACGCGAGCAAGAAGGACGAAGCCTCCGCCGCCCAGGCCAGTGCATTCGGACTCTTCTTCATCATGTACTTTGTCATCGTCTTCTACGGGATGAACGTCGCCCGGTCGATCATTGAAGAGAAGACCTCGCGTATCTTCGAGGTCCTCCTGGCGACGATCAAGCCTGAGGAGATGATGGCCGGGAAGGTGCTCGGCGTCGGTGCCGTCGGGCTCACCCAGGTCGCAATCTGGCTGGTCGCGGCGGCCGCGCTGAGCGTTCCCGGCCTCATCTCACTCGGCAGTGACATCTCCTTCAATCTTCCCGCCAGCCAGATGATCTTCTTCGTCGTCTTCTTCTTGCTGGGCTACATTCTCTACTCCGGCCTGGCCGCCGCGCTGGGCGCGATGACCAGCTCCGAGCAGGAGCTACAGCAGATGAATATCTTCCTGATGCTGCCCCTCATCGCCTGTTCAGGTGTGGTCTACAACGTCATCTCGGACCCCGACGGCATGATCGCGAAGGTCTTCTCGTTCATCCCCTTCTGTACGCCGCTCATCATGTACGTCCGTATCGCCATGCATCGCCCGCCGTGGTGGGAGATTGCGCTCTCGCTCGCCGGCCTGGTCGCGACCATACTCGCCATCCTTTGGTTCGCGGCACGGATCTACCGCGTCGGAGTTCTGATGTACGGCAAGAAGCCAAACCTGCCAGAGCTGATCCGGTGGCTCAAGTACAGCTAGCCGATCTCGTCTCATCTATGTTCAACCGACTTAAACAACGTCGCGCTGGGTTGCATATCGCCCTAGCCGCGCTGGTCCTACTCGCCAGTGCGCTCGAGGGCCGCTACGGCCAGCCGGAGCTCTTCGGCGACGACATCAGCTACCTTGACGTCGCCAACATGATCCGCATCGGCGACTGGAAGGCCGCCCTGAATCCCTTGTGGAGCATCGGCTACCCGCTGCTTCTCTCTGCCGTCCGCCCTTTCTTCCCCGCAGATGTCCGCGGAGAACTTCTCGCCGTCTTCTGGCTGAACATGGCCATCTCGCTTGGGTGCTACCTCGTCTTCCTCTGGCTGGTGCGCGAGATCGTCTTCCATCACAGGCGCGCGCCTGAATCGGTCAGCCAACCGGAGTTGTCGCCACTCCTGCTCGTCGCCTCCACCTTCGCCTATCTCGCCGCCGCGATCGGCTGCGCGCGCATCTCCAGCATCGGCCCGGACCTGCTGGTCGCGGGACTCTTCTTCGCCGCCTCGGGTCTGCTGCTGCGCCTTCTCGACCGCCCAACCGTGTACCGCGCCGCGTTGCTGGGAGCGGTTCTGGGAGCCGGATACCTCGCCAAGGCATTCTTTCTTCCGCTTGCGGCGATCTTCCTTGGCACCCTGCTCTTCGACGCCGCACGCAAGCGCGGATTTGCGGCCATCGCGACCGCTGTCCTCTGCTGGCTCGTCTTCGCCGTGCCCTATGTGGCGGGACTCTCCTGGGCGTGGGGAACGCCTACGCTCGGCGAATCCGCACCGCTGAATTACGCATTCCATGTCAACGGTCTTCCACATTGGATGGGCTGGCAGGGCGACGCCGTCCATGGCACCCCGATCCACCCCGTGAAGCTGCTGAACACCGGTCCGCCCGTCTTTGCCTTCGGCGAGCCCTTCCACGTCACCTACCCGCCGCAGTTCGCCATGCCGTACTGGTACGACGGGTTCCGCCGGTACACCAGGCTCGGAAACGCCATTAGGGCGTTCGTCGCCAACCTCCGCCCAACCGCGGGGGCGCTCGCGCATAACGCCGGATTCGTGCTGGCAGCCCTGCTGTGCGGCATATTGGCGCTTCGCCGACAGCGGGAGAAGCGCGTCTGGCGGCACCTCCTCACAGCCTGGCCGTGGGTGCTGCCGTCGCTGCTCGCCATCTTCCTCTACGAACAGGTACATCTGGAGTCGCGCTACATCGCTGGATTCTTCGCTGTGCTGTTGCTGCTTCCCTTCATCGTGGGGGAGCATTGGAGCGGCGACCTCCCGCCGCGACTCCGCAATCTCACGCTCGCGCTGGTAGCCCTCGGCGGCACCGCCGATCTACTCTTCCAGCTTCGACAGCCGCTCACCCTCGCACTCCACCACGCACCCGTCCAGACCGAAGGCCAGTGGCGCGTCGCCAATTTCCTCATCGCCGCAGGACTCCATCCCGGAGACAGGGTCGCCGCCGTCTCCACCGTCAACGACTATCGCTGCGCCTGGGCCTACGGCGCGCGCGTCCAAGTCATCGCCGCCATTGGCAACGACGCGTACGACGGCTATCCTCCAGACCAACTCCGCGACCTGCACCGTTTCTTCGACGAACCGGAGATCCAGCGCGACGTGGTCAGCATCTTCCGCCAGCAGGGCGCGGTCGCCGTGGTCGCGCCAGACCTGCCCTTCGTTACCAGCGATCCCGGCTGGCAGCATGTCCCCAAGACGAATGCCTGGGTGCTTCTGCTCCGCTAGGTCTCGATCTCGTCGCCTGGGTCCGGCGGCCGATTCTGCGCGTTGATTAACGCATTCCGCAACGCGACGCCGGATGCGCCCTTTGAGCGCCTGGCGAAGAACTCAGCTGCAGTCTCAACCACTCCAATCTTCTGCGCGACGGCGACAGAGATCCATTGATTCAGGGACACACCATCTTCCTTCGCGAGACGCTGCGCTGCCTTCTTGGTCGAGTCTGGCAGCTTCAGCGGATACGTTGATCTGCTCATCGGTTCATCTCCCTCAAAAACTCATTCGGCCTGCTGATCTTCAGTCCGAACCGCTCGCCAGCGACTCGAAAGTCGGTGATATTGTGAGTAACCAGACGATCTGCCCGTCCATTCAGCGCGGCTTCAAGCACCATCTTGTCCTTCGCGTCATGAAGTTGAGGCCTCCACCCAAAATCGACATGGACAGCTACGGTAAGACTCGCCAAGTCTTCAAGGACATGGTCGAGGCCCCGGATGCTGATGCCGTGGACTGCAATCTGTTCCGGCCGCTTCAACATCTTCGTACTCCAGAAAGAGCGCGGGCGTTGCGAGAAGCGTGAATCTACACTCAACAGCCATCATCATGACTCGATTGCTCGCCCCTTGGTGGCTCCGCAGAGC
>Ga0116226_10002138_pt1 | contig 17139 bp, 19 predicted proteins | sample S1TSphfallax_FD_89692 | JGI IMG/M metagenome (GOLD analysis project Ga0116226, IMG submission 89692) | Host-associated microbial communities from peat moss isolated from Minnesota, USA - S1T2_Fa - Sphagnum fallax MG | ecosystem: Host-associated > Plants > Peat moss > Unclassified | place: USA... | reverse complement strand
TCGACCCCGCTGGGGCCTGAGGCCCCAGACCCCCATCAGTAAGAAAGGAAAGGGTAGGATCGGGGGCAGCCTCCTCGGGTGTTTCAGTTGCTGGGCTGCCCCCGATCCTACCCTCCCCTTCATTATGGGGGTCCAGGGCACCTGCCCTGGCGGGTCCAGGGCGGAGCCCTGGTGGGGGTCCAGGGGGCGAAGCCCCCTGGCCTTAACGCCCCAATGCACTATGTTAACGCCATGGGGTTTTGGCGCACCAAGAAGCTGCATGAGATGAGCCGGGCGGAGTGGGAGATGCTCTGTGATGGCTGCGGGCGGTGTTGTTTGCATAAGTTGCGGGACATCGACACGGAAGAGCTCAGTTTCACCAATGTTGCCTGCCGGCTGCTGGATTTGAACAGCGGAAAATGCGGGGATTACGCCAACCGGCGGACCAAAATACCGGATTGCGTACAGCTCACGCCCAAAAAACTGAAGAATGTCGATTGGCTGCCGCCGAGCTGCGCCTACCGCCTATTGAGCGAGGATAAACCGCTCTATGACTGGCACCCGCTGAATTCGGGCCGGGCGGAATCGGTGCTGGAGGCCGGCATCAGCGTGGTGGGCAAGGCGCTGAGTGAGCGTGATGCTGGGCCGCTGGAGCACCATATCGTCGAATGGCCGGGAGCGTTGCCCTGATGCCTGAGGCGCAGACCACCGAGCTGATTGCCGTGCAAGGCGCCCTCACCCAGGTGGCGTTCCGGCGTTCCACCCGGGCGCGCAAAATTTCGCTACGGGTGGACCCTGCGCATGGCGGGGTGGTGATTACCTTGCCCCCCAAAGCCTCGCGCCGGGCGGGGTTGTCGCTGTTGCAGACGCATGAGGCTTGGGTTGCGGAAAAACTCGCCTGCCTGCCCAGTGCCGTGCCCTTCCGTGCCGGTGCGCTGGTGCCGGTGCATGATGTGCCGCATCTCATCATCCCCGTACCGGAGGGCACGGGCGGCGCCTGGATCGCCGGCGATAAAATCTACGTCACCGGCAAACCTGAATTTCTGGCCCGCCGCGTGGCCGATTGTCTCAAACGCCTGGCGCGCCAGAAATTTTTGGCCCTCACGATGGAAAAAGCCCGCCTGGCCGGGGTTTCGCCGAAGACCGTGCGCATCAAAGACACCCGCACCCGCTGGGGCTCCTGCGCGCCGGATGGCACGCTGGCCTTTTGCTGGCGGCTGATCTGCGCGCCGGATTATGTGCAGGATTACGTTGTGGGCCATGAGGTGGCGCATCTCAAACACATGAATCACGGCAAGCATTTTTGGGCCCTGACCGAGATGTTAACCCCCTACAGGCGCGACGCCACTGCATGGCTGGGTACGAATGGTCAGGCATTGTTACGTATTGGTTAAATCTCCTTATCTGTATCCCCTTATGAGGAGCACGATATGAAAGCCGTCGCCTTTACCCACGCTTTGCCAGTGACTGACCCAAGCGCTTTGCAGGATATTGAGCTTCCCGTGCCAGAGCCGCGGCATCATGATCTGCTGGTCGAGGTACGCGCTGTCTCGGTGAACCCGGTGGACACCAAACTGCGCCGCGGCAGCGAGCCGCTGGGCGAGCCCCGTGTTCTGGGGTTTGACGCTGCCGGCATTGTGCGCGGCATCGGGCCCGAGGTCCAAAATTTCTCGATGGGCGACGAGGTATATTACGCCGGCGTGCCAGACCGGCCGGGCACGAACGCGGAATTCCACTTGGTTGATGACCGGATTGTCGGCCACAAGCCGCGGAGCCTAAGTTTTGCGGAGGCGGCAGCCCTGCCGCTGACGGCGCTGACGGCCTGGGAGATGCTGTTCGACCGCTTCAAAATCCCGCGCGACCAGAGCATTGGCGGCACGCTGCTGATCGTGGGCGGGGCTGGCGGGGTGGGCTCGATGGCGATCCAGCTCGCCGCCCAGCTCACCGATCTGGTCGTGGTAGCAACCGCCTCCAGGCCGGAGACTATGGAATGGTGCAAATCCCTAGGCGCGCATCATGTCATTAACCATCATCACGACATGGCGGCGCAATGGATGGACCTCGGCCTGGCAGCGCCCGAACATATTTTTTGCGTCAGCCATCAGCGCGTGCATTTCAAAGCGCTCACCCAGATGCTGGCACCCGAAGGGGCGATTGGAATTATCGAATCCAATGCCGGCCCGCTCGATATTTCGGCTCTGCTCCGCAAGAGCGGTACGCTGCACACAGAATTCATGTTCACGCGCGGGATGCTGAAGACGCCCAGCATTTCGGCGCAGCATCGTTTGCTGGAGGCCGTCGCGCATCTGGTGGATAACGGCACACTGCGCACCACAATGACGGAACATTTCGGCACCATCAACGCCGCAAATTTACGCCGCGCCCATGAGGCTGTGGAAGCAGCGGGGGTGATGGGCAAAATTGTGCTGGAGGGTTTTTAAATAAGAAATTTCATTGCAAATCTGTGCATGAACGCCCCCTATCGTCATTGCGAGCCCTTGCGAAGCAATCTATCTTTCTATCTCGTTGCAAGAAAGATGGATTGCTTCGCAAGGGCTCGCAATGACGGGGTGCAAAATTACGTCGCGAAATACACCGGCATTTTGCCGGTCATCGGCATCGCCTCGGCACCGGCGGGACCGATGATGCTGCCAAGGATGATCGAGAAAGGCAGTTTCGGCGCGCCCAGCAGGCTCAGATAGGTATCCGGCATATGCTGGTGCAGGTTCTCGAACACATAGGCGATGATGCTGCAATCAATCGGGATCGGCAGCACCACCCCCGGCAATTGCACTTCAGCACCGATAGATGTGTAGCCATAGGGGACGAGTTTTAAGGCCATAACCGCTAAAGCGCCTTCGACCAGCAGACCGCCTTGCGGGGCGGGCTGATAAAAATTCCGTCCCGCCAGCACCCTGTCCCAGCCAAAGGGCACGGTATCGAGCGTGTTGTTGTAGCGTGTCACCCGCCCCGCCAGTGCCGTGCCGGGGCCAAACAATGCCGCGAAAGCGGCATTGCCGGGCGTCATCCCGGCAAAGGGTGCTGCCAGAATGTCAAAGCCCCGGCCCATCTCGGCCAGCCAGAGGGCGATGACCGGGCTGAGTGTGCCGCCCAGGCTGTGGCCGGTGACGTAAACCTTGGCCTTATCTGGCAGTGCCGCCACCGCTTGCGTGAACGTCTCGGTACCGTTCGACAAAGCCAGCAGGTTCTGGAACCCCGCCCAGGTGCCGCCCGAAACTTTCGCACCGGCAGCACCTGGCCAATCCTGCATCGGGCCGATCGGGTTGTCTTGGTTCGCACCCTGCCAATAGGCCGGCGAAAACGGGTTCGGGTACGTGCCGCGGATCGCAATCGCATAGGCGCCGGTGCTCTTGCTCTGCGCGATGTAGAGAAAGTTCACCGGGTCCGGCACGTCTTCGGCGATCCAGGTGATGGCCCAGTCACCATTGGTGAGCGGGTCAGCGGCCAGATAGCCGGGTATTTTCGCTGGCTGCCCATAGGCGATCCCCGCCAGCGTCATCAGGATTTGCGGGAGTGCCGGTGCTGTGCCTGACATATCAGAACGTCACCAGCGGGCCGCCGGCGAGCGGCACCGAATAAGCGGCTTCCGAGACATCTAACACGACGGCGTTCGTACTGGTGCTCGCCGGGGTGTAGTTGGTAAAAACCTGCCGGACAGTCGAGAGCACCATCAGGCTGGTGCCGGGGGCGGCATTAAGGCTGAACATACCGCGCGCCGCCTGGGAATTTTGGGGTGTGCCACCAGTGGCCGGCGTGACCTTGGACGGATTTTGCGCGCTGGGGAGGAGCAGGTATTGCACGCCGAGCAAAATAGTATCACCGGCCGGAATAGAAATATTTTTAAAACCAACCGGCGCGTCGAGGAAGGTGGCGACCGGGTATTGCATGATCGCGCCGGTCTGGTCGATCATATTAGTGAACAGCATGATAGGCCCATTGCTGGCGATAAAGCCCGGTGATGATTCATACACCAGGTTCACCGTGGCAGGGCTCGGGTCGGTATTGGTGATCTGGGTGAAAAACCCTTGCTGCACATAAGGGATGTCTGGCACGCCGGGCGCGATCGGCTGGGCCAGCACCTCGAACGAGGTGAGCGGGCGGGCGGCAGCCCCGATGGCGACGAAGGAGAAGGCGCGGTTTTGTTTGCTGCCTTTGGAATCGCCGGTGATGATGGTCGCACTGGTGTTGGAGACCAGCGGTGCCGCGGCGCCGTCAGTATTGGCCTCACCCGTGCTGCCATAATTGGTCTGGGTTGCGACGATTGAAGGCACCGAGGTGAAGGCAGGCGAGAAATGGATGACATAGATCCCGGTGCTCGGATTGCTCACGGTGAACCCGCCGCTGCTGTTGGAGACGCCGCCATTCGCGGCGATGCTCCCCCATAGTCTTAATGTTGCCATGGTATGAAACTCCCTCTTTTAATGGCACCCGCAAGGCGGCGCCGTGTTGTTGTGCGGTAAGAATGAAAGCGCCGGTCAGGTGTTACCGATGGCGATGAAGCCAAAGCCGCGATTCTGTTTATTGCCGCTCGCATCACCGGTTATAACGGTCGCACTGGTGGTGGACACCAACGGCACGGCGACGCCATCGGTATTATCCTCGCTGGTATTGCCAAAATTATTTTGGGTGGCGACGATGGCCGGCGCCTGGCGGAACGCCGTTGTAAAGGTAATGACATAAATGCCAGCGCTGGTGCTGGCGACGCTATAGCCGCCGCTGGAGCTGGTGGTGGTGGCATTGGCAGCAATGCTGCCCCAGAGTGTCGTAGACATAGATTGGTTTCCCCTTTGGTTAGGCAATCGCGCCGCGATGCCGGTGTTAGCTTGAAAAACGTTCTGGTTGCTCCCGGAACGTGATGGGGAATACGGGATTGCATGGGGCGAGGGGAATATAAAACAACTGAAAAAATCTGAATGCGGGTTTTATGATTATTTTATGAGCGGTTCCGTCGAAAACCCGCAATGACGATGTGGGAGGGCAGGGGACTTAAACGGCTTCCGCAATCCGCGTCAGCAAGTGCGGTTTGAGCAGCACGACGTTGTGGATTTCGGGCAGGAGCACAAGACCGTCCTTGCGGAGCTGGCTGAAACTGCGCGAGACGGTCTCGATCGTCAGGCCCAGATAATCGGCGATATCGGTGCGCGACATCGGCAGATGCAGCATCGTGCCGGCGGGCGGCACCCCGTCCTCGGTGCAAAACTCCATCTGCACCGCCCAGCTAAGCAAAAAACTCGCCAGGCGCTCGCGCGCCGTCTTCCGGCCGAGGAGTAAAAAACGCTCGGAGCTGAGTGCCAGCTCATGCATGGCAATCTCCAGCAGCCGGCGCTCCAGAGCGGGAAAGGTGATAAACGCCTGGCGCATGGATTTGCGGTCAAACCGGCAGAGTTTTGCCCCCTGCATGGCCTCGGCGGACACCACATAGGTCTTGGTATCGGCCAGGCCCAGAAAGGCGCCAGCACCAGCAAAACCGATGATCTGGCGGCGGCCATCCGCCAAGGATTTAAACAGCCGGACAAAACCTTCATTCACATTGTAGAAATAAGTGGCGGGTGCTCCTTCCTCCATGAACCCCGTCTCCGCGGCCACACTGACTGAATGGGCGGCATTGGCGAGCAGCGAAAGATCATCATCGGAAAGCGCGTCGCACAGCCCCGCATGGCGCGCGTTGCAATCCTCGCAATGCGGCGCATCCACCCGCTTGGCGAGGTTGATCTGTATGAACCGGCGCAGCAGCGTATCAGGCATGAAACAAACCTATCTGTAAGGCGGACTTTATTAAGGCTGTATGAACCGCTTGATCTATATCAAGGCGCCGCCATGCCAGCCACCTTAATCTGAACCCCATGTTCAAAAACCACATGGTCCGCGATCTATCGCTGCTGAGCCTGGTCAAGATCGGCTTCATCGCCGCGATCTATTTTGTCCTGTTTGCGCCCTATGACGGCAAACCAGCCGATCTGGCGACCCATCTGCTCGGGCCGGCGCCGTCACTCCATCACCAAGGATAAGTCCCATGGATATCGTCTCGCTCTCACGGCTGCAATTCGGGCTGACCGCGATGTATCATTTCCTCTTCATCCCCCTCACTTTGGGCCTGGCCGTGCTGCTGGTGATCATGGAGGTGGTCTATGTCACCACCAACCGGCCGATATGGAAGGATATGGTCAAATTCTGGGGCCTGCTATTCGGCATCAATTTTGTCATGGGCGTGGCGACCGGCATCACCATGGAATTCCAGTTCGGCACCAATTGGGCGTATTATTCGCATTTCGTGGGCGACGTTTTCGGCGCCCCGCTGGCGATTGAAGGGCTGATGGCGTTCTTCCTGGAAGCGACCTTTGTGGGGATGTTCTTCTTCGGCTGGGAGCGGCTCTCTAAAGTGCAGCACCTTACCGTCACGGTCATGGTGGCACTCGGCACGAATCTTTCTGCGCTCTGGATTCTCATCGCCAATGGCTGGATGCAGCATCCTGTGGGCGCGCATTTTGATCTCGCCACCATGTCCATGCAGGTGAGCGATTTTTCCGCCGTGCTGATGAACCCGAATGCGCAGGACAAGTTTGTCCATACGGTGGCGGCCGGTTACTGCGTGGGCTCGATGTTCATGCTGTCGATCTCGGCAATTTTTCTCCTCCAGGGCAAGCACCGGGCCATTGCCCTGCGCTCGATGACGGTGGCGGCGAGTTTCGGCTTGGCGTCCTCGCTTGCGGTGGTCACGCTTGGCGATGCGTCGGGTGTCACGGTCGCACAAAACCAGCCCATGAAAATGGCGGCGATTGAGGGCATGTGGAGCACCGAGCCAGCCCCCGCCGCCTTCACAATCATCGGCTTTCCCGACCAGACTCATTTTATAACCCGCCACGTGCTGCAATTCCCCTGGGCGCTGGGGCTGATTGCCACCCATTCCGTGGACCAGCCCGTGCCAGGCATTTTGCCGCTGGTCGAACAGAATGAGCAGCGGGTGAAGAGCGGCGCGCAGGCCTATACCGCGATGGAAATTCTTCGGAGCCATCCGCGTGATGCCCCGGCATTAGCAACTTTTACCGCGCATGAGGATGATCTGGGCTACGGCTTCCTGCTGAAAACAGTGACACCGGATGTGGCGCACGCCACCCCGGCGCAAATCTCGCAGGCCGCCTGGGCAACCGTGCCGCCAGTGGCGACACTCTTCTGGTCCTTCCGCTTCATGGTGGCCTTAGGGATTTACTTCATCGCGCTGTTCGGCGCCTTATTCTACCTGGCATGCACCCGCCGGCTGGAGCGCTATCGCTGGCTGCTCTGGGTCACCGCATTTTCGCTCCCTCTGCCCTGGATCGCCGCCGAGCTTGGCTGGACGGTGGCCGAAGTCGGCCGCCAGCCCTGGACAGTGAACGGCATTTTGCCCACGGCGTTGTCAGTCTCCTCCATCCCGGCGGTGAATGTCGCGATCTCGATCGCCGGCTTCGTGCTCGCCTATTCGGCCCTGTTCGTGGTGGAGATGTATTTGATGGTGCGCACAATCCGGCAAGGGCCAGGCGGGGTTTATGCAGGTGACCGCGCAAAAACCTCCCGCGGCACCGTGCTGCAACCGGCTGAATGAGGAGTCTGCTCCGATGAATGAATACGAAATTTTCAGAGTTATTTGGTGGGCGCTGCTGGGCGTTCTGCTCATCGGCCTCGCGGTGATGGATGGCTTCGATCTCGGCGCGGCGATGCTGGCCCCGGTGATCGGCAAAACCGATAGCGAGCGCCGCGTGGTGCTGAACACTGTGGGGCCAGTCTGGGAGGGCAACCAGGTCTGGCTGATCGTGGGTGGCGGGGTGATGTTCGCCGCCTGGCCCATGCTCTATGCCGTGGCTTTTTCCGGCTTCTATTTCGCTATTTTGCTCCTCCTCCTGGCCCTCATTTTGCGGCCGGTAGGGTTCAAGTACCGTTCGAAGATCAGTGATCCCGTGTGGCGGCATTTTTGGGATGGCGCCCTGTTCGTGGGCGGGCTGGTGCCGGCTTTGGTCTACGGCGTGGCGTTCGGCAATGTTTTGCAAGGCGTGCCATTCACCTTCGATGAGCTGCTCCGCATGACCTATACCGGCACGCTCTGGGGCTTGTTCAACCCGTTCGCGCTGCTCTGCGGGCTGGTGTCGGTGGCGATGCTGCTGATGCATGGCGCGGCCTATGTCGCCTGCAAGACCGAGGGCGTCATCCGCGCCCGCGCCCAAACAGCCGGTTTTTGGTCCGGTGTCGTCACAATCATGCTGTTTGCCCTTGGCGGGGTCTGGGCCAGCCACCTTGATGGCTATGTGGTGCAAAATTTTGCCGGCACCGGCGCGCCGTCTGATATGATGGCGAAACTGGTGACGCGCGTGCCGGGGGCGTTGATGGCGAATTACGCCACCGCACCGTGGATTGCCGTGGTGCCAGCGGTGGCATTTTTAGACGCGGTTGCGACGATTTTGTTGCTCCGGGATACCAAACGGCCGGGTGTGACGTTTATAACCTCGGGGCTGACGGTGGCGGGGATTATCGGCACGGCGGGGGTTTCGCTGTTTCCGTTTTTGCTCCCCTCGTCGCTCAACCCCAGTGCCAGTCTCTTGGTATGGGATAGTTCGTCGGGGTTGTTGACGTTGCAAATCATGCTGGTGGCGACGGTGATTTTTTTACCCATCATCATTGCCTATACGAGCTGGGTGTACTGGGTGCTGCGCGGCCCCGTGACCGTCGCAGGCATAGAACGCGACAATCACACCGCTTACTGATGGGGGTCTGGGGCCTCAGGCCCCAGCGGGTTTCCAAAGGGCGGAGCCCCTGGCGGGTCCAGGGCAGAGCCCTGGCCTTTATTTCTTTATTTTTCTGGAGAGGGTGATGTGGTACTTTACATGGATACTGGGTCTGGGTTTCGCGGCCGCGTTCGCCGCCATGAATGCGATGTGGCTGGAGTTGAATCCTGGCGCATTTGGTGACGATGACTAGGGTTTTGTCGCTCGTCGCGGCCTCCTTGCTCAGCCTGGTGGGGATGATTTTCCCGTTTGTTCTGGGCCGGGTGCCAACCGGGCTCAACCAGTCGCTTTTGCTCCTGATGATGGCGGGTGTCGCCGGCGGGTTTATTTATGGCGCCGGGTTTCAACCGGACCAAAAATGGTTACGGAGCGTCATCGCCCCAGCCTTTACCTGGCCGTTGATGGGCTTAAGTTTTGCGCTCCTGGTCTGGCTCCGCTAACCTTCCACAGGAGCAAAATACCGGCCAAAATCATTGCCAGGCAGAGCACGCTTCCTTCCGGCCCGGTCGCACCGCCCGAGAGATAAACATTTCCCTTGGGCGCCATGCGCAACAATGTATGCAGTGTGATATTGCCGCTATCGGCGCTGCCAAAGATAAAATTCTCGCCGTAATCCCAGAGCCCGTGAAACGTGATCCCCCACCAGAGGCTGCCAGTGTACCGTATGGAAAGTGATATGAAAATCCCAAAACAAGTGACCGCGACGAGCCCGGTATAGGTCTCGCCTGGGTTATGGCCGTGCAGGCCGCCGAACATCAGGCTGGTGAGCACCGCCGCCGGCCAAAACCCCAGACCGCGCCAGAGGGCTTGCAGGAGATAGCCGCGGAACAAAATTTCCTCGAATAATCCAATCAGCAGCGATGCCAAAAGCCATTCTGCGCCGTAGCGCAGATCCCCCAGCGCCCCCATGCCGCCTGGATGTATGGCAGCCGCCCCCACTACAACGAGGATCAGCACCAAGACGCTCAACGAGAGCACCCCAAGCGCGCCGCCATTGAGCGCCAAGGGCACAATTTTGCCCCCAAGCCCAATCGCCGTGAACCCGGTGCCTTCGGCGAAACCCATGATCCAACTGGCGCCAAGCACGGCGATAAGGCTAAACCCTTCGCCCAGGCAGACCACCAAGGGGGTGAGCCCTTTCGGATGAGGTATAGGCGGGTGGAACAGCACAATGGCGGCGTGCACCACCCCTGCCTCCGCCAGCCCAATGGCGGCAACCAGCAGCACCCAGAGTCCTATCCGCCAGACGGCACGCACGCCTTGGCTGCCGCGCCACCAGGTACCGGTTTCCGCCGGCGGGGCAAAATAACCTTTTAACTGCATGGTGGCGTCCCTCAAAAATCTTAACATATCCTATGCCATGGGAGTTCCAGCGCAACCTATGGGGGTTCGTGCTTGCGGGCCCGCTCAGCCTCCCGCACAAACGCCCCTATGACCGATGCTCTCTATTTTGATGATCTTCCCCCCGGCTTCACCATGCACGCCGGCCCCTTGCACGTGGACCGGAGCGATTTACTGGCATTTGCCCGTAAATGGGACCCGCTGCCGATCCATATTGATGACGAAGCCGCCGGCCCGGGCGGCATTACGGCGCCTGGCGCCTATATGTTCGCCTTGAAAATGGGGTTGATCCATATGATGGACCCCAAATTCGCGGTCATCGCCTCAGTGGGGTTTGATGAGGTGCGGTTTTTGGCGCCCATCCGGGCGGGCGATGATTTAACGCTGCATATCGAAGTGACGGAGGCCAGAGAGTCCAAATCCAAGCCAGATCGGGGGCTGGTCACACTGCGCTACAGCCTGATCAACCAGGACGAAAAACTATGCATGAGCCATCTGGACACAATTTTGGTCCAGAAACGGACATAAGGCCGCATTAACCTTTCCGCCATCTGTCATAAAAACGTCATGAAACTGTCAAGCCTGGTGGCTTAGAAACTGCCGTCTTGCGCCGCAGGGGATGGGCGCCGGCAAAAACCAATGATGGGAGCCACCATGTCTGATATTACTGCCTCAACCGCCACGCTGCCGCCGGCAAAAGACCTTGATTCCGGCTCGGGCAAAATTTTCTTGGGCCTGTTTGGAATCATTTTACTTATCGGCCTGGTCTATACCGGGTTCCAGCTGGGCGCCGACCTCTCCGGCGTGCGGTCGCCCTCGGCGCTGCCTTTCGTGCTCCTCGGCATCGCCCTCTTGATTGCATTGGGCTTTGAATTCGTAAACGGCTTTCATGACACCGCCAATGCGGTCGCCACCGTGATCTACACCAACGCGCTGCCGGCCAATGCGGCGGTGATCTGGTCCGGGCTTTGGAATTTTCTCGGCGTGCTGACCTCCACGGGCGGCGTCGCCTTCGCCATTGTGTCACTCCTCCCGGTTGAACTGATTCTCAAAGTCGGTTCCGCGTCGGGTTTTGCGATGGTATTCGCGCTCTTGATCGCGGCCATCCTCTGGAACCTTCTGACCTGGTATGTGGGCATCCCCAACTCTTCCTCGCATACTTTGGTGGGCTCCATCCTCGGCGTCGGCCTCGCCAACCAGATTCTCAACGGTGCGAATGGCGCCAGCGGGCTGAACATGCCAGCGGTGATTGGCGTGCTGCAGGCGCTGTTCTGGTCGCCCATTGCCGGCTTCGGCCTAGCGTTTCTGATGTTACTTATTCTAAAATTCACGCTCAGCCGCTTCCCAGAACTGTTTAAGGCACCAGAAGGAACAAAACCGCCGCCGCTGGTGATCCGCATCCTGCTGATCCTGACCTGCACCGGCGTCTCCTTCAGCCATGGCGCCAATGATGGCCAGAAGGGCATGGGGCTCATCATGCTGATCCTGATCGGCACCGTGCCGACCGCCTATGCGCTGAATGGCGCGGTAAATGCCGGCCAGCTCGCCGCCTTCCACAATACCAGCACCGCCACGGTGGCCGCGCTGAACACGCTGGACAACAACGCACCGGCCTTCAAAGGCGATGCCGATGCCGCCATCACCTCCGCTTTGCAGTCGAAAAAACTGCTGCCGGACACGCTGCCGGCGCTCTCCAGCATTATCGGCACGGTGGACACCCAAGTCGCCAACCGCGCCTCGCTGAAAGACGTGGATGCCGGCCAGGTGCGCAATGTGCGTAATGATTTGTACCTGACCGACACCGCCATCCCGCTGGTGCTGAAGGCGCCGGGGATCACGCCGGCGCAAACCAAGACGCTGACGGCCTATAAAAAAGCTGGCACCGCCGCCACACAATTCATCCCCGACTGGGTGAAGGTCGCGGTCGCCTTGGCATTGGGCATGGGCACGATGGTGGGCTGGAAGCGCATCGTCCGCACTGTCGGTGAAAAAATCGGCAAGGAGCACTTAACCTACGCGCAAGGGCTGTCCGCCGAAGTGGTGGCAATGGGCCTGATCCAGGCCGGCACCGCCTACCATCTGCCCATGAGCACCACCCATGTGCTCACCTCCGGTGTGGCCGGCACCATGGCGGCCAACGGCTCCGGCCTGCAATGGAGCACCATCCGCAACCTCGCCGCCGCCTGGGTGTTTACACTCCCCGCGTCGATCCTGATTTCTGGGATACTGTTCACCGTGTTCCGGGCGATTTTTTAAGTCACAGAAGAAAGCAAGCAGTTCTTTTTTGAAAAAAAGAACCAAAAAACTTTTGTTAGTTTAGCCCGTGGCTGTGGAACCAGCATGAGCTCAAGGAGCAAAAGTTTTTTCGTTCCCCAGTTCAAGCCTGCGGCATGCTTTTTTTTCAAATAAAGAACTGCTTTCTTCCCTACTTCGCGAGTTTCACGAATTTTCCAGGCCCAGGCCGCGCCGCAGCCACCCGCGGGGGCGGCAGCCGGGCTTGGCCGGCGGACGGCGCGCCGGTTTTGAATTGCGCGATTAGGCTTTCCAACCCGTCAGCCTCTTGCGCCAAATTGGCGCTGGCGGCCGCACTCTCCTGCACGATGGCGGCGTTTTGCTGGGTGGCCTGGTCAAGCTTCTGCATCGCACCATTAACGGCGGCAATCGCCCCGTCCTGCTGGCCCGCCGCCTTGGTGATCTGGCTGACCACCGTATCAAGCGCGCCCACCTGCGCGGCAATGCGCTGCAACGCATCGCCGGTCGCGTGCACCAGCCGCACCCCTTCACCCACCTGCGTGCCGGAGGCGCTGATCAGGGTTTTAATCTGCTTGGCGGCCTCCGCCGAGCGCTGCGCCAGCGCCCGCACCTCGGTTGCCACCACCGCGAACCCCCGCCCGGCATCGCCAGCCCGCGCCGCCTCCACCCCGGCATTCAGCGCCAGCAGATTGGTCTGAAACGCGATTTCATCAATCAGCCCGATGATACTGCCAATCTCACCAGCCGAGCTCTCAATCGCGGTCATCGCCGCCACCGTCTGGTCCAACACGGCGCGGGATTGCGCGGCGTCATCGCGCGCCGTGGCCAGCACCGTGCCAGCCTGGCCAGCCCCCTCCGAAGTCTGGCGCACAATGCTGGCAATGTCGCGCATCGAGCTGACGGTTTGCCGCACTGTCTCGGCCTGGTCATGGGTCCGCCGGGCGAGGTCATCGGAGGTTTGCGCGATTTCGGACGCGGCCTGCCGGATCGCCGTGCTGTTAACGGCCACGCCGGAAATCGCCGCCCCCAGCCGCTCCACCGTGGTATTGAAGTCGCCGCGCAGCTGCTCATAGGCGGCCGCGAACGGTGTGGACAGCCTGGTCTGCAGATCGCCCGCGGCAAGCCTGGCGAGGCTGCCCGAGAGCGCTTCCACGACCGTCAGCACAGCGGCGTCGAGGCTCGCTTTGTCCTCAGCCAGACGCGCCGCGCGTTCTTCAGCAGCGGTCACATCATCGGCGAACTTGATGATTTTATAGGGTTTGCCTTGTGCCGTAAGCATCGGCACATAAGAGCCTTGAATCCAGATGCGGCGGCCGCTTTTATGCACGCGGGGAAATTTGTCCGTAGACGCCTCGCCAGCATTCAAACGCTGCCAGAAATCTCGGTAGGTGGTGCTGCTGGCATAGTCAGGATCCACGAACATGGTGTGCTTGCGGCCGCGCACCTCATCGAGACTATAGCCCATCACACGCAAAAAATTCTCGTTCGCGGTGATGATCGTGCCATCCAGCTGGAATTCGATCACCGCCCTCGTCTTATAAACCGCGGCCACCACGGCGCTGCGCTCAACCTGTTCAGTTGTTTCGGCGTTCCCGCGTCTGCCAAACTTGAATAAGCTCATCTTGTCCTGCTCTCCGCTGAGGTCCGGCGCAGCATGTCACCGACAGATTAAAGCCCGCTAAAGCGCGGGCACATTGCGGGATGGGTAAGACTTACTTGCATCAGGCCCCGGCGCGCGATAGCGGCACGCCTTGTGATGAAGAAAGTTTTAAAAAACCTGGCCGTCCGCCGTGCCCTGGCCTGGCTGATCGCGCGGGCGCTGACCTTGTTGCTCCGCAGTATAAGGTGGCAGATCGAGGGCGACGCCGCGGTGGCCAGCCTGGTCAGCGGGCCGCCTTGCATCGTCGCCCTCTGGCATGAATCGCTGCCGGTGGTGCCGGTGCTCTGGCTGCATGTGCGCAAATTGGGCATGACGCGGCGGACCGTGGTGCTGGCCAGCAAGAACAGTGACGGGCAGCTGGCCGGCCTCACCATGACATTTCTAGGCACCGAGCTGATGAGCGGCTCCAGCCGGCATGGCGGCAGGCAAGCCTATGATGGGCTGGTGGCAGCGCTTGAAGCCGGCGCGCATGTGGCTTTAACCCCGGATGGTCCGCGCGGCCCGCGCCGCCAGGCCCGGCCCGGCGTGGCCCTCCTGGCGGCCCGCACAGGCGTTGCCGTGCTGCCAATCGGGGTGGCAAGCTGGCCCTCGATCCGTTTAAGCTCCTGGGATGCGATGCGCCTGCCGCTGCCCTTCGGCCGCGGCGTCGTGCGCTTCGGCGCCCCCGTCACCGTGGCTTCGGATGCGTGGGAGGCGGGCTTGCAACAGATATCCACCAGCCTGTCCGAGACTCAGGACCAAGCGATGGCCTTGTGCCGGCGCTAACCCCGCTCCTGGCCGCCTACCGCCTGGGCACCGGTCTCGCTGGGCCGCTTCTGCTGCCGCTCTGGCTGCGCCGGCGCGCGGCACGCGGCAAAGAGGTCGCGGCCCGGCTCCCCGAGCGTTATGGCCGGGCCAGCCTGTCCAGGCCGGCAGGCGGCCTGGTCTGGTTCCACGCCGCCAGCCTCGGCGAGACTCTTTCGCTCCTGCCGGTGATCAAAATCGTTTCCCACAAAAAGATAATTTTGCTAACCACCGGTACGAAAACCGCCGCGGCAATGGCGGAATCCCGGCTCTCCGGTGTGGCGCTTCACCAATTTGTGCCCTTGGACGTACCGATTTGGGTGGCAAGCTTTCTTGACCACTGGCAGCCAGATGCGGCAGTCTTGGTCGAGAGTGAGATTTGGCCCGTGATGCTGACCGAACTGGACAACCGGCAGATCCCCAGGCTGCTGGTCAACGCACGAATTTCCGCGACGGCGGCGCGCCGGTGGGGGCGCGTACCGGCAACGGCCGCGCGCCTATTCGGCGGTTTCAGGGCGATCCACGCGCAATCCGCCTTGGATGCGGCGCGGTTAGCCACGCTCACAGGAAAACCTGTCCGGCAGGGCGGCAATTTGAAATTTTTTGCGTTTCCGCTGCCCGTGGATGAGGCCGCCCTGGCGGCGATGCGGGAGACAATACCGGGGCCGGTTTGGCTAGCCGCCAGTACCCATCCGGGGGAAGAGGCACTGGTGGCACAGGCCCATGCGGCATTGCTGGGCGCCTTGCCGGACTTGATCACCATCATCGTGCCGCGCCACCCGGAGCGCGGTGCGGCCATCGCCGCAGCACTGGGCGGCGCGCCCCGCCGCGCCCAAGGGGACGCGCCGGTGAGCGGAAAAATCTATATCGCCGATACGCTGGGCGAACTCGGGCTGTTCTACCGCCTCGCCCCCTTCGCCTTTGTCGGCAGCTCGCTGGCGGGTGCCGGCGGCCATAATGTGATTGAGCCGGCGCGTCTGCACCGCCCTGTCATCTGCGGCCCGCATATGGAAAATTTTGCCGACGCGGCCGGCATTTTATCGTCCTGCGGCGGGCTGGTGACGGTACGCGATGCAGCAGAGCTGGCAGCGGCGGCGCGGGCCTGGCTCAATGACCCGGCGGCGGCAGCGCAGGCGGGTGAGGCGGCGGCGAGCGCCTTTGGCGGGAGCAAAGATCTGCCGGTTAACCTCGCCAACCTTATTTTGGAGCAGGCCGGGTGACCGCCCCAGATTTCTGGCGCCGGCGCGGCCTCCGCGCCCGGCTGCTGCAACCCTTCAGTGTCGTCACCAGGGCGATCACCGCGCGCCGGATGCATAAAACCGGCTTTGACCCCCGCATCCCCGTGGTCTGCGTCGGCAATGCCGGCGTCGGCGGTGCCGGCAAGACCATCGTGGTGATGGATGTGCTGCACCGTATGTCCGGCCGGCCCTTCGCGCTCACCCGCGGCTATGGCGGCACCGCCAAAGGCCCGATGCTGGTCGAGCCGGAATTCTGCGCCGCCGAGCAGGTGGGCGATGAAGCTTTGCTGCTGGCCAGCGCCGCCCCCACCGTGGTGGCCCGCGACCGCGCCGCCGGGGCGCGCCTGGCCCTCGCCGAAGGCGCCACCGCGGTGGTGATGGATGACGGGCTGCAAAATGCCAGCCTCAAAAAAACCGTGTCGCTGCTGGTCATCGATGGCGGCTACGGCTTTGGCAACGGCCTGCTCCTCCCCGCCGGCCCGCTACGCGAGCCGGTGATGGCCGCCGCGGCGCGCTGCCATGCCGCGATTTTAATCGGCGATGACGAGACCGGCGCGCTCAAACAATTGCCGCCCTCCTTGCCGGTCCTGCGCGCGCATCTCATCGCCGATTGCGGCGAAAAACTCGGCCGCCGGCGCGTCATCGCCTTCGCCGGCATCGGCCGCCCGGAAAAATTCTTCCGCTCCGTGCTCTCGCTCGGCGCGGACATCGTCGACCAGCACGCCTATCCAGATCACCATGTCTACACCACCCAGGACGTCAATTTGCTCCTGGACGCCGCTAGCAATCAAGGTGCCGTGCTGGTAACCACCGCCAAGGATTACGTAAAACTACCCGCCGGCCTGCGGGCAATGACTTTGGTGATAACGGTGCGGTTGTTTTGGGATGATGAAGTGGCGTTGAAATTGTTGCTGCCTTGAGAGAAGAAGCAGTTCTTTTTTTGAAAAAAAAGAACCAAAAAAACTTTTGCTCCCCGTTGTGGCACTGGCCGTGCGCCCCCGTGAGGACAAAGTTTTTTTTGCTTCTTTTTTTTCAAAAAAAAGAAGACTCTTTTGACTTCATTAGGTCACCACGCCGAAGCCCTGGCCGTCCGCGCCGGGCTCGCCCTCCT
>Ga0116226_10002137_pt1 | contig 17145 bp, 13 predicted proteins | sample S1TSphfallax_FD_89692 | JGI IMG/M metagenome (GOLD analysis project Ga0116226, IMG submission 89692) | Host-associated microbial communities from peat moss isolated from Minnesota, USA - S1T2_Fa - Sphagnum fallax MG | ecosystem: Host-associated > Plants > Peat moss > Unclassified | place: USA... | reverse complement strand
CGTGAACGGCAACATCTGGGACATCTCGTTGACCTACCGATTCTTGTTTCCTGTTTGGAAAGGAGCCAAATAATGAAGACCTTGTTCCGATCATCGTTCCAACTATCGCTTGCCGGGGTTTTAGCTCTTTCGGTTGGCATCTGCATGGCGCAGGCGAAAGAGCAGACTGGGGCATGGTCACCGGCGAAACCCAAGGCGGCAAAGAAGCAGGTTGCGTCGATTCCCCAGGACCCAGGGGAGCGGGCTTTTGCGACCAATTGCAGCCGTTGCCACAATGCGCCGGAGTCGTTGACGCCTGGCATCACCGGCACCGTGGTTCGCCATATGCGGGTGCGCGCCAACCTGAGCGCCGAGGAAGAGCGGCTTATCCGCAGCTTCCTTGCACCGTAGCTATTTTTGGAGGGAACGGCTCATGCGATGCGTTCCCGCGATCCGACTTGATCACATTTTGTTTCAGGAGGTTAATCCCATGAAGTTGAAAAGTTTATTCGTCGTTTGTCTGTTTGCGTCGGCTTCGTTGTTCTTGTCGCATGAGGTAGGGGCGCAGGCCGCGCCGCAGAAGATTCAGATTATCGCGGAACGCTTTGACTTTGCGCCCGGCGAGGTGACGGTGAAGAAGGGTGTGCCGGTCACGATCGTGCTGACCAGCAAAGATGTGCCGCATGGCGTGAAGTTCAAGGACTTTAACGTGGTGCTGGACGTGAAGAAAGGTGAGACCAAAGAGGTTACGTTTACTCCGGACAAGGCCGGGACGTTCGTCGGTCAATGCTCGGTCTTCTGTGGTTCTGGCCACGGCGCGATGAAGTTGACGTTGCATGTGACGGAGTAATGATGCGAATTCCGAGAAGGTTCATTCTTGTTCTGTTTGGTGTTGGGCTTGGGCTGCTGCTGGCGCTCGCGCTTTCCATGGCGATCGGTGGGAGCAAGGTGGGTCGCCCGGGTGCGGTGGAGACTGGCGTGGCGACATTCACGAAGCACCATCTGACGGTGGGCAATCGGGCGGCGAAGAATCCTCTGGCCTATAGCCCGGAGAATCTGCAGGCGGGCAAGGAAGCCTTCGGCCACTACTGTGTCGCGTGCCATGGGCTCGATGGCCAGAATACGGGGGTTCCGTTCGCGGACAAGATGTCGCCACCGCTGCCTCTGCTGACCTCGCCGGAGGTGCAGAGCTACACCGACGGGCAGTTGAAGTGGGTGATCGACAACGGCATCTGGCCTTCGGGCATGCCGGCGTCGAAGGACACGCTGAGCGACGACGACCAGTGGGCCATTGTGTTGTACCTGCGCCATCTGCCTCCGGCGGGCAGCCTGGGCGAACCGGAGATGTATACGCATTGATCGTTATGAAGACCAATTCGATGCGTTACGCTCTGCGGGCCGCGATTCTCGCCTCATTCGCACAGGATGCGGGAGAGGTCGCTGCGGCGCTGGGAGGCTTCGGCGTGGGCTCGTGGCAACGGGAACTGGAGTGGCTGGATGTGAATGGCCTTGCGCTCTATCTGCTTGATCACCTTCAGAGGCTGGGGCAGGAACGGTTGTTGCCTCCGGCCATTCTGGCGAGATTGCGGCAGAATCTGGCGGATAACCGCGTCCGAACGGCAGCGCTGCTCTCGGAAGCGGTCGAGATCAACCAGAGCTTTGCGGGCGCTGGCATCGCTTGCCTTTACCTGAAGGGAGTTACGCTGTCTCCGGAGTCTGTTCCTGACCCGTCGCTGCGACTTCAACTTGATCTTGACCTGATGGTTCTGGAGGATGCCGCAGACAAGGCGAGAGCCGTTCTGGAAGCCCAGGGCTATGCGCTGGAATGCAAGGTTGGCAGGACGTGGCAGTTCAGGGCGGGCAGCTCCGAACTGCCGTCGTTGAAGGATATCTACAAGGTGAAGCCGCAACGGGCTGTAGATCTTCATCTTTCGGCGGCGAATGGTTTGTTGGCGCGGGCGGTGCGGCGTGAATTTTTCGGAGTGGAACTTCCTGCGCTGGGACCTGTGGATGTCTTCCTGATGCAGGCGGAGCATCTGTTCAAGCACCTATGCTGCTCCAGCACACGCGCGGCGTGGGCGCTGGAGGCACGACGGCATATTCTGACGCGGGCCGGGGACAGGGCATTCTGGCAGAGCGTTGGGATGCGTGTGGAAGGCGAACCGCGGGTTGCGCTGGCTGTTGCGGTGGTTGGGCTGCTGGTTGAGGAGCTCTTCGGGGATGCGTTGCCTGCATTTTTGGCCGGGTTGATCGAGGCCCATGTATCGCGGGGAGTGCGACTGTGGGTAGAGCGGTATGGCCTTCGCGTTCAGATGAGCGGTGTCTTTGGCACGAAGCACTATTTGTTGCTGCTGGCGGAGCTGCCGAAGATTGCGACACGGGACCAGCGCAGTGTACGAAGCTGGCTCGTTCCGCGTGTCCTTCCAGCAATGATTACGACTGGCTTTGCGGGAGAGACGGCTGGCTCACGGCTTCGGCGTTACCGCATCCAGGTTGGCTTTCTGCGGGACCGTCTGTTGTTTCATGGAGTGGAGGGTCTTCGGTATGTCGTTGAATCGTATCGGTTTCGCCGGTTGCTGATTGGGGTAAGGAATTGACAAAGGAAATACAACTCGCTGTTCGATCCCCGCGTCTGGTTTGGACGATCTGTCGTGCCGTCGGGGTGGTTCTGTGCCTGCAGGTGGCTCTTTCGGCCGCGGCTCAGGCTCCGCCGCCGTCTATCATTCCGACGGATAGCCAGACCGACAGCCAGACGGATCCACAGAATGCGTCTACGCCGACGGCTCCGAGTGATACCAGCGTCAACGACTCCACAAACCGTGTTGCTCGACCTGCCACGACCGCGCCCGGCCTGACCACCGCGCAGCTTGAGGCCGTTCTGGATGAACAGCCCGAGGCGATGGTTGAGGTGAAGGAGCTGCTCGCGGACCAGTTGCAGAAACAAGGCTACAAGATTCAAGCCGACGCCATCGACGACGAAGCGCTGTATCGTCAGATTGCCCAGAGCGCAGCGTTGCGCGCGACGATTACGAACTTTCTGCATGCGCGTGGTTATCTTCCGAGCGGCATCGGCGCAGGGTTTCCGCCGCAAGGTAAGGATGGGTTGGCGAGCCCGTTGGGAAGCGGTATCTCCCCGTCGTTGCAGGATGGTACCGAGGCTGCGACGGAGCTGCCGTTGGTGTTGGGGATGGACTCGGTTTCCGGTTCGACGCGAACTGGCGCTACTGGTCTGGACGCTGCGGGGCTGGGCGCGGATGGAACGCTGCTCTCGTTGCAGCAGCAACAGGCGCTTTCTGGGCTGTCTGGTCAGCAGGTGCCTCGCAGTGGGGATGTGCCGTCCAGCAGAGCAAAAAGTCCGATGCAGGGAAACAACATTCGGGATACGGAAGCGCACAACACGACCGACGCACCGAAGGTTCTGCGGCAGCCAGCGCCGTACAACCTGCTATCGATGCGCGATCTGTACAGCCAGATTCCCGAGCGAGAGCAGCATCTGAAGCGTTTTGGCTCGGAGATGTTCACGGATCGGGGAGGGATCGACGGTGGGTGGACTGCGAGTCCGCTGGTGGTTGCGTCCCAGGCGGCACCGCTCGATATTCCCATCGGCCCGGACTATGTGGTTGGCCCTGGAGACAGCCTCAGCATCAGTCTGTGGGGTGGGCTCACGCAGACGTTTACCCGCGCCATCGACAGGGAAGGGCGCATCTCGCTGCCGGATGTTGGCGTGGTGCAGGTGGCTGGGCTTACGCTGGGCAAGGCGCAGGCTCTGATTGAGTCGAGCCTGAAGCCGCAGTTCCGCAATGCCCAGGTTTCCGTTACGGTTTCGCGTCTGCGCACGGTTCGCGTGTATGTGGTGGGCGATGTGCAGCGGCCAGGAACTTATGATCTCAGCTCGCTATCGTCTCCGCTGAGTGCGTTGTACGCGGCTGGAGGCCCGACGGCGGTGGGATCGTTGCGAACGCTACGGCATCTGCGCGGTGACCGGGTGGTTGCGGAGATCGACCTCTACGACTTTCTGCTCCACGGGGTGCGCGGCGATGACCGCTTTGAGGGCGGCGATACGCTTCTGGTTCCGCCAGCCGGGCCGCAGGTAGCGGTGTCGGGAGCGGTCAAACGGCCTGCAATTTATGAGATGAAGGGTGAGTCGGGGCTGGACGAGGTGCTGAAGGATGCAGGCGGTGCCAGCGTCGCGGCCTCACTGGCGCACATCACCGTGGAGCGGATCGATGCCAACCAGAAGCGCGAGACTGTGACCGTGAAGCTGCCGGAGGGGGCGTCTGCTGCGGAAGCTCAGTCGGCGATTGCGGCCTTTGCGGTGAAAGATGGGGATCGGGTTCTCGTCTCGGAGGTCGCGCCCTTCAGCCAGCGAGCGGTGTATCTGGAGGGCCATGTGGTTCGTCCGGGGCGGCTGGCCTACCGGGACGGCATGGAGTTGAAGGACGTACTCCATAGCTATCAGGACCTGCTGCCGGAACCGGCGGCTCGGGGCGAGATTGTTCGTCTCGTCGCGCCGGATCTGCACGCCGAGACGATTGAGTTCGATTTGGGTGACGCGCTGATCGGCAACGTGCAGATCGCGCTCGCACCATTTGACACGATTCGCGTGCTGGGACGCTACGAGGTGGACGCGCCGCGCGTGACGGTGCGCGGCGAGGTGCTGAGGCCGGGGGCGTATCCGCTCTCGGCGGGGATGACGGCGGCACAACTGGTCCGGATGGCTGGCGGATTCAAGCGCGACGCATTGCAGAAGGACGCTGATCTGACGAGCTATCAGGTCGTGGATGGCAGCAAGGTATCTGGCCAGCGAAGCGCGATCCGCATTGGCGACGCTGTGACCGGCGACCGAAGCGCCGACGTTGCGCTGAAGCCCGGAGACATCCTGACGGTGCACCAGATTACGGGCTGGGATGACATTGGCAACTCGGTAACGATTGAGGGCGAAGTGAACCACCCGGGGAGCTATGGATTTCAGGAAGGCGAGCGGCTGAGTTCGGTGTTGCGGCGCGCGGGCGGCTTCCGCGACACGGCGTACCCGGACGGCGCGGTCCTGATTCGCAAGCAGGTAAGGGTACTCGAAGAGAAGAGCCGCGCGGAGTTGATCCATCAGATTGAGACGACATCGGCTGCGGCGAGGCTCGCGCCGAGTCTTGCGGGGGCCGATCAGGGTGCGACACTGCAGATCATCCAACAGCAGCAGGATCAGGTCCTTGCGCGCCTGCGCAGTCAGCCCGCGAGTGGGCGGCTGGTGATCCGCATCAGCTCGGATATCGATAGCTGGGCGAACACGGACGCCGACATTGAGGTGCGGCAGGGCGATGTATTGAGCATTCCGAAGCGACCAGGCTTTGTGCTAGTCAGCGGCCAGGTCTACAACGCGTCAGCTCTGACCTTCGTCCCCGGCAAGCCTGCGAGCTGGTACCTGGAACGCGCTGGCGGTTCGAGTGAGTTTGCGTCGCGGAAGGAGATCTTCATCATTCGCGCGAATGGCTCCGTGGTGGGTCGTCGGTCTGGCGCGTGGTACGACAGCCATGTGCTTTCCACCAAGCTGGAGGCTGGCGATGTCGTCGTGGTTCCTCAGAAAATTGTTGGAGCTTCGCAGTTCTGGAGAAACCTGCTGACTGTCGCGCAGATTGCATCTTCGACCGCCATTACGGCGGTTGTGGCGGGGCTCTAGATGGATCATCTCGAATCCAATCCGGTCGTCGTTCCGCCCGCAAACTGGGTCGTGAACGCAACGCTGCTGTGGAAGAACCGCAGACATCTGGCGAAGACTGCGCTGATTGCTTTCCTGATTTCTCTGGGCATCGCCTTCGTGATTCCGAAGCAATATACGGCTTACACGAGCATTATGCCTCCTGATTCCAACGGCGGGGGCGCTACGGCGCTGCTGGCCGCTCTGGGTGGCCGGGGCGGTGCTGGGTTGGGTGGATTGGGTAGCCTTGCGGGCAGCCTTTTGGGTACCCATAGCACCAGTTCCTTGTTTGTTGATCTGCTGCATAGCGGGACGGTGAGCGGCCACCTGATCGACCGGTTCGACCTGATGCGGGTGTACCGCAAGCGCTACAAGGTGGATGCGGCGAAGTATCTGGCGCGCCACACGACCGTCGTCGACGACAAGAAGACGGGGGTCGTCACGATCACGGTTGAGGATGAGGATCCGCAGCGTGCGCGGGATATGGCCCAGGCGTATCTGGATGAGCTGAACCAGATTGTGGCTCGCACGGCGACCTCGTCTGCCCGGCAGGAAAGGATATTTCTGGAGCGGCGGCTGGTGGCTGTTCAAGAGGATCTGGAGCGGGCTCAGCTCGATTTGAGCGACTTTTCCAGCACCCACTCAGCGGTGGACATCAAAGAACAGACCCGCGCCATGGTGGACGCGGGCGCAAAGCTGCAAGGACAACTTGTGGCCACGCAGGCAGAGTTGGGATCGCTGAAGCAGATCTATGGAGACGGCAATGTGCGGGTGCGAGCTGCGCAGTCCAGTGTCGACCTGCTGCAACGGGAGATTCAGAAGCTGAGCGGTACGGATGCACAGCTTGTGTCTGGAGCCGCTACGACTTCCAATCCAAATGAGCTCTATCCGCCGTTGCGCCAGCTCCCCCGACTGGCTGTGCCGTATGCCGACCTCTACCGCCGGGTCAAGGTGCAGGAGGCGGTCTTCGAGTTGCTGACCCAGGAGTACGAACTGGCACGCATCCAGGAGGCAAAGGACACTCCGGCGGTTCAGGTGATCGACGCGCCCGGTGTGCCGGAGAAGAAATCCTTTCCTCCGCGGCTGATCGTCACGCTGGCGCTGACGCTGCTGAGCGAAATTGTTGCGGCGGTGTTGCTGCTGATGAAGAGGAGCTGGAACCGCATGGGCGAGGACGACGCACGCAAAATCCTGCTGCGCGACGTGCGGAGAAGTCTTCCTCGACGGCTGCTGAAGGGTGGTGCCTGATGCGGGCTCATCTGTCTCATCTCGCCAACTCTGCCTATGGCGTGCTGGACTATGTGGCGCAGCCTGCGGCGATGCTGCTGGCTGCGCCGATTCTGCTGCATCGGCTGGGCGTGGCCTCCTATGGAGTGTGGCTGATTGCGAGTGCGGCGGTAGGCGCGGGGAGCATCGTGTCGTCCGGCTTTGGTGACGCTGTGATCCAAAGGGTTGCCACACTGAGGGCGAGCGGCGATGTGCCGCGCATGCGCCAGGTGATTGCGAACCTGCTGTCGATCAATCTCTTCCTCAGCGGGGCGCTGGCGATTCTTCTGTGGGCGGTGGTTCCTTTCGTGACCGGCCGCGTGACCCACTTCGATCCGTCGTTACGGGTGGCCTGCGAGAGTTCGCTCCGGATCGGCGCTGTGCTGATGATGCTGAAGTCGATTGAAAGTGTCTTTATCTGCACCCAGCGCGCGTTCGAACAGTATGGCCCAGCCGTCCGCATCGCCATTGCCACGCGCCTTCTGACGACGCTCGTGGCAGTTGCTCTGGCTCTGCGCGGCCATGGGGTTCCGGCGTTGATACAGGCAACGGCAGGGCTGACGGCGCTGGGCGCGGTGGTTCAGGGTGCGGCGGTGCGGCGACATCTGGGGGCGGGGCTGTTCAAGCCAGCGTTCGACCGGGCAACCTTGGTCGAACTCGGTTCCTTTGGCGGATTCACGTGGCTACAAGCCGTTTCGGGAGTGGTCTTTAGCCAGGCGGACCGGCTGTTGCTAGGGGCATTTCTTGGCGCTTCTTCGGTCTCGTACTACGCGATCTGTGTGCAGATGGCCCAGCCGATTCATGGACTGACGGCGGCTGGACTGCACTTTCTGTTCCCGCATCTCGCGCTGCGATTTGCCTCCGGCAAACTCTCTGCATTGCGTCGACCTGTTTACTGGGCGATGGGCGTCAACACGGCTTTGGCGGCTGTCTTTACCGCCGTGTTGATGCTGTTCGGACCCAGACTTCTTGCGCTTTGGCTGGGCTCCGCGTTTGCGGCGAAGGCTGGCGGCTTGCTGGTGGTTCTGTCTGTGGGCTTCGGTTTGCTTGCCCTGAATGTGACCGGACATTACGCCATGCTGGCGCTGGGAAAGGTGCGTCTGGTCACCGCATTGAACGTCGCGGGCGGTGTCGCAATGTTGGTGGCGATGGGGGTGTTGGTGCCTCGTCATGGCGTGAATGGTGCCGCCTGGGCCAGACTCTGCTATGGCCCAATCACTTGTCTCATTTACATACCGCTGCTGCTCTCTTTGCGCAAAGTGCCGGCGGCGGCATTCCGTGTCCGCTTTAAGACCGCTGCACCGGAGGGAGTCGAGTGGCCACGATGACTTACATCCTTGCTCAAGAGCGTCCACGGTCTGCGAGCGCCCTATCCTTGTCCGGTTTCGTGGGGGGGTACTTCGCGTTAAGGATTTGCATCACGTTTCTTTTCTTCCAGTCCGATCCGAAGACCGGGACCATGGTGAGCGTTGCGCTCAACCTGTTGTTGATGATTCCGGTAGCGGTGTATGCGATCGGGCCATCCTCTCCGGGTTTGAAACTGGCTACGTATCCATGGCCGGTCCGGCTTGTCGCGGCCTTTTTGGTACTTGCCCTCCTTAGTCTGCTCTGGAGTGAAACTTCCTCAGTGGCTGTCGCTCTGGGCTACTGGTCGGCTTTGGCCGCCGATGTCGTGATGGTCCTGCTGCTGTTGCGCACGGATGGCGGCCAGCGCGGATGCGAGTCGCTCTTCAAAGGCTTTGCCGTGGGTGCGGGCCTGTTGGCGCTGGTCGCGTGGAGCTTTCCAGCCTCACAGGATCTCCGCTTGGGGAGCGACGACTTCCTCAGTCCGAATCTTATCGGCTTCCAGTGCTGTCTTGGATTGCTGGTTTGCCAGCGCTTTCTGGCGGAGAGAGCACTTTGGAAGTTGTTAGCCGCACTCCTCGCAATCACGCTCCTGCGCAGTCTGAGCAAGACCTCCATCCTTTCGTTCTTTTTGCTAGAGACGATCTATCTGGTGCGAACCAGAACCATCCGTCTTGCAACCAAGCTCTGGATTACTGGCGGGACTCTCGTCGCCCTAGCCGCATTTTCGGGTCTTTTTGTCTCCTACTATGCTGTCTATGCCAACGCGGGCAATCAGGCCGAGACTCTGACTGGACGCACGACGATCTGGCTACTCGCATTTAATCTGGCGCTCGAGACTCCCTGGCTTGGACATGGTTTTCACTCGTTTCACGATATTTTCCCGCTCGTCGGAACCTATCAGGCGTGGCACGCGCACAACGAACTTCTACAGCAGTTCTTCGTCTATGGCCTTGTTGGCGTTGTTCTCGTAGCTGCCTTGTATGCGACGTTGTTTGTCCAGCTTCGGCGTCATCCCCACGAACCGTTGGCCCGTCTGGGTCGTATGCTTCTGCTGCTGGTGGCGATACGCAGCTTTGTCGAGGCAGACCGCTTTGATCTTTCCTTTCCCATGTGGGCGGTTACGGCGATCTCGCTGGCAATCTCCGAGAGAACCGACGCAAAGGAACTGGAGGTGGCGCAATGAAGCTTCCTTCAATCTCCATCGTGACGCCATCGCTGAATCAAGGGTCGTTTCTTGGTGAGGCATTGGACAGCGTTCGTTCCCAAAGTTATTCGGCGTGCGAGCATCTCGTGCTGGATGGAGGCTCAAGCGATTGTACGGTCGATCTCCTGCTCTCCACGGCTGCGACGACTGCTGGTCTTTGGTGGCGCTCGGGCCCCGACGGTGGGCAAAGCGCCGCGTTGAACGAAGGATTCGCCAAGGCGTCTGGCGATATCATCGGCTGGCTCAACGCCGACGACCGGTATCGATCGGGCTGTTTCGAACAGGTTGCGAAGGCCTTTGCCGAGCATCCTGAGATCGATGTGCTTTACGGCGACTACACCTTCATCGGTCCTGTTGGCAACCACATCGCGCTGCGCCGGGAGATCGAGTTCAGTCGCTTTATCCTCCGGTATCACAAGGTGCTGTATATCCCCACTGCGGCAACATTCTTTCGGCGGCGTGTGTTTGAGGAAGGGAACTTCCTGGTGGACTCTCTGCACTATGCGATGGATGTGGAGTTCTTCCTGCGGCTCGATGCTGCTGGCTACAAGTTCTTTCATCTGGCTGAGGTGCTTGCCGATTTTCGTATCCATGCGGCGGCGAAGAGCACTCAATTCGTGGATCGGCAGCGTGCGGAGCACCGCGAAATTGTCCTACGAATGCTGCCGCTGAGCCGACGGTTCCGGTCGAGGTGTGCACGGAATGTCGTGTTGAACGCTCTACATCTCTCTGCGGCGCTATTGCGTTACACCGAAAAACTGCTGCGCGGCCTCTATATGCCCTCTGGATTCCGAGGCTCTCAACTCAGCTTGCCGAACGGGAAAGGGAACCGTCCATGAAGATTCTGCTACCGGCAATCACCTCAGCTTTGGATCCCGAAGGGGTCACCCGTCACGCAGCCAATCTGGCACAGTGCCTGTTGCTCAGTCCGCAGATCACGCGCGTGGACCTGGTTGTGGGGCCATGGCAGTGCAAGGCCATGCAATCGATGCTCGGCCCCTGCGACGAGCGGCTTCGTCTGGTGTCTGTCCCCTTGCGGAATACTTCCTGGTCAAGAAACAAGTGGTTTTGGAGGGACCTGCCTGCCTTGGCGAAAGAGCTGAAGAGCGATCTCATCCACGCTGCCTATCCCATGCCGCTACGCAGATCCGCCTTCCATTGTCCCGTGGTTGTGACACTGCACGACCTCTATCCCTATGACGCACCGGAGAACTTCGGTTTTCCGAAGGTTCTCCTGAATCGAGCGGCTCTTCATCAATCCCTCTCCGCGGCTGATGCGATCGCGTGCGTTTCGGAGAGTACGCTCCAGCGTCTATATCTCTACGCCCCGAGCCATGTCGTGGACAGATCGGTCGTGATCCAAAACTGCGTCAAGCCAGGGACGCCCGCTTTACAGTCTGTTCCGTTTCCCGCTTGGCGTGGAGAAAAGTTTGTTCTGTGTGTCGCACAGCACCGTCGCAATAAGAACATCCTTCTGGCGATGGAGATCTTCGAGCAACTCCTTCGGTCGAACGATCTTGTTGACGGTGCCCGTCTTGTCATCGTCGGCACCTGCGGACCTGAGACTCCGCGCATTCAACAGTTCCTCCGGGAATCGGGCCTCGGCGAACGGGTCGTGATGCTTGCGGGCATCGCGGAGGCCCAACTGAATTGGTGTTATCAGCACTGCGAACTTCTGCTGGCCCCCTCGACGATCGAGGGGTTTGGACTTCCGATCATTGAAGGAGTCTTGCACCGGTGCCGCATCGTGTGCTCCGACATCCCCGTTTTTCGCGAGGTTGGCGGTTTGTACTGCCGTTATGTCGATCTCAGTGTAAGTCCGCTCGCGGGATTCACAGAAGCGTGCCGTGTTGCGCTCCAGGACAACACATTTCGTCCTGCTCCGGTCGATCGCTCCACGTCGGGACAGATTGCGGAGGCCTGCCTCGGTCTCTATCGGTCTCTCCGAGCCGGGGGGCAACCCAATGGCGAGAGCCGGCCGGACGAAGCATCGGACCAGCCGCTGGCGATTGCCCCAGCGATAGGGTGCGCCAGAGTGAACGTGCTCGGAGTGGAGATCGACGCCCTTAATATGGAGGGTGCGCTGGCGCGGATCGCCGAAGAGCTCGATTCGGGACGCAAGGGATATGTCTGCCTTGCCGGTGTCCACGGTGTGATGGAGGCGCAGAGGGATGCCAGCGTCGCTGAGGCTTTCGCTGGTGCCACGCTTGTCGTTCCAGACGGTATGCCCACCGTCTGGGTGGGCCGGCATCAGGGACACGCAGCGATGGAGCGCGTCGCCGGCCCAGATCTGATGTTGGAGGTGATGCGGCGCGAGGTCTTTCGCAATTGCAGACATTTTTTGTACGGAGGCAAGCCCGGCGTTGCCGAGGAACTGCGCAATTCGTTGACGCGGCGATTTCCCTCCGTGCGGATTGTAGGCACATTTACGCCGCCATTCGCTCCTCTCTCGGAGCAAGAAGAACGGGATTTTACGGGGATGGTGAAGGATTTGCGGCCTGACATCATTTGGGTTGGCATCAGCACTCCGAAGCAAGAGCGCTTTATGAGGCAATATCTTTCAAGGCTCGATACGAAACTTATGTTCGGAGTGGGGGCGGCGTTCGATTTCCATACCGGTCACATCAAGGACTGCGCCGACTGGATCAAGCGCTGTGGACTACAGTGGCTGGACCGTCTGGCACAGGATCCCAGACATCTTTGGAAGCGCTACCTCAAGAACAACCCTCTGTTTGTGGCGGCCATCCTGTGCCAGCTTTCTGGCCTAAGATCGTCTTCGAAGGCCAGGCCCTCTTCCGCCCAATCTGGTGCCGGAGAGACGGGGCATGGCGGGGCCCTGTCAGAGCCGGGAATCTTTCACGAGACCACGGTCTGATCCGGCGACAGCGCTCGTCAAGCTGTAGGTACGATGGGAATGTCACTTCTTTGTCAAGATCGCCAGATTGCAGCCCGTGACGGCAAGTTTTGGTGAACACTAGGAGAAGAAGTTGTCAACGCCATCTTGTCCACACTGGAGTGTCTGAGGAGATATGAGCCTGATTTTGGTGATTGAGGACGACCCTCGCATTCAGCGTGTACTGCACCGCCAGTTCACGGCGGAAGGCTATGAGGTACACATTGAAGGCGAAGGCCCGGCGGGTCTCGCGGCTGTAAAGCGGATGAAGCCTGCTACGGTGGTTCTCGACCTAATGCTTCCCGGCCTATCGGGCCGCACGATCTGCAAGGAGATCAAACATTGGTCCCGCGATACGCCGGTGATTGTGCTTAGCGCCATCAGCGAAGTCGCGGACAAGGTATTGCTGCTTGAGAGTGGGGCCGACGATTACGTTACCAAACCATTTAGCCCACGGGAACTGTTGGCGCGGGTGCAAGCGGCGATTCGCCGCAACGAGCATAAGGCGGAGACGCTGCCGCTCAGCTTCGGCGATGTGCAGGTCAACTTCGACAGGATGGAGACGCACCGGGGTGGCGAGATTGTTGCCATGACCGCGCTTGAGTTCAAGCTACTCCGCTTTTTCCTCGACAATCCCGGTCGTGCCTTGTCGCGCGAGGAGCTTCTGGTCGGCATCTGGGGGGGGACCTTTCATGTGACGACGCGCACCATCGACAACCTTATTTTGAAACTGCGGCAGAAGTTGGAAGAAGATCCTGCCAATCCCATTTACTTTCGTACTGTGCATGGTGTTGGGTATAAATTCGTGCCCAAACCAGCAGCGTAAAGCAGCAAGAGGGCAGAGGAACGCGATGAGAGCTTGGCGTATGCGTAGCACCCTGATGTTGGCTCTGCTGGCGGTTTCGCTGGGGCCGACGGCCGTCTGTCTGCTCATCATTCGGTTCAGTGTGCAACAGGAGATTCGCAAGGGTCTGGATGCGGATCTGGCCCATTCCCTGAATACCTATCGCAATATGTCGGATCAACGCAAGCAGCTTTTGATGCGTGAGGCGGCACTGCTTGCCGATCTGCCCAGCCTCAAGTCCTTGATGACCACGCAGGACATGCGCACCATCAAGGATGGTAGCGCTCAATTTTGGAGCACGAGCGGCAGCGACTTCTTCGCACTCACCTCGGCTTCCGGAGAGATGTTTACCTATTCCAATCGCGGTGCCGTGCTCGATGAGGCCGAGGTGAAGCAAGGTGTGGCGGCCTGCCTAGCGCACCGCGAAGAGATTTGCACGATTGCGTTCAGTGACCGGCTGTACGAGCTTTCGATGCAGCCACTGTACTTCGGTCCGCCTGGTAACGGCTCCGAACTGGGTGACGTCGTGATCGGCTATGCCATTGACGCTCAGGTGGCGCGAGAGATCAGCGATGTCGCCTCCGCCGATGTAGCGTTTCTCGTTGAGAGCCATGTCTCGGTGGCGACACTGCCTCCAGACCGTCTGGCTGATCTGCGTCGGTGGACTCTCCCGCTCAGCGCGACAGCGGTTGAACCGAGCATCATCAAGCTGAATGGAGAAGCCTACATCGCCGAGGCGGCTCCCATCAAAGTGGCAGGGCAAGCCCATGTCGAACTTGTTGTGCTCAAGTCCTACTACCGTGCGAGCAACTATCTGCGGCGCGTCAATCAGTGGATCGTCACGCTTGGTCTGTGCGTGCTGATCATCGGAATCCTGCTGGCCGTCTCCATCTCGAGGACGGTGACGCGACCGCTGGAAGTTCTGGTCGCTGGTGCGCGTGCCTTGGGGCAGGGCAACTTCAGCTATCGCTTAAAACCCGAAGGAGCCGTCGAAGTTAGGGAGCTTGGCGGAGCGTTCGACCGGATGCGCGGAGAATTGCAGCAGACGCAGCAGAAGTTGCTGGAATCGGATCGCTTGGCCACAATCGGGCGCATGGCGAGTTCCGTCTCACACGATCTTCGCCATCATCTATCGGCCATCTATGCCAATGCTGAGTTCATGAGTCTCGACCGAACGGCCGCTGCGGAGCGTCTGGAACTCTTGCTCGAAGTCAAGGATGGCGTTCGCGGGATGACCGATCTCATCGAGTCGCTCCTGTTTTTCAGTCATAACGGCCAAGTCCTGCATATGCACCATGAGTCGATCATTCCCCTCGTTGAGCGAACGGTTCATAGCTTGCGCCAACATCCCGAGTGCCGGAAGGTACAGATTGTGCTGGTTGACTTCGAGAAGATTGACGCCTGGGTGGACCCCGTGAAGCTCAGCCGCGCCCTCTATAACCTGATGCTGAACGCGTGTCAGGCAGCGGCTCTGGGTATCGGAGACCCAATTGTGACCCTTGAGGTATCCGCGGATGAGGAAAAGATTCGCATCTCTGTTGCTGACACCGGCATGGGCGTCGCCGCATCGATTCGGGATTCCCTGTTCCAGCCCTTTGTCAGCTCTGGCAAGGTCAATGGTACGGGGCTGGGGCTTACGGTGGCACAGCATATCGTGCAGGAGCACGGGGGCGAGGTGAAGCTGGAATTGTCCGAGCCGGGCCGAACCATGTTTGTCGTTATCCTGTACAAAAAAGCACTGGAAGCGCTTCGCTGCATCCATGCTGTCCATGAGAAACGGCTCCACGACGAAGCTGTAGGCAGTGAATCCGAACAGGAGTTTGCCACCACTTTGTCCTCTGCGTCCTCATCCAGAAGGGAGCATCCATGATGGACAACAGGCATCCAGAAAAAACGACCGATGCTGTCTTTGCACGTCAGACGTTCAAACGCATTGTGCTGGCCTCTCTGTGGGCGAGCGTAGCTGGCTGGCTGCCTGCTCAGGTTCCGTCCCCTCAGCCCGCTCCACCCAGCGATCTGACCGGAATCGAGCGCCGTCTGGATGCGTTGACAGACACGCTCACTCAAACTCAGGCTCAGTTGCGTCAGTCCCTGCTTGAGATTCAGCGGCTGCATGCAGAACTCGACGCACTGCGGTCTCAAGTCGGTTCTGCTAGCACCGCCACCGCGCGCACTGTGCCTGATTCGGCTCCGAGCAGTTCGGTAGCGGAGGGTACGCTCGGTAGCCGGGTCGAATCGCTCGAAGAGCAGCAGGAAGTCTTACAGGCTGAGATCAAGCAGCACGATCAGATGAAGGTTGAGACGGAATCAAAGTACAAGCTCAGAGTGACCGGACTCGTCCTGTTCAACGCGTTCTCCAACGCTGGCGTCGTGGACGACGCACAGTTGCCCGCCTATGCCCGCGCCCGCGTCGCGGGTAGCTCGTATGGAAGTTCGGGAGCAACGTTAAGCCAGACCGTACTGGGACTCAACGCTGCGGGGCCAGTGATCGGCGGTGCCCGCACCTCGGCGCTGGTGAACGTAGATTTTTTTGGCTATACCTCCGTCAACGACTTTGGGTACACCACCTCAACCGGTTCCGTGCGGATGCGGGAGGCGGAGTTCGCGCTGGACTGGAACAGGACCAGCTTGCGAGCGGGTTACACCAGCCCTCTCATCTCGCCCTGGTCGCCCACCTCCTATGCCACGGTGGCGGAGCCTGCGCTGGCGTGGTCCGGAAATCTCTGGATGTGGGCTCCCCAACTGAGCATCGACCAGAGGATTCCACTGGCGTCACAGTCGAGTCTGCACCTCCAAGTGGGATTGCTCGACCCTCCTGCCTCCAATACCACATCGGTCCAACTGGTGAGTCCCGTCGAAGCCTCACGCTTGCCGGGTCTTGAGGGTCGTCTTTCTTACAGCGCTGGCCACTCCCTTGTACTTGGCGTTGGCGGCTATACCGCCAGTCAGGTTTATACAGGCTTTCCAGCGATTCATTCCTGGGCCGTTACCGGAGATTGGCGCATTCCCTTGTCGCGTTGGGCCAGCCTCAGCGGCGAGTTGTATCGCGGCAACGCACTCGGCGGGCTGGGGGGCGGCGCGTATAAAGACACCGTGACCGGAACCGACTCGGCGACCGGCCTAAGCCGCACGCTTGGCGTCGAGACCGCGGGAGGCTGGGCTCAATTCAAGCTCACCCCCAATGCACGCACGGAAGCCAACTTCATGTTTGGGTTGGATGACGCGTTTACCGGCAACTTCAAGCGTCTGGGAATCGGCGCGACCCCCTCTTACTCGACTATCGTCCGCAACAGCTCCGTCGTCGCCAATTTCGTCTACCGTCCGCTGGCTTCCGTGGTCCTGTCGCCCGAGTACAGGCGTATTCTAACTTGGACCGTCTATGGCCCACGCCCATCGACGGCTAACCTCTTCACCTTGTCCGCCGGGTACCGATTTTGAGCCGCCTTGCCAATCCATCTCGTGTGAGTGCCATGCTCTGGTTCGTCTGCCTGGGTGCCGCATGCGGCACCGCGCAAGCCCAGAGCATCGATGTCTCGGCGAACGTCGTCTTGCACAGGCCGTCTGAAAAAGACGCTGGAAGCGGATCGGCGAATGTCGTTCTCTGGTTGACTCCGCTACAGAGCAACGGCGCGGGTGTCCAGCCGCCGGTACAGCAACACTTCACGCTTGCCCAGAAAGACAAGATGTTTGAACCGCATCTGCTGGTCGTGCCGGTCGGCAGCAGCATCGACTTCCCCAATTTGGACCCGTTCTTCCATAACGTCTTTTCGCTCTTCAACGGAAAGCGCTTCGATCTGGGGCTGTACGAAGGACACAGCCACCGGGCGGTGCGGTTCGATCGCGAAGGCGTGTCGTACATCTTCTGCAACATCCATCCGGATATGGGCGCGGTCGTCGTCTCGCTGAGCACACCTTACTAT